>Ga0068855_100000379_pt1 | contig 55067 bp, 42 predicted proteins | sample KBSCornC52_FD_66592 | JGI IMG/M metagenome (GOLD analysis project Ga0068855, IMG submission 66592) | Corn rhizosphere microbial communities from Kellogg Biological Station, Michigan, USA - KBS Corn C5-2 | ecosystem: Host-associated > Plants > Roots > Rhizosphere > Soil ... | reverse complement strand
CTTTCGCCCATTGCGCAAGATTCCCCACTGCTGCCTCCCGTAGGAGTCTGGACCGTGTCTCAGTTCCAGTGTGGCTGTTCATCCTCTCAGACCAGCTACCCGTCTTAGCCTTGGTAGGCCATTACCCTACCAACTAGCTGATGGGCCGCAGACTCATCCTCAAGCGCAAGCTTACATGTAGAGGCCTGCTTTGGCCGCAGCTTCAACGAAGCCGTGGTCTCATGCTGTATTAGCTTTCCTTTCGGAAGGTTATCCACCACTCGAGGGGAGATGATCTACGTGTTACTCACCCGTGCGCCACTGTACCGGGGCCGAAGCCCTTTCTCGTGCGACTTGCATGTGTTAGGCGCGCCGCTAACGTTCGTTCTGAGCCAGGATCAAACTCTCCAGTTTGAATCCTTCGGCGAATGTCAGTCGAAACCGACATTGCCATAATGCTCGCTTTCATTCTTTCGCCCAATCGATGCCGCCTCGGGAAGAGACGAGCACGACTGGTGCGGGGACCACGCGATTTCTCGCGGGGTATTAGGACTCAGTTTTCAAGGACCGAGGGGAGCGGTTGCTCCCGGCAGCGGGGTCGCGGTATCTAGTTCCGGTTGTCTCTGGTGTCCAGAGATTTTTTCGGAACCTTTCGACTTTCTTTTCTTTCGGTATTCCGATTGAAAAAAGAGCCGCCGACCTTCGCTCGTTCGGGGTCTGGAGTTTCCTCCGTCTGCCGTCCGAGTTGGACCGGGATGCCTTGCGGCCTGCTGTCGACTGCCGCCGTTGAAGGCCGCCGTCGAGGGAGGGGCTATATGGTCGATCCCCTTCGACCAGGCAAGTTCTTTCGATCGCTTTTGATCGTTTTTTCAATCTTATCCACAAGTTGTGGATAAGTCGGGGAAGTTTCCTCCTTACATGATCGGCGTCGCAGCCCCCAAACGGCCCGGCGCCCTGGCTCATTAGGGCTCTGCGAACGGCTCTGAGGGGGCCGCCACGGGAAGTGAGCGGGTTCGAAGCCCGTGGCGAAGCGGCGGTTTCACCCAGCTTTGCCCGCCGCCCGGCCCTTGGTCGGCGCCCTACAGCTCGAGGACGGCAGCGTTGTCGATGAACCAGACCCCGAGCGGCTCGCGGACGAGGAAAACTTCGGCGCCGGAGGCGAGGCGAGCGAGATAACCGAGCTCGCTGTGGGATAGGTCTCGGGCTTGGTAGCGGCCGAGGATGGTGATGGGGCTCCAGGCCTCCTGGAGCCAGATGGCATCAGGGCGACGGTACAGACGCGACCCAGAGGGCGTCCTGACCCTGACCCGCGCCCAGTGCACTTGGGAGCGTGCCTCGGGCAGGGTGATGCCGGCTTCGTGCGCTAGCTCTCGGGTGGCCTGGGCCAGGGCGCGCCGCGAGATATTGAAGCTGTGCTGCGGCAAGCAGAGCGCGATGGCGTAGCCGTCCGGCATGGCTTCAATCGCGAAAGTGCGGCCCTTGGCGCGCACGGTCAGGCCGACCACGTTGTGAAAGCCCGGCAAGCGCGATTCTTTGACGACGGCCAACACGATGCGCCATTCGGCGGCCGCGACTTTGATTTCGTAGGGCGAGAGCAGCCCGGCGTAGTCCACGGTTTCGCCTTCGCCGTCGACCAACGCCGCCGCCAGCGCGCCGGAGTCGTCGCACAGCCGGCCGAGGATCGCGCTGAAGGCGGAGTCACTTTGATCGCGGACCGCGCCTCTACGAAGGCGCTTCATGGCGCTTGGACTCGAGCCGTAAGCTCGTCCACGGCGCGCTCGACCTCGACCGGCGACGCTTGGCGCAACTTGTCCAGCAGCTGGCCGCGGGCGCGCGACGCGCGACGCGCCAGCACGTCGGGCGTGAGCCGGTCGCGCAGCTCGGCCTCGCCGACGACGGCGCTCGGCACCCGCTCTTCGAGGCGAATGACGTGGTAACCAAAGCTACTTTTGACCACCGGGCTCAGCTCCCCCGGGGTCGAAAGCTCGTTGGCCGCACGCGCAAAGTCGGGATCGAAGCTGCTGGGCGTAGCTTTGAAGCCGGCGTCTTTGCGCACGAAGGTGCGACCGTCGGCGGTCACGAACGGCAGCGATTCGGCGCGGATTTGGAAGCCGCCGGGCGGGAAGGCTTGAGCGAGCCGGATGAGCTCGTCGGAAGTAGTGGCGCCGCGGACAGCGGCGGCCAAGCGTTCGGCCAACGCGCGAGCGTCCGCGTCGCGCTCGGGCTTGTCGTTCATCACGATGGCGTGGGTGGTGCGAACGGCGCTGGGCCGATCGAGCTCCACCCAGCGTTCTCGAGCCAGCTCGGACAGCTCGCTCGACGTCGGAGCGCCGGCTCGGGCTGCGTCTTGGCTCAGCTGCTCCAGCAAGCTGCGCGCAGCGGCGGCGCGCTCGATGCTGCGCGTGGCCCCGAGCGGCAGGGTGGCCCGAGCCTCGACGGCGAACAAAGCGTCCGAGAGCGCCAGCTCGACGGCTTGGCGTGGCGCCACCGCCTGGCTCGCCGCGATGCGTGAAACGGTGGCGTCGCTCACCAGCTCGCTGCCGACGCGAGCCGTCGAGCCCGACGGAAGGGCGGAGGTGGTCGCTGGCGGCGCCGAACCGCCGCTACCGCAGCCGAGCACGAGCAAAAGGGCGACGGCGGCGCGCCCGAAGCCCCTCATGCATCGCCCGCCTTGGGCCGCAACAGATCGGTCGCCGCTTTGAGGCAAAGGGCGCCGACGACCAGCAGATAGACGGCCACCAGGTCCTTCCGCTCACCGAGCGCTTGAACCCCGCGCGCAAAAGCCAGGCCGGCGGCGAGCACGAGCAAACAGGAGATGAGGTCGAGAGCGCGCGCCACCGCGGGCGAGCGTACTCTGTCTAGCGCGTCGCCAGCCAGATCAACCCGACGCCGACCGCAACCGTGAGGCCGCCCAGCGCCCAGACGGCGCGTGAGGCTCGCGAACGCCAGGCGGGGAACTGGTGGGGTTTGCCGACGCGCAGCGCAACATCGGTGCTGGCGCCGACCATCAGCACGGCCGCGCCGAGCGCCGCGCTATGGGCGAGCAAAGACGCGCCCTGGCGTTCCACGCCGAAAGCGCAGGCGACGGGCAAAAGCCCCAGCGCGATGCCCATCGTCAGCACGACCGAGGCCGCGCGCACGGGTTTGTGGCGCGGGGCCAAAGGCGCCCCTGGAACGAGGTTGTCCATTGCCTCGGCGTCGGGCCCCCTCGGCGCCGCCCCCCAAGCCAGCGCGTGCAACAGGAAGCCAACGGCGCCGAGCGCGCCGCGCACGGCGTCGAGCTGATCGGTGCGCAAGAGTGGGCCCAGGCAGGCCCAGGCGCCGAAGCAACAGCCCACGAAGCCATACACACCCAACCAGCGAGCCACGCGCGGCCGACCACTGGAGAGCGCGAAAGATCCGCCCAGCGCTAGCAACGCCAGCAGCGCGAAGACGCGCGCAACCAGCGAGGCGCCCCCCGGCAGCACCGGCGAAAGCACGGTCGCCAGCCAGGCGTAGAGCCCTGGCACCACCCGTGAAACCTCCGCCAGGAACAGCCGCCGCCGCTGCGCGTGGATGGCGTCGGGCATCGATCGTGAGCTCAGCCGGCGGCCAGCCGCTCGACGAAGTTCAGGAAGGTGAGCACGGCGTGACCGGTGCCGCCTTTCGGGTACATGCCACGCGCCCGCTCGGCCAAGACCGGGCCGGCGATGTCGCAGTGCACCCACGGCACTTTACCCACGAATTCGCGCAAAAATAGGGCAGCGGTGATGGACCCGCCCCAGCGGTCGCCGGTGTGCTTCAGGTCGGCGACGTCGCTCTTCAGTTGCTCGCTCAGCTCTTCCAGGAGCGGCATGCGCCAGAACGATTCGCCCGCATCACGCGCGGCGCCTTCGAGCATGGTCGCGAGCTTGTCGTCGGTGGCATAGAAGGCAGAGCACGTCTTGCCGAGCGCGACGAGAGCGGCGCCGGTCAGCGTCGCCGCGTCGACGATGACGTCCGGCTTGAGGGCGACCGCGTATGCCAAGGCGTCGGCCAGCACCAGCCGCCCTTCGGCGTCGGTGTTGATGATTTCGACGGTCTTGCCGTCGAGCGAGCCGAACACGTCGGCGGGGCGGTAGGCAGAGCCGTCGGGCATGTTCTCGGCGGCGCCGACCAACACGTGCAGCTCGATGTCGGGCTTGGTGATGCCGACGGCGGCCATCAAGCCCAGCACGGCGGCGGCGCCGGCCATATCACTCTTCATTTCACCCATGCCGGCGGCGGGCTTGATGCACAGACCGCCGGAGTCGAACGTCAGGCCTTTGCCGACGAAGACGACCTTCTTCTTCTTTTTCTTGGGCACGTAGCTCAAGTGGATGAAGCGCGGTTCGTTGGTCGAGCCTTGACCGACCGCGTAGTGCAGGAGCATGCCGGCCGCCAATATCGCCTTTTTGTCGAGGACCTTGACCTTGAAGCCGTGCTCTTTGGCGATGCCGCGCGCCACCTCGGCCAGCGTTTCGGGATACAGCTCGTTGGGCGGCTCGTTGACGGCGTCGCGCGCGATGCCCACGGCTTGACCGATGGCGACGCCCAGCTCCAGCTGCTTTTTCTGGTCGGCCGTGACCTTGCCCGAGACGACCACGCTGACTTTGGACAGCTCGGCCTTGGGCTTGCGCTCGCCGGTAAAATAGCGAGAAAATTTGTAGGCGCCCAGCACGATGGCTTCACCCACGGCGCGTAGCGGCGGCGCCGGCTCGGGCAGCACCAACGCCAAGCTCTTGGTCGTGGAGGATTGAGCGCTGCGCACCGCGCCTGCCAAGGCACCACGCACGCGCGCGGCGTCGGAGTCGGCTTTCGGCCCCAGACCTACGATCAACAAGCGACGCGCTTTGACGCGCCCGAAGGTGGGCACGTCTGCTTGCTGCTCGAGCTTGCCGTCGAACTCGCTAGCCTTGAGGTGGCTGAGGAGACCGCCGCCGAGCGCGTCTTCCAACGCCAACAGCGCGTCAGAGTCCGCGACCGCGCCAGCAAACACGCCGACGATCAGAGCGTCCGCCCCGATGTCTGCCGCAACCCCTGAGACCAGCTGAACGGAGAACGTCATTTTGGAGGAGCCACGCTAAAACAGCGATCTGAATTCGGCAACCAGCGGCGCTCCTTCGTGGAGCTCGAGCGAGCTCGCATCGCGTCCACGGGACCACGCAAGGCGTCTGGCTCGGCTCGCCCGAGGGGTGGTTCTGGCCTATCCTTCGGCCATGGCTTGTCGGAAGCTTCGCTTGTTTTGGGGTTGCTTGGCGGCGCTCTGCCTCTCGTCGGCGGCGCGCTTGGCCGCCGCCCAAAGCCCGTCCGGCGCCTCGTTTCCGGCCGATCCAGCGCCGGCACCCGCGCCAACACCCGCACCAGCGCCACCGGCTACCCCGCCCGGGCCCCCGCCTGCGGCGCCACCCGCTCCCGCGGCCGCCCCTGCTCCTGCGGCAGCACCTACTTCTGCGGCAGCTCCTACTCCTGCTCCTGCGGCAGCTCCGCTGCCTCCAGCCCTGCCCCCTCCTCAACAGCAACCGTACGCCGTCGATCCCAACGCGCAGCCCGGCTACGGCAGGGCGTATGGGGAGCCACCGCCTCCTCCCGCGCCGCCCGCGGAGGAAAAGTCTCCGATTCCGCCATTCTCCATTCGCATCGATCCGTTCAATTGGATCTTGGAGGGGCAGCTCGGCTTCGAGCTCGAGGTGGGCGTCGCCAAGTGGATCAGCATCGAAACGGTGCCCATGTTCGTGGTCGACGAGTCACCGCCGTGGCTCAACCTGGGTGGCGGCGACGGCCGCGTGTACCAACACAGCGGCGGCCTTGGGCCTTTGGCCGGCGCAACGCTGGGGGTCAATTTTTGGCCGAGGAAGTTGTTCAAGGGCTACGTGATTCGCACGGGGCTCAGCAACTATTCGCTCGAGTACGAGACACGTGCGGACGGGAAGCAGTTCGATTCTTTGTCGCACACGAAACGCCAGCTGTACGCGATGTTCGGCTCGGTGGAGCGCTGGGGTGCCTTCACGATCGCCGGCGGGATTGGCCTCGGCTACGATTTGAACAAGGAGTCACGCTGCATCGCCAACACCTTCCCGTTCGCGGCCGCCCCGGGTGATTGTGACGAGCTCCAGATCAAAGTCCCGGGCTCCGTTCCCAATACGGTGGCCGTAACGTCGGTGTCGCCCTGGGCGTATCCTTGGGAAATTCTGGCGCGCATCTCGCTGGGCGTGACCATCGACTGAAGCCACGAAACAAGAAAATGACCGACAATTCTCCACAAGTGACGCTGGTGACGGGCGCGAACGGGGCGCTCGGCTCGGCCATCGTGGCGCGTTGCGCGGCCGACGGCGGGCGCGTGGTAGCCCTAGAACGCAGCAAAACGGGCGACGTCACCCTGGAGCGGGTGTCTGCCAACGTGCTCGCGCTCCACGCCAGCACCAGCGACAGCGCCGCCCTGGCCAGCGCGCTCACGCGAGCCGAAGCCGAGCTGGGTCTGCTGACGGGCGCCGTACTGACCGCCGGAGCCTGGCGCGGCGGTCACAAGTTCCACGAGCCGGCGGCCGCCGCCGACTACCGGACGGTGATGGACGCCAACTTGGAAGTGACCCAGGTGGCCTTGCGCGCGCTCTTGCCGGGGCTGGTGCGGCGCCGGCGCGGCAGCGTGGTCTTGATTGGCTCGCGCTCGGGAGTGCGACCTTACGACGCGCCCGGCGACGCCGCGTACGCCGCGGCCAAAGCGGCGCTGACGGCGCTCGGCCAAGCCATTGCGGCCGAGGTGCTGGCCGACGGCGTGCGCGTCAACTTGGTCCTGCCCAGCACCATCGACACCGAAGCCAACCGCCAAGCCATGCCCGGCGCCGATCGCTCGCGTTGGGTCACGACCGACTCGCTCGGCGACGTGATTCAGTTCCTGCTCTCGGAGCGGGCGCGCGACATCTCGGGCGCGGCCATTCCGGTGTACGGCCGCGCCAACGTATGAGCCCCGTCACCAATATTTTTCGGTCGTGATGTGGCCGGGCGTGCGCTGGCGGTGGCGCTTCAGCCCGCGCTCACCCAAAAGGGTGATGACGTCGTCGATCATGGCCGGGTTACCGCACAGCATGAAATGCGCGGTTTCCGGCGAAATTTGCGTACCTGCGCGGCGCTCGAGCTCACCGGATTGCAGGACTTGGGTGACGCGCCCGGACAACGCGCCGGCCTCGAGCTCGCGGCTCAGCACCGGCACGTAGCTGAAGGCGGCGCCGCGCTCGCCGGCCAAGGCCTCCAGCTCTTGCCGATGCGCGAGCTCGAGCGGACCGCGCGTGCCGTGCACCAAGATCACCCGCTCGGCGCGCTCGAAGGCTTGGCCCGAGCGCAGCATCGACAAGAAAGGACCAAGCCCGGTGCCGGTTGCCACCAGCCAGAGGGCGCGATGCGGTGGCACGTAGTCGAAGGTAAAGAACCCCTGTGGCTTGGGATCGAGGACCAAGGTGGAGCCTTCACCGAGCTCGAACAGCGCTGGCGTCAGCGCGCCTTCGCCCACCCGCGCCAGCAGCACCTCGAGCGGCTGTCCGGGCGCGGACGCCAGCGAGTACGAACGCGACACGAAGCCGCCCGGAAGCTGCAACCCGAGGTTCATGAACTGACCGGGGCGGAAAGCCGCCCGAGCCGCGAGCCTCAGGGTCATGAGGCCTGGCGCCCAGTCGTGGCGGTTGATGACGGTGGTATCTTCGAGGGCCAAGGGGCTTATTGAAGCCGACTCTCTGCAGCTCGGCAGTCAAAATCTCGGACGGCCACAAAAGGGGCCTGGGAGTGGTTGAAGACTGAGCGAGCCGCCCCCGAGGCCGAGCCTCGCGGACACCTTTGTCGCGCAGAAAAGTGGCGGCGGCCCCATGGAGACCGTGTACGCTTAGCCGGGATGTCGTTTCCGATCACGTGTACGGCTTGCCACAAGACGTTCACTATCTCGGACGAGATTTACGAGAAAAAGGTCGCTGGCCGCGTCGTCACGATCAAATGTAAATCGTGTAGCCAAGGTATCCGGGTGGACGGAACGAAGGGTGCAAGCCAGGCCCCGCCCGCGCACGCGCCCGCCGCCGCGCCCGAGCCTGCCGCGCCCGCGCCCGCCGCGCCTGCGGGCGAGCCGCTGTGGGCGGTCGACTATCCCGACGGTCAAGATCGAGAGTTCAGCACCGCCGAGGTGATCGCCGAGCTCGAGCGCGGCGTGGTCAACGGCACGACGCTGGTGTGGCGCGACGGCATGGCCGAGTGGCTGGAGGTTCACCAGGTCCCCGAGCTGGCCGGTGAGCTTGCCAAAATCGAGGCCAAGAAGAAGGCAGCCGCCATGGCCGCGGCCAAAGCCGCCGCTGCCGCGCCCGTGCACAAGCCACGCGCGCCGATGCCGACGGTCACGGGTTTGGCCGGCTTGCCCGGCGCCGGTGTCGCGATCAAGCAGAGGCCAGCGACCGCAGGCGCGGCCGCGACCACCGAGCCCAAGCCGCGTGCGCAGATGCCGTCCGCACCGGCGGTCGCGACTCCGCTGCCCAAACCGCGCGCGCAGATGCCGTCCGCACCGGCGGTCGCCACACCGTTGCCGAAAGGGCGTGCGCAGATGCCGTCCGCACCGGCGGTCGCCACACCGTTGCCGAAAGGGCGTGCCCAAGCACCGTCGGGGTCGGACGACATGACTCCGGTGCCCAAGCCGCGCGCACAGATGCCGTCGGCGCCGGTGCTGCCGTTGCCCAAAGCTGCTGCGGCGCCACCACCGCCAGCCCCCCCTCCTCCCCTTGCGGCGCCGGCGGTGACCTCACCCTTACCGTTCGCCGCGCCTGCCGCCGCCGCTTCGCCTTCACCGTTCGCCGCACCTGCCGCCGCAGCTTCACCTTCGCCCTTCGCCGCGCCCCCCGCGCCCATGCCGGCGCCAGCTCCTGCGCCGGTTTTCGATGCGACGCCACCTCTGCCCGCCAGCGTCGCGAAAGTGGTGTCGCGACCGCCGCAGGTTCAGCCCGCGTTTCCAATGAGCGCGAGCCCAGTCGCGTTGAGCCCCGGTCCGGTGCTCGTCGCCGACCACGCCAGCGTCGAATGGCCGGAGGCCAAGAAGAAGACCCCGCTGATCATCGTCGGTGTGCTCGTGGCGGTGGCGATTGTCGGCGGCGCGATCGTGATGCTGGGCGGCAAGGACGACGTGCCTCCTCCGTCATCGCCCATCACGGCGCTACCGCCGAGCCCGGCGGCCACGCCCACGGCAACTCCGACCACGACGCCCACGTCCGGAGCCGCTCGAACCGGCGCCGAATCGGCCACCGGCAGTGATCCGGTGCCGACCTCGCCTGATCCGGGCGCCACCCCCGGCGCCGGCTTTGCCGAGCTGTTCGCCGCCGGAGCGCGCAAGGCCGAATCGAAGGGCGCAACGGTGGCGCCCACCAGTCGCTTCGAGGCGGCTGCCACCAAGACCCCCCTGGCCCAAGCCGCCACCGAGGCACAGGCGTGCAAGCAGAGCGGGGGCCCCACCGGCAAAGTCACGGTGGTGGTGACCTTCGATCCGAACGGCAAGGTGTCCGGCGCCACCATCACCGACGCGCCGTTCGCCGGTACCGCCACCGCCACCTGCATTTCTTCGACGTTCAAGCGCGCCAGCATCGCGCCGTTCAGCGGCCTACCCGGCACCGTCAGCAAGACGTTTTCGATCTTGTGAGCATGAGCGGCGACGGCACCCCGCTCGTTTCACTGGAGGTGAGCTTTGGCGCAGCTCCTCCTCAGGGCATGGTCACGCCCCTCTGCCAATCTCTGTTGGAGCTATGCCGGCCGGTGTTCGAGGACGAGGACGCGGCCGCGCGCCTCCGGCTCACCGCGCACGAGCTCTTGGAAAACATCGTGAAGTACAGCGCAGATTCGAGCTGTGAGCTGCACTTCGAGCTGCGACGCACCGACGCCGGCCCGCTAGAAGCGCGCATTCGGACTCGCAACGTGCCACGCGCCGAAAATCGCCCCGACGCCGAGGCGCGCTTGGCCGCGCTGACGGCCGCCGCCGATCCGCTCGAACACTACGACTCGATCATCGCCGACAGCGCGCGGCAACCGGCGGGCTCCGGGCTCGGCTTGGCGCGCATTCATGCAGAAACGGAGTATCGCTTGAGTCACCGCTTCGAAGGCGACGCCTTGTTCATCGTGGCCAGCGGCGAAGTTTGGCTCAAGAAGGGCGCGCTACCGTGAGCGAGAGCCTCGAGTTACCCACGGTCGAAACGGCAGGCTTCAGCTGCAAGCCGACCTCGGACGGCGGCAAGCTCAGCATCATCTTCAGCGGCACGGGCGACGTCGCCGCCATCGAAATTTTGGGCAAATACCTGAAGCAAGTGCACGCCGAGGCGGAGCGCTCCGGCTTGACCGAGGTCACGTGCGATTTTCGCAAGCTGTCGTTCATGAACTCGAGCTGCTTCAAGGCGTTCGTGGTCTGGATCGACACGGTCAAGAACGCGCCGCGCGTCTACCAGATTCGCTTTCTGACCGACCCGGACATGCATTGGCAGCGCCGCAGCCTGGAAGCGCTCCGCCGGCTGGCCACCACCGTCGTCAGCGTCGAAGGCGGCTGAAGCCTACTTCGGCGGACGGCTGCCGCTGAAGCGTTGGGTTGCCGAGCACTCGACGGCAGCGCAGTCGGGGTTACCGTTGGTCTGCGGCGAATAGGTGATGGTGCCTTCGATGGTGTCCCCGGTTTGGGTTGCCTTGACGGTGGCGTTGTAGGTGAACGAACAGTTGCCTTGCTGCGACGGAGTCTTCCCGAAATTCGTGAGGCTGAGCGAGCGGCCCTTGATGGAGCCGTCGAAGTCCGGTGAGCCCAGCCACAACTGAAAGAAGGCGGCAGCTAGACCGTCGAGCGTGCCGTGAGCCTTTTGGCCGTCTTGGGTGATGGCAAAGCCGATGCCGCTCGTCTCCTTGCCCTCCTCCCAATTTTCGAACGGACAGCTGCTGGCGTCATTGGTCAGAGCGATGGTGTAGTTGCCGGCGACGTCGGCTGTGAACTCGTCGTCACTACCGCAAGCGCCAAGCGTGAGCAGCGGTAGCCAAATTGCGAGCGATTTACGTACTAAGCCCAACATGCTCCGCAGGATAGCAATCAGCGTGCCCACGCGGATCGGCCAAATGTGCCCGTCTTGGTTTCAGCGGAGCCACAAATCCAGCCGAGCGCGAAGGCTGCGCAGGCGGGGCGCGTTCGTCGAAAGCTGCGGCTCGTCGTCGAAGGCCAAGTCGGAACGCACACGACTGAGCGAGCCCAGCAGCTGGTCGGCCGAAGACTCCGGAGTGGGCAGAGTCGGCCATTGGGGAGCGTGCGCGCTGCCGCGCAACGGATCGGAGATGCCTTCCGGCGAAAGCCAATAGCGCCGCCCATCGGGCGTGAGAGGCGCGCTGCCGAGGTACGCGCGTGACAGCTCGGCGCTGCGCTCGGGCTTGTGCGCGCTCTCGGGCACGCCGCGCAGCACCGCTTCGGCTTCGGCGCGCGCTCGGGTGGCGCCTTCTTGTGCGGCCATGGCCATGGCCCAGCCGAGCACGGTGCGCAGCGCCCCTTTCTTCGAAGGGGCCAGCTCGAACACCACTTGGCCGTCGGTCTTGTGCGCAGCAGCGGCGGCAGCGGCTCGGCCTTGCAGCGGCAATTTGCCGTCGAGCGCCTGCTCGATCAGGTTGCGCATCACCGAGCGGTTCAGGCTGAGCAGCAGCGCGTCACCGGCCAGCGCGTAGTAGACGGCAATTTCGTGGCCGCGGTCACGCCCCAGCACGCGCACGACCTCAACGCCACGATAAGAGGCGAACGGCGCCCAGTCCACGGCGCCCGGGGCGGCGCTGTCGACCAGCTGCTTGGCGGCCGTCAACGCGACCGCTGCCGCCACGCGACTGCGCAAGCCCACCACCGCGAACACCGGCAAACCGGGCAGCACGTCGAAGTCGTCGCGCGGCGCCTCGTCGTGACCCACCTCTTCGGCCGATGCCGGACGCTCGAGCGAGATGCCGCCGGCTTCGCGCGCGAAGCGCGAAGCGACCAGCAATTCCGAACGATCGGCTACCCCGACCATGGCGTAGTCGCCGAGCCAATCCAGCTGAATGCCCGGCCCGCGCCCCGCCGCCCAAGCCAAAAAGCCCGACAAGTCGCGGCGAAGGGGCGCGTTTTCGCCGATGCCCAAGCTGAAGCGCGCCCCCGAAGCGAGCTCGCTGGGCGCGACCCGACCGTCTCCGCCGAGATCGAAGCGCGCGGCTTCGTCGGCCGGCACCAGCGGCAGCACGCGCATCTCCGCGTGCAGTCCTCGGCTCTCGCCGCGTTTCGCGCTCGATAGCCGAAGCGCGATAGGGTCGATGTACTCGGACCAGCGGCGCTGGTACGCCTGCGCAAACTCACGGTAGCTGTCGCGCTCGGTCGTCGACACTTTGGTGACCGGCGGCAACTCGATCAGAGGCTCGAGCGCGGCGGGGGTTCCCCAAGCCGAGCGGGGCGCGCTGCCGGGTGCCCAGTCGATACGCCCACCGACTTGATGCTGCAGCTCGTTCGCCGCCAGCAGGCCAGAGCGGAAGAGCTCGTTCTTGTCGCTCGGGCTCTTGCCGTGCACCCAGCCGTACAGGAGCGCCGCTACCGGCGCGGCCGTCAACTCGGCCAACGCCACTTGGCGCCGCGCTTCGCCGATCTTCTGGCTGGGGCCGACGACGTTTTCCACGAAGCGATCGCCGATAAATGCCAGCAGCTCGGCCGGCACGTCGGCGTCGCGCGCCAGCATGTACTGAAAATCCAGCTCGTCCGCCAGCTTGGGCGCCTTGCCTTGAATGGTCGAGATCACGCGCTTGATGGCAGCCGCGCTGTTCGACACCAGCTCGAGCTCGCCCACCACCGCGTGGTGCTGCCGCACGCGCCCGTCCGGGGAACGAGCGACCTCGACCGTGATGCCTTCGTGAGTGAAGTTGCTGTTCTGAGTGCCGCCGTGGGCCGCGCCGTGGGTAGCCAACGCCTTCAGCAGCGCAGCGCGGAACAACAGCGGGCTCTTGAGCCGGAAGACGAGCGTGACGTCGCTGCCCTCGTGCACGTACGGGTCGCTGCCGGTTAGGGCAAAGTCTTGAACGACCTCCGGCCCGAGCACGCGCGACAGATCCCCGGTTTCTACCCCGAGCTCCGCGAGGTAGCGCGGCAGGGATCCACGCTCGGTCGAAGCGCCGTCGGATAGGTTGGCCACCGGCGCTCCCACGCGCTCGACGAACGACAAGATGTCGCTGAACGCGCTGAAGCTCTTGGCTCGCACGAAGTAGAAATCGGCCGGCACCGCCTTGGCCAACGGCTCTTCTGGCGCCTTGGTTGCCAGGCGCTTGGACAGCTCGGCCCACGGGTGGCGCGACAGCTGGGGCGGTTCGACCTGCCCCAACGGCACGTTGCGCGGCTGCTTTGCCGCCGAGAGGACGGCACCGCGATGGGTGGCCAACGCCGCCTGCACCGCGGAACGGCCAGCGAACGTGTCCATCAAGTCTACGAGCTCACCACCGCCCGAGCGCGCGCTCCAACTTTCGCTCGACGCGGCCGGTAGCTTGTAGCGAGCTCGCAGGCGCGCGGCCGCGGAAGCTCCGAACAAATCGCCCTCGCGCGCCAGGTAGTCCGCGGCGGCCGCCGCCCACTGCCCCGGCAGCTCCGGTGACACCACACCGGTAGGAGCCGCAGCGCGGATGCGAAAGTGGTGCCCCGGCTGCGCGCCGACCGAAGGCGTGTACGCGTCGCCCATGATTTCGCTCGTCAGCTCGGCCTTGGGGCGCCGAAGCCACAGCACCATCTCGGAGGCTTTGCCGCGACTGACCAGCTGCAGTGGCGCGCTGCTGCCGGTAATGCGCGCCTCGGTGCCTAGCCAAAAGGAGTCGCCCGGCACTTCGGCCGCAAACTCTGGCAAGACCAACTCGAGCAATTGGTCGTCGCCGTCGACGACGTGCCGCCGCACCTTGAGCTGGAGCGGCGCGTCGTGCTCTACCGGTTGAATCCGCCCGGTACGCAGCTGCAAAGCGGGCGGCTCCGGCTCCTCCGCCAACTGCGCTGGCTGCGGCGGCGTGGGCGCTTGGCTGGCGGTCGGGGCCGGGGTCGGCTTGGGGGGCGCAGCCGGTGGCGGACTGCAGGCGCTCAGCCACAGTGCGCTTGTGACGAAAGCTCTTGGCACCAGTCGGGAGCGCGACATGAAACCGGCAAGGCTAGCACGGCCACTTTCGGTCAGGGAACGAGCACCAGCTTTCCGACGCTAGCGCCGCTCTGCAACGCCTCGTGCGCGGCGGCGGCGTCGGCCAGCGGAAACTCGGTGACGGGCAGAGGCCGTAGCACCTTGCTCTCGAGCTCGCCCAACATGCGCGTCATCGCGTCTTCCAGCAACCACTGCTCCTCGAACAGATAAGAGAGGTTGAAGCCGACGACGCCTTTGTTGACGTTCACCATCTCGAGCGGGCTGAAGCGCGGAGTGCGCAGGAAGTCCCAGGCGAGCTTCAGCCAATTCGGCCGACCGCTGCCCCGCGAAAGCATGCTGGTGAAGCCGTAAACCACCATGCGCCCGGTAGGCCGAAGGTGTGCGTAGCCTTGCCTGAGTGTTTCGGCGCCATTCGATTCGAGCACGTAGTGCAAGCCATCGGGCGCGATGCGCTCGACCTCTGCCCACAGCTCTTGCTGGCTTTTATCGATCACGTCCGTGGCACCGAAGCGGAGCGCGAGCTCGCGCTTGTGGCTGGCGCCCACGACGCCAATCGCCAAGAGCCCGTCCGCGCGCGCCAGCTGCAGCGCCGCCAGACCAACGCCGCCGGCCGCGGAGTGCACCAGCACTCGTTCGCCGCGCCCGGGGCGGGTGCGCAAGATCTCGCGCAGGGCGTAATACGCGGTCAGGTGCACGGTAGGAAACGCCGCGGCTTCTGCGTGCGACAGCGCGGCCGGCACGCGAAACAGCTGCGCGCGCGGCACGCACACCTGGCTGGCGTAGCCGCCGAAGCGCGTGAGGCCAAAAACCCGCTCACCGAGCGCCAGATCGGTCACGCCCTCACCCAGCGCCGCCACCTCGCCCGAAAACTCGAAACCGGGCGTGATCGGCCAGCCCACGTATTTTTTCGCCGATTCGTACAGGCCGAGCCGCACCACGACGTCGGCGAAGTTGACGCCCGCCGCGCGCGTCTCCACCAGGACTTCGCCCGGCGCCGGCTTCAAATCGGGCGCGTCCATCAGCACCAGCCGGTCGAAGCCGCCTGGCTTTGCGATCGAGATTCGCTTCATTGCTCGCTCCGAAGGGTCAGAGCCCGCTGTGCTCGATCCAGCGCTGCGGAATCGTCCCGAAGGACAACAGCCAGTCGTTGTAGCGTTTGAGCGACCAACCGCCGTCGTCCACCTTGCGCTGCTTGAGCCGCATCACTTCCATCTTGCCGATCAGGTAGCTCATCGGCACCGTGGGTGACGCGGTGTACCAGTTGACGTCGCCCTCGGCGCGACCGCGCGTGAAGCCGACGTGCTTCATCAAGTGCTTCACCGCGCCTTCGTAGTCGAGCTCACCGGCGTGGAGCCCACAGTCGACCAGAATGCGGTGCGCGCGCCACAGCGCGTCGTGCAGCAGGTTGAGCTTGGCGGTGGGGTCGTGATTCACGCCGTGGTCGACGGCCATCTGCTCGCACCACAACGTCCAACCCTCGTAGAAAACCGAGTGCGCGAACCAACGCCGCACCGGGCTGGGGTGGCGATTGGCGATACAAAACTGCAAATGGTGCCCAGGATAAGCCTCGTGGGCGCAGGTGGCGGGTACACCAAAGTGCTGGCTGACCTCGGCGGCTCGCTCTTTTTGGGTGGCGCGCGTCAGGCTGAGATCGTTCACCCAGAACACGCCCAGCTGCTTCTTGTCGTAGCAGCCCGGCGACGAATAGGCGGCAGTCGGAAACTGATGGCGAAAGAACTCCGGCACCGGCTTCACGTGCAGCTCGTCCCCGATCGGAAAGCTGACGATGTCCGCGCGGCGGAACTCTTCGGCGACGCGCTCCGTTTCGTGCACGTACTCGCTGAGCAAGTCGCCGCGCGCGGGGGCCCAATCGGCGGCGGCTCGCTCCAAAATTTCACGCGGGCGCTTGCGGGGAGAGAGCCGCGCCGCTTCCAGCTCCATCTCTTGCTCGATGCGCGCGACCAAGGTGTGGCCGTAAGACAGCGCCTCGCGCGCGGTCAAATCCCAACCGAGCCGCTCGCGCATCAGGGCTTCGAAGCGAGGCCGACCGAGCGAAAAGTCGCGCGGCTTGCCGGCGGCGATTCGCGACACGCGCCGGCCATATTGCTTGAAGGCGGCGGCGGCGGCGTTCAGCAGCGATTCTAGGCGTTTCGGCTTGATTTTACCGGTGGCGGCCAGCGGCTCACGAATCGCCTCGAACAGTGCGGGCGCCCCGGCCACCGAGCTTTGCGCGGTCTCGCGCCAGAGCGGCACCGGACGCTTCAACAGCTCACCCGCGCCCTCCAAATAATCCGGCAGCTTGGCTAGCCGCGAGGCGATGGCTTCGGCCACCGGCGTCAGGTCGTCGGCGTTGCGCACGACCAGGTGGTGCACGCTGCCCAGCGCTCCCGCGACCCAACTCTCGGGGTTGCGACGGAACGTCTCGCGCTCGTACGACCAACTCTCGGTGCGGAGCTCGGCCAAGAGCGCGCGCCGATCGAGCCAGTCGTCACCGCGCACGTCGTTCTCGGCGATGGCCTCGACTTGCTCGAGCGTCGTTTGGATCAGCTTGCGCTGGGCCGAAATCAGCTTTTCGGACGGCACCTCGAGCTCGGCGTCGAACTCGTGGCGACCCATGGCGCTGCCCACGCTGGGGAAGCGCTCCATGGTCTCTTCGATGTAGCGCTCGCCCAGCTTGCGCAGCGCTTTGGCTTGCGGACCTTGCGGCTCCGCGGAAATCTGCTCGGGCGGCCTGGTCTTTAGCTTGCTCATGCCGGGGCTAGAGCAGCTTCCACGACTTTTTGTGTGCTGCGCAAGCTCGCGGTGTCGAGCGGGCTGGCGGAGCCGGCCAAAAGCCGAGCCCGCACCGCTTTGTGGGGGAAACCGGAGCCGAACACCGCCTCGGCGACCTCGCTGGCCTTGGCCGACCCGGTGGGCCCCAGTGCGACCACCGCTACCACCGGCAGCAGGTCACCCAGCAGCCCGGCGCGCGTCAGCAGCTCGCGTTCTTCGTCCCCGCCCACGTGCACGCTGCGCACGAAGTGGCGAACGTCCACCTTCTTGCCCAAACCGTCGATGTTGCGACGAATGACGTGCTCCGGCTTGGCCAGGAAGTCCACGATGGCTTGGTCGACGAACGAACGCCCGCCGCGCTCGGCCACGACGCGCTCGGGCAACGCCAAGACGTAGCTGGCAGCGGTGATGACGGCGGTGACGCCCTTGTCTTGAGGGTCCAGCAAGCGCGCACCCAAAAAGTGCAGACCACCCGAGGTGTGAGCTTCGAGCTGAGCCACCAGCTCGTCGACCGGCGGCGCGTCGATCAGCTTCACGTCGGCGTACTCGTCCAGGCTCGCCACGCCCAGCGACAACGCAGGACCGAACGACATGTCCGGCTTCGGGTGAAAGCCTTCGGTGTACGCAGTCTTGATGCCGGCGCGGCGGATGACGCGCGGCAGCTCGCGGATCAAATCCAAGTGACCGAGCAACGCGACGGCGCCCGTCTTGGCAAAGCGCAATCGAAAGCGGACCGGCGTGCCGACCCGTACGGGGCGGTACAGCTCCGGCCGCAGCCGCTTCCGTTCTGCGGGCGGCTTGGCCAGCTCTTCGGGCGGCAATTCCATGCCGAAAACCAGCGGTTCGTGGGCTTTGGAAGTCTTTTGTTTCTCCTCGCGCACGATCGGCAGCTGCACGCGCTGATTCGGCTCGAGCGCGCCCAGGCGACCCAAGAAGTCCTTGCGATCGGTCCTCATCTTGGTGAGGTCGCAGGCGATGCCACAGTCGTAGCAGACCAAGCGGCGGTTCTCGCTCTCGGCTTCTTGCAGGTTGGTGGCGTGGATGAACTGCCCGACGACCTTGCCGCAGGGCGGGCTGGGGCGGCTGGCGAGCGCCTTCCGATACTCCCGCGCCAAAAAGCCTTCCTCGAGCCCGATATCGAAATGGCTCCAGGGCAAGCGCGCGGTGACGGGGATGGTGCCCAGGAACTGCGCCGGATCGATGCCAAAGTGCTCGAGCGCTTCCTTCCACACGTCGAGCTTCACGTGCTCTTCCCACGAGTCCATGCGCGCGCCTTCGTGGTAGGCGCGCTCGATCACCTGGCTCAGCCGGCGATCACCGCGCGCCAGGATGCCCTCGAGGATGCTGGTCTCCGAGTCGTGCGTACGCAGCTCGAGACCGCGGACCTTGCGCACCTCGTGGCGGAGCATTTGCTGTTTTCGCTGGGTTTCCGGCAGCGAATCTTGGGCGCACCACTGAAACGGCGTGTGCGGCTTGGGCACGTGGGTCGACACGCTGACCGTCACTTTCGGGCGACCCCCCACGCGCTTGCCGACTTGCAGCGCGTTCTTGCCGACGGAGGCGATGCCCAGCACGTCTTCGTCTTCCTCGGTGGGCAGACCGATGATGAAGTACAGCTTCATGCGGTCGAAGCCGCGCGAGAAGGTGCGCTCGGCGGTCTCGAGCAGCTGCTCTTCGGTGACGTTCTTGTTGATGACGTCACGCATGCGCTGGGTGCCAGCTTCGGGCGCGAACGTAAGGCCGGAGGCGCGCACCTTGCGCATGTCGTCGAGCAAATCTTCGGCCAAGCCGTAGGCGCGCAGCGAAGCGACGCTCAGGCTGACGCGCTCGGGCGCCGTCTTCTCGACCAGCCGCTTGATCAAAGGTGAGATGCAGCTCACGTCGGCCGTGGACAATGCCGTCAGGCTGACCTCGTCTTGGCCGGATTTTTCGAGCGCGCGGACGACGGTGTCGATCACTTCTTCCGGGTCCCGCTCGCGCACCGGGCGGTAGATCATGCCCGCCTGGCAGAAGCGGCAGCCCTCGGTGCAGCCGCGCGCCACTTCGATGCTCATGCGGTCGAAGATGGCTTCGGGGCCGCCCACCGGACCGTCATCGGGAAACGGAAATTTCGAGATATTTTCGAGCAAACGCCGCTCGATCGGGAACGGCAGCCCCGGCTCTTTCGGGCCCGTCACCACCAAGAAGCCGTCGACGGGATCGATGGCGGTTTCGTACAGCGAGGGCACGTACACGCCCTTCAAGCGCGCCAGCCGGACCAGCCGTTCATGCCGCGACAAGCCGAGCCGCTTGCCCTCCGCCCAGCACAGCGCAATTTCGCTGGCACCTTCTTCGCCGTCGCCGATCAAGATGGCGTCGAAGAAATCGGCAGCGGGCTCGCAATGCGTGGCCACCGGACCACCGGCAACGATCAGAGGATCAGACTCGCCACGAACGTCGCTGCGGAGCGGGATGCCCGACAGCTCGAGCATAGTGAGCACGTTCGTGTACGTAAGCTCGTACTGCAGCGAGAACCCGACCATGTCGAAGTCGCACAGCGGGCGCGAGCTCTCGAGCGAGACCAAGAGCTTGCCGTGCTCGTGCAGCTTCTTCTGCATGTCGCTCCACGGCAGGTAGGCGCGCTCGGCCAACGTGCGCGGGTCGTCGTTCAATATTTTGTACAGGATGCGGTAGCCGAGGTGGCTCATCCCGATGTCGTAAATTTCGGGGAACGCCAGGCAGACGCGCGCCTCCACGCCCTCCCACGATTTGCGGCGCACGCCGTGCTCGGCGCCGGTGTAGCGGTTGGGCTTCTCGACCTTGTCGAGAAACTTGGCGTAGGGATGATCGAGAAGCTGCATGGCAGGCGTTTCGGAGCGGTCCAACGGGGCCGGCGGGGCGCGAAACATAGCGCAACCCCTGAGCCGCGGTAATTTGCGGTAAGACGCCCCGATTTGCGGCGCAATCGGCGGCGGGGCGCCGGGATGTCATTGTTGCCGCCTCCCGCAGTTGGGCCGCCCCGGCTACAACCAAGGCCGTGAACGTCCGGCTGCTGATCGACTCAGTCGTGCGCCAAACCATGGTGCTGGTGGCGGAGCTGGCGACCTCGGGCGGGCTACGGGCGCCGCTGTCGCACGTGGCGGGGCAAGCGTTTTTAGAGTTGGCCCGGGAGCTGGAGAATCAGGGAGTTGGCAAAAAGGTCAGCGCCGACATGTTCGGCATGGCGCTGCGCACCTACCAGCGCCGCACCCAGCGCCTGAGCCAGAGCCGCACCGATCGCGGGCGCTCGTTGTGGGAAGCCACGCTCGAGTTCATCGAACAGAGCGGCGTCGTACAGCGCGACGAGATTTTGAAGCGCTTTCGTCACGACGACGAGCCGTCATTGCGCGGCGTGCTGCGGGACCTGACCGACAGCGGGCTCGTATTCAGCTCCGGCTCCGGCAGCAGCCTGTCGTTTCGCGCCGCGACCAAGGACGAAGTGCGCAGCCTGCGCCGCGGGGGCGACAGCTTGGGTCTCGAAGCGTTCGTGTGGAGCACCATCTACCGCGAAGGCGATGTCGGCGTCGACGAGCTGGCGGAGCGCACTTCGCTCAGCCCCGCGGAGCTGGCTCCGATCATCGACGGCTTGCTGGCGTCCGGCAAGGTGGAGCGCGTCGGCGAAGCCGAGCGGCTGCGTTCGTCGACGCTGGTGCTCGGCTTCGACGACCCGGCGGGCTGGGAGAGCTCGGTGCTCGACCACTTCAACGCGCTCGTGCAAACCGTGATTCGCAAGCTTTCGGTCGATCAACGCGCCAAACGCAACGACGAGCTAGGCGGGAGCACGTACCACTTCGAGCTGTGGCGCGGGCATCCGTTCGAAAGCGAAGTTTTGGGGGAGCTTTCGCGATTTCGCGAACGCATGAGCGCGCTCAGAGCCAAGCTGGACGATTACAACCGGGCGCAGCCGGGCCAAAAACCCAACCTGCGAGTCGTGGCCTACTACGGGCAAAGCGCGGTGGAGGAAGACGATGAAAACGGGACGAGCAGCGATGTGGGCTAACCTGAAGGCGTGCGGCGTGCTGCTGTGGGCCCTCGGGCTTTTCGCAGGCTGTGGCAAGACCGGCACCAGCGAAAGCGGCGAAACGCATTTCGTCAGCTGCAACACCGACGCCGATTGCACGGGCGTGACCGACGCTCACACCTGCACCGGCGGCTTTTGCCGAGGCACCTCCAACGATGGCGGCTCGACGCCGGACAAGACGCCGGCTTGCGACGGTGGCTGCGGAGACGCCGAGTGCGCCGCTCCCGGCACGTGCACGCTCGAAGCCGCTTGCAAAGTCGTCGATTGCGGCACCGCTCTAGTCGACGACAACGCTTGCGTGCGCCCGAGCTGCCAAAGCGACGACGATTGCCCGGACGACGAGCGCTGCGCTGCGCTCTGGTTCAGCAAGCACTACCAATGCGCGCAGAGCGGCGCGAGCTGCGACTGCACCGCCGGCTTGGGCCTGTTTCCGGTCAATATCTGCAGCCCCGTCGCGCTCGCGGGCATGCGCGGCCAGTGGCAAAAGCTGATCGTCACCGAAAAAGTGCTCGTAGGGTCCGTGGGCGACTTTACGGTACGCGCGTTTTTTCCCGACGGCAGCGTGACCATCGAGAGCTACTCGGCCGAAACGGGCGAGACCGTGTCGTCCGCGGCCCAGCTCAGCACCGAAGATCTCGACGAGCTCACCCGGCAGATCAACGGCACCAGCTTACGACTGCTGCTAGGCCCCGACCCTTGTGCGGAGCGCCTCCCAAACCCCGGTGACGGCCGCCTCGACTGGAGCATGGACCTTTACCTGAGCGACGCCCGCACCCGCGAAACTCCGGCTCTTTCGAAAAACGTGACCTTCTGCTCCTCGATCACCGGCGTGCTGGAGCTGGTCGATAGATACTGAAATCCGTGTAGGCTGGGCGTTCATGCGCAGCCTCTGCCTGCTGTTCGTCGCGCTCACCATCGCCGCGTGTTCCGGAACCGACGAAGGCACCGGCAAGGATTCGACGGCCACGCCCCCGGACACCAGCGTGTTCGACAATTGCGTAGCCTTCGCGACTCAGCTTTGCGCCGACGCCGAAGGTTGCTGCCAAACCGCCTACGGCGACTTCAGCGCCGAAGGCTGCGTCGATACCTTCAAGCGCACCGTGTGCCATCCGGGCGCGGACGCGGTCACGGCCGGCAAAGCGACCTTCGACGAGGGCGCGGTCGCCGGCTGTTTAGAAGCGCACGCGGCCGCGCACGCCATCTGCACCCCGACTTGGCAGCAAACGCTCGAGCTACGCAAAAAGATCTACACGGCTTGTCGCGTGCTGAACGGCACCGTCGAGCCCGGTCGCCCTTGCGCCATCGCGGCGACCTGCAAAGCGCCGGAAGGCGCCGCCACGACCGAGTGCGTAAAGAACGTCTGCCAAGTCGTGGAGATTCTGCCGGAGGGCGCAGAATGCCCGTTTCCGTCGGGCTCGGTTTCGGTGTGCGACGAAGGGTTGGCGTGTGACGCGCCAGGCCTGGGCGCGACCGGTCACTGCGTCAAAGCCATCCCGACCGGCGAAATGTGCGACGCCAGCGTCCTGGAAGGCACCGACTGCGGCCTCGGCAGCTACTGCGATCCCGAAACCACGCAGTGCCAGCTCACGCAAAACATGGGCGGCAAAGGCTGCTCCCAAAGCAACGAATGCGTCTCCTTCGACTGCAATCGCCTCGCCAACGAATGTGCCCCCGCCCCCGCCGTCCTATCGCGCGACACCTGCCTCGGCACCGCCACGCCGTAGCGCGCGAAACGTGAACGACGAGCGGCGGAGTTGGGCTTGGGGCTGCCCAATCGCAGCTCGAATCGCAGAAGCTTTCGTGGCGGCCTCAGGCCATGACGTGCGCCCAGCTCCTCGCCAGCGCCCAGGAAGCCCACGCCCCCAACCGCCGCGGCAGGCAGCACTCGGGCACTCCTTCCCCCTCGCTCTGCCGCCGACAGGACCACGGCGTCGTGCAGCTTCTGCCCTTCCAGAAGAATATTTTTGGTTTTGGTCCTCCAAAAACAAAAATGCGCTCTCCCTCTTCTGCCCTTCTGCCCTTCTGTCCTTCCTGTGAAAAATCTCGAGCCGCACGGCGTGGCCACCGCGACGCTACGAAAGCTTCTGCAAGTGAAGCCGCAGCGTGGCAGCCCCGAGCCGAGCTAGCGCCGTTCCCACTCGCGGTATTCGGGCAGTACCGATTTCAGGCGCAGCTTGCGTTCGTGCTCGGGCGGTAGTGCAAGTGGGGGCGGTTTGATGGCGAGCAGCTTTTGCTCGTCGACGGCGTCGACCAGCTCGGGCGGTAGGTTTTCTTGCGCGTACTTGCGGTAAATGCCCGAGGTGATGAACAGATCGAACACGTCGGGGTCGAGGTGGTGCTGCTCTTTCATCTTGCCCATGATGAACATCACCTCGCTCAGCTTTTTGGGCTGTTTGTAGGGGCGATCCATGGCCGTGAGCGCCTCGAACACGTCGGCCACGGCCATGATGCGCGCCGGCACCGACATGTCACCGGCGTAGATGCCGCGCGGGTAGCCGGTGCCGTCCATCTTTTCGTGGTGACCGGTGGCGTACTCGGGCACGCGCCGCAGCTGGGGCGGGAACGGCAGCGCGTTCAAGATGTTCACGGTGTGCACCATGTGGGCGTTGATGATCAGCCGCTCTTTTTCGGTCAAGGTGCCGCGGGAGATGGAGAGGTTCTGCACTTCCTCGGCGGTGAGCAGCGGCACGCGCTGGCCGCCCATCTCCAGCGTGCGCTCCGCGATGCGCTTGATGCGCTCCTGCCCTTCGCGCGGCAAGAACTCGCCGCCGAAGTTGGTCTTCTCCAGGAACGCCAGGTCGTCCTTCAGGCTCGAAAGCTCACGTTCCAGGTCGCTCGCCACCAGCGTCGGGTCTTCGCCCGCTTTCTCGCGCTCGTATGCCGCCAGGCGCGCGTCGCGTTGAATGACCTCGAAGCGCGCCTTCACGGTGTCGATGCGATCGTTGATGGTCTCGAGCTTCTTCGATTTGTCCATCACGTGCACGGGCGTCACGACCTTGCCGCAGTCGTGCAGCCAGGCCGCGATGCGCAGCTCGTACCACTCCGAGTCGCTCAGCCCGAACTCGGCAAAAGGGCCGGTTTTGGCGTCGCAAGCCGCGCGGGTGAGCATTTCGGTGAGCACCGGCACGCGCTCGCAGTGCCCACCGGTGTAGTTGCTCTTGGCGTCGATGGCCGACGCGATCATCTTGATGAAGCTCTCGAGCAGATCGCGCTGGGCGTCGCGCAGTAGCTTGTTCTGCAAGCTGACGCCGGCTTGCGACGCCAACACCTCGACCGTCTGCTGGTCGAACTCGTTGAACGGCACGACTTCGTTCGTCTTCGGGTCGCGCGAGTTGATGAGCTGGAGCACGCCCGCTACCCGACCCGCCGCGTCCATCATCGGAATCGTCAAAAACGAGACGGAGCGGTAGCCATTGCGCGCGTCGAACGTCTTCGTGCCGCTGAAGTCGAAGCGCGTCGTATCGTACGCGTTGGGGATGTTGATCGATTGCTTGCGGAGCGCAGCGTAACTGGCAATGTGCCGATGGTTGGGCGCGCCGGTCCCCGGATCGCGGAGCGGGATGGGCGGTAGCGTGGTCGGGCGACCGGTGGTGCCGCCGATCGCGATGCCCAGCGAATCAGTGCGCATGATCGCGAAATGGAGGCTGTCTTCGTCCTGGCGCAGGTAGAGGGTGCCGCCGTCAGCGCGCGTCAGCTCCTTGGCCTCGAGCAGAATCGTCTCCAGCAGTCGGTTGGTATCCGTCTCGGCCGAGAGCGCGACCCCGACTCTGAGGAGCAGCTCCAGCCTGCGGAGCTTGTCGTCCGAAGCAGACATAAACTTCGTTATGCTCCTACCGCTTCGATCATAAGTCGAGCGGTGCTAAGCCTGCGCGCGATGTTTCCGTCCGCGCCGCTGGCCATCCCTCCACTGCCTACCCCCATCGACCGGGTTTGGCGCATTCCGGGCTCCAAGAGCATCACCAACCGCGCGCTGGTGTTGGCCGCCCTCGCCGAGGGCACGACGCGGCTCGAAGGCGTGTTGGAAAGCGATGACACCCGGCACATGCAGCAGGCGCTGCTCGATTTGGGCATCACGGTGCGGAAGCTCTCGCCAACCACGCTGGAAATCGAGGGCGGGCGCCAGCGGCTGCGAGCCCCGAACAAACCCCTATTCATCGGCAACAGCGGCACGACGGTGCGCTTTCTAACCGCGCTGTGCTGCTTGGTGGACGGCCCCGTCACCCTGGTCGGCGACGAAGCCATGGCCAAGCGCCCGATTCAGGACCTGGTGGATGGTCTGCGGCAGCTGGGTGTGAAGATCGATTGCCCGAGCGGCTGCCCTCCGCTGACAGTGTACGGCGGCAAGTTGCCAGGCGGTCGCCTCACGATGCGCGGCGACCGCTCGAGTCAGTACTTCTCGGCGCTGCTGCTGGCCGGCGCGCTCTCCGAGGGCGAAACGGAGCTGAGCATCGAGGGCGAGCTGGTCAGCCGCCCCTACGTCGAGATCACCCGACGCATGGTCGAAGACTTCGGCGGCAAGATCGAGGTCACAGCCAAGGGCTTTTGGTGGCAGGGCGGCGGTCGCTACCGCGCGCGGCACTACGACATCGAGCCCGACGCCTCGAGCGCGAGCTATGCGTTCGCTTTCGCGGCCGCCACCGGCAGCCGGATCCAGGTGCCGGGTCTGGCCCCCGGAGCGCTGCAGGGCGACTACGGCTTCGTCGACCTTTTGGAGCGGATGGGCGTGCGGGTCGAGCGCGCCCCGGGCATGACCACGGTGCAGGGCGGCGCCCTGCTGGCCGCCATCGATGCCGATATGTTTCACATCTCGGACACGGTGATGACCCTGGCCGCCATCGCGCCGCTCGTTCAGGGCACGACCTCGATCCGCAACGTCGCCAACATCCGCATCAAGGAGACCGACCGGCTCGCCGCCACCGTGGCCGAGCTCCGTCGCCTCGGCCAAGAGGTGAGCGAAGGGCCGGACTTCTTGCGCATCGAGCCCCGACCCGTCACCCCTGCCCTCGTGCACAGCTACAAGGACCACCGCATGGCCATGAGCTTTGCCGTCCTGGGCGCCGCTCGGCCCGGCGTCTCGATCGAAGATCCCTCGTGCGTGGCCAAGACCTACCCCGAGTTTTGGCGTGATTTGGCCGCCTGCTATCCGTCCGCCCCCTGGTAACCAAAAAATGACGGGGGCGGCCGTGACGACCCTGAGGAAGTCGGGTAAGAGGCCGGATTCTCGAGCGTTGCTCGCTTACTGAAAATGCCCGGCATCCGCATCCTCGGCACCGGCCACCACGTCCCGGGCCGGCCCTACACCAATAACGACCTCGCGCGGGTTCTCGACACCAACGACGAGTGGATCCGGCAACGCACCGGTATCGCGCAGCGCTACTTTTGCCCAGCCGACCAAGGTGTGTCCGATCTGGCTTTGCCCGCCGCCCAGCGCGCGCTCGAGGCGGCCGGCAAGAAGCCGGAAGACATCGACTACATCTTGTTCAGCACCATGACGCCGGACCACCTGTTCCCGGGGTCGGGGTCGCTGCTGGGGGCCAAGCTGGGTTGCCACGGCGTGCCGGCGTTGGACCTGCGCACCCAGTGCGCGGCCATGTTGTTCTCGTTTCAGACCGCCGACGCGCTGCTGCGCGCCGACGCGGCTCGCACCATTTTGATCGTCGGGGCCGAGGCGCACGCGGGCCTGATGCCGTGGAGCGACTGGGACATCCTGGAAGGCACGACGGATCGCAAGCCGACGGCCGAAGCCTGGGAGCGCGCGACCAAGCACCGCGGTTGGGCCATCATCTTCGGCGACGGCGCGGGCGCGGTGGTGGTCGAAAAAGCGACCGACGGCGCGGGCATCCTCGCCACCGATTTGCACTCCGACGGCCGCTACGCGCAGCAGCTGTGCATTCCGGCCGGCTTTCGCGGGCGGCCGTGGACGGGCGGCGCAGAGCCGAGCGCCGATTCGTGGCTGATCCAGATGGAGGGCCGCGAGGTGTTCAAGTTCGCGGTCACGCGGCTGCCGCGCTCCGTCAAGGCCGTGTGCGACAAAGCCAAGGTGGCGGTCACCGACATCGACTGGTTCATCGCCCACCAAGCCAATCAGCGCATCAACGAAGCCGTGGCCGACAAGCTGAAGCTGCCGGTCGAAAAATTCCCGAGCAACATCGATCGCTTCGGCAACACCTCGGCCGCCACCATCCCGATCTTGATGGATGAGATGCGCCGTGACGGGCGGCTGCGCGAAGGCCAGCTGGTGTGCTTGATGGCGCTCGGCGCGGGCTTCCACTGGGGCAGCGTTTTGGTCCGCGTCTGAGGGTTGGAGCGCGGGTGTGGGTGTGGGTGGACCCAACCTGCACCTGAACCCGCTCTGCGAGCCGTCAGTCGATCTTTAGCTTCTTGTATTTGATGCGCGTGGGGCGATCGGCGTCGGTGCCGAGGCGACGTTTGCGATCTTCTTCGTAGGCTTGGTAGTTGCCTTCGAACCACACGGTCTTGCTGTCGCCTTCGAAGGCCAAAATGTGCGTGGCGATGCGATCCAAGAACCAGCGATCGTGGCTGATCACGACCGCGCAGCCCGGAAAGCCCAGCAAGGCTTCTTCGAGCGCGCGCAGGGTGTCGACGTCCAAGTCGTTGGTCGGCTCGTCGAGCAGCAACAGATTGCCACCTTCTTTGAGCAGTTTTGCCAAGTGCACGCGGTTGCGCTCACCGCCCGACAGTGTGCCCACTTTCTTTTGCTGGTCGCTGCCCTTGAAGCCGAACCAGCCGCAGTAGGCGCGCGACGACACCTCACGCTTGCCGAGCAGAATCTTCTCTTCGCCGCCGGTCACGACTTCCCACACGTTCTTGTCGCCCGACAGCGCGCTGCGCGACTGGTCCACGTACGCAATTTTCACGGTGTCGCCGACCTTGAGCTGGCCGCCGTCGGGCTTTTCTTCGCCCACCAGCATGCGGAACAAGGTCGTCTTGCCGGCGCCGTTCGGCCCGATGATGCCCACGATGCCGCTGCGCGGCAGGCGGAAGCTCAAGTCGTCGACCAGCAGCCGCTCGCCGAAGCCCTTCTTCAAGCCGTTGGCTTCGATCACCAGGTCGCCCAGGCGCGGCCCCGGCGGAATGCCGATTTCGGTCGGATCGCTCGGGCCCTTGTTCGACTTGTCGAGCAAATCTTCGTAGGCGGCCAAGCGCGCTTTGCTCTTGGCTTGGCGAGCGCGGGGCGACGCGCGCACCCACTCCAGCTCTTGCTTGAGCTTGCGTTGACGGGCGCTTTCTTGCTTCTCTTCTTGCGACAAGCGCGCGGCTTTTTGCTCGAGCCAGCCCGAGTAATTGCCCTTGAACGGGTAGCCTTTGCCGCGGTCCAGCTCCAAAATCCACTCAGCGACGTCGTCCAAGAAGTAGCGATCGTGGGTGACGGCCACGACCGTACCCGCGTAGTCCTTCAAGAAGTGCTCCAGCCACGCCACCGATTCGGCGTCCAGGTGGTTGGTCGGCTCGTCCAGCAACAGCATGTCCGGGCGCGACAACAGAATGCGAGCCAGCGCCACGCGGCGTCGCTCACCGCCGGAAAGCTTGGCGATCTCGGCCTCGGGCGGCGGCAAGCGCAAGGCGTCCATCGCCATCTCCACGCGCGAATCGAGGTTCCAAGCGTCGATGGCGTCGATGCGATCTTGCAGCGCGGCCTGCTGCTCGAGCACCTTGGTCATCTCGTCGTCCGACATCGGCTCGCCCAGCTTCATGCTGATGGCTTCGAATTCGGTCACCAGGCCACGAATGTCGGCGACGGCTTCGTCCACCGCTTCTTTCACCGTCTTGAGCGTCCCGAGATCGGGCTCCTGCGCGAAATAGCCAATCTTGGTGCCGGGATAGGGCTTGGCTTCGCCGATGAACTCTTTGTCGACGCCGGCCATGATCCGCAGCAGTGAGCTCTTGCCGGAGCCGTTGCTGCCGATCACGCCGATCTTGGCGCCCGGAAAGAAGGCGAGCGTGATGTCCTCGAGCACGCGCTTCTCCGGGGGGTGAACGCGCGTGACGTTCTGCATCGTAAAGATGAACTCGGGCATGTGACCTCACTACCGAGACTCTAGGGCGCCGGCAATTGCGGCAAGAAAACCGAGGGTCAGCCCCTAGCTTTTCCATGCGGCTTCCTGCCCTCGGCCCTCGCCGTCTCCTCGTCCTCGGCCTGGTGGCAGCGCCCGCCCTGGGTTGCTCCGGTTCGGCGCCAGGCTCGCCCGAGCCGCCCGGCGGCGGGGCGGGGGGCGGCGTTTCGAATACCGCGGGCATGGCACCCGGGGGCTCGGGTAGCGGAATTGCCGGCACCAACGCGGCAACTGCCGGCGGCAGCGGCACCGGCGGCAGCACCGTTGGCGGCTCCTCGGCGGAGGGCGGCTCCACCTCGACGGGCGGCACGCCAGTCGGCGGCAGCTCGACCGGAAGTGGCGGCAGCAACAGCGCCGGCACTGGCTCATCGGGTGGGGGCAGCGGAGGCAGCGCAGGCAGTACCGGTTCGGTGCCCATCGATCCGGCGCTCCGCCAGAAGTGCACGGGCACGAACCCGATCGTTTGCCACCTCGACGCGCCCGACGGCAATTGGGACGTGACGGTCGACTTGGGCTCGGACACCAGCGCCGGCAATTCTCGAGTTGCGGCCGAGACGCGGCACTACTTCGGCGACGCGCGAGCGACTACCGTCGGCGCGCACGAGCTCATCAACTTCACCGCCAACGTGCGGATGGAAAAGCACGACGGCGGACAAAGCGCGCCGTCCAACATTCTCGACTTGGTGATCGACGGCAGCGCACCGCAGCTCCGCGGCATCGGTATCCGCTCCGCGCCCAAGGCCGCTACTATTTTCGTCGCTGGTGACTCCACGCTATGCGACTGGGTCGGCACCAACACCTCCGCCGTGAACGACGACGAAACAGGTTGGGCCCAGGCCCTGGCCCAATACTTCTCGCCGGGCGTGGCGGTGGCCAACTACGCCGACTCCGGCGAGACGGCGGGCGGCTTCTACAGCAAATTCTTCACCCAAGCCAAAGCCGCGCTGAAGGCGGGGGACTACGTGTTCGTGCAGTTCGGTCACAACGACCAAAAAGACGCCAACGCGGTGGCCAGCTACAAAACCAACTTGATGAAATACGTGCAAGACGCGCGCGACAAGCAAGCGACGCCCGTCTTGTTCACGCCGGTCTCGCGCTCCAGCGGCTCCGATGCCGACCCTGGCTTTGGCGGGCTCGATCAGCAGGTTCGCGACTTGGCCGCTGCCGAAAACGTGGCGTACATCGACCTTACGGTGTTGTCGCGCAACTACTACAAGACGGTACCCAGCAAGGCCGCGCTGTTTGCCGACAGCGGCACGCATCTTTCGAGCGTTGGTGCCAACGCGGTCGCAGGTTTGGTCGCCACCGCCATCAAGGGCGGCAATCTGCCGCTCAAGTCCTTCGTCGTCGTCAAATAGCGGCGCGCCACAGCTCGTCGCGCGAAATCACGTCGCCGGCCACGAAGGCGCGGCGCAGCTTCTCGACGTGGGCGAGGCAAGACGGTAGCTGGGCTTCGGTGTAAGCCTCGGCCAACAGCCGCTTCTCCGGGCGCACTAAACGGCCGTCCAAAATCGCCGCGACCGCCAGCACCCGCAACACCACCCGCCGCTCCGCGGGCTCGAGCTCGGGCAGCCGCTTCAAGAACACGTCCGAGTCGTCCAGCTCGATGCCGGCGGGCGGCTCACCGAGGCGTTGCCGGACCGCGCGCACGATGGCCACGTGATTGGGGTGCAGCTCACGCGTGCGCACGATGGCGCTGCCCACGGCGCGATGAATCGCGGTGGTGAGCTCGAGGCGCGGCTCGGGCTCGTTTTCGAGCACGGCGCTCAACATGTCCAACGCCGCCGACGGCCCCATCACGCGGATGCGCGCTTCGCGCAGCACCGACCAACACACGAGGCCGTTCCACAAGCCGTTGATGGGAATGGCGGTAAAGGCCAACAAATAGCGCGTGGCCAGGCGCGGCAGCGCGTGTTGGATGACCTGTTTGAAAACGAAGTTGGTGACGGAAATCTTGAGCTTGTACACCGCCGAAGCCACGACCAGCTGGGCTTTGCTGGCCTCGCGGTGCGGGTTCACGCCCAGCACCGCTTCCGGTGGGTTCGGTAGCTCCAACGCCGCGCGGGCCAACGCCAGCGCCACTTCCTTGTTGTCGTCTTTGCTCAGCTCGAGCCCGGCCACCGCCGAGAGCTTGGTGACGGAGCGCAAGCCGTCCCAACCCAGGTACAAGATTTCGAGCACTGCGAAGACGATCGCACCCGTGCCGAACACGCCCCAATAGCGGGCTCGTTCCGGCAGTGAAGGATGGTCAGGAAGCGGACCGAACAGGTGCGCGGCGTACAGATCGCCGAGGCCGGTGAGCACGGCGTTGACGACACCGGCCAGCGCCGCGCGCGTGACCGCGCCGCGTGCCACCCGCCGAAGACCGGCGCGCTCGACCGGATTCAGCACGTGAATCGGATCGTCCGCGACCGCGGCGGCCTCCGCGTTACGTAGAAGAAATTCGCTACCCAGTTTGTCGAGCAAAGGAGCTGGCTCCTCTTACCCGCAACTGGCGGCGGTGGCCACGCCGGAGCCGGCGCGCGCCGGGCTCAGGCGGCGGCGGAGCTGCCTTCGCTGCGGAGATCGGTCAAAATCGCGTCGACGTTCTTTTTGGCGTCACCGAACAGCATGCGCGTGCCGTCTTTGAAGAAGAGCGGATTTTCGACGCCGGCGTAACCGCTAGCCATGCTGCGTTTCATGACGATTGTCGTCTTCGCTTTCCAAACCTCGAGCACGGGCATGCCGTAGATGGGGCTAGACGTGTCGTCGAGGGCGCCGGGATTGACGATGTCGTTGGCGCCGATGACCAAGACGACGTCGGTCTCCGGGAAGTCTTCGTTGATTTCGTCCATTTCGAGGACGATGTCGTACGGAACCTTGGCTTCGGCCAAGAGCACGTTCATGTGTCCGGGCAAGCGGCCAGCGACCGGGTGAATCGCGAACCTGACGCGCACGCCGCGTTTGCGCAACAGCTCGGCGATCTCGAACAGCGGATACTGAGCGTGGGCCACCGCCATGCCGTAGCCGGGCACCACCACCACGTTCTTCGCGGAGCGCAGCAAGCTGGCGGTGTCGACCGGCGTGATGCTGGTGACCTCGCCCTCGGGCTGGCCGGCGGCTTTGGCCGGCTTGGCGCCTTCGTCGGCACCGAAACCGCCGAAAATCACGCTAAGGAACGAGCGGTTCATGGCCTTGCACATGATGTAGCTGAGGATGGCGCCGCTCGAGCCGACCAGCGCGCCGGTGATGATGAGCAGATCGTTGCTCAGCATGAAGCCGGCCGCGGCCGCGGCCCAGCCGGAGTAGCTGTTCAACATCGACACCACGACGGGCATGTCGGCGCCGCCGATGGCCATGACGATGTGCACGCCGATGAAGCCGGCGATGCCGGTCATGATCAACAACGAAGGCAGCCCTTGCTCAATCGGCACGCCGATGTAGTGGAGCGCGAGCACCACGCACACCGCGAGCAGGCCCGCGTTCAAGGCGTGGCGACCGGGCAACAACAGGGGCTTGCTGCGAATGGTGCCGCGCAGCTTGAAGAACGCGATGATGGAGCCGGTGAAGGTGAGCGCACCCACGAAAATGCCGACGAAAATCTCGATTTCGTGCAGCAGCACCTCGGTCGGGCTGGGCGGAACGGCGCCGCCCAAGTAGCTGGCGACGCCGACCAACACCGCTGCGAGCCCGACGAAGCTGTGCAGCACCGCGACCAGCTCCGGCATGGCCGTCATCTCGACGCGCGACGCCAAGAGCGCGCCGATGCCCGCGCCCACCGCGATCGCGACCGACAACAACCCAAAGCTCGAAACGTGTCCCAGCGCCGTGATGGCGACGGCCAACAGCATGCCCACGATGCCGAAGCCGTTACCGCGCCGCGCCGTGACCTGCGTGCTCAGACCGCCCAAGCTCAGGATGAAGAGCACGCCGGCGACCAGGTACGAGACCGTGATCAAGCTCGCGGGAATGGTCATGGCAGCTGATCCTTCGTCAGGTAGGGGGCTGCCAATCCGCAGCCCAAATCGCAGAAGCTTTTGTAGCGGATCCGGGCAGTCCTGTGCGGCTCGAGATTTTCACAGGGAGGACGGGAGGACAGGAGGTCCGCGAGGCGAGAATTTGGGGGCTTGAGGCGCGAAACGACGCGACGCGCTTGCGCAGTTTCCGTTCGGTGGTTGGCGGCTCGAACGACGAAAAAACCCGCCCCCCGCTCCTTCCATCCTGGGAAGAGACTCGGAGTCACTGCAAGCGTTCGAAAAGTGAGCTCGGTTCCGAACTCACTTTTGATTTCGGAACACCCCTCCGGCGCCGGTTTCATCTCATCAGGGCGGCGGGCGCACCGGTCATCAGCGACTCCCCGCAAATCTCGCGACTGAAGGCGGCGTTTTTCGATCGAGCGAGGTGGCCTGGAGCCGCCACGGAAGCTTCTGCGATGCGGGCTGCGATTTGGCAGCCCAATGCGATGAAGAGTCAGCATGGCGAGGTCTACCTCTGGAACATCTTCAGCATGCGCTGCGTGACCAGGAAGCCACCGGCGATGTTGATGGTCGCGATCAGCACCGCCACTGCCGAGAGGATGGTGACCGGTGATTGGATGGGGCCTGAAATCTGCAGCATGCCGCCGACCAGGATGATGCCGCTCACGGCGTTGGTGACGCTCATCAGCGGGGTGTGCAGCGCGGGCGTGACGTTCCACACCACCTGCCAACCGATGAAGCACGCCAGCACGAACACCGTGAGGTGGCCGACGAACACCGGCGGCGCGAACGCACCCGCTAGCAACAGCACCCCGAGCGAAACCGCGATTACGGCCAGCGACGCCCCACGTTCTTCGGCCTTTTTGTGGGGCGGGGGCGGCGGCACGCTGGGCGCGCGCTCTTTGCGCTCGAGCGGCTTGGGCGCTTCCTTGCGCGGCGGCGGCCACAGCAGCTCCCCGTCGCGCAGCACGATGGCGCCGCGCACGACCTCGTCTTCCAAGTCGATGTGGAAACTCTTGGCGCCGCCCATGTCGGCCAACAAATGCGTGAGGTTGGAGCCGTAGAGTTGGCTGGCGGTCGGCGCCAGGCGGCTGGGCAAGTCGACGTAACCGATGATGGTGACGCCGTGCTGCTCGATGACTTGGCCCGGCTGGGTGAGCGAGCAGTTGCCGCCTGACTCGGCCGCCATGTCGACGATGACCGAGCCTTGGCGCATGGATCGGACCATGTCCTCGGTGATCAACACGGGCGCGGGCTTGCCGGGCACCAGCGCGGTCGTGATGATGATGTCGACGTCGCGCGCTTGTTGCGCGAACAGCGCCATCTCGGCGGCGATGAACTCCTTGCTCATCTCTTTGGCGTAGCCGCCGGCGCCGCTGCCGTCTTCCTGCAGATTGACGGTGAGAAACTCGGCCCCCATGCTCTGCACCTGCTCGCGCACCTCGGCCCGCGTGTCGAACGCGCGCACGATGGCGCCCAAGCCGCGCGCCGCGCCGATGGCGGCCAAACCGGCTACGCCGGCGCCGATCACCATCATCTTCGCCGGCGGCACCTTGCCCGCCGCGGTCATCTGCCCGGTGAAGAAACGGCCGTAAAAGCTGGCCGCCTCGATGACCGCGCGGTAGCCGGCGATGTTGGCCATCGAGCTCAAAGCGTCCATCTTTTGGGCGCGCGTGATGCGCGGCACCTGATCGATGGCGAGCACGGTGGCTTTCCGCTTGGCCAAGCGCTCCACCAGCTCTTGGTTCTTGGCGGGAAAGATGAAGCTGATGAGCTTGCCGCCTTCGCGCAGCAAGTCGGCTTCGTGCTCGTTCAGCTCGGGGTTGAGCTCCGGCGGCTGCACCTTGAGCACCAAATCCGTCTCTTGCCAGATCTGCTGCACGGAGCTGGCAATGGCCGCCCCTTGCGCGACGTAGTCCTCGTCGCGAAACGCGGCACCCAGGCCCGCGTCCTTCTCGACCAGCACCTCGAACCCCAACTTCAGCAAGCGCCCGACGGTCTCGGGAGTCGCCGCCACGCGCCGTTCGCCTCGCCTGACTTCCTTCGGAACGCCTACTTTCATGGCTTTCTCGATCAGCTAGTCACGTGCCACCGCTACGGTCCCAAAACGCCAACCAGAAGGCGAGCGTCTCTCGACGGGGTGTAGAGCGTGCCACAGCGGATCGGGCAAGTACAGTCGGACACGCGGCCCGGATCGTCGGGCGTTTGCCGGTGGGGAAGCCTGTCCCGCACGTCTTTGCCCGCACGCTCGGGGACGATGCGCGTGTGGGCCCAGGTCAGCGGCTGGCGACGCGCGGACGTCGAGTGTCTTGCAACGCGCTCAACGTCTCGGGCAAGCGGTCGACGGCGGCTTGGGCGGCGGCGTCGAGCGTGGCGCGTGGCGACGCACCGAAGCTCGAAGCGTTGCCGCGAACGTTGGCGACCAAGCCTTGCTGGGCATCGTTGAGCCCGAGCTCGACCACGCACACCGTGCGAGCTTGCTTTTGACCCGGCTCGATGAAGCGTCGCAATTGAATCAGCGACGGCGAGATGCTGTAGCCGTGAAGCTTGGGCTCGAGACCGGCCACGACTATCTGCGATCGGACCGACTCGCTCAGCGCTTGCTTGATGCGAGCGTCGGTGCCAGCGGGCGCGCTGGCCGTCGCTACCTCGACGCGCCCGTCGGCGGCGGCGACACCCGCCACCGATAGCGCGACGAGCGTAGGCAGCAAATTACGGAAGCGATAGCGTGGAGCGGCCATGAGTGAGTCTCCTCAGCCAAGCCCAGAGCAAGCGGCGCGCCAACGTTGGGCGCGAGCCGTTCCCGGGCAATTGGCCGAGTTGGAGCCCAGCCCCCGAGGCACAACGCACCCGGCTCGACAAAGTCGCGACGTGGCGCCGAGCAAGGCCCCCCGGTCAGCGCCGAGCGAGAACGGGGCGGCGGCGGCCCTGGACGTGTCGTTGAATCCCCGAAGCTTTTCCACGTGATAGGCGGCGAGCGGTGCCGCTATTCCGCCGGAATGGAAGCGGGCAGCGTCTGGCTGACTTCTTTGATGGGCTCGAACTCGCGCTCGATGGCGAGCAGGGCGCGCGAGCGACCGGCGTGCTTGGCGCGGTAGAGAGCGGCGTCGGCGGCGCGGATCAGCTCGTCCGCGTGGGAGCTGCCGAATTGGTCCGTCGCGGCGACACCGATGCTGATGCTGTGCGCGATGGGGGTTCCGCTGTACTGGGTGGGCACGTCGGCCAACGAACGGCACAGCCGCTGGGCGACGCTCAGCCCCGTCTTGGCGTCACACTCGGGCAAGACCGCGATGAATTCTTCGCCGCCCAGACGCCCCACGGAGTCGTAAGCGCGCACGCCGGCCTTCATGCGCCGCGCGGCTTCACGCAGCACGGCGTCGCCGGCGGCGTGCCCGTGCGTATCGTTGATGGTCTTGAAGTGATCGAGATCGCCCATCAACACCGAGACGGGCGCGCCGCGACGCGACGCGCGCACCAGCTCTTTGGTGAGTTGCTCGAGCACGGCGCCGCGGTTGAGCAGTCCGGTCAGCGAGTCGTGCATGGCCTCGAAACGCAGGCTCTCGCGCGCTTTGACCAACTGCTCCTGCAGCTCGATCACGCGGCGGCCGGCGCGTAGCCGCACCTTGAGCTCGAGCGGGTTGCACGGCTTGACCAAATAGTCGTCAGCCCCCGCGTCCAGCCCGGCAATGATGTCGCTCTTGTCGTCTTTGGCGGTGAGCAGCACGATGTACACGTACGGCTCCTGGGGGCCGCTACGGATCGCCTTGCACACCTCGATGCCGTCCTTCTTGGGCATTACCCAGTCGACGACCAGCAGCCGAAGCTCGTTGTCGTCTTTGAGCGCCTGCAAGGCCGACTCGCCGTCGCGCGCGAGCGTGACCTCATAGCCCCAGCCCGCAAGCCAATGCTCGAGCATGGTGCGGGCGATGGGCTCGTCGTCGGCTAGCAGGATCTTCATGCTTGGAGCCGCCTTGGACTAGTTTCGCCGAGTCCTCTTGAGGCCGCCATCTTCTCGCTCAGCAGGGAACAACGGCTGCCGAGGCAAACAGCTTAAGTCCTGGAAGTTAGACGCCCTTAATCCTCGAAATGACGACGCTTTCCCGGGGCGCACGCCGCTGCGGCTGCTAGGCTCCGGCCACCCTCGTGCTGCGCGCGCTTCGAGCACTCCGGCTGTTTTGGACCATCATCGGCTCGTATGCGCTGGTGTGGGTGTTTTCGCGCTGGAGCTCGGCGACCGTCCGTAGTCGCCGCTTCGAACGAGCTCACCGCAAGAACGCCGAGCGATTGGCGAACGGCTTCATGGAGCTGCGCGGAGTCTTCATCAAGACCGGGCAGGTGCTGAGCGTGACCGGCACGTTCCTGCCCCCCGCGTACGGCGAAGCGCTCGCGCGGCTCCAAGACAAGGTGCCCGCGCGCCCCTTCACCGAGATCGCAAGCCGCCTCGAGGAAGCGTTCGGTCCGGACGCGCTCGCGCGCTTCGGTAGCTTCGAGCAGACACCGGTCGCCGCCGCGTCGCTGGCGCAGGTGCACCGGGCTACGGCGCGCGACGGACGCGCGCTGGCGGTCAAGGTGTTGTACCCGGGCATCGAGCGGCTGGTGCGCATCGATTTGGGCGTGCTGCGCTCGCTGTTGCCGGTCGTGCGCTTGCTGTTGCCGGTTTCGCGCGTGGAGCGGGTGCTGGAACAACTGTCGGCCATGCTCGCGCGCGAGACCGACTACGTGCACGAGCGCCAGAACATGGAACGGTTGCGCGTCATCTTCGCAGGGCGCAGCGACGTCGTGGTGCCCGAGATCGAACCAGGGCTCACGCAAGCGGGCGTGTTGTCGATGTCGTTCGAGACGGGTGTGAAGATCAACGACCGCGACGCCCTGGCCGGCATCGGCGTGGAGCCGGAGGTGGTCGCCAGGCTGCTGGTCGGTTGCTACTTCACGATGTTGTTTCAACATCGCGTGTTCCACGCCGATCCGCACCCCGGGAACTTCCTGGTGCGCCCTGGCCCGCAGCTCGTCATCTTGGACTACGGCGCCGTGGAAGAGGTCACCGAGCGGCTGCAGCAGGGCATGAAGAGCGTGGTGATGGGCGTGATGACGCGCAACGACGACGAAATTCTGGCCGGCCTCGAGCGCATGGGTTTCGTCGCCGAAGGGGGCGACCGTGAGCTGCTGAAACGCGTCGGGCGCGAGTACCTGAACGTGCTCGGCTCGGTCAAAATCCAAGACTTTTCCAAGATTGACCGCGAGCAAATCGAGAAGCTCTCCGGCTACGAGCAGATGCGCGGACGGCTGCGCCAAATCATGAAGAGCGTGGAGTATCCCGAAGGGTACTTTTACGTCGAGCGCACGCTGGCGCTGCTGTTCGGGCTGGTCGGGCAGTTGGCGCCCAAGCTCGGGCTGCCAGGCTTGGCGATGCCGTATGCTTCGCAAGCCTTCATGATGGGCCTGGCTCGGTCGGCGCCCACGCCAGAACCGCCACCCCCCAGCGCCAAAGGCGCGGCGTGACGCGAGCGGCAGCGGGCCGACGCGCCCTGCTGACGCTGCTGTGCCTGATCGAGGGTTGTCACTCGCAAGGTGCCGCTCGGGCGCGCGCCACCACCATTCGCAGCTGCGAGTTCCAAATCGAGCTCAGCGCGCAGGGCCTCGCGCAGGTTCGGGCAACGTGCATCGCCGACGGCCCGATGGCGTTTCGAGTTGCCGAACGCCGCACCGCCCGCAGTGTGCACAGCGAGACGCCCGGCAAAGCCGGGCAATTTCCCAGCCCCGACGGGCGCTTGAGCTACGACGTCGACTTGGCCAAGCTGGCCGGCAACGGTCACGATTTCGACCGGGCCGAGCGCGTCGGCGCATCGTTCGTCGCGCCGATGTCGAGCGTGCTCTTGGTGCCGGAGCCGCTCACGACCGAGATACCGGTGACGGTGCGAGTGAATGCGCCGGCGCCGTTGTCCGTGGCGGTCGGGCTGAAGCGCGGCACCGCGGCGCGCAGCTATCACTTGATGGCGCACGAGATCCCAGTCGCCACCTACTTTGCGTTCGGTCAGCTCACGCAGCGCACGCTCGACATCGACGGCGCGCGCCTGGAAGTGACGGCGCTGGACGGCGCGCTCGACCAATCGTTCGACGACGTGAACGATTGGATCGCGACCTCGGCCAAGGCGGTCCACGACTTCTACGGCGCGTTCCCGGTACCGCGCGCTAGTGTCACACTCATTCCAACCCCCGGGCGTGATTCGGTCGTGTTCGGAAAAGTCCTGCCGGAAAGTGAGCCGGGCGTGGCTCTACTGCTGGGCCAGCACGCCACGCGCAAAGCCCTGTATTCAGACTGGATCTTGGTCCACGAGCTGTTTCACCTCGGCTTCCCGAGCTTCTTCCACGAGGGAAAGTGGTTGGATGAAGGGCTCGCCACGTACTACGAGCCCATCATCCGCGTGCGAGCCGGCCTCTATACCGAAGTGGAGCTCTGGAGCGAGCTGTCGAAGTCGATGCCTCAAGGTCTACCGGCGTTCACCGAGCTCGGCCTGGAGAAGGCCGATGACTTTCGCGGCATCTATTGGGGCGGCGCCATCGCTTGCCTGGTCGCGGACGTGGCCGCACGCCAGCGCGACCCCAAGCGCGGGCTGGAGGTCGGACTACGCGCGTTGCGCGAAGCGGGCGGCAATGCGTGCGAGGTCTGGTCGCTGCAAGAGGCCATCGGCGCGGTGGACCACGCGCTGGGCGCTCCGACATTGGAGCCGATCATGCGCCAGCATGGCCAACGCGGCAGCAACTTCGATCTGCAGGCGCTTTTCGTCGCACTCGGGGTGAATCGCGACGCCCAAGGTGCCGTCCAATTGTCCGACTCGGCTCCGCTCGCCGCCGTGCGGCGCGCTATCACTGCCCAGCCATGAGCCCCGGAAGCGACAAGCCCAAGACGCGGCAGCGGCTGCACGCCATCGACGCCCTGCGCGGGGCCGCCATCGTCACCATGTTCGCGGCCAACCTGGCGGGGCCGTGCCTGCGCCCGCCGCACCCCATGTGGCTGCGCGTCTACGGCAGCTTCGCCGCGCCCACCTTCGTGCTGTTGGCAGGCATGATGACCAGCCTGTCGAGCAAGCCGGCGCCGCTCAATCGGCTGCTCAAGCGCTCGGCGTTGCTGCTGCTGCTGGCGGCGGGCATCGATCTTTTGTGCTGGGGAATCGATCCGTTCGAAACCTTCGACGTGCTCTATTTGCTCGGGTTGGCTCTGCCCATCGCCGGCTTGTGCTCGCGACTACCGCTGCGCGCGCACTTGTTGATCGCGACCGGCATCGTCCTGCTCACGCCGTGGCTCCATCGCGCGGTGGGCTACGGCCCGTTGCTGCCGGATCGGCTTGCCTATCCCTGGCCCGCGTGGCGACGCTTGTTGGTCGACGGTTGGTTCCCGGTATTTCCGTGGCTGGGGTTGGCGTTGTTGGGAGGCGTCGTGGGTCGCCTAGAGCCGCTGGCCGATGCGCGGCGGCCCTGGCTGGTGCCGCTGGGCGGCGCGCTCGTGACCGTCGGCGCGCTGGCATGGTGGTGGGCACCGCCCGCGCTCGTCACCCGCGACGGTTACAGCGAGCTGTTCTATCCGCCAAGCCCTCAATACTTGGCGGTCGCGTTTGGCGCCGTCTTGCTCATGCTCGCGCTGTTCGACAAGCTCGAACGGCGCTTCTCGTTGTCGTGGCTGGTAGTGCTGGGGCGCTCGTCGTTGTTGCTGTACGTCGCGCACGTGGCGCTGATCGCATTCGTGTTGGACGAATGGTTCGAAGGCCAGACGCTGCCGGCGTTTTTGGCGCTCTACGGCGTGATGGCGCTCAGCCTTTGGTCCGTGGCGTGGCTGACTCAGCGTTACCGGCGCCCGGCCAAAGCGTTACGCGAACGGCTTTGGTCCGCCGTCCGCGCCTGATTTCAAAACGTGGCCGCTTCCAGTCGGGTCAGGGTCTGACCGGCGCAGCCCGGTGCCGAAGCGCCACCGCCCGGCGTCGGCATGGGCGGCTGCGGATCGGTCAAGCACGGCGGATTCGAGAGACTGAACAGCTGCACGCTGCCGGATCCGACGCCGCCGGCGAGCTTCGACTCGATCTGCACCCGAAGCCCATCCGAGTCGGTCGGGACGCTGACGTCGCTGAAGCCGCTCTTGGCCACGTCGTCCACGCTCAGCTGCAGGTACGCCGAAGCCGTCACGCTCCGGGCGCTACCGCTGCCGGTAACGACGACTGTGCCTGGATACGTTCCGTCCAGCTTTCCGTCCGCGCTCTTGACGCTGATGGTCACCGGGTAGGTAACGCCAGGGCCGCCACCGATCTCGACCGGTAGCGAGCTGACGCGGAAACAACCGTCGCCCGTCGATTCGACGTCGACGGTGAGCGTGCTGCTCGAGCCCTCCAACCAAGTGATCGGCGTAGGTTCCGCTCTCGCGACCGACGCCAAGGTTTCGGTTCCCGTGACGCCCAGCGCGGTTTGTTCGACCGGCATGCCCAAACCGCCGCTCTGTCCGCTGCCGTCTTGCGCTGCGGTCTGGCAGGCGGGAGCGTCGGGCCAAACCGCCAGTACGGCGCCGCTGGCCGAGCTCGCACCGGTAGCGCCGCTGCCAGATTCGGTCTGCTCGATACCCTTGATGCTGCCGGCGGTGCCTTCAGCCATCAAAACGGCGTCGAGGCTGACCTGCACCAGCTTGCTGCGCGGCGCCGACGACGAAACCGAAAGGCTGCCGCTCAGCTTGGTCAGGTCGAGCGGCACGCTCAACGTGGCAACGCCCGGCGCGCTCGTGCGCAGCAGCGTGTCGTACGACTCGGCCAAAGCACCGCCGTCGGTCGTCACGTCCACGTGGACCTCGACGCCTAGCTGAGGAGGCGGACACAACACGCCGATATCCAGACCGGAGTTGCTGGCAGGGGCGCTGTACGTCAACGCGTAGGCATTGGCGCCGCGCGCGACGTCGATGTGCAGCGTGCCCACCCCCGACTCCGGCGCGGTGGACCAGAATTGACCCTCTGTCGCTTGCTTCCAGGTGATGGGCGCTTGGAACGACTTTTCGGCGTAGGCCATCACGGCTTCGGCCGTACCAGACTCGGTCGTGGTGTCGAAGCCGGCCAGCTTCTCCTTGTGCTCTTCGCAACCTTGGTAGTTGCCGGTTTCGGTGCCGTCGCCGTGCTCGCCCGACAGGTCACCGGTTTGCCCGCCCTCGCAAGCCGGCACCAGCGCGAGCGTGAACGCCGCAAAACCAAAGTACGTGAAGTGTTGAAGTCGCATGTTCGGTAACCCCTTGAGCTGACTTCAGGGTAGGCCTCGGCGCAGGGTCGCGCAATATCCAGTTCGCACATTTCATGGCTCCGCATCGCGCTCCAATGTGCAAAACTCTACACATGGATTTCGAGCTATTGGCAGCCGAATTGCTGCGGGCTTTGCGGGGAAAACGCAGTCAGCAGGCGCTGTGTCGGCGGTTGGGAGCCAAGAGCAACGTGGTGCACCAATGGGAGCGCGGGCACAGCTTCCCAAGCGCGGCGCGTACCCTGCAAGTGGCGGCGCGGGTCGGCGTCGACGTGCCCCACGCCTTCCGCGAGTTCTATCGCACCGCGCCGCGCTGGCTGGACGAGCAAGATCCGGCATCACCCGCTGGGGTTGCGGCGTTCTTGAACGATTTGCGCGGAAGCACCAGCGTCGTCGAGCTGTCGCGCTACAGCGGCAAGAGCCGCTTTGCCGTGGCGCGCTTTCTGTCGGGCGACGCGGAGCCCCGCCTGCCGGACTTCTTGCGTTTGGTGGAGGCGGCTTCGCTGCGGTTGCTCGACTTTCTCGAGCAGCTGGTCGACCCACGGCTGCTGCCGAGCGTCCGGGCTGCTTGGGAGCGCCTGACCGTGGCGCGCCGCTTGGCCTACGACGAGCCATGGTCCCAAGCCGTGCTGCGCGCGCTCGAGCTATCGAGTTACACGGCGCTGCCGCGCCACGTGGCAGGATGGATCGCTCAACGCATTGGCGTCGCACCCGAGGAAGAAGCGCGCTGTCTAAAGCTCCTGGCCGATAGCGGACAGATTGTGTGGCGCGACGAGCATTGGCAGATCGAGAACGTGATGGCGCTAGATACGCGGCGCGACCCAGACGCCGCGCGTCGCTTGCGGGCCTGGTGGCTTCGCCGGGGCGCCGCGCGCATCGAGGCCGGTGAGCGCGGCCTCATGTACAATTTGTTGGGGGTTTCCTCAGCGGATCTCGAGCGCTTGCGGGAGCTGCAGAAGGCCTATCTGACGGAGCTGAGGGCAATCGTTGCTCGCTCCGAACCAGTGGAGCACGTGGTGCTGGCCGCTGACCTCTTGCTCGACCTGCGAGGAAGTTGAACCGGCGGTGACCGCTCAGGCTTGGTTCAGATCCCATCCTTCGCTGTTATTGTCGCGCGAAGCGACTTTGCGCCCCAGCGTCATGCACCGTCATTTGTTCGATTACCAATTTCTGATCACAAATGAGGGGGAATCGCTACATAGAATAGCTGTGGGTTAGAACGTCCTGCCTAAAGTTAGGGGCCTGGCGACACATACGAAGACGAGGCGATCATTGATTTCGCCGCGCGCGGAGGATCATGCGAAAATTTACTCAGCTATTCGGACTTGCGATTCTTGGTTGCTCTCTGGTTGTCGCGTGCGGAGACGACGACGATGACAACAACAACGGCACCGCCGGTAGCGCCGGCACCACGCCGACGGCGGGCTCGACCACTGCCGGCAACACCAACGGCGGCACCAGCACGGCGGGTACGTCCAATGGTGGCAACACCAACGGCGGCAAGACCACTGGTGGTTCCGCTGGAACCAGCGGAAGCGCGACGGCCGGCCAGACCGGCATGGCTGGCGAAACCGCAATGGGCGGCATGGACGGCGGCGGCGGGGCTGCGGGCGGCGGCGCAGGCGGTGAAGCCACCGGCGGCGGAGGGCAGGCAGGCATGGGTGGCGCTGGCGGTGAACCGACGGTGCCGGTCACTGGCGGCGCGGGCGGCGCGGCTGGCGCAGCTGGCGCGGCTGGCGCGGCTGGCGCGGGTGGCGCGGGCAACCCGGCCAATTGCCCGGCAAACGCTCCCACGGACCAATTGGCCTGCACGGTGGCTCTGCCCGACGGGTTGAGCTGTTCCTACCCGGCCAGAGACTGCGTGATTTCCAACACGCCTGCCCCCAACGACTGTCACTGGGAGTGCACCAACAACTAGCAAGCTCGGTCCGCTAGCGGCGGCGCCCACCGCGCACCGGTGTCACGCATTGACGTCGGTGCTGGTGGGCGCGCAGCTGCGCGCCCGTAACGGGGCCTACCCCGAAACGAGCAGGAAACTATTCGAGGCCGAAGCGGGCTTTGCGTTCCGCGATGAATTGGATGTAGGCGCCGGATTCGAGGCGCTCTTCGATTTCGCCGGCTTCGACGGCGAGCTCGAGGGCGCGTTTGATGTCGCCGAGCTTTTTGGAGGGCGGGATGCCGAACGCCGACATGAGCTCGGTGCCGAGGCCGGTGGGGAGCGGCGGTTGTTTCGCGTCGAGGGCAGCGAGCTCCGTGATGCGCTCGGCCAGGCTGTCGATCATGTTGATGCCGCGGCGCTTTTTTTCCGGGCGCTTGGTGGTGATGTCGGCGCGCGACAGGCACAGCAAATTGTCGAGCGAAGGGCCGATTTCACGGGCGAAGCGGCGCACGGCGCTGTCGGTCCATTTGCCGTCGTATTGGGAGGCGCGCAGGTGGTGCAACACCAAGAAGCGCACTTCGTCGCGCAGCGCTTGCTCGTGGGCGAACAGCTTGCCGCGACGCTCCATCTTGTCGAACATGCGCGCACCGACCTCGGCGTGGCCGAAGAAGTGCACCTCACCGTCGGGCGAGATGGAGCGGGTTTTGACCTTGCCGATGTCGTGGAAGAGCGCGCCGTAGCGCACCTCGATGCGGGCCACGCTTTGCGTCACCACTTGCTTGGTGTGCTTCCACACGTCCTTGTGGCGCCACTCACCGTCGCCGAAGCCGACCATCGCCTTCACTTCGGGCAAGATGGCGTCGAGCACGCCGGTGGCGAGCAACGAGTCGAGACCTTCGTCGGCGTGGTCACCCATCATCACGCGGTCGAGCAAGCCACGCACCTGTAGCGGCGGCAGCCCCCCGATGTCGGCCGCTTCGATAAGCACGACCGGCCGATCGGCGACGCCACGCTCGGCGCACGCGACGGCGCGTTCGAGCGCGTGGACGGCGCGGTCCAGATCGGGCGCGGGGGCGGGGGACGGGGTCGTCATGGGCAGGGTGCTCGGGAGTGACCCCAAACGGGCCGGCCTTTCTACGCGCAAGTTGCAAAGACGCAAGAAAATCGGTCGCCGCCGCGAAGAAGTCGATTTTGGCGCACAAAACGGGCCCTGCCAAGGCTTCGGAAGTAGGCTAGCGAGGTGTTACGGGCCGTCAGGACCCAGCGGCGCGACCTGGTGCGCAGCCTTTCGCGGCTGGCCTGCTTTGCGCTGGCATTTTTGGGGGCGGTGCCCCTGGGCTTGGCGGCGATTCTGACGTCGGCGCCGGCCGAGCGCTGGGCGGCGCAGCAGACGAGCGCGGCGTTGTCGCGCGAGCTCGGTCTGCAGGCGACGATGGACGTGAAGGTGCGGCTGCTGCCACTGCGGCTGGCGATCGAAAACCTGAGGGTGCCGTCGTCGGACGGTGGCGCGCCGTTCTTGACGGCTAAGAGCGCGTCGGTGACGCCCCGCTTCTTCTCGCTGTTGGCGGGCAAGCTCGACTTGGGCGACATCGAGATCGACCAGCCCGATGCGCGCATCGTGCTCCGCCAGGGCAAGCTCGCGAACCTGAAGTATCGCCTGCCCGAAACGAAGTCGAAGACGGAGCGCCCGAAGGACACACCGTTCGGCTCCTTGTCGATCAGCGAGGGGCGCTTTCGCATCGACGTGGACGGCGTGGCCGTGGATACCGAAGCCATCGACTTGGACGTGTTCGCGGAGCCGGGCCTGGCGTTCGAGGTCGCGCTGCGAGCGGGTACGACCAAGATCGATCGCCAGCACGCGCCGCTGTTGAAGGTGCCGGACCCGAGCCTGCCGCCGATCGTGGAAGAGGACTCGCTGTGTCGGCTGGATTTGCGGCTGCACTACGAGCCGGGCAACGTGCTGTTGCGGCGGCTGTCGCTGCTGGGCAGCGCGGATTTGGATCCGAAGCCCGGCACGCGGCCGAGCTGCGACGTGGACGGCGACGACAAGCCGGGCGCGGTGTTGGCGCGGCTGTCTCAGGTGCGCTTGGTGACGGCGGAAGGCAAACCGCCGCTGATCGACGGCCACGTGGTGGTGCGCGCGCCGGTGCCGCTGGTCAACCGCTTCGTGCGCGCCACGCAGCTGGGCGGTTTCGTGGCCTTCGCCGGCGACGTGCGCTGGGACGGCAGCCACAAGTTGCCGGCCGTGCAAGGCAAAGTCACCGGCGGCGGGATCAAGATTGGCCCGGTCGCGTTGGCGGAGAAGCTGGACGTCGACTTGAGCCTGCAAGACGACGAAGTGCGCGTGCCGCACTACTACATGCGCTTTGCCGACGGCGACGTGAACCTGTTCAACGCCGCCATCCGCCCGTTCGCCGAAGGGATGCCGCTGAGCGTCGAGAAGGTCGACGGGAAGGGCATGCTGTTTCACAGCATGATGCGCGACCTGAACGTGTCGCCACAGTCGTGGGCGCGCTGGAACCTGACCAGCACGAAGGTGACGAAGATTGCCGGCACCTTGAGCCCGCTGCACGTGGACGCGGAGCTGCTGGCGGAAACCAACGACTTCGAGCTGTTCGACAAGGGTTACCGCGAGCCCACTCGCAGCCACATGATCGGCATCAAGAGCCCGATTACGGTGCGGGCCAAGTTGGGCGTGCGCCCGAAGGCGTTCGAGATTTACGACGCCAAGACCGAGTTTGGTCGCAGTCAGATGCTGGCGAAGTTGGTCAGCATTGCCTACAACGGCGAGGTCACGCTCGACGTCGACACGCTGACCACGCTCGAGCTTTCGGACATTTCGCCGCTGGTCACGATTCCGATTTCGGGCCACGGCAAGCTGGACGCCAAGATGGTGATGCCGGGCGGTGACCCGACGCTGCTGGGCAACGCCAAAATCGACGACTTCGTGATCGGTGGGTTTCCGGTCGGCAGCATCGAGTCGGCGAAAGCCAAGTTCAAGCTTTTGTACTTGGAGCTGACGGACGTGGTGGCCAAGAAGGGTACGTCCACGTTGCGGGCGCCCAGCGCGCGGCTCGACTTTGCGACCGGCGCTTCGATTTTGGTCAACGTCAACGCCAAGAGTGACGCCTTCGATCTACGCGATTTGTTCGCGATGTGGCACTTCGACGAAGACCCGCGCTTCGACGACGTGAAGGGCAAGGTCGGCCTGGACACGCAGGTGCGCTACGTGTTCGGCGGCCCCGAAGACAAATGCGGCGGCGGCATTTTGCAGACCAAAGGCCGCGTCAAGGTGCTGGACCTGGACATGTTCGGCGAGCGTTACGACGGCGGCGAGGGCGAGTTCGACATGAACTGGTTCGATCGCGACGCCACCATCCAAGGGGTGGACTTGGACGTGCCGAGCATCACCCTGCGCAAAGGTCCGGGGCTGATTTTGGGCTCCTTCGGGCTACGCCGCGGGGCGCGCATCAGCGGCACCATGACCGGCACCGAAGTGCCGTTGTCCAAATTCGACAGCTTGCATCCGTCGTTGAAGGTGGCGGACGGGCGCGCGACGGCGAGCGGTGAGATCAGCGGCACGTTGGACGCGCTCGCGTTGACGGCGCGCGCCAAGATTTCCGAGCTGCGACTGGGGCGCGCCACGTTTCCGCCTTCCGACTTGAGCGTGCGCCTCGACCCAGTCGTGCAACCGGTGAAGCCGATTGGCACGAGCAAGTGCGGACTCCCGATTTTTCCGCCGCTCGACAAGAGCGAGTACAACGCCGACAAGGTAGCGGGCGTTTTCCACATCGACGGCCAGATGCTCGGCGGGCAGATCAAGCTCGACGACTTGACCGTCACCCGCCAGCGCAAAAAGACGGTCGCCGGCAAGGCGAGCTTCGACAAATTCGATCTGGGCGCAGCCGCCGAAGGCTTGCCGCAGATCGCGCTTTCCGACGTGCGGCCCTCCGGCACGTTGAGCGCGGCGATGGATATCAAGCGCTGGGACCTGGAAGAGCCGAAGGGCGCCGCCGGCACGCTGCAGCTCGGCAATTTGAACGCCGAGTACGCCGGGTACAAAGTACAAGTGCCTCCCGGCTCGGCGCCGCTGTCGCTCGAAGCGGGCAAGCTTTCGATTCCCGGCTTGGCGCTGGAGCTCAGCACACCGCGCGGTCAGGCCGCGAGCTTCGATGTGGCCGGCAAGCTGGAAAAGCTAGGGCAAGGCGCGGAAATCGACGCCACCTTCGGCATGCGGCCGCTGCCGTTGGCCACGGTGCTGGGCATGGTGTCGCGGGTGGAGCGCGCCGACGGCATGCTGAACGGCAAGCTGCGCGTGCACGGGCCGGTGGCCGCGCCGCATTATCAGGGCGGCTTCGAGCTGAACAACGGCGAGGTGGCGCTGCACGGCTTGGCCACGCCGCTCAGCGACATTTCGGTGGCGCTCAGCGTGGACGGCAGTGAGATCAACATCGTGCGCGGCAACGCGCGGCTGGGGTCGGGCACGTTGGCGATTCGCGGCGGCGCGCCCCTGCGCGGCTTCGCGCTAGGTGCCGCCAGCGTTTCGATCACCGGGCGCAACTTGTCCATCCCGAGCACCAACGGCATTCACGCCGTCGCTGACGCCGACTTGCTGGCGACGTTTCAATCCGCGCAAGGTGACGCGGCTCAGCGCACGCTGCCGAGGGTTACCGGCAACGTGATGCTGAAGAGCTTCGAATACAAGCGACCGGTGACGATGACGGCCGACATCTCTTCGCTGGCCCAGCGCGGCAAACGCACCGAGTTCGAAGCCTACGATCCGAACGACGACGCAATCGACTTGGACATTCGCATCTCCAGCGAGCGCCCGCTCAAGCTGCAAAATAACCTGATTGAAGCCGAGCTGTTACTGGACGAGCGCGGCTTGGAGCTTTCTGGCACCAACGCGCGCTTCGGCCTGCGCGGCGACGTCAGCCTCAAGCCGGGCGGGCGCATCAAGCTGCGCCGCAGCGAGTTCGAAATCAAAGAAGGGCGCGTGCGCTTCGACGACATGACGCGCATCGCCCCGCGCGTGGACGTCACGGCCGTCACCGAGTACCGCCGCTACAACACTTCCTCGCAAACCGCCGCCCCCACCGCCAACGGCGCGCCCGGCGCGATTGCTGCCAACGGCGCGGCCAGCAGCGCCGCGGCCGCACGGGGCCGGCGCTTCCGCATCACGATGCGGGCCCACGGCGACGCCGACAAGCTCAAGATCGACTTGACCAGCGATCCCGCGCTCGCTCAAGACGACATCTTCTTGCTCATCACCATCGGTCTCACCCGCGCCGAGCTGGACCAAGCGCAATCCGCCAGTGTCGGCGAATCGGTCGCGCTCGAAGCGCTGGGCACCCTCAGCGGCGCCGACAAAGCCGTCACCGACGCCGTCCCGATCATCGACGAGCTGCGCTTCGGCAGCGCCTACTCGTCGCGCACGGGCCGCACCGAACCAACCATCACCATCGGCAAGCGCCTCGCAGAAAGAATCCGCGCCAACGTCACGAGCGGCGTCGCCGAATCGCGCGAAATCCGCTCCAACGTCGAGTGGCAACTTTCACCGCGCGTCTCCGTCGAAGGCTCCTACGACAACGTGAACGACATCTCCTCCTCGTCGCTCGGCAACCTCGGCGCCGACGTGCGCTGGCGCATGGAGTTCGAATAGGGCTGCCCCCATCCGTCGGTGCTCGCGGGCCCACGGCCCGCTGCGCGCCGCCGACTTCCCCCAAATCCGTGCTCGCGCCCGCAGCGGGCGCTGCGCGCGTCAGGGGGAAGTACGACGCGCTTTCTTGGTTCGGCGTGCCACCGCGGCTCGCGCAAAACTGCGCGATGAAAGGCAAGCACCATCACCGTGTCTTCAACTTGTCGGCGGCGCCGCGACGAACGAGACCGCGCCGGCCACGAGCGGCCGCCAGCTGGCCACTGGCAGCCAGCCTTGCGGCGGAATCCGAGCGTCAACCAACGCAAAGATCTGACGCGACCCGCACTGGCACGCGATTGGCAATGGCGCACCACCGGCATGTCGCAACAGCGAGGCCCCCAAGTTACTCGACCTCGTGCGGCAGGCCTTGCGCCTTCGACACTACAGCCAACGAACTGAACGGGCTTACTGCATGTGGGTCAAACGCTATGTGCTCTTTCAGGGCAAACGCCATCCAAGCCAGCTCGGCGCGGTCGAGGTCCAGCAATTCCTGACGCATCTGGCGCGCGATCGACAAGTGAGCGGACCGACACAGAACCAGGCGCTAGCGGCGTTGCTGTTCCTTTACAACGACGTGCTCGCCATATCGCTCGAGAAGCAACTGCCGCTCGTCAGGGCCCAACGGCCTGAGCGTATCCCCACCGTGCTCACTCCCACCGAGGTAACCCTCCTCTTGAGCCGCATGCAAGGGACGACGCGACTCATCGCCAGTCTGCTGTACGGGGCTGGCCTCCGCCTACTGGAAGCCGTACGGCTCCGCGTCAAAGACGTCGATTTCGAGCGTCGCGAAATCAGGGTGCGCGACGGAAAAGGCAGAAAGGACCGCGTCTCGCCTTTGCCCGCAGCGCTGGTGGGCGAGCTCCAACGTCACCTCACCCAAGTTCAAGCTCAGCACGAGCAAGACCGTGTCCACGGAGCAGGCTACGTCGAGATCCCCGACGGACTCCGATTCAAATACCCGACCGCGTCGCGAGAGTGGCCCTGGCAATGGCTCTTCCCCGCCACCCGAACTTACCAGCACCCCCAAACCGGTGAAACCCGCCGCCATCACCTCCACGAAACCGTCATTCAGAAAGCCGTTCGGCAGGCCGCCCTCGCCCTCAACCTCACCAAGCGCGTCACCTGCCACACCTTCCGCCATTCCTTCGCCACCCACCTGCTCGAAACCGGCCACGACATCCGCACCATCCAAGAACTACTCGGGCACCGCGACGTCGCCACCACCATGATCTACACCCACGTCCTCAATCGGGGCGCCCTAGGCGTCCGAAGCCCCCTCGACGCGCTCCCCAAAACACCGACCTCCACTTAACGCATTATCAAGACCAGCCTTCTCCCTTCGCCAGCCTTCTTTCAGCCCCCTCCGCCGTTTTTATCCGTCCCGCAGCACCCCGATACCGCTGCGAGAGCGATCCACTTATAGTTAGCCGGACTGATGCAGCAGGGGCGTCAATGCGCATTCTGGTGACGGGCGCCTCTGGCTCAGGAACAACTACGCTCGGGCGGGCGGTCGCTGTGACTCTCGATGCTGGTTTCGTCGATGCAGACGACCTGTTTTGGTTGCCCACCGACCCACCGTTCAAGGAAAAGCGCGATGCCACCGAACGTGCAGCGCTGCTCCGTGAGCGGTTGTACAGCACACGCCGTTTCGTTGTTTCTGGCTCGATTGATGGATGGGGGGTGGACTTGGAGGATGCGTTCAGCCTTGTCGTCTTCCTGCATGCTCCGGCAGCACTTCGTGTTGACCGTCTGAGAGTGCGCGAACTGCGGCAACTTGGACGAGTTGACGAAGCTTTCATCGCCTGGGCGGCGCAATACGACGTCGGTGACATGCCGGGTCGTAGCCTCGCTAGACAGCTTGCGTGGCTCGAGTTGCGAGCCTGCCCTGTTCTCCGCCTGTCAGGGACCGAAAGCGTCGACGCGCTGCGATCTGCCGTACTTGCGGCAATCCTTACGGGACCAGCGTCGTAGGTCCTCTCTGAAGAACAACGTGGTGCCCACATACACCGACCGCTGGCTAACAAGCCGTTGAAGCAGACGGCCGCGCCTCTTCGCTACCTGCAAGGCCTGCCTCTCGCCCGTGGTGAAGTACCACAGGCTCGCTCGTCGCCACCTGATGCCGCCTCGTTTCCTGATGCGGCCGCTGCTTACCGGCGGTACGTTGGGCGGGCAGCAAACGGATGGCACGACATCACTCGGACCTTGGCGCTCCCGCAACGGTTTCGGTTTGGTTGGGGGACTTCCGAACGGAGTTCGCCCTGGACGAGTACATGCGCGGGCAGTTCTCTGCCGACTTTGGGTTCGAGTACGATCCCGGAGCAAGTCCCGAGGCCTGCGCTCAGGCTGACTCGATCTCGATCGCCGACCTGTTGCAAGGCTTCTCTCAGTCGCGTCGGTTTTTGGATCATGCGGTCGAGCAGGCCGCGCTACTGGGGATTTCTGAGGCCAGCGCAGCGGTCGTGTTCTATGCGACCCGGTACGAGCCTGACCTGGCGACCACGCAATCCGCCCCGTTGCGGTTTCTGGGTGCGATTGAACTCCTCCCCCGAGCGTGACCTGTGACCATGAGAGCGAGCGGCTGCCCCGTAAGGAGTCGCCACCGTCGCGAGCGCCGCCCAACAAGCCGTTGAAGCAGACGGCCGCGCCTCGTCGCCACCCGTGATCGCCTCCCTCTCGCCCGTGGTGGAGTACCACGGGCTCGCTCGTCGCTCGCTGTTAGCTCTCGGTTTCTGGGTGCGGCCGCTGCTTAACGGCGGTACGTTAGGCGGAGGAAGAAATGGGGAGCACCGCACAGATCCAGATGCCGCTTCTCGGAGAAGGCGTCGACGTGTGGCGTCCCGTGTCCTCGAGACCGCTTGGCGGCCAACTCTTCCTCATCGACGTCCAATCGATTCCGGAGACGGAAGAATGGGCCTTCGCTCCCGGTGATGTTGTCCGCTGCGTCGAACGCAATTTCGCTGACGGCAGTGTGCATCCAACGGCGGTCGCGCAAGTTCCGGAGCAAGTGGAGACGGTTCAACGTTGGATCGAGTTCCATGACTCCGTCCTAGAGCGTTTAGAAAGCGCCCCCGATGCCGTTGAGCTCCACCTTCTCGGCTACGTTCACCGCTGGGAAACGCGCGCCGGGATACGATTCGGACTCGGCTCGATGCAGCCTATCCTTGTCCGAATTGATGGCCCAAGTGTACCCGCTGTTCTGGACGGCCACGTCGAGATCTCTGATGGCTCGCTCGTCACCACAAACGCGCACTATTCGAACCTGATTCCGTTGCCGCTTCAGGCGTCCGGCAGCGTTCGCTTGATCCTCAACCTTCCCGACGGCAGAAATCTCGACGTCTCCGGCGCAGATTGCATCGTTGAAGCCAACGGCGTGGCCCGCTTCGTCGAAGTGTTGCCAGCCGACATGTACCCCGCCGAGCCCGCCTAACAAGCCGTTGAAGCAGACGGCCGCACGTCGTTGCCGACTGGACCGCCCTCCTCTCGCCCGTGGTGCAGTACCACGGGCTCGGTGATGTCCACCTAGTAGCTCGTGGTTTGCTGATGCGGCCGCTGCTTAACGGCGGTACGTTGGGCGGACGACGAACGATGCGCGGCACCACGATGCCTGTCACCGGCGATCACATCCGAAGAGAACAAGAGGCTTCGCGAAGACGAAGCCAGTTTGGGTACCGGAAGCAAGTCGGCGCGCCGATCGCCCCGCCATGGGATGCCTATTGGCAAAGGCGCGACCGCAACGTCCGTCGTTCTTGGCTCGCGTTCGGTGCTTTCACACTCGCAGCCGCAGCCGCGACATGGCGAGCAGGATGGTTCCAGGGAGGATCTGGCTTCTTCCTCCTCTTCCCCTACTACGTCCTGTACACGTTCTTTGTAGACCGTTTGGTGCTCATCTGCCCGCGCTGCGGGCATCGATTCCATGGCAATGACTGGCACCGACCCTCCTGTCAGAATTGCGGCCTCGGGTATGGCCAGTGCGACTCCATCCCAACGAAGAAAGACGCCTGAGAGCTGAGACGTCGGTAGCAAACGCGCCGCCCAACAAGCCGTTGAAGCAGACGGCCGCGCCTCGTCCCAACCTGCCCCGCCTCCCTCTCGCCCGTGGTGAACACCACGGACTTGGTCGTCGCTACCTGACAGCTCTGGTTTCCTGATGCGGCCGCTGCTTAACGGCGGTACGTTGGGCGGACCGAGCACACTCCGTCGTGACGCTCTCGACAACTCTTGCGCACACTCAGCTCGGACGTGCCGCGCCGTTCTGACGCAGACGGCCGAGATCACAGCGCCGCTGAGCTCGCCGCTCCACTTTCGATTCCGCTTTTCAGAACCTGTCCGCCACGCTTGTGCGTCGCCATCACAGGGACGCAGAAAGCCTTCGGGTGTACTGCAGAACATCGGACTCTCCGGTCGCCTCAGCCCACTTCGGGTTGGTCGCGGGCCACCGACAGGGAGTATCCTTCAGATGACCCATGCTCGAGTTGCCTGGGGCCATCACCAGAGAAGACCCGATGACGACCTTGATTCATGAGCGCGTGGCCCTGGCGAACAGCGGGCAGAATCCCACGGTGCTTGGTCGCATGACGTCCGGATGGGCGGTGCTCGGCGACGCCCAATTTCCTCCAGGCTACAGCCTGCTCCTCCCAGATCCGGTAGTCGGCAGTATCAACGAACTGTCAGAACTGGATCGCAGACAATTTCTTTCGGACATGGTCGCGATCGGCGATGCTTTGCTCGCGGTGACCGAAGCCTATCGCATCAACTACGAAATCCACGGCAATAGCGATCAGGCCCTGCATGCCCACATATTCGCTCGCTATCGAACGGAAGACGCAACACGCCTGACAACGCCGGTCTGGATGTACGAACCCGCAGTCCGCAACGCTCAGCCCTTCGACCCGGTGGTACACGCAGGTTTGCGTCGGGAGCTATCCTCCTGGCTCCAGCAGCGCGGACTCTTCCGCTGAGTACTCGAGACCAACCTCGTCACAAATTCGCGAGCCAATTCTCGTTACACCCAGGTCGGGCCGTCCAACTCCGAGTTGCAGCAGACGTGGGCATCGCTTCGCTCAGCCCACGCAGCTGAACTCTGCTACGTTGGGCGGCAGGCCAAACTTGCAGCGTGAGCTTGAATCGAAAGGGTTCGTGACGTAAGCGTCCGGCCATGGACGGCTTGAGGGCGAGGGTGCAGACCGACACGCTTTCGGGCGATGGCACGTTCAAAGAAAGAGCCGGGCTTCTGGACGGCGTTGGTCGCGGAAGCGCAAGCG
>Ga0068855_100000378_pt1 | contig 55131 bp, 44 predicted proteins | sample KBSCornC52_FD_66592 | JGI IMG/M metagenome (GOLD analysis project Ga0068855, IMG submission 66592) | Corn rhizosphere microbial communities from Kellogg Biological Station, Michigan, USA - KBS Corn C5-2 | ecosystem: Host-associated > Plants > Roots > Rhizosphere > Soil ... | reverse complement strand
ATCCGCCGAGCGTCATGCCGCGCACCCAATATTCCGGCTTGCCGCCGTTCCCCTCCTCCGGCTCGGTGGCGTAGAGGTGGTTGTAGCTCGGATGGCCCATCAGCTTGCCGATGCCCTTGGGCATATGGATGAACAGGCTGTCGTCCTTGCCGCCGACCTCGAGCAGCAAGACGCGCGTTGCCGGATCCGCAGAGAGCCTGTCGGCAAGGACGCAGCCAGCCGAGCCGGCGCCGACGATGATATAGTCGAAGAGCATACGGGCTTTCCTCTCCGCCTTCGGCCAATGGCTCGCGCCGAGCGGTTGGCGAGGTTATGCCCGAGATCGGCAGGATTTTGGAATCGCGATGCCATAGCCGTCGCGGTTCCGCATTTGCGGGGAACGACATGGATCCGATGGACATGGTCCGGCAACTCGGCGCCGAGCTGAGCAATTGGGGACGTTGGGGGGCCGAGGACGAGCGCGGCACGATCAACCTGATCACGCCCGAAGCGATCGCAGCGGCTGCTGCCACCGTGCGGCGCGGCGCGGTCTTCTCGCTCGCCCTGCCGCTCGACGAGCACGGCCCGATGGAGCCGGCGTTCGGGCGGTTCAACCCGATCCACAAGATGACGCGCTATCGCGGCGACGACGCGTTCGGCAACGCCTTCCCGGCGCATAAATCATCCGACGACATGGCGATCATCTGCCTGCAATCCTCGACGCAATGGGATTCGCTCGCCCATGTCTGGTACGACGACAAGCTCTACAACGGCTTCTCCGCCGAGGAGATCGGCGCCGGCGGCGCGCGCCGCTGCGCGATCGGCAATTGGGCACAGGGGATCATCGGCCGGGCGGTGTTGCTCGATGTCGCTCGCCATCTCGGCGTCGACTGCCTGGCGCCGGGGCATCGGATAGAACCCGATGATCTCGATGCCGTGCTCGCCCGCCAGGGCGTCGAGACAAGGCCGGGCGACATCATCCTGCTGCGCACCGGCCTGCTCGGCCATTGGCAGCGGACCGGCGAGCCGATGGGAACGGACCAGCCCGGCATCACCCTGCCCTGCGCCCGCTGGCTGAAGGCGCGCGACATCGCCGCGATCGCTGCCGACAATGCCGCGGTCGAAGTGATCCGCCCCGGCCCGGGCGAGCCGGCGGTCGGCTTCCACATGGTTGCGATCCGCGACATGGGGCTCGCGCTCGGCGAATATTTCGTGCTCGACGCGCTGGCGGAAGATTGCGCCGCCGACGGCGTCTACGAGATGCTCTTGACGGCCGCCCCGCTCAATTTTCCGCGGGCCGTGGGAACGCCGCTCAACCCGCTGGCGATAAAATAACCGGTCAGGCGGCGAGCGGCCGCATGCGCGAGGGATCCCACAAGCCCGCGGCGTGATGGCAGCGCAGCTGCGTGCACCAGTCCAGATCGGCGAGCGCGCCCTCGATCCGCTCCTCGATCACGCCGAGGAAGAGACAGCCGGGTATCGTTGGTAGGATCCAAAGATCAATTTCGCCGGTTGGGCTCACGTCGAGACGGTCGATGATCCCCATGCTGACCAGCCCGATCGGCCGCCCGAAATTCGCGCTGCACGGATCGGCGATCGTCTCGACCAGCGCCAGCGCCGCTGCGCGCCGCGCGGGATCGCCGCTGCCGGGGACCTCACACATCAAGCTTCGCCTCGACCTCCAGCGCCAGCGGATCGACCACGGCCGGATCGGTCAGCTTCGACCATGGCGGCGCAAGGCCCTCGGCGCGCTGGCGCGATACCGCGTCGCCATCCAGCCTCTGCCGCATCGCGTCGAGATCGATGCCGTGCACCCGCGCATAGTTGCGGCCGAGGATATCCGCCTTGATCTCGCGGGTCAGCGGCGGGAAACCGAGCTGCTCGATCATGTCCTGCGGCATTTCCAGCCCGGCAAAGGCTTCGAGCACCGGTCGCGGGTGCGAATTGGTCAGCGCGCTCGACCAGAACAGCCGCTTGCCGGCGCCGGCGGCGAGGAAGGTGCCAAGCACCGTCAGGAAGCGCCGCGGATGAAGCTCGGCAAGCGAGGCGGTGGTCTCGAAATTGACGTAGACATTGTCGAAGCGCGCCGCCTGCGCCGCCGATTCCTCGAGGAAGGCCATGCCGGAATGGACCACCTCGAAATTGAGATCGGGAAAATCGCGCGCGGCATAGTCGACATCGCCGACGCGAAACGGGTCCATCTGCACCGGCCCGAGCGGAAAGGCCTTGTGGATCGCGATGGTCTTCAGCTCGAGCGTCCGGCAGCGTTCCAGCACCGGATAGATCACATCCTGGTCGGCGAAGCTGAGCGCCCTCACCTCGCCGTCGATGATGTCCATCGGATAGAGCTTGAGGCCGATGATGCCCCATTGCTCGACCTGACGGTCGAGATCGTCGAGCGCCTTCTGGCCCTGCAGCGGGCTGATCCCGCCATAGAGATGGACCCGGTCGGGCTGCCGCCGGCGCAGCTCCAATCCGACCTCGGCCGGGGAGAAATCGGCGATGAAGCCCCAGATCGGTACGGTGTGGAACACCGCGATGTCGACCTGGCTTTCGGCGAACAGCGCGGCCTCGACGACCTCCGCGCCGATCCGCTGGAAATAGCGCCGCGGCGGGATGCGGTATTGCGGCGCGGTGAAGGAATATTGGAACTGCTGGGCGGAGAGGAAGATCGCCTTGCCGTAGCGGGTGATGGCGTTGGCCGTGGTCGAATCGAAGGCATGAACAATGCTGTCGATCACGACCATGTCATCGATCATTCCCCCGGTCCCGCCGACAGACTCCGGTAATGCTCGATCTGGGCGGTGAGCCCTTCGGCGATCCGGTTCGCGCGGTGCTTCTTCAGCCGTGGGATCACCTCGGTGCCGAGCAGCTCGATCGACCGCAGCACAGCCGCGTGCGGCAGATAGCCGAAGTTGAGGTAGCAGAGTACTTGGTCGACCCCGGCCTCCTCATATTTGACGAGCTTCTCGAAGCATTCATCGGGCGTGCCGACGATCACCATATCTTCCTTGTCAAACTCGTTGAGCTGGAAGCGCCCCTGGGAAAATTTCTGGATCAGCGGGAAGAAGGCGTTGCGCGCCTCCTCGTCCATATTCGCCAGTTCCCATTTCATGTGGAATTCGGCCTGGCCCTTGTACCACCACCACATCGAGTCCCACAGCCGGTTCTGCTCGAAATCGCGTCGCGATTCCGCGCAATGGACCAGAGTGTAGGCGCCGACCTTGTTGGTATGAATGCTGGTCAGCGGCTTGGCGGTCTGCTGCGCCTCTCGATAGGCGTCGATCACCGGCTTCAACTTGCCGAGCGGCTGCAGCAGCGTGAAGCAAAGCAGGCCGCAGCCGTCGCCGCCAGCGATCCGCGCGCCCTCCTCGGCATTGGCCGCCATCCACACCGGCGGGTGTGGAAATTGATAGGGCTTGGGAGTCACCATCCGGGCGGGGAAATCGAGGAATTCCGAATGCTCCTCGTAAATTTCCTGCTCCCACATGCCGACGACGGTGCGCGCGGCGTGGCGCATCTTCTCCTTGCTGCGCGGGCGGTCGACCTTGAAGGCAGTCTGCTCCATCGGCGTCGAACGGCCGATGCCCCATTCGACCCGGCCCTGCGACAAGAGATCGACAGTGGCGACCTTTTCCGCCAGCCGCGCCGGATGGATGAACTCATGCGGCGCCAGCGTCACGCCGAAGCCGAGCTTGATGTCCTTGGTGATCTGCGACAGCGCGCCCAGCACCACCTCATTGCTGGGCATGTGCGAGCGGTTCTCGCGGAAGTGATGCTCGACGCACCAGACCGTATGGAAGCCATGCTTGTCGGCATGGACGATCTGCTCGATGCACTCCTTATAGGCTTGGCGCTCCGCGGTGCGCTGCCCCCAGGGGTGCTCACCGGCCCAAGGCTGCGGCACATCGAACTCGTAGAGAAGACCCAGCTCCATACATCCCTCCAGGGCGCGCCCGGCCGGCACGCGACACCAGGGCAGCTTTTCCCGCTCCGTCCTGCTGGTTCAAGCGGGAGAAGGACGCCGTTTCGGAAATACGCAGTCGCGGATGGGTCCCCCGGCGAGCAATTGTATGACAATCGACGAAAAAAGGGGCGCCATACGGCGCCCCGAGGAAAGTGGCCTGAGCCAAGAACCTGTACGGGGAATACACCTTTGCCAGGCCCCAGGCTCCCCGCATATTCCCATGACCAGATTTGCCCGGTCAATATTGGTTGCGACCTCGGACTATGTTTACTTCCGTAATCCGTATATATGGAATCAGACTCTTCATTACGGATCACTTTGTGATCTTATCTCGTGACATGGTTTTGTAACGAGTTCGCCTATTAGTTGCAGATAGCATTTACTTTCGCAGAGCGGGTGCCGGCAATGAATCCGCGGCCAAAGGCGATGAAATAGCCATTTTGACATTGACTGTGGACATATTGCCCGCAACGCGCGAAATTTAGCACAGTGCACCGTCGCCATGGCGGGCATCTGGAGCGGGCAGATTCCCGACGGCCGATCGGCAGTTGGAGAAGGAGAGGATGAGCACCGTCACGGCAAGCCAGAGGCGACGGCCTTCGGTCAGGAGCACGGCGAGAACCGGCGTTCGTGCGCTCGACGTCCTCGAGCAGTTCGGCCGCGAGCGGCGGCCGTTGCGCGCGATCGAGCTGGTCAACACGCTGCGCATCGCGCCGTCCAGCATCGATCAGCTGCTGAAGTCGCTCACCGCCTCGGGCTATCTGATCTTCGATTTCGCCAGCAAGGTTTACGCCCCCTCGCCGCGGCTGAACGGCTTCGTGTCCTGGTTCTCCGGCGGCTGCTTCGGCGAGCTGGACCTGTCGCTGCTGCTGCGCACCATGTACGAGGCGACCAATGAGATGGCGAACGTCACGGTGCAGAATGATTGCACCATGCAGATCGTCTCCTATGTCGGCTCACCCGAATGGGACCCCGAGACGGTCTACGCCAAGCGTTTTCCGGTGATCGGCACGGTCAGCGGCGGCGCCCGGCTGGCATCCTGCACGGATCGCGAGATCGCCAATCTGGCGCATCGCGCGCGTTATGTCGCGGCCAACAAGCTGACCGGCGACGAAGTGCTCGCCCAGGTCAATCGCATCCGCAAGCTCGGCTATGCGTCGGGCGATACGCGCAGCTACGGTGAGCCGCCGGAGGCGGTGAAATACGACTCGCCGTCCTGGGGGATCGCGATCAGCATACCGCGGTCCAAGACCGGGGGTATCCCGATGGTTCTCGGGATCGGTGGCCCGCAAAGCCACCTCGAGGCGAATGAGCGCTACCTCGTGCGCGAAATGCAGCATGCGTTGCGCTGCGTCCTCGAGGGATCGAACACGCACGCCCACTAGGGGGTGCGAACCCCAGGGCGCCTTAACCGGACTGGCTCCAGCGAAGCGGACTGATCCGCAGGCTCGGCGCGCTGTCGCGCGGCACCACGTCAAGGTGGAGGATGCGACCGGTCCCGGGATCAAGATGGGCGCGTTTGACCAGATCGCCGCCATTTTCGACCGGCGTGTCGAGCGTCGGGCAGCCATCCAGCCAGCTGTCCGGCGCGGCCGCGAGCAGAGAGCCCGAGATCTCGGCAAAGGCATGAGCACCGCTCTGGACGACCCCAGGGTAAAGTGGCCAGCTCGCCCCCCTGTCCAGAGCTGCCTGACCGGACGGCGGCGTCACCGCGGCGCGCGCGCGCGACAGCCGGTCGGCGCGGATTGCCTGACGATTCTGCTCGGTTGCAACCTCGGCGATCTCGCCCCGTTCATCGAACTGGACGCCATAGATCGCGGTCGCATCGCCGGCAGATAGCTGGCCGTCCTCAAGATCGTCACGGACCGCCGGCAGCGCGCGATCCAGCGGATCGCCGAAGCCACCGCCACTGGCGCAGAGCATGCCGAAGCGATCCCCGGGCTTGAGGCTCACGCCGACCGCCTGGATCGCGACCGGTTCGACCGTGCCGTCGGCACGGGTGACCTGGAACCGCGTGGTCGCGCCGGGCATGCCGCCGGCCGCACCGGGCGACGGAAACCAGCTTTTGGTCCCGGTCATATTGCCGACCAGCTCGTCGGTGCCATGCGGACCGAAGGATTCCTGGCAGCCCGCGCCCGAGCGGAAGCGGCCATGGCCATGGGCGCCGCGGCGGCTGCTGCGCTCGTGGAACAGCAGTGGGTAGGCAGTCTCGAGGATTTCAACGTCGGCATATTCGAGGTTGATGCCGGCCGGGATCAGCGTGCGCTGCAGATCGATGCCGTCACGATCGGCGCCGGCGGCGCTGCCGGCGAAGGCACCGTCGATGATGGTGAGCACGTTGCGGCTGCCGTCGGCCATCCGATAGGACCAGCGCGCCGTGCCATAGGCCGAGGCTTCCGGTCCCGTGACATACTGCCGACCCCAGGCATCGGGCGAGGCATGGATCGCCAGCTGCAGGCAATAGGTCGCCGCTGCGGCGACCGCCCCTGCCGCATCCATATGAGCCGCGGCGACCGGGGCCGGCAGCGTGCAGTTGACCAGGGTTCCCGGCCGGGAGTCGATCTCGACGAGGTCATAGACCGCCTGATTGAGCGGCAGGTTCGGCGCAAGCATCATCCGCAGCAACGGCACGGCCACCGCGCGGATGATATATTCCTTGGAATTGAAGAAGTGCGGCACCTGCGGCGGCGCCTCGGTGAGATCGAAGATCAGCCGGTCGCCGGCGATAGTGAGTGCGCATGGCAGGCGGAACAGCTTGTCGCCCCACTCCACCCAACCGGTCGCCGCATAGATGCCGTCCTCGAGCTGGGCGACGCGCGCACGCAGGACCTTGTCGGCGCTTTCGATCAGCGTGGCGGACGCCGCTGCGAACATCTCCGGCCCCATCGCCTCGATCAGCGTCATCAGCTTGGCCTCGGCGACATGCGCGCCGATCACAAGGCTGCGCAGATCCATCTCGACGATCGCCGCGCTGCGGATGTTGGTGCGCAGCAGGTCCCAGACGTCGGTGACTTCCTCGCGCCGCCGCATCAGCCTGACCGGCGGCATGCGAAAGGCTTCCTGATAACATTCGGTGGCGGCGACCGCAGAGGAGCCCGGCACCATGCCGCCCATGTCCATCATATGCGCGGCGAACGCAACCCAGGCGACCAGCCGATCGCCGACGAATACCGGCTGCTGGACCACCACATCCTGGGCATGAAGGCCGCCACCGCTGTGCGGATCGTTGGCGATGAACAGGTCGCCGTCAGCGATCGCTTCGCCATAGCGCGCAATGGTCGAACGCACCGCATGCGCCGCCGCGCCATAGTGCATCGCGACGACGCCTGTCGCGGAGACGATCCGACCGGCGGCATCGCAGATCGTCACCGAATAATCCTTGGACTCGGTGATAATCGGGCTGATCGCGGTCTGCTCGACGGCGGCGCCGGCCTCCTGCCCGATCGCCTCGAGCCGCGTCCGCAGCACCTCGGCGGCGATCGGGTCGATCCGATTGGCGAGCGACGGCGCGTTCATCAGGCGAACTCCGCGATCAACGTGCGGTTGGCGTCGACCTGAGCAGTGGCCGCGGGCGGGATCCAGATCGTCGTATCGGCACCGTCGATCAGCGCCGGCCCGACCACCCGGTCGCCCGGCAGCAAATCGGTGCCGTCGAACACGTCGACCGGCATCGGCGGGCTCAACCGATCGACATGCAACGCGCGCTGACCGACTGCCCGCGCCTGCCGCACGGCGCCGGCCGGCTGATCGCCCTGCGGCAGCTCGACCGAATGCATCCGTCCAACGCCGATCGCGCGCAAGGCGACGAGCTCGACGGCGCCTTCCGATCCCTTGGAGGCGGCGCCATATCGGCGCAGATATTCGCGACGGAAGATCCGCTCCAGCTCGGCGCCATCGTCATGCGCAGGCTCGGGCGGAAGCGTCACGGTCTGCTCCCAGCGCTGGCCAACGAAGCGCATGTCGGCTTCGAACTCGACGACGCGATCCACTTCCGGGACGTGATCGTTGATGAGGTCCTGCCAGACCTCGTTGCGCAGCCCGGTCAGCGCGGCGGCGAGCAGCGCCGGATCGAGCGGCAGCGGGCATAGCAGGGAGCGCATCCGCTCGCGCCGGACATCGCTGGTCGCGGCGCCGAACGCCGACAGCACAGAGGCGAGCTCGGACACCAGCACGCGCGGCGCGCCGATGTTGGCGGCGATCTCGACGGTGAACAGCGAGCCGCAGCCGCCATAGCTCACCAGCGAGAAATCCTTGGCGGCAAGAGCATTGAGCGCAAGCCGGGCGCGCGTCGCCTTGACCATCTCGGCCAGCGCGATCTCGCGGATCCCCCATGCCGCCTCGACCGCATCGAAGCCGAGCCGCTCGCCGACCTTGGCGCAGACCGCAACGCTCGCTTCGCGATCGAGCACCATGCCGCCGCCGAGGAAGCGCGTCGGATCGATATAGCCGAGCACGAGCAGCGCATCGGTCAGCGTCGGCTCGGTGCCGCCACGGCGATAGCAGGCCGGTCCCGGTGAGGAGCCCGCCGAGGCCGGACCAATCCGCATCATCTCGCGCTCGTCGATCCAGGCGATCGAGCCGCCACCGGCCCCGACCGATTCGACATCGACCCGCGGCAGCGCGGTCCACATGCCCATCAGATTGCCGCGCTGGACGCGTGCCGGCCCGCGCTCGTCGATATGCGACACGTCGAACGAAGTGCCGCCGAGATCGCAGGTCAGCACACCGCGCTCGCCTGACATTTTCGCGAGCAGCGCGGCCGCGGTGACGCCCGCGGCCGGACCGGATTCCGCGAGCCAGACCGGTTGCTCGCGCGCCTCGCCGATCGAGATCGTGCCGCCGCCCGAATGACACAGCAGGACGGGCACGCTCAGCCCGGCCTGGCGCAGCTCCTCGGCGAGCGCCTCGATCCCGGTATAGGCGCCGAAACTATAGGCGTTGAGCACCGCGAGTGTCGTTCGCTCATATTCGCGGATCACCGGCCGCAGGCCGGCGGCGCCGGTGACGGTGATACCGGGCAGGTCCTTCCGCAGCAGCGCGACCGCCTCATCCTCATGGACCGGATTGACGAAGGACCAGAGAAAGGAGACCGCAATGCTTTCGATGCCCATCGCCGCGAGCTTGCGGCCGCCTTCGATAACTTCGGCCGGGTCCATCGCCTTCAGCACCTGGCCATGGCGATCAACGCGCTCGCCGATGCCGATCACCGCGCGCGGATCGACCAGCGAGTCGACCGGCCGCTGCCAGCCGTCGACCACCACGGTGCGGGCGCGGGCAAGCCGCAGCATCTCCTCGAAACCCTGCGTCGTCAGCAAGCCGACGCGCAGGCCGCGCCGCGTCGCGATGACATTGGTGATCGCGGTTGTGCCGAGCCCGAAGCGCGCGGTCTTCGGCAGCAGATCCTCGAGCGCAAGCCCCGCCCGCTCGGCCGCCAGCCGGCAGGCTGCGATTACGCCGCGGCCAACCTCGGGATAGGTACTGGGCGATTTGGCGCGCCAGGTCCGGCCGCCCGACATGACGACGGCGTCAGTGAAGGTACCGCCGACGTCGACGCCAATAAGCCAGTCTGAGCCGGTCATGCGTGTGACTTAGGCCGCCGCCGGCGCCGGTCTGCTGCCCCGCACGACGCGGCCCGGCAGCGCGCCGGTCGCCTCGCCGTTGCGATAGATCGGCTGGCCGGCGCAGATCGTCGCGATATAGCCCTCGGCCTCCTGGTAGAGCCGCTTGGCGCCGGTGGGGAGGTCGTAGCGCATCTCCGGCGGCTTGAGGTGCAGACGATCGAAGTCGATGACGTTGACGTCGGCGCGATAGCCGGCGCGGAGCAAGCCGCGGTCATTGAGGCCCAGCGCCCTCGCCGTGTCATGCGTCTGGCGACGGATCATATAGCCGATGTCGAACTTCTCGCCGATGCGGTCACGCGCCCAATGGGTCAGCAGGAAGGTCGGCATGCTGACGTCACAGATATTGCCGCAATGCGCGCCGCCGTCGGACAAGGCGTTGAGCGTCGCCTCATTGGCGAGCATCTCGCGCACCGCGTCGAGATTGCCTTCGACGTAATTGGCCAGCGGGAAATAGAGGAAGCCCTGGCCGTCGTCTGCGATCATGATGTCGTAGATGATGTCGAGCGGATTGGCGCCGCTGGCCGCCGCCCGCGCACCGATGCTCTCCTCGGGCTTCGGCTCGTAGACCGGCGGATTGCCGAAGTTGAACATCTCGTAATAGCGGCTGTTGATCGCCTCGAGGAAGCTGGTGCCGCTGGTCGTCGGCTCGCTGAGGATCTTCGCGCGCAGCGCGGGATCGCGCATCGCCCTGGCGCGCTCGGCAAGCGGGCGATCGGCGATCGCCTGATAGCTCGGCCGCGTCGAGAACGGATGGGCGGTGGTCTGCAGCCCGATCAGCAGGCCGATCGCGCGCGCCGCGACCTGGCCGAGGATCGGCAGGCCTTCGGCCCGCGCCTTCTCGATCTGGCTGAGCGTCTCCTTCCAGCGATCGGGGTGCTTGGGGTCCTGGCCCATGGCTATGCTGAGCGGCCGGCCGGAAAGCCGGACCAGCCCGGTGAGCATGTCCCATTCCTCGGCGTCGCCGGGGCGGTCGGTGGTATATTGCAGCACGCCCGAGCCGGCATCCTTAAGGCCGAGCGCAATCTGCTGCAGCTCTTCCTTGGTCGCGCCGTAGCTCGGGATGAGCTCGCCTTCATTGGTCTTGTGATTGATCGAGCGCGAGCTGGAGAAGCCGAGCGCGCCAGCACGGATCGCCTCGGTGGTGAGCTGGCGCATGCGGGCGATATCCTCGAGTGTCGCCGGCTCGCGCTGCGCGCCGCGCCCGCCCATGACATAGACGCGCAAGGCCGAATGCGGGAGCTGGGAGCCGATGTCGATGTCGTGCGGGATCGCCGAGACCGCGTCGAGATAGTCGCCGTAGCTCTCCCAGTTCCACTTGAGCCCTTCGTGGAGCGCGACGCCAGGGATGTCCTCGACGCCCTCCATCAGGCCGATCAGCATGTCGTGATGCTCCGGCCGCACCGGCGCGAAGCCGACGCCGCAATTGCCCATGACGATGGTGGTGACGCCGAGGCTCGACGACGGCCGCAGCCGCTGATCCCAAGTCGCCTGGCCATCGTAATGGGTGTGGATGTCGACCCAGCCTGGCGCGACGAGCTTGCCTTTGGCGTCGATCTCCTCACGGCCTGAGCCAGCGACCTTGCCGACCTGCGCGATACGGTCGCCGGTGATGGCGACATCGGCCTCGATCGCCTCACCGCCGGCGCCATCGTGGACGGTGCCGCCGCGGATCACCAGGTCGAAGTCACTCATGCCATCCTCCATCGATTCCTGGGCGAATCGCTATTTCTGTGGGACGAGCTCCGCGTCGGCGCGCACTGACGTCGTCTCACGCATCACATCCAGCGGCACCGTCCGCGTGTCGCGGCCGGAGCGCAGAACCGTACCCGGCAGCTTGCCGGTGTGCTCGCCCTTGCGGACGATCTCGACGCCATTGACGATGACATGGTCGATGCCCTCGGCCTCGGCATAGAGGCGGAACTGATTGCCCGGCACGTCGTAACGCGGATAGGTCGGCTTGCACGCGACCTTGGCGTCGTCGAACACGACGATGTCGGCGTGATAGCCTTCCTTCAGCAAACCGCGGTCGATCAACCCCATGTAACGCGCGGCGCGGTCGGTCATCTGGTAGACCGCATCCTCCAGGCTGATCACGCCATGGTTGCGCACGCCCTGCTCGAGCACCGTCGTCGAGAAGGAGAAGGTGTCGATCATGTCCATATGCGCGCCGGCGTCCGACGCTCCAATCAGTGTGCGGTCGTCCTGCCACAGCTTGCCGCGCAGCACATAGGAGTCGCGATCGTTGCTGCCGAAATTGGGGATGAACGTCGCATCAAGATTATCATCGAGCGCGATGTCGAGCATCACGTCGAGCGGATCCCTGCCCTCCTCGGCGGCAATCTCGCCGATCAGCCGGCCTTCATGCTTCTTGTTCTTCTCAGCGGCAACCGACGCGACCTTGAACTCGGCGATGTGCGAGACGAAGGACATCATGGCGTCGTCAGAGACGGTGGCGACATCATCCTTGAGCTGTTGGCGCAACGCCGGATCGTTCTTCAGCCGCTCGATCCGCACGTCGACTGGCCATTTGAACATCTCGCGCCACATGCCGGGGTTCACGTCGAGCGCGAAGCCGGTGCGGAAATTGACATAGGCGGCCGGCGTGCAAGGCACGGTCAGCGCGATCACCTCGCCGCCGCGCGCGCGCGCGAAATCGCTCACCGCGAGCTGCATCTTCGCCCGCTCGGCGGGGCTGGTGCCCATGACGATCAGCGCGTTCCAGTTGACCGGGCGGTTGCCAGCGATCGACATCTCGGTGATCAGCTCGGGAACGCCCGGGCCGAAATCGACGTCGGGGAGGAACTCGATGCCGGTTCCTTCATGATCGCTGACGCAGCGGGTGAGCTCGACGATCTCACTGTAGTCGGCCCAGCGCGACGGGACGGGATTGCCCGCACCATCGTTGTGCGAGGCGGAGATGGTCGAGGAAAAGCCGAGCGCGCCTTGCTCGAGCGACTGATGCAGCAGCGCCTTCATCTGCTCGAGTTCTTCGGGCGTGCATTTCTCGCCGACCGCGCGCTCGCCCATGACGATGCGGCGGATCGCGGAGTGGCCGGCGAAGAAGCCGGCGTTGAGCCCGACCCTGCCCTCGAAGCTGGCGAGGAACTCGCCGAAGCTCTCCCAATTCCACGGCACTGCCATCTGCAGCGTCTCGAGCGGCATACCCTCGACGCGGGCGAGCATCTTCATCAGATAATCGGCCGCGTGCGGCGCCATCGGCGCGATCGAGAAGCCGCAGAAGCCGCCAAGGATCGTCGTCACGCCATGGAAGCAGCTCGGGCTCAGCGCCGGATCCCAGAACACCTGCGCGTCATAATGGGTGTGAACGTCGATGAAGCCGGGCGCGACGATCCTGCCGGTCGCATCGATCGTCTCATGCGCGTCTTCGGCAACGCTGCCGACCGCGACGATGCGGCCATCCCTGACCCCGACATCGCCCTTGAAGCGAGACCTTCCGCTGCCATCGACAATCGTGCCGCCGGTGATCTTCAGATCGAGCATGAAACGCTCCTCTCCATCGTGCCAGAGCAGATACGCAGTCGGTGCGGGCTAGAGTCCACCTCTCTGCAACGAGCGCATCCCGGCAGTGTCTCCTTCGCGGACGCCATCTGGCCGGTCAACCGGCGCGGGTCGTCCGCCGCCTAATCCGTATATGAGGACCCGTTTTTCGGACCCTCGTGGGCGTCACTTTACCACGGCAACATAGTCCGGATCGAGCGCCACGGCGCGATCGGCATCGGCCTTCGCCCGATCGGCCTCGCCGCGCTGGCTCAGAAGCAGGCTGCGATAGTAGTGGCCGCGCGCCTCGCTGGGGGCGTAGCGCACCGCCCGGTCGAGGTCGGCGGCGGCGCGACTGAACTCGCCCTTACGCTGCAAGGCGAGGCCGCGATTGAGATAGGCGGTGGCATCACGCGGGCTCAGCGTGATCGCCCGGTCGAAATTCGCGATCGCGCCGTCGAGATCGCCCTGCCAGGCGCGCATCAGGCCATCGGCGACATGGGCGGCAGCCCGCCCACCGGGCCCGGCCGCACCCGGATTGATCTGACCTCTGCATTTGTCGAGACTGCGGGCGGGATCATCGATCGTGCAGGCATTCCAATCGCCGCGCCCGGCAGCCTTCAGCATGGTTCGCCGCTTCGCGGTCGCGATGACCGGACCGGCCTGGGCGCTTCCTGCCGCGATCCTGCCCGCGACGATCGCGTCGTCGCGTTCGCGCGCCTTGGCCGCCGGTTTGGCGGGTGCCGCAGCAAAATTGCTGGACGCCGTCCCGACAGCGTCGGCCGATGCGACCATCACGGCCGGGGGCGGTGGTGGTGGCAGCGCGACCATCGCGGCTGGCGGCGTCGGCGCAGCTGCTCGATCCACGCGCCGCGCATCTTCGGCATAGGCCTGCTTGGCATGGATTATCGAGGCGTTCGTCTCTGCCGGGGCCGCCGGCTCGGCCCGGGCTAGCGCGACCGGCGCGGCTGGTGCAGCAACCGCCTGTGGCATCTCGCGTGCTTCGCTCTCCCTGGCTTCGTCCTTCGCCAGGCTCATCGGCTGCTGCGGCATCGACGCTGCGGCGGGCGCCGGCACGGCGGCGGGTGACGCCTCATTGGCGACCGCATCGGACGTTGGTTCCAGCGCAAGCCTCGGCGCGGCGCGGTCGACCATGACGCTGTCCGCGCTCGCCAGCTGCGCCTGGCTGACCGGGCCGGAGCGCTGGCTGACTGACAGCCAGGCCGCCGGCACGCCGACAAGGGCGATCAGCGCGGCCGTGACGAGGGCGGCTGCCTGCGGCCGCCCGATCCTCGCCCACCAGGCCTCCCTCGCCGGCGCCGCAGCCAAGGGCTCGGCCATGGGTTGGCCGCCATGGGCCGCATCATAGCGTCGCAGCGCTTCGCCAATGGCTGCCTGGCGCCGCAATGGCGCAGGCGGCGGCGGATCGGGGAGCTGCGCCGCGATATCATCGTCGCTAGTCATCTCCACACTCCGCCGGCCGTCGCGGGGCAAGGCTGGCGAGATGACGCGCGCCTGGCGCGGGAGGCAGGTGAGCAGGTCATTGGCGAGCCTTATAGCCGCAACCGCGATCCGGTCGAAGCCTTGGCGCGGATGGCGGCGACGGCGATACCCTGCCGTCGCCGCCGCCCGGTCACTGCTCCAGCCGGGCGAGCGCGCCGGCGGTCTTGGCCGCTCTGACCATCTGGATGAACTCCGCGCGATAGCCGAAACTGTCTCCGCCGCGCGCCGCGGTGGCGATATTCAGCACATCGTCATAGCTCATCGTGCCGTTGTAGCGGCCGCCACGCAGCAGTTCGGCGAACGCGGCGACGCCGGTCGCGAAACGCGCGTCCTGCGGCGCCTGGTTGAAGCTCGCCACCTCGACCGAACGGTCGATCGGCGTCGAGATCAGCCGGCTGGTGTCCGACTTCGGCAGCTTGTAGCGGATCTTGACATAGCCATATTCGCCGGCGACCGCCTGCGGCGCCACCGACGCGCTCATTTGATAGCGCAGATTGCTGATCGCACGCGGCCCGCCGACCGGCGTGATCTCGTAGAGCGCGGTCACCGTCTGGCCCGATCCGACATCACCGGCATCGACCTTGTCATTGTCGAAATCATCGCGGTTGAGCATCCGCGTCTCATAGCCGAGCAAGCGATATTCGGCGACGACAGTGGGGTTGAATTCGACCTGGATCTTCACGTCCTTGGCGATCGGGAAGATCGTCGAGCTGGCCTCCTCGACCAGTACTTTCCGCGCTTCGTTGACATTGTCGATATAGGCCGCGGTGCCATTGCCGTTCTGCGCCAGCGTCTGCATGAGGGCGTCATTGTAATTGCCCATGCCGAAGCCGAGCACCGACAGGAACACGCCCTTGCCGCGCTCGCGCTCGATATAGCCCTTCAGCTCATTGTCGTTGGTGATGCCGACATTGAAATCGCCGTCGGTCGCCAGGATCACCCGGTTGACGCCCTTGGAATCGAGGTTCTGCTCGGCGAGGTTATAGGCTTGGCGAATGCCCTCGGCGCCGGCGGTGCTGCCATAAGCGCCGAGCTGGTCGATCACCGCGCGGATCTTCGCCTTCTGGCTCGCCGGGGTCGGCTCGAGCGCGGTGCCGGCGCTGCCGGCATAGGTGACGATCGCGACGCGGTCATTGGGCCCGAGCTGATCGAGCAGCATCGACAGCGACTGCTTGACCAGCGGCAGCTTGTTCGGCTCGTCCATCGAGCCCGAAGTGTCGATCAGGAAGACAAGATTGGCGCGCGGCCGCACCGAGCGCTGGATGGCGTAGCCGCGAATGCCGATGCGCACGAGCTTGCGCCCGGCCTTCCACGGGCTCGGAAAGACCGCGACATTGGTGCTGAACGGCTGCGCGACGTTGCGCGGCGGCGCATAGTTGTACGGGAAGTAATTGACCAGCTCCTCGGTCCTGACCGCGGCTGGCTGCGGCAGGACATTCTGGTTCAGCGAGGCGCGGACAAAGGAATAGGAGGCGGTGTCGACATCGATCGAGAAGGTCGAGACCGGCTCCTCGCGAACCAGCTTGAACGGGTTCTGCGCGACGGCCGTGAATTTGTCGCGGCCAACGTCGTGGTAGCCGCGCGGAACATAGTCGCGCGGGCGCGGGTACGGCATCGCGCCCGAAACCGCCGCGGATTTCGCGGCGCGGCGCTGGGCCATGCGAAAGCCGGCCGATGGATCCGACGAGGCGACCATCAACGGCGGTGGCGCCGGAGCCGCGACCTCATCGGCCTCCGCCACTTCCCGTGGCTCATTCAGCAATGGCTGCGCCTCATTATCGGCGCGGCCATCCTTGACGGCCTGGTTGGAGGGCGTCGTCGACGCCTGATCGACGCCAGATTTGGTGCAGGATACGGCGAAGACGACGGCAAGGCCGGTCGCGATCGCAATTCTTAGACGAGCCATGACGACTCTCCCTGAAGCAGCGCGCAGAATCGCCCGCATGTCCCTGGGACGCGCCTCGCCGGGTAATCCTTGGGAAGGGACGAAAATTTTTTGCCGCTCGCGCGGTCAGGCCGGTTCGCCCTGCCCCGCCGTGAGCAACCGCCGCACCTCATGCATGCGCCAGGACACGGTCGCCTCGGCGATCCCCAGGATCTCCGCCGCCTCGCGATGGGTCAGCTGCTGGCCGGCGACGAGGACCGCAGCATCGCGATAGGGCGGCTTCAGCCGCGCGATCGCGCTCTTGAGCCAGATGGCGTCGTAGAGGTCGCGCCCGTCGGGCTGGCGCGCCAGGCCGGCCAGCACCGCGAGCCGGTCGGCAAAACCGCTGAAGGATCGCCGCCGGCGGCGGAGATCGCGGCAGGCATTGTAGACGATGCCGCACAGCCAGGTGCTGAACTTGGCCTCGCCGCGGAAGCTCGCGATCTTCTCGACCAGCGTGCAGCAGACGTCCTGGGCGATATCGTCAGCGTCGGCGCGCGAGCCGGTCAGCTGCCAGGCCAGGCCATGGATACGATTATAATGCCGCTCGATCAGCTCGCTGAAGGCGTCGCGGTCGCCAGCGACGGAGGCGGCGACAAGATCAGCGTCCGGATCTTCGCCGACATCCGCCATCGATCACCCCGCCTCGTCGCCGTCTTGTGCAACATTCGGGGCGATCGCACCACATGTGGTGGCGCTACGTTTTCGGGACGACGGGCAGCGCGGTCAGCCCCTGCGGGCGGGCCGGGTCGCGTCATCGATCCTGGTCAGCCGGCTTTCGAATTCATCCGGCAGCTCGTCGCAAGTCCCCAGCGCATTGCGCAGGGCCGCGCCGAGCCCGTCGCGACGCGGCGACGGACGTCGGACCTCGGTCTTGCCGTCGCCCAGATGTTTTGACCCAAACCCCATGGCCTGCCCTGAGATCGTTTCGGGGACAGGCTAGAACCCTATGGTTAACAAAAGGTTTGCCATAACCGCGCGGCGCCGCGTTCACATGCGCCGGCCGCAAGGGTGGCGGCCGCAGCCGCCACGCCCGTGGATCAGCGGCAGCGGACGTCGCTGCTGTTCTGGTCGATCGATTTGCCGAGCAGCGCGCCGAGCGCGCCGCCAATCAGCGTGCCGCCGACGCGGTGGCGGCCGCCGTCGATGACATTGCCGAGAATGCCGCCGCCGGCCGCGCCGAGGATGAGCCCGGTCGTGCCGTCGCTGCGCTTGCAATAATAGCGCCCGTCGGACCCGCGATAGACCTGGTCGTCGGGGCCGAGCCGGCGCTCGCCGTAACGCGGATCGTCGCGATAGTGACGCGCCGCGTCATAGTCGGTGCCGAAGCGCTCGTCATAATAGCCGGGTGGCGGCGGGCGGCTGTCGATATTGCGCAGCGCCATGAAACGGTCGCGCTCGTGCAGATAAAGATCGGTCTCGGCGCGATAACGTGCCTGAGCGGCTTCCCAGCGCTGAACGTCGGACGGGCTTTGCGCCATCACCGGCGCCGCGACCCCCGCCAGGGCCGCAAGCGCGATGGCAAGATTGCGAAGCTGCATCGAATTCCTCCAAACCTGTCGGCGCTCAATGAAGCGCGTCAGATGAATCCCAGCTGACGGAAATTACTGGCGGGCGCCACATCCGGACGGCATCGCACCGGCCAGGCGAACGCTATGCAGCGCCAAACTGCGGCTGGTCGGCCCCGCTAGACGGGGGATAGGGACGGCGCTGCGCGCCGATCGCTGCGGCCCAAGGATCCGTCAGGCGGCCTCGGCGTCATCCGTGCGGCAGTACCAGGAGGGGCTGGTCGCGCGGTAGTTGAAGATCAGATCATTGCTGTTGGCGGAGCTGCCGGGCTTCGCGCTGCCGCGACGGATCGTCTTGCGGCTGCCCCAGCGGGATGACTCGGACGCGGGTATCATAACTTCCTCCCTGTACAGCCCCAGCTTCACGGAAAATGGTAAACAGCCGCTTAACTTTTTGGTGCCATCGCCCGGCGAGCGAAAAAGCTCCGCAATGGATGGCACTTAACGGCTCCTTAGCCTCGCCATGCGACTCTGGCAGGGTCGAACTCAAGCCGAAGGCACCCCGATGGCCGACCACGATAGCCAAGCCGCCCAAGACGACAGCAGCAGCCGCGAGCGCGTGATCACCATCGCACAGCATGGTGGCGCGGCGTTCTTCGCCCTCGCGATCGTGGTCGCGATGAGCCACTGGTTCGGCGTCTCGCTCACCTAATTTTGCTCGGGATCGCCGCACGCGATCCGGCTCCTCGTTCATCCGGAATCGGCCGCCGCGATCGCGGGTCGCGACGGCTTCGCCACGTCATGCCCGTTGCGGTGGAAGGCTTGCTCTACGGGCCGGCGGCGCTAGATTCCTGCGTTGACCGCCCACCAGGATGCCATGACCAAGCCTTCTCCCGATCATAAGCCAGCCAACGCACCGCCGGCAGACGACGCGGCGCTCTGCGAGCATGAGCTGGCGGCGCGGCGCGAGAATGAGATGCGCGCCAAGCGCAAGCGCGATATTGAATCGCGAGACCCATCCGGCGATCAGGCCGACAACTGACGCAAAGGTCCGCGCGAGACGGACCGGCAAGGAGAGAGACGACCATGCCCTGGACCGAACGCAAGCTGACCGAACGCGTCGGCATCGAGCTGACCGGCCTCCGCCTTGGCCCCGACCTGCCCGCGGCTGACCGCAAGGCGGTCTATGATGCGACCGTGCGTCACGGCATCACCGTGCTGCCCGGCCAGGACCTCAGCGATGACGATATCTATGAATTCGCCGCGTCGCTCGAGGATGAGGTCGTCGACGTCAGAAACTTCGAGGGCGTGCCGGATTCGCCGGTGACGCCGCTCGGCAACATCGATCTCTATGGCAATCGCGTGCCGGTCGACGACTGGATACTGCAGCAGAACCGCGCCAATGAGCTGTGGCACATCGACCTGACCTTCATGACGCCACGGGCGACGATCTCGATGCTCTACGGCCATATCGTCCCGCCCGAGGGCGGCGAGACGGAATTCTGCGACACGAGGCTGCTGTGGGAAGCCATGTCGGACAGCGAGCGCGACCGCTTGCGGAGCCTGAACTGCTGGCACTCGATCATCCACTCGCGCAGCCGATACGGCTTCGACAACTGGACTCAGGAGGCGCGCGACCGCCTTCACGACGCGATACCGCGGCCGATGGTCCAGCCACAGCCGGCGACCGGCCGGACCGCGCTTACTCTCGCCTCGCATATCCAGGCGATCGACGGGTTGAGCAGCGAGGAGGCGCTGGCGCTGGTCGATGATCTGACCGAACGCGCGACCATCCCGAAGAACGTCTATTCGCATCGCTGGACGGCGGGCGATTTCCTGCTGTGGGACAATCGCTGCGTGATGCACCGCGCCCGCCCGTTCGACCTCGTCGTGCATGACCGCGATGTCCGCGCGATCCGGCTCTACGATCCCGCCAACGTCTAACTGCCGGCCGCGAGGGGCTTGGATTCCGCCGCCGCAATGATCTAGCGTCCCCTTTGGAGCGCCCGGAAGAGGCGTCGCCTAGGGAGATGCCGATGCGCACGCTGGTCCAATCGCTGATCGCCGGATTGATGATCCTGTTCGCCACCGGCGCGCAGGCGGCGAACGAAAAGGCGCGCTGCGAGGCGCTGTCGGTCCATGGCGCGCCGGGCACGCTCGACATCACCGCGACGCTCGAGGCCCCCGGCTTCAACCTGCCGGACACCTATTACCGCCTGCCCTCGTCGATCCTCCACTTCGGCCCAGGCTCGGACGACGCCTCGGTCACGCAGCAGGGGCCGACGACCAAAGCCTTCTGCCGCGTGAAGGGCGTCGCCCCGACCCAGATCCGCTTCGAGGTCTGGCTGCCGCTCGACGGCTGGAACGGCCGGCTGCTCGCCGTGGGCAATGGCGCGATGGCGGGCGCGGTTCCCTTCCCGGCGATCCAGGCCGGGATGGAGGCGGGCTATGCCACGGTCGGCTCCAACCTCGGCCATGAGGGGCCGATCACCGATTCCAGCTTCTCGCTCGGCCATCCCGAGCTGCTGGTCGACTGGGGCCACCGCGCCACCCATGTCATGGCCGAAGAAGCGAAGAAGGCGATCAAGGCCTTTTACGGCAAGGCGCAGAGCTTCGCCTATTACGCCGGCTGCTCCGGCGGTGGCCGCCAGGGGATGATGGAGGCGCAGCGCTATCCGGCGGACTTCGACGGCATCCTCGCCGGCGATCCGATTATGAACTTCACCCGGCTGACCATGGCCGGCCGGCTCTGGGCGCAGCTCGCCATGTACCGCCAGGCCGGCGGCGCCGGCTATATCCCGGCGACCAAGATCCCGGCGATTTCGACCGCGGTGATCGGCGCTTGCGACAAGCTCGACGGCATCGCCGACGGCATCATCCGCGATCCACGCGCCTGCCGCTTCGATCCCGCCACCATCCAGTGCAAGGCAAGCGACGGGCCGGATTGTCTGACCGCGCCGCAGGTGGCGGCTCTGCGAAAGATTTACGCAGGCGCCCATGACAGCAAGGGCAAGCCCATCTTCAGCGGCTATTCGCCGGGCGGCGAACTCGGACCGGGCGGCTGGGCGCAATATCTATCGGGCGACGGCCCCTACAAGGGCGGCCAGTGGAACTACGCCAAGGGCGTGCTGCCGGTGCTGCTCTACAGCGATCCCAGCTGGGACATCACCAAGATCGACTATGACAAGGATCCTGACCGGGCGCTGGCGCTGCCGATCCTCGGCGAGCCGCTGCACCAGGTGATCGATGCCTGGAATCCCGACCTCTCGGCCTTCGTCGCCCGTGGCGGCCGACTGATCCACTATCACGGCTGGAGCGACCCTGGCGTGCCGCCGCTCAACAGTATCGCCTATTACGAGCGGGTGATCGACCAGGTCGCCGCGACCCAGCATATTTCGCGCGAGCAGGCGCTGGCCAAAGTGCAGCAGAACTATCGCCTGTTCATGGGACCGGGCATGCAGCATTGCACCGGCGGCCCGGGGCCCGACCGTTTCGACGGGCTGACGCCGTTGCAGAACTGGGTCGAGAAGAAGCAGGCGCCCGACGAGATCCGCGCGGTCCACGTCAGCGGCGGCAAGGTCGACCTCAGCCGGCCGCTCTGCCCCTACCCGCTGGTCGCTCGCTGGACCGGCAAGGGCAGCACCTCGGACGCCGCCAATTTCGTCTGCCGGCCGGCACCGGAACCAGCGAAGACGGCAGGCTCCGCCCCGCCAAGGGGATCAGCGCCCGCCGGCTGACAGCTCCTGGCTGTCAAAAGCCCGCCAAAATGGTAGAGTTGTCCACAGCCGTTCGCGGTCTCAGGGTCTGTACCCCATACCGGCAACGGTCGTGACGGAGCCGAGTTTGCTGTAGGGCTAGGAGCAAGGAGGTGAGCGATGCTCTTGGCATCGTGACCGACGAGCGACGACGTCCCTGCGGCAAAATCGGCCCGCCGCTTCGCGGTCGCCCGACCATTGCCGGTATGGGGTACAGACCCTAAAAGGCGCGCGCCATGACACAGAAGCTCAAAGACTGGACCCCTGCCGGCTGGCGCGGCGCAGACGCCCAGCAGATGCCGGTATACGCCGACCCTGAGGCGCTCGCCCGCGCCGAGAAGGAGCTGTCCGGCTATCCGCCGCTGGTCTTTGCCGGCGAGGCGCGCGAGCTGAAGAGCGAGCTGGCCAAGGTCGCGGCCGGCAAGAGTTTTCTGCTCCAGGGCGGCGACTGCGCGGAAAGCTTCGCCGAATTCCACCCCAACAACATCCGCGACACCTTCCGCGTGCTGCTGCAGATGGCGGTGGTGCTGACCTATGCCTCGAAGCTGCCGATCGTGAAGCTCGGCCGCATGGCGGGGCAGTTCGCCAAGCCGCGCTCGGCCCCGATGGAGGAGCAGGGTGGCGTCTCGCTGCCGAGCTATCGCGGCGACATCATCAACGACATCGCCTTCGATGCCGCCGGCCGCGAGCCCGACCCGCAGCGCATGATCAAGGCCTACAGCCAGTCCGCCGCGACGCTGAACCTGATCCGCGCCTTCGCCAATGGCGGCTATGCCAATCTTCACCAGGTCCATGCCTGGACGCTGGATTTCATGGGCCGCAGCCCCTGGGCGGCCCAGTACCAGGCGGTCGCCGATCGGATCGGCGACGCGCTCGATTTCATGGCCGCCTGCGGGGTCAATCCGGAAACGGTGCCGCAGCTCAAGGGCACGCAGTTCTACACCAGCCATGAAGCGCTGCTGCTGCCGTATGAGCAGGCGATGACGCGCGAGGATTCGCTGACCGGCGACTGGTACGACACCTCGGCGCATTTCCTGTGGATCGGCGACCGCACCCGCTTCGAGGGTTCAGCCCATGTCGAGTTCCTCCGCGGGATCGGCAATCCGATCGGCCTGAAATGCGGCCCGAGCCTGGAGCCGGATGCGCTGCTGCGGATGCTCGACGTGCTCGATCCGGGCCGCGATCCCGGCCGGATCACGCTGATCACCCGCTATGGCTATGACAAGATCGAGAAACATCTGCCGACCCTCGTCCGCGCGATCCAGCGCGAGGGGCGGCCGGTGGTCTGGTCGTGCGATCCGATGCACGGCAACGTCGTCAAGGCGGCGAACGGCTATAAGACGCGGCCGTTCGAGCGCATCCTCGCCGAGGTCCGCGGCTTCTTCGCGGTGCACCGTGCCGAGGGCACGCATGGCGGCGGCATCCATGCCGAGATGACCGGCCAGAACGTCACCGAATGCACCGGCGGCGCGATGGCGGTGACCGAGGGCGGCCTTGCCGATCGCTATCACACCCATTGCGATCCGCGGCTGAACGCCGGCCAGTCGATCGAGCTCGCCTTCCTGCTTGCCGAGATGCTCAACCAGGAAATGCGCGAGCGCGAGAAGGCGGCCGCCTAAGCGAGCGACCGGCGGACTCCCCTCGCCGCCTGCTTCCGCGCTAGACGGAGCGACAGCGTTCGTCGCGGGAGGATGAGATGCGGGGCCTGAAGGACAAAAGATACGTCATCGGCGGCGGGACGACTGGCATCGGCGCGGCGCTGGCGCGACGCCTGGTCGAGGAAGGCGCGCGGGTGATGGTCGGCGACATCAATGCTGCCGGGCTCGAGGCGCTGGCCGCGTCGACCAATCGCGCGATCCTGACCGAGACCGCCGATCTCTCCGAGCCCGAGCCGGTCGAACGGCTGATCGCCCGCGCGGCCAGCGAATTCGGCGGGATCGACGGTCTCGCCATCACCGTCGCCGATCTGTCGAAGAACAACATGGGGCGAGACTACGACATCACCAATTTCCTGCCCGAGGTCTGGGAACGGACGATGCGGGTGAACGTGATCGGCCATGCGCTCTTGATCAAGGCGGTAATCCCGCATCTCAAGGCTGCGGGCCGCGGCGCAATCGTCACCATAACTTCGGGCGCAGCCTATTCGCCGAGCTCCTGGCTGCCGGCCTATGGCGCATCAAAGGCTGCGCTTCATGCGGTCGTGCGCAGCACCGCGACGCTGCTGGGTCCCGACCTTATCCGTTGCAATGGCGTGGCGCCCGGGTTCATCCAGACCGACGGTGCGATGATCAACGTTACGCCCGAGAAGCGCGACGAGATCGTCGCGTCGCAACCGCTGCCGAGGCCCGGCGTGCCCGAGGACATTGCCGCGGCGATGGCCTTCCTCCTCTCCGACGATGCGGCCCAGATCACCGGCCAGGTGATTGCGGTCAATGCCGGCACCGCGATGCGGGATTAGCCGGCGCTTGACGCCGCCGACCGGCTCCCATAATCCCCCGCGCTCCACCGCGGCCCCTTCGTCTAGCGGTCTAGGACGTCGCCCTCTCACGGCGAAAACACGGGTTCGAGTCCCGTAGGGGTCACCACTCTTCATATTTCAATCATTTAGAGCGTCAATCCGGCACCTGCCGCGCGCCGTCGTCGCTCACCAGATGGGGATGCGGGCATCGCTGCAACGCAAGTTGTTGCACCCTTGTGTTCACTCTGTGTTCTTGGTCCAAAGTCGTGCTGACGGCCGCCGTGAGAAAGCCGCAATCGACCATGTTTTCAGTCCAGAATGGCGCAGTCTCTTAGCGGACCTTCCACGGATCTGGGTAGGAATCGCCATCGCGCTTTTCATGGCTGATGCAGCCGCCATCGGTAGCTGCGGTCGCGGCGCGACAGATGGATAGCTTGCCCTGGTACGATCGTGGCAGAGAAGGCTCAGCAAGTCCGCGCACTGCTTACCGTTCGTCGCTTGCGGCTGGACATCTTCGGCAGCGAGCTTTTTGGCGAGCCGGCCTGGGATATGCTGCTCGCCCTCTACGAGGCGCATCTCGAACAGCGAGCGTTGAGCAAGTCGAGCCTGCATCTCGCGTCGATGGCACCATGGCCGACCGCGCTTCGCTGGATGGATCGTCTGGAATGCCGGCAATTGCTCAAATATCATCGTGATCCGCATGATGCTCGGCGGACGCTGGTTGAGCTGAGCGAGGACGGCCTGAAATCGATGGAACGCTATTGGTCCCTATGGGCCGAGATCATGCCGTTCCAGACCGATCAATCGTTGACACCATAGCTTATCTCTGGGGGAACAGGTGCATGCGAGCGGTGATTCTGGCGGGGGGCCTCGGTACGCGCATTGGCGAAGAGACCGCCATCCGTCCCAAGCCGATGGTCGAAATCGGCGGTATGCCGATCCTCTGGCACATCCTAAAGATCTACGACGCGGCCGGGATCACCGACTTCATCGTCTGCCTCGGCTACAAGGGTTATGTCATCAAGGAGTTCTTCGCGAACTACTTCCTTCATACCGCAGATGTGACGATCGACCTCACCAAAAATGCGATGGAGGTGCACGCTGCCCGCAGCGAACCCTGGCGAATTACGCTGGTGGACACCGGCGCCGATACGATGACCGGCGGTCGATTGAAGGCGATCCGCCACCATCTGACAGCGGATGAACCATTCTGTTTCACCTATGGCGACGGCGTCGCCGACATCGATATCGCCGAACTCGTCAGCTTCCACCGGAAGCACGGTCGCCGGGCGACGATCACCGCGGTCGCGCCGCCGGGGCGCTTCGGCGCGCTCGAATTCGAGGATGATTTCGTCACCAACTTTCGCGAGAAGCCATCGGGAGACGGAGGGTTGATCAATGGCGGCTTTTTCGTCGCCAATCCGTCGGTACTCGATCTGATCGAAGGACCCGACACAATCTGGGAGGCCGAACCGCTGGAAAGACTCGCTGCCGACCGGGATCTCGTCGCCTTTCGCCACATGGGTTTCTGGCAGCCGATGGACACATTACGCGACAAGCAATTGCTCGAACGGCTCTGGGCCAGTGGCGAGGCGCCCTGGAAGCGCTGGTGAGCACGTCGTCCGGCTGGCGCGGCCGGCGCGTGATGGTCACCGGACACACCGGCTTCAAGGGTAGCTGGCTCTCGCTCTGGCTCCATGCGCTCGGCGCGGAGGTGACGGGGCTCGCCCTGCCCCCACCCACGGAGCCCAGCCTGTTCGAGGCAGCGCGGATCAGCGAGCTTGTCGATCACGTCGAGGGCGACATCCGCGACTTCACAACGGTGCGCGCAGCCGTCGAGCAGGCGAAGCCGGAGATCGTCTTTCACCTCGCAGCGCAGCCGCTCGTCCGCGCGTCCTACGAGCAACCGATCGAGACCTACGCGACCAATGTCATGGGCACCGTGCATGTGATGGAGGCAGTTCGCCAGATCGGCCGCGTACGCGCCCTCATCTGCATCACCAGCGACAAATGCTATGAGAATTATGAGCGGGACCGGCCCTATCGCGAGACGGATCCGATGGGCGGCTACGACCCCTACAGCAGCAGCAAGGGCTGTGCCGAGCTGGCGATCGCAGCCTATCGCCGTTCCTATTTCTCGGCCGGTTCGGGTCCGTTGCTCGCCTCTGTCCGCGCCGGCAATGTAATCGGCGGCGGAGACTGGGCGCTTGACCGGCTGGTGCCGGACCTGGTGCATGCCTTCGAGCGCGGTGAGGCGCCCGCGATACGCTCGCCCGCAGCCGTTCGACCCTGGCAGCATGTTCTAGAAGCGCTCGGTGGCTATCTCCTGATCGCGGAGCGGTTGATGGCCCAGGACGTCGCCTTTGCCGACGCCTGGAATTTCGGGCCGTCCGATGACGACGCTCGTCCGGTCGCGTGGATCGTCGAGAAGATGCGCGCCGCCTGGGGCGGAACGCGGGACTTCACGCCTCAGCTCGGGCAGGTGCTGCATGAGGCCGGGTTGCTGCGGCTCGATTGCTCGAAAGCACGTACTGCACTCGGCTGGCAGCCGGTGCTGCCGCTGGAGACTGCACTCGACTGGATCGTCGACTGGCATCAGCAGCTGGGTCGCGGCGCGGACCCGCGGGCGCTGACGCTTCGACAGATTGCGGCTTATGCCGAGCGCTCGCCCGCGCTGTCCGCGTGGATGGCGACCTAGGACGCGACGACGATCATATTGCCGAGCTTGAGGCCGATTGAAACGCTCGGCAGCGGCAGCTTGCGCAGATCGAGACGAACGGCATGGGCCGCTTGCCGGACCATGAAGCCGAGCGGAAAATAGTTCACGCTCCGCGTCACGACCACCTTGTCGAAGCCGGCGCGACCAAGCGTCACCCTAATCGACGCCGGATTGAACAGCTGTGGGTGCTGCAGGCAGAAGGGCGGCCAGCGTCCGGACATCAGGTGACGAAGCAGCGATCCCTCATTGTGGGCGACGATGATCAGCGCCCCGCCCGGCCTGAGCTTGCTGCGGATCTGGCGCAGCGTCGCGATCGGATCGAGGAGATGATCCAGAACCTGGATGGCGACAGCCCAACCGATCGAGCCATCGGGGACGGCGGACAGATCCGACATATTCTCAGAGATTGTGCAGGATTTCCCTCCGGTCGCCGCCGCAAGCGCCTGATGGACCGCACGGTTAGGCTCGAACAGCCAGAAGTGCTCGAAGTGCCCCTGCTCGGCGGCGCGCTTGACGATAAAGCCGACGTCGGGCCCGATCTCGAGATAGCCGCCGGTCATCGGCACCGCTTTGCGGGCCGCAGCGAAATAGCCATGTTGCGTGGCAGTCAGGGCGTCGGTTGTGACGTCCTCCATGTTCGGCGACATCGCGGCATAGAGGTCCGTGAGCTGCTCGGCGGTGAAGAAGCGCGAGCAGAACAGCAGGCCGCATTCGAGGCAGCGATCATAGGAGAAGAATATCTTCTGGTTGTACAGGCCCGACCAATAGGGACGGATCTCGTCGAAACCCATGGCTTCAGCCGCTGGTGCGCTTCGCACTTTTGGCGCGGTGTGTCTGGCGCCGCATAGCGGGCAGGCTCGATCCTGGTAGGTCGTCGCCGTCACGCGTCGCCCTTCGGGGCGCGGAATGTCACGCGACTGTGCCAAAAATAACTGCCGACCATCACGATCAGCGAGAAGAATATCTGTGCCCACATCGGTGGGATCGACGCCATTTCCACCAGCAACGGCAACGCGACCCAGTTAGCGGCGTAGTTGGCAAGATAGAAGGAGGCGAAGGCCGGAATTTCGCGCAGAAGATTTGACCGCGTACGGAACACGCCAAGCTTGTAGGTGCAGAAGGCGAATGTCAGGCTGGATGCCTGGGCGATAGCGAGCGCAACGAGGTAATGCTGCCGCAACGGCGGGATCGTCAGCAGCATCAAGGGATAGATCAGCAGTCCGAACAGCGTGTTGCTGGTCGCCGCGGCGAGGTAGCGCAGCGGTCGATCCTGAGCAGCTAACCGCGCGCGCCAGCGGGCGCCGAGACTGCCGATCGAAAGCTTGCCCCGGCTCATTCTTCCTCGAGCAGGTCGATCCGCATGTTCTCGCGCAGGACTTCCCGCGGCAGGAACGGCGAAAGATCCTCGAGCGCGGGTGAGGTTATCCTGCCGTCGGGATGCTGCTTCGCCGCGAGCTTGGGCGCGAAGGCAACATCTTCGTCGATCAACAGCTCACAGAGAACGGGACCGTCGGCCGCAAGCGCGGACGCAATCGTCGCCTTGAGCTCGTCATGCCGGGTGGCGCCGAAATAGGTGAAGCCGAACGCGGCCGCGACCCGGTCGAACTCCGGAAAGGTCACATTGCTCTTGGGGCCGCCGCCGACCTCGACGCCGTTGAAGAAGTTGCGGTGGGTCTGGAAGATCGAGACATAGCCGTTGTTGTTGAGCAGGAAGATCTTCACCGGCAGCTTGTTGCCCGCAATCGTCTGCAGCTCCTGCAGGTTCATCATGATGCTGCCATCGCCGGCGATCGCGATGACGCGGCGATCGGAACCGATCGCGGCCGAGACCCCGATCGCGGCCGGCAGATCATAGCCCATCGTCGCGCAGCCCGAATTGCTCCAGAGCCGCTGTCCGCGCTTGATATAGGCAGTCTGGAAGCCGACGACGCAGGCGCTTCCATTGCCGGCAACGACGACATCGTCCTCGCGCAACGCCTCGAACAGGGCTTCCAGCGCGACATAGGGATTGCACAGCTGGTTGTTGTGATATTCCGGCAGCACGACGGGGAAACGCCGGCCCCGCTCGCGGGCCCAGGCCAACCATTCCTGCTGCTCGCGCGTCGGTCCATCATAGGGTTGAGCGAGCATGGCCGGGATGAAATCAGCGAGATCCGCAACCACCGGCAGATCGGGGACGACGCTCGGTTTGCGCAGCTCGAGCGGATCGATATCGATCCAGACCTTATAGGCTTCACGGGCGAAGGTCTTCCAATTGTAGCTGACCTGGCGAATGTTGAGGCGGCTGCCGAGGATGAGCAGGAAATCGGCGCTCTGCGTCACCATATTGCCGGCGCGGTCGCCCACGGTGCCCGGCCGTCCAGCATAGAGCGGATGCTCGTTCCACAAGACATCATGTGCGTTCCAGCCGGTGACGACCGGCACGCCGAGCCGGTCGATCAACGCCAGGAAATCGCCATAGGCGCCGCTCAGCCGCACGCCGCCGCCGGCAAAAACGACCGGGCGCTGCGCGGTGCGAAGCTTTTCGATCACTGTCTTTGCCGCAGCCGCGACATCGGTCTTCTTCCAAGGCTCGTTGAGCTCAGCCGGGTCGAAACCGGGGAGCAGATCGTCCGGGTCGATCTGGGCGGCCTGCACATCCAGCGGTATGTCGAGCCAGACCGGGCCGGGCCGACCGCTCTTCGCGAGATAGATTGCCTTCTCCAAATGATATCGGATCGAGCGTGGATCGGTGACCATGGTCACATATTTGGTGATCGGGCGGACAAGCTCCTCGATATCGAGCTCCTGGTCGCCATATTGGCGGAGCGGCAGACCAGTCGATCTGACCGTCGTCTCGATCTTCACCTGCCCCGAGATGACCAGCATGCCGATCGAATCGACAAAGGCACCGTAGACCCCGGTGATGGCATTGGTGCCGCCGGGGCCCGAGGTGACGTTGACCACCGCCAGGCGATTGGTCAGCCGGTAATAGGCCTCCGCGGCCATCGCCAATGCCTGCTCGTGATGGGTGAAGGTGCAGCGAAGGCCCGGATGCGTACCGAGCGAATGGTTGAGGTGCATCGCCCCGCCGCCGGTGATCATGAAGACATGCTGGACGCCGTGCTCGACGAGGCGCTCCGCCACCCAGTTCGACAATTTTACCTTGGTCATCCGTGCCACCCATTCCAGATCGCTGTGCGACGAATCGCCTCATCGAGGCCGACGGTCGCGGTCATGCCCAGCTCCTGCCTCAGCAACGCGGTCGAGGGAACGTAGCGACCGGGGTTCCACCCTGGATCCGGACGCCCCAGGATGGCCGGGCGTTCGCCCCCAAGCACCTCGCTCACCCGTTCCGCGAGCTCGGCGATCGATACCGCCTCTTCCGAGCCGACATTATACACGCCGTCCTTCGGCGCGCGCAGCAGGATGGACCATAGCCAGGTCGTGAGATCGGCCGCGTAAAGATAGGACCGCACCGCCGTGCCGGCACCCTGGACCTCGATCCGTCGTCCCGCGAGGGCGTCTCGGATGAAATTGCCAGCCGCGAAGTGGATGTCGAGCGACAATTGCGGGCCGAGCAGCGCGAAGATGCGGGCAGTGACCACGTCCAACGCATATTGCTTCCGGTAAATCGTGCAGAGCATCTCGGCCGCGCGTTTTGCCTCGCCATAGGTCGAGCGCGGATCGAGCGGATCGGGTCCGCCCTGCCAGTCTTCTCCGACATGCGTCAGTTCCCAGGGCTGACGCCCATAGACCGCGCCGGAGCTGAAGAAGAAAAAACGCTCGGCACGGCAGGCGACCGCCAAGTCGAGCACACGGCGCGTACCTTCGACAACCGTATCGAACATCCGGCATGGCTCGTGCTCATTGAGCTCGGCGCTGGCGTCCGTCGCAGCGTGCAGAACATGGGTGTAGCGCTCGTCCTTCGCCTTCAGCGTCAGAACGTCGCCCTCGTGGAAGTGGAAGCTCGGATGCGTTGCCAGATGAGGGGCCTTGGCTGCGAAGACGGTCGGGTCGCGGGTCAACACGGTAACCTCGATGCCAAGCCCAAGGCGCAAATCCGCTTCGCGCAGTGCCTCCAGCATCCAGCGGCCGATGAAGCCGGTTCCGCCGGTGAAGAACAGCCGCGCCCCCTTCAGCCTCTGCCAGTCGGCCGCGAGCGCGGCATTGATCGCGTCGATGTCATCGGCGAAGGCCCAGCCGGTCATGACGCGGTGGTCGCAGCGGCCGGTGGCGCGGACGGCAACTGCTCGCCGGCCAGCCCGAAATTTGCTCGACTCGTCCTTGCGGCGCGATGGAAGCGGATCAAGCTGTCGATGCCGAGCAGCCACAGAATGAGCGCGAACAATCCTGGACGGACCAGCGCACCGACACTCATCCCATAGGTGGATTCAACCAACCGGCCACCGAGCCAGGATTCACGCTCATAAACATAGAAATTTCCAATCAGCATGTCGGCTGGAATGCTGAGGAGATAGGCCATCACGATGGCGAGACCGGTACACGGTCCATCCCATCGCTCCATGAAGACCAGGAAGATGACGAAGGTCATGGCGTAGCCGCCAGGATTCTGGGCGACGAAAGACTGCATGATCACGAAGAGGACAAGCCGCTGAGTCGTGATCGCACGAGGGTAAAGCCAGCTGCAAGCGATACACAGGAAGGCGAGCGAGCGGGAGGCTACCAGCTCGATTTCGATCAGCAGCTTGGCGACATCGACCGTGCGCTGAGGAATGAAATCACGAATCGGATATTGCCGCTCGTCGAATTGGAGAAAGGGAGCGTAGGTCGGCGAATAGAGAACCTGGTCCCACACCACCCCCGACATCGCATTGAACCAGATCTTGAGGTTATCGATCAGCTCAAAGGGCGTGCCACCCCCAACAATCACCACCGTCGCAAGGTAGAGGCCGACGGCGGCAAAACCACAGAGCTCGAGGGTGCGCCACTCTCGCTTCACCGCGAAGGCCAGCACCGGAAGCAGCAGGTAGCTTTTCAGGTTGATCAGCACCGCCGCGGCCAACGCCACCGCGCGGCGTGATTTGAGCATTTCGCCGAAGAGCAGGATGAAGGCGAACAGCGCGATCATGATGAGGTTGCCGCGTTCGAGCCCGTAGAGCAGCGGGAGGCCGAGGCCGAAGCCGACCGAGCGGAATACCGCGGTGGCGCGATCCCGCCGGTAAAAGACGATCGCCGCGGCCACGGCGCAGGCGGCGTAGATCACCAGAATTGCGACGATACCGATCAAGTCACAATCGCGTGCGTCCTTGGGCGCATTGGCGTAGCAGGCCGGTGCGCCAACGATGCGGAGAATGACGAACGAGAGCGGCGCGTAGACCGAGTTCCACACCTCATAGGCACCAGGATTGTGGGACCAATAGGCTGGGTTGAACCAGTCCATGAATGTGTCGCTGACATCGTACACGAAGGGCGCGGGCAGAAAGCCACTCAAGCGCAAGACTTCGACAAGGTGGAAGAGGCTGGCAATCACCGCGATGGCCAGCGAGAATTCGATGAACCTCGCCGACATCAGCAGCTTGGCTGGCGGTCGTGTCATGGCTGCCCAGGCAGGTGCGCGCGCGTGATCGTGCGCTCCGCTGGCAATTGACGATCATCGGGGAAATTGAGGCGCTGTTCCTCGACGACGAGCGGCGTATTGCGCGATCGCTCGGCCAGCAGCCGAACCTGATCGCCGATAAGCCCGAGCAAGAAGAGCAGTATCGCGAAGATGCCGATTTGAGCGGTGAGCAGGATCATGACCGGCGAATAGCCGTGGATCGCGAGCCGGATAATCGTCGCGACCAAAAGACCGAAGGCGAGCAAGCTGATGTAGATCGACAGCACCAACGGCAGGCGCAGCAGACTCTTCCCCGAAGCGGCAAGGCCGGACAGCGCGAAATGGAGCAGCGACCAAAAGCCGTTCTTGCTCTCGCCGGCGGCACGCGGGGGACGATCATAGGCGATCAATGCCAGCCGATAGCCGCTCTCGACCGCCATGCCGCGCATGAACGGTTCGGGTTCGTTCCATGACGCGAGCATGTCCACCACCTCACGATCGTAAAGACCAAATCCGGTGGCATCAGGAACGCCCGGGTAATCCGCGAAGCGCGAAAGGAAGCCATAGGCGATCGACCGGCTCGTCCGCAGACCCCAGGAGCTGCTCTCGGTCTTGCGCTGCCCCAGGACGATCTGCGCGCCCGCCTGCCATTGCTTCAACATAGGACCGATGAGCGCCGGCGGATCCTGGAAGTCGCAGCACATGCCAATGACTGCCGCACCTTCCGCCTGGTAGATGCCATAGGTCGGTGAGCGCATCTGACCGTAGTTGCGATTGTTGAAGATCGCCCGCACACGGCCGTCGCGAGCGCAGATTTCATGCAACAGGTCGCGCGTGCCGTCGTGCGACCCATTGTCGATGAAGATTATTTCATGTGAGCGCGCGTGTTGTTCGGCCTCATGCGTTACGGCTTGCCACATCGCTTCCACATTGCCCGCTTCGTTGTAGCAAGGAATGACAATGGAGAGCTCGATCGAAGGGGAACTCGCAGCCATGTCAATCAGGCTCGTGGCTTCTGTACGGCTGATAGAGGCCAGTCATCGGCGCGTAGATCTCAGTGAAGGCAGCGATCAGCAGAACAAGCAGCAGTGCCGCCAGGGCTGAGATATTGAATTGACGCTTCGCGTCGAGATGAGCCGGGTCGATGATCTGGACATAGGAGGCGCTTTCCGCGGCCAGTTGCTCGACCTCGACCTGTTCCAGCGAGCGGGCATAGACTTCGTAATTGCTCTGGGCGAAGCGATAGTCGCGATAGAGATTCAAATAGGCGGTTTGCACCGCGGTCAGTCCCGCGAGACTCGGGCCGCCGGCGCCATTTGACGGCTTCGCCGATTGGGCGATCTGGCTGCTCAGAGCGCCAATTTCCGTCTGAGCCGCCACGACCTCTGGACTTTCCGGTCCTTTGAGTTGACGCATTGCCTGCAGTTCCGCGATCTTGCTTTGCAACGCTCCCTGCAGCTGGGCTCGCAACGCGAGCGCGGTTCCGAGTTCAAGTTCCGGATCGGCGAGATTATGCTTGCGGCGAAAATTATTGAGTATCGATTCGGCGCGCGCGATGCGTTGCATGGAGCCGCTGAACCGCTGACTCACGATACGCTGCTTGTTCGTGACGATCTGCTTTCCGAACGACGCGAGCTGTTTGCTGATCGACTCGACATAGGCTTCGGTGATGCGCTGCGAGAAATCCGGATCGTGGGTCTTTGTCGTGATCTCCATCGCGCCGCCGAGCAACGAGTGAACATCCACCCTTCGGCTCAACGCGATCTTGGCGCGGTTCATCGTTGAATAGCCCGAGGGGCCGACGAGCTTGAGCTTCCTGATGACGTCTTCGGCCACGCTGTCGCTGCGGCCGATGAGAAGATAGAGATCGTTGGACGGTCGGCCACCGGTCAGCAGGCTGCCGATGCTCTGTGTATTGCTGCCGAGCGCGCCCAGCAGCGCGGTCGTGCTGGCAGCGCTCGCGCTGGTGTCCTGCGGGACGAGCTTCGCACGCGAGACATAGGGACGCGGAAAGACCGTCAGGATAGCCAGGATGAGCAGTACCCAGGCATAGCCCCAGCGACGCTTGCGGTCGTCGCGGATCGCGTCGCGCAGACGATTGGCGAAGTCGCTCAATGTGTCACCGCGGCGACCGTTGCGACCGCGGTGAGCGGCGCCATAAGGCCGCTCGTTGCATCGCGCAGGTTCGCCCAGAACTCGCCGCGCAGCGCGTTGATGGGTACGTAGACGAGATCGCCCGGCAGCGCCCGTTGGTTGAGGACGCGCCCAATCGAGCCCCCGCGATTGCGCGCGAGGACCGAGCCGTTTGCCCGCACGACGAACATCTGGTTGCGATCGGCGAAACGGTTGACGCCACCGGCATGCTTGAGGACGTCACCGATCCGCTCGCCCGGTCGGAAGACAAAGCTCGACGGGCTTGGCACCGCCCCGAACACGCCAACGCTGGTCGGGCGCGGTGGAATGTAGATGCTGTCGTTGTTCTCCAGCACGATCTCGCCGGGGATGGTCGCCGAATTGGGTGGCGTATCGAGAATCAGCCGGCCATCTGGCGCCGCGCTGCGCAACTGCTTCATCAAGTTCGCAACTGTTGTCAGCCGGTCCGGGATTTCACGAGCGGCCAGCGACACCAGGGGCTGCGCCGTGAGTGTCGACTCGACGTCGTTCAGCGCCCGCTCATTGCTCGTGCGCTGCTCGCGCCTGACACGCTCGCGCGTGAAGATGATGCCGTAGGCAAAAGCCTCTCGCGTCATGCCGCCGGCCTGGGCGACAACTTGGGAAAAGCTCGCGCCTGGCTGGACATAATAGCGACCAGGCCGTTCGACCTCGCCGCTGAGTGTCACCAGCACGGGCAATTTGGCGGTCGGTTGCGCGATGTCGAGGTTCGACAGGGCGCGCAGGATCCCCCCGCGCCCGGCCGCCATTGTCGCGAGCTGCGCCGGCGAAACCTCCTGCCAGCCGGCGGCGGCTGCCTTGACCGTATCCAGGAATAGAAGGCGACTGTCATCGCCGACGGTGTTGATCCCGCCGGCATAGAGCAGGACATCGCGCAGGCTGTCCCTGCCTTTCGCTTCGTAGATCGCTTCGTGATTGACGCTGCCGATCACCGCCACTTGGGCGCCGACGGGGGCAATATAGATGACGTCGCCATTCTCCAGCAGCGCATCGGTGCTCGAGTCACCCTTCAACAGCAAATCATAGAGGTCGAAGTCCGAAACGAGCTTGCCGCTGCGGCGCAGCTGGATTGAACGGAAGCTGCCGCCAGCGGCCGGACCGCCTGCAGCCAGCACCGCGTCGACCAGCGTCGAGAGACTCGTCACCGTATAGGAGCCGGGTATGGCGGCAAATCCGGTGACATAGACGGTGATGCCGTGAAGGCGGCCGACCGTGACCGATACGTTGAAGTTGCGATATTGCCGTGAAACCGCTCGCGAAATGACGTCCTGGGCATCGCCATAGCGGACACCGGCGAGGCTTACCGCGCCCACTTGCGGCACGAAGATGCGGCCTTCCGCGTCAATCGTCAGCCGCAGATTGCTTGCATTGACCGATCCGGCCAGGCCGACGTTCAGCTGGTCGCCGGGCTTGAGCAGATAGCTTGGCGGAACCGCGGTCGCCGTGGGCGTAATGAAGTTACGCGCTTCCGGCACAAGCAACTCGGCGCCGAAGCGTCGCAGAGGCTGATCGGCGATCTTCGAGACATAGGTTTCGAACTCGCTTGGGCGATAGGGCCGGCGGACCACTGTTCGTGGTGCGGCGAGATCGTCATCTGAAAATCGCTGGCTCGTCATCCGACGGCTGCCCGATCTGCGATCGTCAGCCGGAAACGCGCTGCTATCCTGGTCGTCGATAATGTCGCGGGTGAGCGGCGTTTGCGTTGGCGGCGCCTGAACCTGGCCGGCCGCGGCCGCAGCGCTGGTCTGATCAGCATTAGGTCTGTTGCTCGATCCCGTGCGGTCCTGCGCGTTCCCGTTCACTTGCGACCCAATGCCGTAAGGATCGTAGACGTTGGGCGTCAGTGACTGAGCAGCGCCAGGCCCCGCGAAAAACCAGGGCAGCAAAAGGATGCACGCACGCCATCTGTCTCGCCGCCATCGCGCTGCGTGTCCCATATCTTTTGGTTCCAACCTCCTCATTGCGGCGACGGATTGCCCGGCGCGATTATCGGCTGAGCATACACCGCATCGATATACTCGCCGGGTAGCTCGAGGCGCTCCGTCAAAGCCCGCGCCGCCAGCCAGCTCGGCCCACTGCTTCCCGCCAGAATCCCGATTTTCCCGTCACCGACCCGATAGGGCGAGCCGTCCCAGCGCGCAACATGTCCACCCGCCTCGATCAAAAACAGCGCACCTGCGGCGTGATCCCAGGGCAGCGTTCTCTGGAACAGAGAGATCTGATTTTCGCCCAGAACCAATCGCGGATAATGGGCCGCCGCACAGCGCGGGATCGGCACGAGCTCGAATATCTCGGCAAACCCCTGCTCGACCCTCGCTCTTAGCGCTGCCGTCATGAACTGGGTTGCGAGCGAGGCGACTGGTCGGCCTGGTGGCGGCTGGCCGACGCGTACCGCCACCTCGTCTATGAAGGCGCCGCGACCGCGCGCTGCGTGGCACATGCGATCACGAACCGGATCGTATAACCAGCCAGCCTCCGCGACACCATCGACCAGCAGCGCGATCATCAAGCCGAACGGCTCTCGTCCCACAGCGAAGTTGGCCGTGCCATCGAGCGGGTCCACCAGCCAGATCGATCCTGTCGCAAGATCGCTCAGCAAGGCCGGATCGACCGCACAGGCCTCCTCGCCAACCACGCGCGCCCGCTGGCCAAGCGCGAGCAAGCCGGTGGTCAACTGCTCCTCGGCGTCTCGGTCTGCGATCGTGACAAGCTCGCCAGGCGATTTTTCTTCAATGTCGCCGCTCGTCAGATTGCGGAACCGGGGCAGCACCGCGGAAGCGGCAACCGATCTCAATAAGGCGGCAACAGGGGCATCCAACTCATGCATCGCGAAACCGAAGGTAGGCCGGCAGCGCCATGCAACGCGTGCCGCGTAGATCTAGATCGCTAGATTGTTTCAGACGACCCCCGATTTTTTAGGCAGCCTTGTTTGAAAGCGCAATATCGACCGCCGGCAATTGCGTGCGTGATTCCAGCATCTTGATCCGCGTTATATCCTCACTCGCGATCTGCTGATAATAATCCCGCTTGTTCCGCAACCAATCGAGCTCGAACGCCACCGCGTTGGCGATTCCGGCCTCGGCCTGGTTTCTATCCAGCAACCCACCGTCGAAGACGATCTTGCGCGTTTCGAAGCGATCGAGGCGAACGGCACGAATTTCGCGCAGGGGCTGAATCGCCTCCTGCGTGACCGCACCACCGACGACGAGCTCCAGATCAGCTGCTGCACAGGCACGGGCGACCTGGAGCACGGCGTTCGTAATGTCAGTTTGATTGATCGCGCAGCGGGTGAGGCGGCGCGAGAGCGTGAAGTCCACCCGTCCGAACACTATCCCGTCGAGCGCACCCTTGGCGATCGAAATCATCTCGTCGAGATTGCCAAGCGTCGTCTGCGTCTCGAGATTGAACAAGAACTGCGTGTCGTGCCCGTTGACGCCATAGACCTTCGCCTTGGCGTCGACGAATTTGGTCAGCGCATAAGCGGTCTCGACCATCGGCGCGATGACATAATCGATTCCATAGAGCTTGCTGGCTAGGAGATCGGTGAGAGCCTCGCAGCCACCGATCTTCAGAGCGACATTGACATCAGCCCGCCGCGCAATTTCCAACAGACGCAGGAACTCGTCCGAACGTGTTCCTTCCGCTTCGAACTCTGCTTTGACCGCTACGACCCCGTACTGTTCCCTTCCCCGCCTCAAATTATCAAGCATTCGCTTTTCAATGTCGTTCATAACGGCCCTTAGACAAGAAACCCTGCTTTGCGAGGAGCATTCGATGCGCCTCGCAGTCGAAAAATACAGTCTTTGCGGCCCCCAATCTTACACTTCCCCAAGGTGATACGCTTTCATGAGGTGCCAAGGGAGACAAGACCCGAAATGGTCCATATCGGTGTCATCGGAAGATCACATTTCGGTGTCATCCGAAAATCACATATCGGCGACCCTGGGGCACGGGCTTGTCCGGCTAACGGCCACCCAGAGCGCGGGTCACGCCCTGGTAGTGCGCGGCTTCGGATAAGCGGATCGCTTCCTTTGGGCTTGATGCGCCCGCTCATCATGCAAGGTCACCGCCGAATGGCAACGATCTTCCCGCTTTCGCAGCGGGTGCGATCTGATAGCGTCGCGCCGAGCGCGGGCCGAGGCTCCAGCGTTTCAAGGCAGAACAAGCTGCCGACTGGGGGGATAGCATGACGGGTCGGCGCGCGAGGCTTTTCGACGCAATTTCATCGCCACATCGAGGGCCCGGATCGAGACGCCCGCGCCGCCCGCTGCTGACGACGCTGCCCGCGATCGCGCTGGCCTGCGTCGCCGGCGGGGCCTGGGCAGCCGGGCCGGCGCTCCCATACCCCGACAGCCCGTTCAAGGGAAAGATCGCGACGACCGGCCCGGCCTCGACGCCGGACTGGCCGCAGCTGCCCAAGGCGCCCGCGGGTGCGCCGAACGTCGTCGTCATCCTGCTCGACGATCTCGGCTTCGGCGGCCCCTCGACCTTCGGCGGCCCGGCCCACAGCCCCGAGCTCGACAAGCTCGCCGCCAATGGACTGCGCTACAATGCGTTCAACACCGATGCGATCTGCGCGCCAACCCGCGCCGCGCTGCTGACCGGGCGCAACCATCACCAGGTCGGCTTCGGCAATCTGCCCGACGTCGCCGCCGGCTACCCCGGCTACAACGTCATCTGGAACAAGCAGACCGCCTCGATCGCCGAGATGCTGAAGGACAATGGCTATTCGACCGCCGCCTTCGGCAAATGGCACAACACGCCGGAATGGGAGATTTCGCCGGCGGGTCCGTTCGATCGCTGGCCGACCGGGCTCGGCTTTGAATATTTCTACGGCTTCATGGGTGGCGAGAACAGCAATTGGGAGCCGCGCATGTTCCGCGGCACCAATGCGGTCGAAAACCCGCCGGCCTCGGATTTTCACCTGACCACGGCGCTCACCGACGATGCGATCCGTTGGATCCACAATCACCGCGCGATGGCGCCGAACAAACCCTTCTTCGTCTATTTCGCCACCGCCGCGACCCACGCGCCGCACCATGTCCCGAAGGAATGGGTCGACGAGTACAAGGGTAAGTTCGATGCCGGCTGGGACCGGATCAGCGACGAGACTTTTGCCCGGCAGAAGAAGCTCGGCATCATTCCGGCGAACACGGTCAAGACGCCACGGCCCGCGGGGCTGCCGGCGTGGGATAGCCTGACGACGGACCAGAAGAAGGTCTACGCCAAGCAGATGGAGGTGTTCGCCGCCTTCATGTCGCACACCGATCACGAGGTCGGCCGGCTGCTCCAGGATTTGCGCGACGAGGGCATCGATAAGAACACGCTGGTGTTCTACGTCGCCGGCGACAACGGCCCCAGCGCCGAGGCGGGGCTGGACGGCTCGGACCATGAGATGGCGCGCTATTTCGTCGGCAACGACCCGATCGCCGAGCAGCTCGCCCGCTCCGACGACCTCGGCAGCGTGACCTATGACAATCACTATGCCGCGGCCTGGGCCTGGGCGACGGCGACGCCGTTCGAGGGCATGAAGATGACCGCATCGCATTTCGGCGGCACGCGCAACGGGCTGGTCGTGTCATGGCCCGGCCACACCAGCCAGCCGCGGATCGTGCGCGGTCAATTCGGCCATGTGAACGACGTCGCCCCGACGATCCTCGCCGCCGCCGGCATCCCCTTCCCGTCGAGCGTCAACGGCGTCGCCCAGCTGCCCTTCGAGGGCACGAGCATGATCCCGACCTTCACCAACCCGAAGGCGCCGGAGACGCATCGCACGCAATATTTCGACATCTTCGGCAATCGCGCGATCTACCAGGACGGCTGGGTCGCGGCGGCCAAGCGCTTCGAGCCCTGGCAATTCACGACGAGCTTCCCCAAGGTCTTCGACGGCGATTTCACGCGCGACAAATGGGAGCTGTACAATGTCCGCGAGGACTTTGCCGAAGCCCATGACCTCGCCGAGAAATATCCCGACAAGCTGAAGGCGCTCGAGGCGGTGTTCGACAGCGAGGCGAAGCGCAACATGGTCTATCCGCTGGCGCCCCGGCCATTCGCCGGCGTACCGCATATCGCGCCGCCCGATCAGACCCATTTCGACTATCTCTGGGGCGTCGACCGGATCCCGCTGAACGCCATGCCGCCGCTCAGCGGCCGCGCGCACAAGATCACGATCGAGGTCGAGGCGCCGGCGCAGGCCAATGGCGTGATCCTCGCCTTCGGTGGCCGCTATGGCGGCTTTGCGATCTACGTGAAGGGCGGCAAGCTGATCTACGAGAACGGCTCGCTCGGCCTGGTCCACGAGCGGGTGATCTCGACCAGGCCATTGCCGGCCGGCAAGGTCACCATCGCGACCAGCTTCACCCCGGAAGCGCCGGCCGACGGCAAGAGCGTGGTCGCTATCGCCCGCCCCGCCGGCGCGGCGCAATCCGGCACCGCACGGCTGTTCATCAACGGCCAGCAGGTCGCCGCCGGCAAATTCTCGCACTTCGGCGACTTCGGCACCGCGATCAACGAGACCTTCGACCTTGGCCGCGACAATGGTTCGCCGGTCAGCCCGGATTACAGCGGGCCCAATCCGTTCAACGGCCGGGTCAACAGGGCCTCGTTCGATCTGGGGAAATAGCGAGCGTCACACCAATCGGCTGCGCCTCGACTTGGCCCGCGCGGGAGGCGTAGAACGGTCGTCGACAAAGACGATGGGATGGAGGGGACATGGATCACCCAAGTGACGCCTCCGCGCTCGCTGACGACGCGCCCGCCCCCGACCAGCCGAAGGTCGAAACCAAGCGTGGCACCTGCCCGGTCTGCGGCATCGGCTGCTTCGTCGAGGCCAAGATCGTCGACAATGTGCCCGTGTCGATCAGGCCGGACTGGGGATCGGGCCATCCCGCCGATTGTCCGCGGGCGGGCCAGGCGCGCGATTATCACAACCATCCGGACCGGCTGAACTATCCGCTCAAGCGCGTCGGCAAACGCGGTGAAGGCAAATGGGAGCGGATCGGCTGGGACCAGGCGCTCGACGAGATCGCCGCCAAGCTCGCCGATATCCGCGACCGCCATGGTCCGGAGGCGGTGCAGACCATGGGCGGTTCGGCCAAAGGGCCCGGCGACGCCTCGTGCTGGCGCTGGTCGAATCTGTGGGGCACGCCCAACATCCTCCACCAGGGCAAGAATTGCGGCGAAGCCGAGCTGCTGTCGGAATGGGCGACCTATGGCGACCAGGCCTGCATCGGGCCGCAGGCCGTCCCGGGCGTCACCAAATGCATCATTCTCTGGGGCGCCAACCCGGTCACCACCAGCGGGGTCAAGGCCAAGCGGCATCTGCTCGAGATGCAGCGGCAGGGCGGCAAGCTGATCGTCGTCGACCCGTGCCGCACCGAGGTGACCGAGATCGCCGATCTCTGGTTGCAGCTGCGGCCGGGCAGCGATGGCGCGCTCGCCTATGGCATGCTCAACACCATCATTCGCGAGAAGCTCTACGATGCCGAATTCGTCGCGAATTGGTGCATCGGCTTTGACCAGCTTGCCGCGGCGGTGCGCGATTTCACGCCGGAGCGGACCGCGGACATCACCTGGGTGCCGGCCGACAAGATCGTCGCCGCCGCGCGCATGTTCGCGACCAACGGGCCGGCGTTGATCCCCTTCGGCCTCGGCGCCGCCGAGCTCGGCAAGGGCACGACCTCGGCGGTCTTCGGCAAATCCTATCTGCGCGCGATCACCGGCAATCTCGATCGCGAGGGCGGCGCGCGCTTCGCCGATCCGCCAGAGCAGACACGCTATCGCGAGGAGATGTACTGGGACAAGCTGCTCGCCCATCCGCTGCGGACGCGCGACAATGTCAGCGCGGAAAGCTGGCCGATCGCCTCGGTGCGCGGGATGAAGGCCTATCGCGAGGCGATGGGCAAGGTTCATCCGCTCGGGCCGGGACCGGCGCTCTACATGATGGTGGTCGCGCCCAGCAGCCTGTGGACGGCGATCCTCGAAGCCGAGCCCTATCCGGTCAAGGCGCTGATCACCCAGGCCGGTAATGCGATGGTCGCGCTCGGCAACGCGCGCCGCATTCACGACGCGCTGGTCAGCGACAATCTCGAGCTCAGCGTCAACATGGATCACTGGATGACGCCCGGCGGCCAGCTCGCCGATTACGTGCTGCCTGCGACCGACGGGCTGGAGCGCCCGCTGCTCGGCAATATGTGGGGCTTCTCCAACACCTGCGAAGCGGCGCACCGCATCGTCACGCCGCGATACGAACGCCGCGACGATTATCAGCTCTGGCGCGAGCTCGGTAATCGCCTCTGGCAGGAAGGCTATTGGCCCGACACGCTGGAAGGCTGGTTCGATCGCGTGCTCGCGCCGAGCGGCATGACCCATGACGAGCTAGCGAGCCAACAGCTCCCATGGCTACGCGGCGAGCCCGGCTACAAGCGCTATGAGACCCGCGGCTTCGCCACTGCCTCCGGCAAGGTCGAGCTGGCGTCGTCGTTGATGGCCGGCCTCGGCTATCCGGCGATCCCCGCTTACGAAGAGCCGGCCTGGAGCCCGGAGCGGACGCCCGAGCTATTCAAGGACTTTCCACTCGTCCTGACCACCGGCACGGGCCTGAAATGGTATTATCGCTCGCAGCAGCGGCAACTCGCCAAGATGCGCAAGCAGCATGACTATGCCCGGCTGACGATCCATCCCGACACCGCCGCCGAGCTCGGCATCGTCGAAGGCGAGATGGTTTGGGTCGAAACGCCGTTGGGGCGGGTTCAGCAGCAGGCCAAATTCGACGACGCGCTTCATCCGCGCGTGGTCCACGCCGACAGCCATATGTGGTTTCCCGAGCGCAAGGACGCCGCGGAGCAGTTCGGCGTCTGGGAATCCAACATCAACGCGATCCTGCCCGACAGCGTCGAGCATTCCGACTTCGCCGGCGACTGCTACATGCGCGGCCTGATCTGCCGCGTGTCGCCGGTCGTGGCGGCGGTCAGCGCGGCGGCCGAATAGACCTGCATTTGCCGGCCGCACTGTCGGCTGGCCGCGCTTTCGCGCCCACTCTGCTTGACATGGCGGATGCTTTGGGATCGCTCTGATCGCTCAAGCAAAAGCGTTGGGGATGTGAAATGGCCGAGTCCGACCTGCACTGGATGACGATCGCCGAGCTGAGCGAGAAGCTGCGCACCCGCCAGCTCTCGCCGGTCGAGGTGACGCAGGCGATGCTCGACCGCATCGCCGCGCTCGACCCGGCGCTGCGCTCCTATCAGACGGTGATGGCCGAGACCGCGCTGGCCGAGGCACGCACCGCCGAGGCGGAGATCGCCGCCGGCAACTGGCGTGGCCCGCTCCACGGCGTGCCCTATGCCGCCAAGGACCTGTGCTACACGCTCGACGCGCCGACCGGCTTCGGCACCGCCGCCTATCAGGGCTGGATGGCGCCCTATGAGTCGACCATAACCGCGCGGCTGCGCGCCGCCGGCGCGGTGCTGCTCGGCAAGCTGCACATGACCGAGGGCGCGACGACGCTGCACGATCCCGAGCTGCCCGGCCCGATCAATCCCTGGGGCGAGACGATCTGGACCGGCGTGTCGTCGAGCGGCTCGGGCGTCGCCACCGCCTCGGGCCTCTGCTTCGGCTCCTTGGGCTCGGACACCGGCGGCTCGATTCGCTTCCCCTCCTCGGCCTGCGGCGTCACCGGCATGAAACAGACATGGGGCCGGGTCAGCCTCTACGGCGTCGTCCCGCTTGCCTACAGCTTCGATCATGTCGGGCCGATGGCGCGCAGCGTCGAGGATACGGCGATCATGCTCCAGGCGATGGCCGGCTATGACAGCAATGATCCGGCGACCAGCCGCGAACCGGTGCCGGATTATCGCACGGCGCTGGCCAAGGGCGTCCCGCATCTGCGCATCGGCCGGGACGAGAAGATGCTGAAGGGCGTCAGCGCGCCGGTCCGCGCCGCGCTCGACCATGTCGTCCAGACCCTGCTCAAGACGACCGGCGCGCGGCCGCGGCCGATCACGATCCCCGAGCATGGCGACATCCAGGACGTCGCCACCGCGCTGATCACCGCCGAGCTGGCGGTGGCGCATGAGAAGATGGAGCGCGCCAACCGCTACAGCGATGCGCTGAAAGGCATGATCGCCGCCGGCCGCAAGGTGACCGCCTCGCAGGTGGTCAACGGCATGCACCGCCGCGCCGATTTTACCGGCCGCTTCCGCCATGTGTTCGATCAGGTCGACATATTGGTCATGCCGGTGCTCCCGGTTCCGACGCCGCCGACCGCGGAAATGACGCTGCAGGGGATGATGAACCAGGATTGGGGCATCTCGCGCTACACGATGATGTTCGATCTCACCGGCAGCCCGTCGCTGACCATCCCCGCCGGCGTCGATCCCGACGGCATGCCGATCGGCATCCAGCTCATCGGCCCGGATTTTGGCGAGGAGCGGCTGTTCGCAGCGGGCCATGCCTTCCAGCAGGCGACGGACTGGCATCTGAAGCGGCCGCCGCTGCCGGTGGCGAGGGAACTGGTGTGAAAATTTTTCCTCGGAGTAAGGCCTGGCTAAGCTGAGGCAAGTTGATGAAGGCTCGCCGTGTTGGATGCCTCCTCTTTGGACTCCTTTGGGTTGGCGTCTTCGCGATGACGATCTTTGTGCTAGCTCTCGGCGATCCCGCGCCGCTTGATTGCACCGGCATTCGCAATTGCAATCCGTATCCGAAGCGCTGGACCGATTATCTCCCCTTGATCGAGTTGGGCTCGCTGATCGTCGGCGCCATACTCTTCGCTCGCGCCGAATTGAGAAGCGACGATTGAAATGGGCGGTCTGCTTTTGGTCTCAGACTATGCAGTCGCCAAAAGTGAAGAATTACGTTTGGAGCGATAAGCGCCGTGCGCTTGTCGCAGCCTCATCCACCGCCAGTGTCTCGAATCTTGCTGGATCACCAGTCATCACGACGCCATAAACATCATACGCGCGCTCGATCGTCACATAGCCTTCCTGCACGTCGGCCAGCACGCGTTCCGGTTCGCGCAGAAGCGGGTTGCCGTAACCGCCACCGCCGGCGGAGCGGGAACCGATGCGCTGACCCGGCGCGAGGTTGATCGCGCCGACGGTTTCGGGATGCTCCTCGATCGCGCCATTCGCCGCGGCGACGTAGGCGCTCGGCACCTGTGCGGTGCCGCCGCCGCGCACGCCGACCGACGGATTGACCACCGCCTCGAGCGAATAGAACACCTGCATACGCCCACGCAGCGGGCCATATTCGCAGAGATTGCCCGGCGCGCCGCGCCTGCGCCCCGCCCCTTCCGAATCCGGGCGCACACGCGAGGTGGTGATCAAGATCGGGTATTTCTGCTCATCGACCTCGATCGAATCGCGATAGAGCAGCCCGCCCGCCGCGATCGCGACATAGCTCAGCCAGCCATCGGTCTCGGCCGTTCCCGGCCCGCCCGCCGTGCCGCAGAACAGCTGGGTTACATAAGGGCCGGCCTGCGGGTCCTCACCCGAGACGACGGCGATATAGGGCGGCCCGCCATAGGGCGGCTGGCCCGCGCCCAGCCCATCGGCGGCCTCGGCGAAGGCGGTGCATTCGAGCGCGGCGATCGTCGCCGACGGCCCGCCGGTCGCCATCGAGCAGGAGTGCGGATGGCGCGGAATGCCGACGACGCAATTCTCGCGCAGCTTCACATCGAAGCAGCGAAAGGCACCTTCGTTCAACGGCACGCGCACCGCCGGCGCATCGGCGCGCGAGTTGAGCGTGATCAGCACGCCCATGATCGCGGCGTTGCGCGACGAGGCTTCCGACAGGTTGAGCCCGCCGGGAATGCAATCGGGATTGTCGGTGAGATCGACGGTGATCTTGCCCGCGGCCGGATCGACGTCCATCACCACCTTGACCGGAATGCCGTCCTCCGCGCCGGGGAACGGATCGAAGGCGCCCTTCATCACGATGCGGCCGGCCGGCAGCTCGGCAATCGCCTCGCGGGTGCGGCCCTCGGCATAATCGAGCCAGGCGGCGACGAAGGCCCTGGTCCGTTCGACGCCGAATTTCGCGACGAAGTCCTTCAGCCGCCGTTCCGCGACGCGCACCGCCGCGACCATCGCGAGATAGTCGCCATACCAGATCTCCGGCACGCGGATGCGCACGCGGCACATGCGGATGATGTCGTCGACGTCGGCGTAATTTTGCTGGATCTTCACGCAGGGAAAGATCAGCGCGCCTTCCGCGTAAACGTCGACCGCGGTCGGCATATAGGTCGTCGCGATCGAATTGCCGATGTCGGCCTGATGCGCCTTGACCACCGCGGTGAAGAGATGCGCGCCGTCGACGAAGACCGGCGCGAGGATCGAATGGTCGGCGGGATGCGTGTTCCCGGTGTAGGGATCATTGTGGAGATAGGCGTCGCCCTCGGCGAATTCCGGGTGAAAGCGGCGCATCGCCTGGGCGAGCAGACCGGAGCCGTAGACATGCACCGGCAGTCCCTCGGCGCTCGCCAGCAGCTCATCGCCGGCGCTGACGATCGAGCAGGAAAAATCCTTCGACAGGCCGACGACCGAGGAGCGCGCCGTCCTCAGCACGGTGTTCTCCATCTCGCGGACGACGCCGTCGAGGCGGCTCGACATGACGGCGAGATCGACCGGATCGAGGCCCAGGCCATCAGCCGACATGCTCGCCTCCAACGTCGATCAGATAATGGCTCGGGCGCACGGTCGCGCGCGCGCCGGGCGGGATGACGATGGTGGTCGTCGGCTCCTCGATGATCGCCGGTCCTTCGATCGCATCGCCGAGACCGAGATCGGCAGCGCGCCAGACGCGCGCATCGACCGCGGTTCGCCCGAAATAGATCTGGCGGCTGGTCGCCGCGCCGCCAATTGCGGCACGCTCGGCGCGCGTCGGCAACGCCGGACGCGGACGATGGACCCGCACATCGCCGCGCCAGGCAAGCACCTCGACGGGTTCGCCGGGCTGACGCACCGCGAAGACGGCTTCGTGCAATGCGTCGAACTCGTCTTGCAGTGTCGTCACCGCACCCCCGCCGTCGAAGCGGCGCAGATCGCCCAGCGGCAAGTCTATCTCCCAAAGCTGATTGCGATAGCGCGCCTCGCAGAACAGCTCGCGCGAGGTCTCACCGGCATCATCGATCCTGGCGAGAAATGTGTCGCCCTCTTGTGCAATCTCGTCGAGCGCGGTGTTGACCCGCGCGAAATCGAAGGCCGAGGTCGAGGTCATCAGGCCGCGGGTGAAGGTCGCGACGATATCGGAATAATGGCCGCCGACCGCGCTCAGCCCGGCGGCGAGGCTCGGCACCAGCACCTGCGGCACGCCGAGCTCGCGCGCGACCATGACGATGTTGAGCCCGGCCGAGCCGCCGCCGGCGACGAGCAGCGCCTCGCGCGGATCGAGCCCCTGGGCGATGGTGATGTCGGCGATGAACGCGCGAAGATGTTCGGAATAGAGCGCCATCACCGCATCGGCCGCAGCTTCGACGGAAAGGCCGAGCGGCGTCGCGACGTCGCGCGCGAGCGCGGCGCGGGCGAGATCGTCGCGCAGCGTCACGCGTCCGCCGAGGAAGAAGGCCGGATCGATGTAGCCGAGGACGATTGCCGCATCGGTGACGGTCGGCCGATCGCCGCCGCGGCCGTAGCAGGCCGGCCCCGGCACCGCACCGGCGCTCCCCGGCCCGACATGCAGCAGCCCGCCGGCGTCGACCGAGGCGATCGAGCCGCCGCCAGCGCCGACCGAGCGGGTGTCGACCGCCGGCAGCCCGGTCATATGCCCCTTGAAGCGCTGCCCGAGCCATTTCTCGCGGGTGTAGACGACGCGCCCCGCGCGCGTCGGTGCCACGTCACAGCTGGTGCCCCCGGCGTCGACGACGATCAGGTCGCGCCGGCCGAGATCCGGCTCGACCGCGGCATAGGTCAGGCCCGAGACCGGCGCCAGCGCCGGGCCGGAATCAACCGCGTGCAGCGGATATTCGCAGGCCTCGTCGAGCCGCTGCACGCCGCCCGACAGATGCGTCACCATCAGCGGCTCGCCGCTAAAGCCCAAGGCGCGCAGCCGCGCGTCGACATCGGTCAGATGGCTGCGCATCAGCCGCTTCAGTGAGGCGTCGATCACGGTCGATGAGGCGCGGCGATATTCGCGGCTGATCCGGTTGATGCGGTGACCGAGCGTCACCTCGACCTGCGGCAGATGCGCGGCGAGCAATTCGCCGACGCGCGCCTCATGGGACGGATTGACCACCGACCAGAGCAGGCAGACGCCGACCGCCTCGACCTCCAGCTCGGCCAGCCGGGCGATGACCCGGAGCAGATGCGCCTCGTCGAGCGGCTGCAGGACCGAGCCGTCGGCCAGCACCCGCTCCTTCAGCTCGAAGGTCAGCGAGCGCGGCACATAGGGCTTGGGATAGGGCATGGCGATGTTGAGCGGCTGGTCCTTGCCGCCCTCGCGATAGAGCAGGATGTCGGGATGGCCCTCGGTGGTCAGAAAGGCGGTGCGCGCCGTCCGCCCCTCGAGGATCGCGTTGGTCGCGTGGGTGGTCGAATAGACGAAGCTGGATGTCCGCCCCAGCAGCTCGGCCAGCGCGACGCCGACATCGGCGGCAGCCAGCGCCAGGGCATTGGCGACCCCGGCGAAGACGTCGCCCGGCGTCGTATCCGCCTTGTACAGGCCGATGACCCGCTCGTCGTCGGCCAGCACCAGATCGCTGAACGTGCCGCCGGTATCAACGGTAATCGCATAAGCCACGGTCGATCTTCCTCCCCTCACCGTGCTTTGGGCCGAACCCGCGGACGAAAGCAATCGCGATGCGGCGCGATTGCGGGCCGGCTGCGACCGCTTGGTTATTCCTCGGCCGGTCCGGTAAGAGGGGCCGGTGGAGCCGGATGACGTCCAGGGGCTGGAGGCGCTTTACGACGCCCATCGCGCGGAATTGCTGCGCTTTCTCATTGCCCGAACCGGCGATCCCGCCGAGGCTGAGGATATTCTCCAGGATGTCTGGATCAAGATTCGGTCGCCCATGGGCCGGCCGATCGCCAATGGCCGCGCCTATCTCCATCGCATCGCCCATAATCTGGTGATCGATCGGCTGCGGCAGCGGCAGCGGCAAATGCGACGCGAGCGGCTGTGGACCGATCAGCGCACCGGCCATGCCGAGCCCGGCACCGAGCCGGCCGACACCAGCGGCAATGCCGAGGACGCGATGGTGGAGCGCGAGGAGATCGCCCGGCTAGCCTCTGCGCTGGCGACCCTCCCCCCGGGCGCGCGACGCGCTTTCGAGCTGCACAAGCTCGAAGGGCTGAGCCATGCCGAGGTCGCCGGGCGGATGGGAATTTCGAAGAGCGGCGTCGAAAAGCACATGGCGGTGGCGATGAAATACCTTCGCCGCGCGCTGCTGGACTGAGGATGGTGATAATGGTGACGTCACCTATTCAGAGAGATATCCGCGGGGCACCGATTCGACGTGACCGGACAGCCGACCATGGATGAAAAGCTTCTCGACGAAGCATTGTCCTGGCAGCAGGCGCTGGCCGGGGATGATGCCGATTGGAACGGCTTCACCCGCTGGCTCGAGGCCGATCCGCGCCATCGCCAGGCCTTCGACGAGCTCGCCCTGACCGAGCGGATTGTCGACGAACGACGCGATGGTCTCCGCCGGCTGCTCGCCGCCACGGCGGCGCCCGAGCGCCGGCGCTGGTTCGCCCGGCGACCGCTGCTGGGTGCGGGGCTCGCCGCGGGGCTCGCGCTGGCGGTCGGCATCCCGGCGCTCTGGCCGGGCCCGGCCGACATTGTCTACGCCACCACCAGCGGGCAAACCCATAAGATCGCGCTCGCCGGCGGCACGTCGATCGATCTCGCGCCGTCGAGCCGGCTGGTGGTGAAAGGCAGCGATCCGACGGCGCTCGAGCTGACCCGCGGCGAGGCATTCTTCTCGGTGGTCCATGACCCGCGGCGGATGCTGTCGATCCGGGCGGGCAATTTCGCGGTCAGCGACATCGGCACCAAATTCGCCGTCAACCTCACCGAGGAGAGTCTGTCGATCGGCGTATCCGAGGGCCATGTCGCGGTCGCCGGGGACGATGGCCAGTCCGCCCGTCTCGCCGCCGGCGAGCAGCTGATCGCGCAAAACGCCTATCTGGTCCGCAAGTCGACGATCGCGACGAACGACGTCGGCAGCTGGCGACTCGGCCGGCTGGTCTACAATGACGCGCCCTTGGGCGTCGTCGTGGCCGATATCAGCCGCTATTCCGGCAAGCGGATCATCGTGGAGCCGCAGCTCAAGAACAAACGTTTCTCAGGGGTGCTGGCGATTGGTGACGGATCGAAGCTTCTGGCCAATCTGGCGGATCTCATGGCGCTTTCCTATCGGCTGGAGGGCGATCGCATACGCGTCAGCGCTGCTGGCGCTCGCTGAGACGCCGGCGGCCGCGCGGGACGGCGAGTATCGCCTCGACATCCCCGCCGGTCCGGTCAGCGCCAGCCTGACGGCGCTCTCGACGGCGACCGGCATTTCGGTCGGTCTGGCCGGGGAGCTGCCACAGTTCCAGACGCGGCGGCTACACGGCACCTTCACTGCCGCCGATGCGCTCCGGCGGCTGCTCGGCGACAATGGGTTCAGGGCCGTTCAGGTCGGCGGATCGGCCTTTCGCATCGAGCCGCTGCCCCCCCGCCGACCGTCGCCACCGTCACGGCCGGCCGCCCCGCCGCCGCTCGCCGTCCTGCCCGACCACGACATCGTCGTGACGGCGCAGAAGCGTCGGCAGGTGCTGAGCGAGGTTCCGATGTCCGTGTCGGTGATCACGCCCGGCGTGCAGACCCCTGACGGCGCGGCCGCCGGAAGCAATGACGTCGCACTGGCGGTGGATGGCTTCGCGCTCACCAATCTCGGCCCAGGGCGAAACCGCCAGTTCATCCGCGGAGTCGCCGATAGCCCATTCGACGGCAGCAGCCAGGCGACGGTGGCGGTGCAGCTCGACGAGGCGCGGATCATCTTCGACGCGCCCGATCCCGATCTCCGGCTGGTCGACATGGCGCGAGTCGAGATCCTGAAAGGGCCGCAGGGTCCACTTTACGGATCAGGCGCGCTCGGCGGAATTTATCACCTCATCACCCGCAAGCCCGAGCTGGACAAGGCTGAAGTGTCCGCGCGGCTGCTGACCGAGGTGGTGCAACATGGCGGCGCTGGCGCTGGCGGCGAACTGGTCCTCAACCTGCCGCTGGCGAGCGATCGACTCGCATTGCGCGCCGTCGCCTACGGGCTGCACGGCGGCGGCTGGATCGACGATCGCGGGCACCGGCCCGACAGCAATGAATCGCGGCTCTACGGCGGCCGGCTGGCGCTGCGCTGGCAGCCCGCGTCCGACTGGACGATCGACGTCGGCGGCGTGGCGCAATATCTCAACGTCGCCAACAGCCAATATGTCACCACCGCGCACGATACACTCAAGCGCGGTCCGCAAATCCCCGAACCGACCGACAATGATTTCCGCGAGGTCCATGCGACGATCGACGGGCGGCTCGGCGCGCTGAGGCTGGTTTCGGCGACGAGCTATGTCCGGCATAACGTCAACTATACGCTCGACGCCAGCGCCGCGGCGGCGCAATTTGGCATGGTTGGGCAAACCAGGTTTCGCGACGACCGCGGCTATTCGATCATCAACCATGAGTTGCGGCTCTCGCCGGCAGAAACCGGACGCTGGCTCGCCGGCTTTTCCTATCTGCGCGCGCAAAGCCATGAAGAGGCGGTGGTCAGCGACCTGGCCGGCGCGGTGTTGCCGGTGCAGACGCTCGACCGCGTCGTCACCGAATATGCCCTGTTTGGCGAAGCGGTGGTTCCGATCACCTCGGTGCTCGATGCGACCGGCGGGCTGCGTCTCTATCGCACCATCGCCGAGAATGAAGCGCATGGCGTCGCCAGCGGCCGCGCCGAACGGATCGCCAAGACCGCGCTCTCGCCCAGTCTTTCGCTCTCGTGGAGACGGCCCGGCGGTAGCCTGATCTATCTGCGCTATTCTCGCGCGCTGCGCCCGGGCGGGCTGGCGGCCGACGGACAGGCCGGCCCGCACCGATTCGACTCGGACGAGCTCGACACCGTCGATCTCGGCATCCGCCACGCGCCGAGCGGCGGCCGGCTGTCCTTCACGGCCAGCCTTTATTACTCGCGCTGGAGCCATATCCAGGCCGATTACCTGCTCGCCAACGGGTTGGTGTCGACCCGCAATGCCGGACGCGGCCAGATCATCGGCGCCGAAGGGAGCGCCGAATGGCGGATGTCGCGGAGCCTGCACCTCGACGCCGGCCTCAGCCTTCAACGAGCGCGGCTGACGCATACCGAACAGGGCGTTGAGCTGGACGACCGGCGCCTGCCGATCGCTCCCGACGTCACCGCTCGCCTGGCCTTGGCGCATGACGTCCGGCTCGGCGACTGGGCCGGAACGCTCGCGGCCCAGGGCAATTACATCGGCCATACCCGGCTCGCGCTCGATGACGGTCTCGACCGCAAGATGGGCAATTACGCGACCTTCTCGACCAGCGCCTCCTTCTCTCGCGATCGCCTGACGATCGCCGCGCGAATCGACAATCTGCTCGACATCAAGGGCGACAGTTTCGCCTTCGGCAACCCGTTCTCGATCATGGACGGGCGGCAATATACCCCGCTGCGACCGCGCAGCTTCACCCTCTCGATCGCCCGGAGCTGGTAGCCGGTCGTAACTGCCCGCCACGAGCCATCGGCGCGGGCCGAACAATGTCCTTCGTCGCCGACTGCGGTTCGCCCGACGGCCGCCGTCTTACCCCAAGGGCAAGGCGAGAAGCGGCATTGATCCACGCACCGTTGAGCAGGGCATCGACCCACCGGCCGCGCCATCCGGCGAAGGCACGTCGCGGACGAGGGCACGCCCGGCCCGGCTGACGATGCGCATATTGACGTTCCTCCACAGCTTCGAGCCGGGCGGCGTCGAACGGATCGCGCTCAGGCTGATCCGCCACTGGCGCGAGCGCGGCGTCGACGCACCTCTCTTCATGGGACGATCGGACGGCGCCATGGCCGGCGACGTCGGCCGCGACCTCGGCTTCATCACGCCGCACCGCCGGCCGGCCACGGCGGCGCGCTGGGAGACCATCTGGATGATCCTGACCCTGCCCGGGGTGGTGCGGCGGGTGCGGCCGGACGTGCTGTTCTGCGCCGGCAATACCTATGCGATCGTTGCGGTCGCTCTGAAGCTGCTGCTCGGCCGCGACTGCCCGCCGATCCTGCTGAAGGTCAGCAACAGCCTCGACCGCAATGAAAAGGCCAGGCTGCGCCATGCGATCTATCGTCTCTGGCTGCGTTTCCAGGGACGCTTCATCGACCATTTCGTCGCGATGGAGGCGAGGATGGTGGCTGAGATCGCCACGGCGTTCCGCGCGCCACCCAACGCGATCACCGTGATCCCCAATCCTGCACTGTCCCGCGCGCTGATTGAGCGGCTGCGCGCCAGTCCGCCACGCGAGCGGCGGCGGCGCCGCGGCCGGCGCTTCGTCGCGGTCGGGCGGCTGACCCAGCAGAAGAACATCGCCATGATGCTGCGCGCGTTTGAGCGCGGCGCGCGCGACGGCGACACGCTAACCCTGATTGGCGATGGGCCGAACCGGGCGCGACTGGAGTTGCTCGCGCGTCGTCTCGGCATCGGCCACCGTGTCCGTTTTCGTGGATATATCGCCGAGCCTGCGACGCTGCTCCCGGAATTCGACATATTGATCCTCTCGTCCGACTATGAAGGCGTCCCCGCCGTCATCCTCGAGGCGCTGGCGGCCGATCTGGGGATCGTCGCGACCTCATGCTGCAGCAGCATGGCCGCCCTGCTGATGGACGGGGCGCTCGGCGATATCGTGCCGACCGGCGACTTGACAGCGATGGCCGAGGCGATCGCCCACGCCGAGGCCGGCCGGCAAAACACGCGGCTCAGCCTCGCCCAGGCGCGGCTGTTCACCTTAGATCATGCTTCAGAGATTTATCTTTCGACGATGGCGATGCTGCGGCCCGCCGCGACCGCTCATCAAAACAGGCCGACAGCGGCACAGGCTGTTGTTATGTTGCAACGTCACTGATCGACTGGGACGCCCTACCCATGCCGCTGAACGCAAGAACGGGAACTCTGACCTCCGATGCGGCCAGTCCGATCGGTCGCGTCGTCGATCTCGGTCGGATGATCGACCCCGACCCGCTCGTCCGGACCGGCCGCAACTGGACGCGCTGGGCTGGGCCGGCCTTTTCGCTCGTCATTCTCGCTGCCGTTGCCTATCAGCTGCGCAAGTTCGATTTTTCCCATTTCGTCAGACCCTTGCCGGAGAGCCCCGGCTTCTGGCTCGCCTTCCTCATGTTCTATCTCGCCGGCCCGGTCTCGGAATGGATCATTTTCCGCCGGCTGTGGACCTTGCCGGTCGAAGGCTTCTTCGCGCTGCTGCGCAAGCTCGTCAGCAACAATATCCTGCTCGGCTATCTCGGCGAGGTCTATTTCTACGCCTG
>Ga0068855_100000377_pt1 | contig 55242 bp, 58 predicted proteins | sample KBSCornC52_FD_66592 | JGI IMG/M metagenome (GOLD analysis project Ga0068855, IMG submission 66592) | Corn rhizosphere microbial communities from Kellogg Biological Station, Michigan, USA - KBS Corn C5-2 | ecosystem: Host-associated > Plants > Roots > Rhizosphere > Soil ... | reverse complement strand
CGGCACGCTCGGCAATGGGCCGTGCGGACCTCCCGCGGCGCCGCCCGCGCCGGGCGGCGGATTGAGCACCACCGCGAGATTGTCGGGCCCGAGCGGCGCGGTGCCCGCGGCATAGCCGGCGCGCGACAGGATGAAGGCGGCGATCTTGGCATATTGGTCGTCGGCGAGGCTGTGCGGCGCCATCATCGGCATGGTGTCGCGCATCTTCGCGTAGAAATTGCCGACGGTCTTGTCGCCCGAGCTCCAGCGGCGAACGAACGAAGAGCCGGTCAGCGCCGGTGTGCCGACCCCTTCGAGATTGGCGCCATGGCAATTGGCGCAGCGCTCGGCATACAGTGCCTTGCCTTCATCCGCCTGCGCCTGGGTGAAGCTCGGCCAGGCCGGCGGAACCACCGCCCGCACCGCGACGGGCAAGGCAATCGCCACGGCCAAAGCAACAACCACCCAGTTCCGCGACAAGCGCCCCGACAGCATCGTTCACACCCTCCCCGCGTCGCCGGATACATCGTCCCGCGCGATCGTCCTGCCCGAGGCGATGTTGCGCTTCGCGCGAGCGGTCAAGCCGAAAAGCGGACATAAAGAAAGAGCCCGGCGGGGGTGCCGCCGGGCTCTTCTTGTTCGTTCCGCTGATGCGCCTAGCGGCGATCGCCGAGGAAGCGCAGCAGGAACAGGAACAGGTTGATGAAGTCTAGGTAGAGGGTGAGCGCACCCATCACCACCGACCGACCAACGAAATCGCTGCCCTGCACCGCAAAGTACATGCTCTTGATCTTCTGCGTGTCCCAGGCCGTCAGGCCGGCGAAGATCAGCACGCCAAGCCCGCTGATCACGAGAGACATGGTGTTCGACTGGAACCACAAATTGATCAGCGATGCGACGATGATGCCGACAAGACCCATGATCAGGAAGGTAGCGAACGGCGAGAGGTCGCGCTTCGTGGTGTAGCCATAGAGCGACAGACCGCCGAACGCCGTCGCCGAGGCGAAGAAGGTCGTGGCGATCGAAGCGCCGGTGTAGACGAGGAAAATCGTCGACAGCGACAGCCCCATCAGCACCGCATAGGCCCAGTAGACCAGCTTGGCGGTGGTATCGCTCATCCGCTGGATGCCGAAGCTCAGCCAGAACACCAGCCCGAGCGGGGCCAGCATGACGACCCATTTCAGGATGCCGCCGTTTGTGAACAGCTGCGCGGCAGGCGAATTCGCGCCGCCCATCGAGAACAGCAGCGCGACGATGCCGGTAAGCAGCACGCCCGAAGCCATGTAATTGTAAACAGACAGCATGTAGGACCGCAGGCCAGCGTCGTATGCGACGTCTTGCGCGCCGATGCCGGCAGGCCGCCCAGTGGCGGTCGTTCGTGGATCGGACCAGTTAGCCATCGTTAAATACTTTCTCCGGTTGGCCGGCAGATGCCGGCTGGCGCACAATATCGGTGCCCCACGGCGATCAATCAAGCATAACCGGACTTGACGAATGCTGAATGCGGGCGGCGTGAGGAGCCATGCAGCGCCTGTTTGTTGCCATCCAGCCGCCCCTGGCGATCCGCCAAAAGCTGCTCGCGGCGATGGGTGGCGTGATTAACGCACGCTGGCAAAGCGACGAGCAACTTCACCTGACGCTGCGCTTCATCGGCGAGGTCGACCGCCATGGCGCGGCCGATATCGGCGCCGCGCTCGGCATGATTCACCATCCCCGCTTCACCCTGGCGCTCGACCGCATCGGCCAGTTCGACAAGCGCGGGCGGACCGAAACGCTGTGGGTCGGCGTGACCCCGCACGATGCTGTCGAGGGACTGAAGCGCAAGGTCGATCAGGCCCTCGTCCGGGTCGGCGTCGCCCCTGAGCAGCGGGCCTATCTGCCGCACATCACACTCGCCAGGTTCAGCCGCAAGCCGGGCGATTTCAGCGACTTCGCAGTGCGCTCGGGTCAGCTCGCCAGCGCGCCGTTCACCGTCGATAATTTCGTCCTCTATGAAAGCCATCTGGCGACGGACGGCGCCGCCTATGTGCCGCTCGCCCGCTTTCCGCTCGATCCGCCGCGCTGAGCGATCTCATCGGCAAGATGGGCGGCGCCGGCGACCACATCCGCCCAGGTCGTCGCGAATCCTGCCTCCTCGCCATAATAGGGATCGGCGACTGGCTGGCCTTGCCGGCCCGGCACATGGTCGAGCAGCAGCGAAAGCGCGGCAGTCGCGTCCGCCGGCCGCATGGCCTTGAGGTCGGCGAGGTTCTGCCGATCGAGCGCGATGATGTCGTCGAAGCGATAGAAATCGTCCGGCGTCACCTGGCGCGCGCGATGGCCGGCGATGTCGACGCCATGGGCAGCGGCGATCGCGGTTGCCCTGGTGTCGGCGGGATGGCCGATATGCCAATCCCCGGTGCCGGCCGATTCCACCCGAATGTCGAGCCCGCGCTGGCGCGCCGCCTCGATCATCGCCGCCTCGGCAAGCGGCGAGCGGCAGATGTTGCCGAGACAGACGAACAGCACCGAGGGTCGTGCGTCGCGCGTTTCGCTCATGCCGGCTGAACGACGCCGCAGGCGGTGCGCGCGCCGCTGTTGCCCGACGGATCGGTCTTATAGTCGTCGGCCGCGGCGTGGATGACGATCGCGGCGCCATCGGCGTCGAGCAGCGCCGCCGGGCCACTGGTCAGGCTGCCGCCGGCGATCACCGCCTCGAGCGTGCCATTGCCATTCGAGCCAATCACGAGATTTGGCAGGTCGCCCTCATGCATCCCCATCGGATTGTCGCGACCGTGCTGCTTGCCGGTCGGATTCCAATGCCCGCCGGCGGAGGCGAAGGCAGGGCCGGCGCATTGGCCGACGGTGTGGACGTGGACCCCATAGCTGCCCGCCTTCATGCCATGCGCCTCGATGTGCACGGCAATGCCGTCGGCGCGCTGCTTCAAGGTGCCCGTTGCGCGCAGCGAGCCGGACGCGTCGTTGATCTCGACCGATGCCCCGGGCGCGGCGGGTCCGGCGGCACCACGCGACTGCCCGCCCGTAGCGGTCGCGGCGGAGATGATAGCGGCTCCGACGAGCGCGAACCTGATGGCGGACATGCTGATCTCCCTCAAAATTGACACGCGCCGGGGCGATGCTTGGGACAAAGTTTACCGGCTGGTGGCTAATGGCTACAGGGACCCGCCAGCAATTGGAATGTACGGATGAGTGAAGCGCCCCAAGTCGTGGTTGTAGGCCTGGGCTATGTCGGTCTGCCCCTGGCGGTGGCGCTCGCGCGCCATTTTCCGACCATCGGGCTCGATATCGACACGACCCGGATCGCCGAGCTGGGCGCCGGTCATGACCGCACCCGCGAGATCGAGCGCGACCGGCTCGCCGCCTCCACGCTGCGCCTGACCGCCATGCCGGCCGATTGCCGCGGCGCCGATATCTACATCGTCACCGTGCCGACCCCGGTCGATCAGGCGAACCGGCCGGATCTCGGCGCAGTGCTCGCTGCCACCCGTACCGTCGGCGAGCTAATCGAGGCCGGTCGCGACACGATCGTGGTCTATGAAAGCACGGTCTATCCGGGCGTCACCGAGGATCTCTGCGGACCCGAGCTCGAGCGCGTCTCCGGCCTGACGCGGGGCAAGGACTTCTTTCTCGGCTACAGCCCCGAGCGGATCAATCCCGGCGACCGCGAACATACCGTCGACCGGATCGTCAAGGTCGTCGCCGGCGAGAGCCCGGCGATCACCGAACGGCTCGCCGCGCTCTACGGTGCGGTGACCAGCGCGGGCGCGTTCCGCGCCGCCTCGATCAAGGCCGCCGAGGCTGCCAAGGTGATCGAGAACGCCCAGCGCGACATCAACATCGCCTTCATGAACGAGATCGCGCAGATCTTCGCCAAGCTCGACGTCTCGGTGTGGGACGTGCTCGACGCCGCCGCGACCAAATGGAATTTCCTGCGCTTCCAGCCCGGGCTGGTCGGCGGCCACTGCATCGGCGTCGATCCCTATTACCTCAGCCACCGCGCCCAGGAGCTCGGCCATCTGCCGCGGGTGGTGCTCGCCGGGCGCTCGATCAACGACGGCATGAGCAGCTGGATCGCCGACGAGATCCACAGCCGCCGCGGCGCCAAGGCCGGCAGCGTGCTGGTCCTCGGCCTCACCTTCAAGGAAGACGTGCCCGACCTGCGCAATTCGAAGGTCGCCGACCTGGTCGCCCGGCTGCGCTGGCTGGGCCACCGGGTCACGGTCCACGATCCGCTCGCCGACGCGGCGGAAGCACAGCACGAATATGGCCTGACGCTCGACCCCGATGCGCTGGCGTCGCGTTACGACATCGTCGTCGCAGCCGTGCCGCACGCCGGCTATCGCGGGATGGATGCCGCCGCGATCGCCGGGCTCGCCGCCGAGGGCGGGCTGGTCGCCGACCTCAAGGGAATGTGGCGGCACCTCGCATTCGACAACGGGTTGGACCGTTGGACCCTGTAGCCCAGCTGACCATTGCGCTCAGCCACGGTTAAGCTCGAATCAGCCATGCTGCCTTCGTTGGGGGACGAAGGGAGGAGTGGATTATGCACCCCGTTCTCAAGACTTTGGCTCTCGGCGCCGTGACAGCCGGCGCCATCGCGGCGACGCCCGCGAGCGCGCGGACTTATGTCGGCGTCAACTTCGGATTCGGCTACCCGGCCTATGGCTACGGCTATGCCCCGGCCTATTGGGGCCCGCCCCCGGTCTATTGGGGGCCGCCGGCCTACTACGGCTACGGCTTTTACCCTCGGTACGGCTATGGCTGGCGCCATCACGGTTGGGGCCATCGTGGCTGGGGCTACCGTGGCTGGGGTGGCCGTCACGGCTGGCGCGGACGGCACTGGTAGCCGCTGCCGGACCGGTTGGCTGATGTGCCGGCCGGTCGGCTGAACCCTGTTCGATTGCACTATGGGCCGGGCCGTGCGCTCGGCCCTTTTTTTGTGCACGACAGTCGTCGCCGCCAGAGTAATAACTAACCGGGATAACTGATCTTCTATAATCCTAATTATCCTATATGGTACATTGTGACAAAGGCTCGCCATCGCCTCCTTTCGTCGCTAACGGGGCTGAAAGACGGAGAGAATCATCGACCAGATCGCCGCCCTGCCCTATCGCGCCGAAGAGGACGGCTCCTTTCGCGCCCTTCTCATCACGTCGCGCGATACGCGTCGCTGGGTCATTCCGAAGGGCAATCTGATCCGCGGCCTCGATCCGCATCAGGCCGCGGCGCGCGAGGCGTTCGAAGAGGCGGGGATCTCGGGCATTCCCTGCCCGATCGCGATCGGCAGCTACCATTACACCAAGCGGCGGCGCGACGGCTCCGACCGCGATATCGAGGTCGAGGTCTTCCCGCTCGCGGTCATCACCCAGTTCGACAACTGGCCCGAGCAAGCGGAACGATCGACCCGCTGGTTCACGCTGCCGGAGGCGGCCGCCGCCGTCGACGAGCCTGAATTGAAGGCCATCATCGCCGACTTTCGCGAACCGCCAAAGCCGGTCGGAATCAGTACACGCGCGATCCTCTGGGCGCGCGAAAAAGGGGGCGAGGCAATTCCGATGCTGCGTTGGTTCCAGGCACTGATGCCCAAGCAAGGGCGCTTCTTCGAGCTGTTCGAGGCGCATGCCGCAACGCTGGTGGCGGGAGCCGATGCGCTCGCCCGGCTGCTCCAGGGCGGCGAGGGGATGGACCAGCAGCGCCAGGCGATCCGCGACCATGAGCATGCCGCCGACGACATCACCCGCGAGGTGCTGATCGACGTCCGCAAGACCCTGGTCACGCCGTTCGACCGCAGCGCGATCACCAGCCTGGTCGGCTCGATGGACGACGCGATCGACCAGATGAACAAGACCGCCAAGGCCATCTCGCTCTATGACTTCAGCGAATTCGCGCCGCAGATGCGCGACATCAGCGGGATCATCATCGAAGCCGCCCGCATCACCGCCGAGGCGATCCCGCTGCTGCGCTCGGTCGGTACAAATGCGCAGCGGCTGCACAAGCTGACCGAGCGGATCGTCGAGATCGAAGGCCATGCCGACGATATCCACGACGCGGGCATGAGGGCATTGTTTCAGAGCTATGGCGAAAGCCGGCCGATGATGTTCATCGTCGGCTCCGAGATTTACGATCACCTCGAAAAGGTGGTCGACTGCTTCGAGGATGTCGCCAACGAGATCGACGGTCTCGTCACTGATCACGCCTGACGCGACCGAGCGACCATGCAAAGCTTTGCCACACCGCTTATCGCGCTGATCTTCGTCGCGCTGGCGTTCGACTTCCTCAATGGGCTGCACGACGCCGCCAACTCGATCGCCACGGTCGTCTCGACGCGCGTGCTGCGACCGCATTACGCGGTGATGTGGGCCAGTTTCTTCAACTTCATCGCCTTCCTCGTCTTCGGCCTGCACGTCGCCAACACCGTCGGCACCGGCATCATCGATCAGCATGTCATCGACATGCGAGTGATCTTCGGCGCTTTGATGGGGGCGATCAGCTGGAATCTGGTCACCTGGGGACTTGGCATCCCATCGTCGAGCAGCCACGCGTTGATCGGCGGACTGTTGGGCGCCGGCACAGCCAAGGCCGGCGTCAGCGCGATCGTCTGGAAGGGCGTGCTCAAGACCGCAGCCTTCATTGTCCTGTCTCCTTCCTTCGGATTCGTCCTCGCGCTTGTCCTCATCCTCGTCGTCACTTGGCCGGTCTCGCGCTTTACCCCGATTTCCGTCGATCGCGGGTTTCGTCGGCTCCAACTCGTGTCGTCCGCGCTCTATTCGGTCGGGCACGGTGCCAACGATGCACAGAAGACGATGGGGATCATCGCCGTGCTGCTCTATTCGCAGGGCCAGCTCCACGGTGACTTTCACGTGCCTTTTTGGGTGGTCCTGTCCTGTCAGGCGGCGATGGCGCTCGGCACGCTGATGGGCGGCTGGCGGATCGTGCGCACGATGGGGTCGCGGATCACTCGGCTGACGCCGATGCAGGGTTTTTGCGCGGAATCCTCGGGCTCGATCGCCTTGTTCGTCGCGACTTATTTCGGCATCCCCGTGTCTACCACGCACACGATCACAGGCTGCATCGTCGGCGTCGGCGCTTCGCGGCGCATGTCAGCAGTGCGTTGGAACGTTGCCGGCCGGATTGTCATCGCCTGGGTCGTCACTCTGCCCGTCGCCGCGGCGATTGCCGCGGCGTTCTACGGTCTCGCCGGGCTCTACTGACCTCAGTAGTCCGGCTTGGCGAAATTCTCCGGATGGCCAAAGTCGGTCTGACTGCCCTGCGAGCCCATGCCGCCCATCCGCGCGCCCTTGGCGCCGTCATTCGCACGCTCGCGCGCGCGCTTGCGCATTTCCGCGAGCTCGACCATCTCGACTTCCGCCGCTTCGGCCTTCTGCTCCTCGGTCATGCTCGCCTTGACCTTCTTCGCTGCGGCCTTCCTAGCCTCGGCGTCCTGCGCGTCGGTCAGTTCCGCGTCGGTCTTGCTGCTGATGTCGCCGGACTTGTCCATCTCCGGACCTCCTCAAGCCAATGGGGTGATGCGGAAAAAACGAACCGGCCAAAGCCCTGTTCCCGCGTCTTCCCGAGGCCGGCCGATCACGATTTACGACAAATTGCGAGACAACTGCTAACCATATAGGTTATGAAGCGACATGATCAGCCGCATCCGCGAGATCCGCCGCGCCCGCCGGATGACGTTGCAGCAGGTCGCCGACGCCTGCGATCCGCCGACCACGGCGCAGACCATCGGCCGGCTGGAGACCGGGATGCGCACCGTCTCGGTCGCCTGGCTCAACCGCATCGCCGCCGCGCTGGGTGTCGCGGCAGCCGATCTCGTTCGCCTGCCCGAACGGGCCGATCTGGCGGTCGCGGCGGTGCTCGGCCCCGACGGCGCCAACGCCCCACGCTCACCGCGGCTGATCGTCCCGCCGCAGCCATCCGACGGCCATCTCGCGATGCTGGTCGAGGCGGGCGTCGGCGATTACCGCGCCGGCGATGAAATCTGGCTCGAACGGCTGGCGCCGGACCGCTTCGCCGGCGCGCTCAATCGCGACCTGCTCGTCCCCCGCCCGGCCGGGCGGTTCCTGTTCGGTCGGCTGATCGGCCTCGAACCGGATCGACTGTTGCTGCTGCCGCTCGGCAGCGGCGGGCGCCAGATGGTCGTCTCGAGCCCGAGCTGGGCCGGGGTCGCGGTGCGCCTGGTCAGGCCACTGTAAGGCCAGGTCTGTCGGAAAATTGGTGGGCGATGACGGGTTCGAACCGCCGACATCCTCGGTGTAAACGAGGCGCTCTACCGCTGAGCTAATCGCCCGCGCGTGGCGATGCCATCAGCGGCGGCGCGGCGCAACTAATAGGCCAGCTCCTTGACGATCGCGTCGACCATCTTCTTGGCGTCGGCCAGCAGCATCATCGTATTGTCGCGGTAGAACAGCTCATTGTCGACGCCGGCATAGCCGACACCGCCCATCGAGCGCTTGATGAACAGCACGGTCGCCGCCTTTTCGACGTCGAGGATCGGCATGCCATAGATCGGCGAGCTCTTGTCGGTCTTCGCCGCCGGATTGGTCACGTCATTGGCGCCGATGACGAAGGCGACGTCGGTCTGGCCGAATTCGGTGTTGATGTCCTCGAGCTCGAACACCTCGTCATAGGGCACGTTCGCCTCGGCGAGCAGCACGTTCATATGTCCCGGCATGCGGCCGGCGACCGGATGGATGGCATATTTGACCGAGACGCCTTCCTTTTTCAGCAGATCGGCCATCTCGCGCACCGAATGCTGCGCCTGCGCCACCGCCATGCCATAGCCGGGCACGATGATCACCTGATTGGCGTTCTTCATGACGAAGGCGGCGTCCTCGGCCGAGCCGGTCTTGTACGGCCGGTCGATCGCCTGGCCGCCCGCCACCGCCTCCTCGCCACCGAAGCCGCCGGCGATGACGCTGATGAAGCTGCGGTTCATCGCATGGCACATGATGTAGCTGAGGATCGCGCCCGAGGAGCCGACCAGCGCGCCGGTGATGATCATCGCGCTGTTGTGCAGGGTGAAGCCCATCGCCGCCGCCGCCCAGCCGGAATAGCTGTTGAGCATCGAGACGACGACCGGCATGTCGGCGCCGCCGATCGGGATGATCAGCAGGAAGCCGACGAGGAAGCTGAGCCCGGTGATGGTGAAGAACACCCAGGGCGCCTGGTCGGTCAGGAAATAGCCGATCAGCCCGAGGATCGCGGCGATGATGCCAAGGTTGATGACATGGCGCGCCGGCAGCTTGATCGGCCGGCCCGACATATTGCCGTTCAATTTGAGGAAGGCGATCACCGATCCCGAAAAGGTGATCGCGCCAATCGCCAGCCCCAGTCCCATCTCGACCCGCGTCTGGGTGTGGATCAGATGGCGGCCGACCGGATCCAGCACATTGGGATCGGCGATGCCGAAGGCTTCCGGATTGAGATAGGCGGCGACCGCGACCAGCACCGCCGCCATGCCGACCAGCGAATGGAAGGCGGCGACGAGCTGCGGCATCGCGGTCATCGCGATGCGCTGGGCGACGACATAGCCGATCACCGCGCCGACCGCGATCGCGGCGGTAATCTCGACCAGCGAGATATTCAGATGAGTGACCAGCGTCGTGGCGATGGCAATGACCATGCCGACCATGCCGAAGCGATTGCCGCGCCGGCTCGACACCGGGCTCGACAGCCCGCGCAGGGCGAGGATGAAGCACGCGCCGGCGATCAGATAGGCGAAGCCGACGACCGTAGGCGGCGGCGCCGCCGCCGCCAGCGTGCCTTCGGCAAAGCTCACGAGCGGTCCTTCTTCTTGTACATCGCCAGCATGCGCTCGGTGACGGCGAAGCCGCCGAAGATGTTGATGCTGGCGAGGACAACCGCGAGCAGGCCGAGGTATTTCGACAGCGACGAGCCACTCGCCGCGCTGGCGACCAGCGCACCGACGATGATCACGCTGGAGATCGCGTTGGTCACCGCCATCAGCGGCGTGTGCAACGCCGGCGTCACCGACCAGACGACGTAATAGCCGACGAAACAGGCCATCACGAAGATCGACATGATCGAGACGAAATCCACTTACCGGCCCCTTCTCATCCCAGCAGCCGCGAATTGACCACCGCCCCGCCCCTGGTCAGCCGCACCGCCTGGACGATCTCGTCCTCGTCGGGCAGCATGGGCCGGCCGGCTTCCTTGTCCCAGAAGGCGCTCAGGAAGTTGAACAGGTTTCGCGCATAGAGCGCCGAGGCGTCGGCCGCCACCCTCGAGGCCATGTTGCGATGGCCGATGATCGCGACACCGTGACGGCGCACCACCTCGCCGGCGACCGCGCCTTCGACATTGCCCCCCTGCTCGACCGCGAGATCGACGATCACCGAGCCCGGCTTCATCGTCGCGATCTGGGCGTCGCTGACCAGCCGCGGCGCCGGCTTGCCCGGGATCAGCGCGGTGGTGATGACGATGTCCTGCTTGGCGATATGGCTCGACACCAGCTCGGCCTGGGCGGCCTTGTACTCATCGGACATCTCGGATGCGTAGCCGCCCGCGCCCTCGCCCTCGATACCTTTGACTTCGGTGACGAAGATCGCCTTGGCGCCAAGCGATTCGATCTGCTCGCGGGTGGCGGCGCGGACATCGGTCGCCGAGACCACCGCGCCCAGCCGCCGCGCGGTGGCGATCGCCTGGAGGCCGGCAACGCCGACGCCCATGACAAACACCCGCGCCGCCGACAGCGTGCCGGCCGCGGTCATCATCAGCGGCAACGCCCGGCCATATTCGGCGGTGGCGTCGAGCACCGCCTTGTAGCCTGCGAGGTTGGACTGCGACGACAGCACGTCCATCGTCTGCGCGCGGGTGATGCGCGGCATGAGCTCCATCGCGAACGCCTCGAGCCCGGCCGCGGCATAGCCGTCGATCCGTGTCCGCTCGGCGAAGGGGTTGAGCGCGCCGACCAGCCAGGCGCCCGGCTTGGCGTCACTGAGCGAGGCCGGGTCCGGCCCCTGGACGGCGAGGATCAGATCGGCGCCGCTCAGCGCCGCCGCGCGATCGCCGAGCGCGGCGCCGGCCGCGGTATAGGCGGCATCGTCGATCGAGGCGCCGAGGCCCGCGCCGACCTCGACCGCAACCGCGGCGCCAAGCGCGATGAACTTGCCGATGGTCTCTGGCGTTGCCGCAACACGCCGCTCGTCCGGGGCGGACTCCCTGACGACGGCAATCTTCATGAATTCATCTTGCGATCAGCAGGATCACTATGAAAGCGAGGATGAAGCTCGCGAGCGCACCCCATTTGAACAGGGCGATAAAGCCCGAATAGGTTCGCTCATGGGCCTGGAAATCGGAGCCCTTACCCGCCATCACCGTCCCCATCACCTGAATCAACTTGGCCGCGACGCGGCAGCCGCCCCTACACCAGCAAGCTGCGCGAGCGTCAAGCCGCCGCCTTAAGGTCGTCTTCACATCCTTTGCCTAGAAACCGTCCCATAGCAGGACGGATTGGACGGGGATGGACGGTCCGGGGGCAATACTGCTGGTCGACGACGAGCCGGCGCAGCAGCGGCTGACGGCGGCAATCCTGACTCGCGCCGGCTGGACCGTGGAGACCGCCGGCGAAGGCGAGGAAGCGCTCGCCCGGATCAATCAGCCAGCGGCGCAACCGCTCGCTGCGGTGGTGATCGATCACGCCATGCCGGGCCATGCCGGCGCGGCGCTGGTCGGCGCAATTCGTGCCGCACGCCCCGAGCTGCCACTGTTGATGCTGACCGCGCAAAGCTCGGCTGACAGCGCCATCGCGGCGATGCGTGCCGGCGCCACCGATTTTCTTGCCAAGCCGATTGCCGCGGACCAGCTGCTCGCCGCGCTGACGACCGCCACCGCGCGCGACGGCGGCGTTCAGGAACTGCGCCCGCTCTCCGAAAAGCTCGGCCAGCCGCTCGGCTTCGACGAGATCGTCGGATCAGCCCCGGCGTTCCGTGCCGCGCTGGCGATCGCCGCCAAGGCCGCGCGAACCCGGGTCGCGATCCTGATCGACGGCGAGAACGGCACCGGCAAGGAAGTCCTCGCCGCGGCGATCCACGCTGCCTCGCCCCGCGCGCGGCGGCCGATGGTCGTGGTCAACTGCGGTGCCGTCCCGGCCGCCCGGATCGACGCCGAGCTGTTCGGCCAGGACCCCAGCGCCTTCGCCGGCACCGCCGAGCGCCGGCCTGGCCGTTTCATCGAGGCGGACGGCTCGACCCTGTTTCTCGACGAGATCGGCGAGCTGCCGGCCGAAACCCAGGCGCGATTGCTGCGCGTGCTGAACTCCGGCGAGGTCCAGCCGCTCGGCGGCCGCCCGGTTGCCGTCGACGTCCGGGTGATCGCCGCGACCAACCGCCCGCTCGGCGCCGAGATCGCCGCCGGGCGCTTCCGGGCGGATCTCCATGTCCGGCTGAACGGCGTCCAGGTGACGATACCGCCGCTCACCGAACGAAGCGCCGACATTCCGGCGCTCGCCCGCCATCTGCTGTCGCGCATTGCCGCGCAGCCCGGCATGCGGCGGCTCGGCATCACCGAGGACGCACTGGCGCTGCTGATGGCCTATCGCTGGCCGGGCAATGTCCGCCAGCTGCAGAATGTGCTGTTCCGCGCCGCCCTGCGCTGTGACGGCGACATGCTGACACCGGCCAATTTTCCCCAGATCGCGCGCGAAACCAGCGGTGCGATCTCCGGCCTTGCGCTCGCCCATGCCCAGCCGTTGGCCGGCGTCACCCTGTTCGAGGCGAACGGCCATCTTCGCTCCTTGGACGCCATCGAAGGCGACATCATCCGCCTTGCCATCGGCCATTATCGCGGCCGGATGACCGAGGTCGCGCGGCGGCTGGGAATCGGCCGCTCGACTCTCTATCGCAAGCTCGGCGAGCTTGGCATCGACCACGCCGCCTGACGGTGGCGTCGCCACGCAGACCGCGCTATTGCGCCAGCAACATCCGGGAAGCTTTATGACGCGCAAATATTTCGGCACCGATGGCATCCGCGGCCGCACCAACGAGCCGCCGATGACGCCCGAAGTGGCGATGAAGGTCGGTCAGGTCGCCGGCGCCCATTTCCTGCGTGGCAAGCACCGCCACCGGGTGGTGATTGGCAAGGACACGCGGTTGTCGGGCTATATGATGGAATCGGCGCTGGTCGCCGGCTTCACCAGCGTCGGCATGGACGTCGTCCTGGTCGGACCCCTGCCGACTCCGGCGGTGGCGATGCTGACCCGCTCGATGCGCGCCGATCTCGGCGTGATGATTTCGGCCAGCCATAATCCCTTTGCCGACAATGGCATCAAACTGTTCGGTCCTGACGGCTATAAGCTGTCCGACGAGGATGAAGCGGCGATCGAGAGCAAGCTCGAGCGGCCGCCGCGGCTCGCCGCAGCACCTGATATCGGCCGCGCCCGGCGGGTCGAGGACGCCCGCGGCCGCTACATCCATTTCGCCAAATCGGCCTTTCCAGACCATCTCCGGCTCGACGGCCTGAGGATCGCGATCGACTGCGCCAATGGCGCCGCCTACCAGGTCGCACCCTCGGCGCTGTGGGAGCTCGGCGCCGACGTGATCACCCTTGGCGTCAGCCCCAGCGGAACCAACATCAACGAGGATTGCGGTTCGACCCATCCCGCAGCGCTCCAGGCCAAGGTGCTGGAAACCCGGGCGGACATCGGCATCGCGCTCGACGGCGACGCCGACCGGCTGGTGGTGGTCGACAATCAGGGCCAGCTGGTCGACGGCGACCAGCTGATGGCGCTGATCGGCGGCACAATGGCCAAGCGCGGCGCGCTCAGGGGCGGCGGCGTGGTCGCGACCGTCATGTCCAACCTCGGCCTCGAACGCTATTTCGCCAGCCAGGGCCTCGCGCTGTTCCGCACCAAGGTCGGCGACCGCTATGTCCTCGAGGACATGCGGGCGCGGGACTGCAACCTCGGCGGCGAGCAGTCCGGCCATATCATCCTCGCCGATCACGCCACCACGGGAGACGGTCTCATCGCCGCGCTGCAAGTGCTTGCCGCGCTGGTCGAATCAGGCAATCCTGCGCATCGTGTGCTGCACCTCTTCGATCCGCTGCCCCAGCTGCTCAAGAACGTCCGCTTCAACGGCGGGCAGCCGCTTGACGACGACCGGGTCAAGTCGGTGATCGCCGACGCCGAGAACCGGCTGGCCGGCACCGGCCGGCTGGTCATCCGCAAATCGGGCACCGAACCGCTCATCCGGGTGATGGCCGAGGGCGAGGATGACGGGCTGGTCGCCGCCGTCGTCGACGAGATCTGTGACGCCGTGCGGCGCGCGGCGTGACGGCAGTCCCGCGGATCCTGTCCGTCGCCGGCTCGGACTCGAGCGGCGGCGCGGGCATCCAGGCCGACATCAAGAGCATCACGATGATGGGTGGCCATGCGATGACCGCGGTCACCGCCGTCACCGTCCAGGACAGCATTGGCGTCAGCGAGATCCTGCCGATCCCGCCGGCGATCGTGGCCGCCCAGATTCGCGCCGTGCTCGACGACCTCGGCGCCGACATGATCAAGACCGGCATGCTGGTCGACGCCGCGACGGTCGCCGCCCTGCTCGAGGCAATCGAGGGGGATGAAACGCCGCTGGTGGTCGATCCGGTGATGGTCGCCAAGGGCGGCGCCAAGCTGCTCGCCGACGATGCTGTCGCGCTGATGTCCGAGCGGCTGCTGCCGCAGGCGCTGCTGATCACCCCCAATGCACCCGAGCTGGGCGTCCTGACCGGGATGACGATCGCCGATCCGACCACCGCGCGGATCGCCGCACTGCGCCTGTCCCGCCGCACCGGCGCGATGGTGCTCGCCAAGGGCGGCCATCTCCCCGGCGACACGGTAGTCGACTGGCTGGTCGCGCGCGACGGCCGCGTCGCCCATTGGGAGGAGTCGCGGATCGACAGCCGCAACACCCATGGCACCGGCTGCACATTGGCGAGCGCGATCGCGACCGGCCTGGCGGCCGGCATGGAAGTGTGGAACGCGGTCGACCGTGCGCGCGCCTATGTCCGCGCGGCGATCCAGGCGGCGCCGGGAATCGGCAAGGGCCATGGTCCGCTCGGCCATGCGCTCGGCCGCCCGCATTTTCCTGTGGATCGTTGATCATCGCGATTCCATCGCACCGCATTCGCGATTAATCGGGCCGCCATGGCGAACCCCTCCTTCCACCTCGAACGACCCCATCCGGCACCGATCGCCGGGGTCGACGAGGCGGGACGCGGCCCGCTCGCTGGTCCCGTGGTTGCGGCCGCCGTCATCCTCGATCGCCGGCGGGTCCCGCGTGGGATCAACGATTCAAAGAAGCTGACCGCCGAGGCGCGACAGGCGCTCTCGGCTAAGCTCCATCGCTGCGCAGCGGTGGGCATAGGCGTCGCTTCGAACGAGGAAATCGACGCGATCAACATCTACCAGGCGACGATGCTGGCGATGATCCGGGCGGTCGATGCGCTCGGCGTCGCCCCCGCCGTGGTGCTGGTCGATGGCAATGCGCTGCCGAAATGGCAGCACAGCGCCCGCGCCATCATCGGCGGCGACGGATTATGCCTGTCGATCGCCGCGGCATCGATCGTCGCCAAGCATCACCGCGACTGCCTGATGATCGCCTATGACGGCGATCACCCCGGCTATGGCTGGTCGTCGAACAAGGGTTACGCGACCCCAGATCACCGCGCCGCCCTGGCCAAATTGGGGCCTTCCCCGCTCCATCGGCGGTCGTTCGAACCGGTCGCGCAGCTTATGCTGGCGCTCTGAGTCCTCCGCGCCACACCACAACAACTTGCGTATTTTCCGCCAGGCTGGACTCAACCGCTTGTGGTCTTGTCCACAATCCACATTGGTAAGATGGAATATGAGGAGTCCCCACCAAACGGCTTGGGTTGACCCTTGGAGTCCCCGTCGTCAGTTTGCGCGCCAAGGGGGCGTTCCGTGTGAAAAAACTTACACTCGATAGCGTGATCGAGGGAGATTGCGTCGCCGCCATGGAGGCGATGCCGCCGGCCTCGGTCGACATGATCTTCGCCGACCCACCCTATAATCTCCAGCTTGGCGGCGAGCTGCACCGGCCCGACGGCAGCCATGTCGACGCCGTCACCGACGATTGGGACAAGTTCGACAGCATCAAGACCTACGACGCCTTCACCACCGCCTGGCTGCGCGCCGCGCGACGGGTGTTGAAGGACGACGGCGCGCTCTGGGTGATCGGCAGCTATCACAACATCTTCCGGGTCGGCGCACGGCTGCAGGACGAAGGCTTCTGGCTGTTGAACGACATCGTCTGGCGCAAGGCCAATCCGATGCCCAATTTCCGCGGTACCCGCTTCACCAACGCCCATGAGACGCTGATCTGGGCTTCGACCGGCGAGGATGCCCGCTACACCTTCAACTACACCTCGATGAAGGCGCTGAACGACGAGCTGCAGATGCGCTCGGACTGGGTCATGCCGATCTGCACCGGCGGCGAGCGATTGAAGGTCGATGGCCATAAGGCGCATCCGACGCAGAAGCCCGAGGCGCTGCTCTATCGCATCCTGCTCGCCTGCACCCGGCCGGGCGACGTCGTGCTCGATCCCTTCTTCGGCACCGGCACCACCGGCGCGGTCGCGCGCCGGCTCGGCCGTCGCTGGATCGGCATCGAGCGCGAGCCGCGCTACGTCGCGCTGGCCCGCGAGCGTATCGCCGCCACTCTGCCACTCGACGAGAGCGCGATGACGATAATGCCATCGAAGCGGAGCGCGCCCCGCGTGCCGTTCGGCGCGCTGGTCGAGACCGGCATGATCATGCCCGGTGCGGTGTTGACCGACAGCCGTCGCCGCTGGCGCGCCCATGTCCGCTCGGACGGCTCGCTGGCGATGGTCAACGGCTCGGCCAAGCAAGGCTCGATCCACCAGCTCGGCGCCGCCGCCCAGAACGCGCCTTCGTGCAACGGCTGGACCTTCTGGCATGTCGAGGGCGATGCTGGGGCGCTGACCCTGATCGACGAGTTGCGCCAGCAGTACATCGCGACCTTGGGCGAGTGACCGCGCGGGTCTATCTCCGCCCGACCGCCTTTATCGACGCGCCCTTCGGCCATAACGGCCGGGCGCTGCGGCTGGCCGGTGGGCTGCAATGGTTTTCCGCGGTCGAGCTGATCACCAGCGATTACGGGCAGCGCGGTACGGTCGAGCTCGTCCCGGTCGAGCAGCTTGAGGCGCGGATCGCGGCCCTGCCGGCGCCGCAGGCGGCCGAAGCCCAGGCCTTTCTCGCCCGGCTGCTCGCGCCGCGCCCTGCACTTTCGCTCGGCGAGCGGGTAGTCCGGCTTGATCAGCCGCAGGTGATGGCGATCCTCAACCTGACGCCGGACAGCTTTTCCGACGGCGGCCGCCATTTCGACGATCCAGTCGCCGCCGCCGATGCCGCGACGGCGATGGCGGCGGTGGGCGCGGCGATCATCGATGTCGGCGGCGAATCGACCCGGCCCGGCGCGCAGCCGGTCTGGGAGGGCGACCAGACCGCCCGCGTCCTGCCGGTGATCGAACGGCTCGCCGCGGCCGGCGTCGCCATGTCGATCGACACGCGCAACGCCAATGTCGCGGCCGCCGCGCTAAAGGCCGGCGCGGCGATGGTGAACGACGTCTCTGCCGGCAAATTCGATCCGCGGATGCTGGAAGTGGTCGCCGCCGCCGGCTGCCCGATCGTCCTGATGCATCATCAAGGTCAGCCCGAGACGATGCAGCACGACCCGCGCTACGACGACGTGCTGCTCGACGTCTATGACTGGCTGGAGGATCGCATCGCCGCCGCCACCGATGCGGGCATCGCCAAGGACCGGATCCTGGTCGATCCGGGCATCGGCTTTGGTAAGACGCTGCGGCATAATCTGATGGTTCTCAACGGCTTGTCTCTGTTCCATGGCCTCGGCTGCGCGCTCGTGCTGGGGGCGAGCCGGAAGCGGCTGGTCGGCGCCCTGTCCGGTGAGGCGCCGGCCGAGAAACGGCTGCCCGGATCGCTCGCACTGGCCCTCGCTGGGGCTAGCCAAGGTGTTCAAATCCTGAGAGTTCATGACAGCGAGGAGAGTGTTCAGGCCCTGCGGGTCTGGCGCGGGCTGCGTGATTCGGCTCTGACGCCCTGAACGGTTGCTCAACTCACCGGCAGGACGGCTCGGCTCGTCCTGGCGGGATTTCCAGCTATCGTACGAGCGGCTCAGCCCAACGACTCTGATCTTCTCGCAGGTGCACAATCTCCCCTAGCCGGGCGCCTCCACAGTGAGGTTGCGGGTTGCTCATGCTTAAGACAGGGGTGCGCCTCGCCGGCGCAATGCTGGCGATGACGGCGACAATTATGCCAGTCAGCGCGGCAAATGCGCAATATCTTCAATGTGTTCCCTTTGCCCGGATGATCTCCGGCGTCGAGCTGTTCGGGCGGGCGGCGAGCTGGTGGCACCAGGCGATCGGTCGCTATGACCAGGGCTCGCTGCCGCGCGCCGGCGCGGTGCTGGTGTTCAAGGCGATCTCGTCGATGCGGTCGGGCCATGTCGCGACGGTCAGCCGGGTGGTGTCGAGCCGGGTGATCGAGGTGACCCACGCCAATTGGTCGATCATTCACGGCCGGCGCGGCCAGATCGAACGCAACGTCCAGGTCGTCGACGTCTCGCCGGCGAACGACTGGAGCAAGGTTCGCGTCTGGTGGGCGCCTCAGCAGGACCTCGGGACGACCAACTATCCGACCTACGGTTTCATCTACGGCGGCAAGGGACAAGCCAATCCGCCCGGCGAATTCACCAATCCGTTGATGGTGACGATCCGGCCGCCGGCGCCGCGGCCGATGTGGTCGATAACCACCGCCCGCGTCTACCTGCCCAGCACCCAAGCGTCGGTGCGGTTCGCGATGACGCAGCAAGCGGTCAGCGGCACTTCACTCGTTCAGCCCGTGCTGGTGACGCTGCGGCCGCCTGCGCCGCGGCCGATGTCGCCGACCATGCCGCTTCCGGCCATCGCGCCGCCGCCACTGCCGGCCAAGCCGCTGGAGCAGATCGCGCTCAGGTAACGCCATGGGTCCAGCGCTGGATCAGCGGCGACAGCAGCAGCAGGACCAGCCCGAGGACCATCGCGGCGATGCCGATGTTCGAGAACACGCCGAGATAAATGCCGAGCGAAAGCTTGAAGTTGGTCACCTGACCGCCGACCGTCTCGACGCTGGCGAGCTGGGCGACGCTGCCGGCGACATATTGCGCGACCGAGATCGACAGGAACCAGACGCCCATCATCAGCCCGACGACCCTGGCGATCGCCAGCTTGGTAATCATGCTCAGGCCCACCGGCGAGATGCACAGCTCGGCGATCGAGTGGATGAAATAGAGCAGCGCCAGCCACCAGACGCTGACCTGGAAGTTGGGGCCGGCATAGCGCGCGCCCCAGACCAGCACGAAGAAGCCGGCGCCGACACCGATCAGGGCGATGCCGAATTTGATCGCCAGCGTAGGCTCGATCCCGCACCGTGCCATCGCCGTCCACAAAATGCTCATCAGCGGCGCGAGCAGGACGATGAAGAAGGCGTTGAAGAACTGGGTCTGGCCGGCGGTCATGGTGAACCAGCCGAAGATCGACAGATCGGTGTTGCGTTCGGCGAACAGCGTCAGCGACGAGCCGGCCTGCTCGAACAGGGTCCAGAAGGCGACGTTGAACACCACAAGCACGACCGCCGCGGTCATCATCTGCGCTTCGGCACGCGTGCCGGCACGCCATGACCAGATCGGAATGCCGATGACCGCGAGCAGGAAGGTCACGACCAGCGCCTTGCCGAGGAACGGCAGCGTCTTGAGATAGCCGATGAAGCCCGGCGCGGCCGCTGCCGCGGCGGCGTTGCCGATCACATTGTGGAACAGCCAGACCACCACCGGCACCGCGAGCAGCGCGCAGAGCAGGATTACAGGCGTCTTGTTGCCCATGCCGGGCGGTGGATCGCCATAACCTTCGAGCCGGCCGCCATCGAACTGGATCAGCATCCAGGACAACAGCATGCCGAAGGCGGCGAGGAGGAAACCGGCCCACCAGCCGACGCTGTCGGCCAGCCAGGGACAGAGGATCTGCGAGAACAGCGAGCCGAGGTTGATGCCCATGTAGAAGATGGTGAAGCCGGCATCGCGGCGCCGGTCGCCCATCGGATAGAGCGAGCCGACGATGGTCGAGATGTTCGGTTTGAAGAAGCCATTGCCGACGACGAGGATCGACAGGGCGAAGATCATCAGCCAGCTGTAGAAGGGCGAGCGATGGCCGCTCGGCTTGAACGCGCCCTTCGCCACGACCTTGACGACCTCGCGCTGCTCGCCGACCAGCGCGACCGACCCATCATCGCGGCCGATGATGCGCAGCTGTTGCCCGCCTTCGACGACATACTGCCGGCGCGCCTGGCCCTCGCCCTCGACGCGGACCTCGTAGCGCTGTCCCTCGATCATCGCGAAGGGCTTGGCCGGCTGGCCGCCGAAGCAGAGGGTGAAATAACCGATCGCCATCAGCAGGGCGCCGAGCTTCACCGAGCGCTTCGAGCCGAGATAGCGGTCGGCGATCCAGCCGCCGACCAGCGGCGTCAGATAGGCGAGGCTGGTGAAGGCGCCGTAGACCGCATTGGTCGTGTTGTCGTCGAACAGGAAGTGGTTCGCGAGGTAGAGCGCGAGCAGCGCGCGCATCCCGTAATAGCCGAAGCGCTCCCACATCTCGACGGTGAACAGCCGGGCGAGCTGACGGGGATGGCCGAACCAATCGTCACCATCCGATCGACTGACATGCGAGGATTCCGGCTCAGTGGTGGGATCGGCTGAGGGATTGACCATGAGAAGCCTTTGAAGCGGAAGCGCTAAACCTAGCGACGCATTCCACGCTGTGAAGCGACTTCCTCCGCTGGCTGACCGCTGCTAACCGACTGCGCATGACCTTCAACGACCTTTCCTCCCCGCTCGCCCTGTTGGGCAGCCGTCGCTCAGCCAAGGCGCGCGACATGGTGGCGCCCGGTCCTGACGCCGCCCAGCTCGACGCCATGCTGGCGATCGCAACCCGCGTTCCCGACCATGGCAAGCTTGCCCCCTGGCGCTTCGTCGTCATCGATCCCGAACGGCGCGAGGCCTTCGCCGAGCTGCTCAAGACCGCGTTCAAAGCGCAGAAGCCCGAGGCCGAGGATTTCGAGCTGGAGGCGGCCGAGCAATTCGCCCGCCAGGCGCCGACGCTGGTCGTCGCCCTCTCCGCGGCCAACCCGGCAAGCCATATCCCGGTCTGGGAGCAGCAACTTTCGGCCGGGGCGGCGGTGATGAACCTGCTGCATGCCGCCACCGCCATGGGCTTTGGCGCAGCCTGGCTGACCGGCTGGGCCGCCTATGACGAGACGGTGCTGGCAGCGCTGGGTCAGCCGGGCGAGCGAATCGCCGGCTTCGTTTTCATCGGCACGCCCGGCCGGCCGCTCGACGAGCGGCCGCGGCCGAAGCCCGAACAGGTGGTGCGGCACTGGGGCGCTTGACCCGGCGGGTGTATTACCTAACTATTGCGCCATGACGGGCCATGCACCGGTTTACCTGCAGATTCGCGCCGCTTTGACCGCAGCGATCATCGAAGGCCGGCATAATGACGGCGATCCGCTGCCATCGGTCCGCGCGCTGGCCTCGCGCCACCACGCCAATCCGCTGACCGTCGCCAAGGCCTATCAGGTGCTGCAGGAGGAAGGCGTGGTCGTCGTCAAGCGCGGCGTCGGCATGTTCGTCGCCCCGGGCGCGCGCCGCCGGCTGCGCGCCACCGAGCGCCGGATCTTCCTCGAGGAACGCTGGCCGGCGATCCTCGGCGACATCCGCCGGCTCGAGCTCGACCCGGCCGAGCTGCTCGAAACCCACTGACGCCGGCAAAGCCATGAACAGTCCGAGCACGGCCGCGATCCTGCCGGCCGACGCCGCCGGCATCGCCGCGGCGGCGACGCTGATCCGCGCCGGCCAGCCGGTCGCGGTCCCGACCGAGACCGTCTATGGCCTCGCCGCCGATGCTACGAATGGCGAGGCAGTGGCGCGAATCTACGCCGCCAAGGGCCGCCCCGCCTTCAACCCGCTGATCGTCCATTGTCGCGATTTCACCGAGGCGGCGCGGATCGCGCGATTCGATGCGGCAGCGGAGGCGCTGGCCGCCGCATTCTGGCCCGGCGCGTTGACGATCGTCGCGCCACGCCGCGACGATGCCGGCATCGCCGAAATCGTCACCGCCGCGCTACCGACGATTGCAGTTCGGGTGCCGGCCCATCCGGTGATGCAGGCGCTGTTGGCGGCGGTCGGCGGGCCGCTCGCCGCCCCTTCGGCCAACCGCAGTGGCCGGGTCAGCCCGACGACGGCCGCGCATGTCGCCAGCTCGCTCGGCGGAGAGATCCGCCTGATCCTCGACGCCGGCCCCTCCCCGCTCGGCCTGGAATCGACCATCGTCGCGACCGACGGCGAGGGACTGCGGCTGCTTCGCGCCGGCCCGATCGATGCCGCCGCGCTCACCGCTGCGACCGGCCAGGCCGTCATCTCATCCGATCAGGGGAAGATCGAGGCGCCCGGCCAACTCGCCAGCCATTACGCGCCGGCCAAGCCGTTGCGGCTCAATGCGCAAACCGCCGCGCCCGATGAGTTCCATCTCGGCTTCGGTGCCGTGCCCGGCGACTGGTCCCTGTCGCGCGACGGCGATCTCATCGCCGCGGCGGCCAATCTCTTCGCCGGGCTGCACATCGCCGAAGCCTCGGACAAGCCGCGGATCGCCGTGGCGCCGATCCCGATCGCAGGCCTCGGCGCGGCAATCGCCGACCGGCTTCAGCGCGCCTCGGCGCCAGCCGCCGATTTCAGCCGGTCGGCATAGCTCTTGCGGAACTTGGCCAGCTTGGGATCGACGATCACCCGGCAATAGGGATTCCGCCCGCCGTCCTTGACGACATATTCCTGGTGATAGTCCTCGGCCGGATACCAGGTCGCCAGCGGTTCGATCGTCGTCACCACCGGCCGGTCGTAATCCTTCTGTACCCGAGCGATCGCGGCGCGCGCTGCCGCTTCCTGCTCGGGCGAATGGGGGAAGATCGCCGAGCGATATTGCGTACCGACGTCATTGCCTTGGCGGTTGAGCTGGGTCGGGTCGTGCAGGTGGAAGAAGATCTCGAGGATATCGTCGTAGCTGATCACCGCCGGATCGAAGGTGATCCGCACCGCCTCGGCATGACCGGTCGTGCCGGTGCAGATCTGTTGATAGCTCGGATTGACGGTGGTGCCGCCGATATAGCCGCTCTCGACCGACTCGATGCCCGCGAGCTGATCCATCGCCGCTTCGATGCACCAGAAGCATCCCGCCGCCAGCGTCGCGCTTTCCTTGGTCATGCACTGCCCTTCCGTGACTCTTCGAGGTTCGATGTGGTCCGCACCGGCGCGGCTTTCAATGGTGTGGCGAGATGCAATCCTCGCCGTTTTCGATCTGGAGCGTGGCGTGATCGATGCCGAAGCGCCCGGCGAGATTCTCCGCCGCCCGGGCGAGGAAGGCGTCATTGTCGGCCGCCTCCGGCATGACGAGATGCGCGGTCAGCGCGGTCTCGGTCGTGCTCATCGCCCAGATATGAAGGTGATGGACCCTGGTGACGCCGGGCAGGCTGGCGAGATGATCGCTGACCGCCTCGGCATCGATCCCGCGCGGCACCGCCTGCAGGGACAGGGCAATGGCATCGCGCAGCAGGCCCCAGCTGCTCCACAGGATCACCGCGACGACGAGCAGGCTGGCGAGCGGATCGATCCAGAAGCTGTGGGTCAGGAAGATCAGCAGGCCGGCGACGACGACGCCCGCCGAAACCGCGGCATCGGCCGTCATGTGGAGGAAGGCGCTGCGGATATTGAGGTCGCCATGGCGCCCGCGGAAAAACAGCATGGCCGTCGCGAGATTGACGATGATGCCGGCGGCGGCGACGAGGATCACGTCGCGGCTGACCACCGGCAGCGGCGTGATCAGGCGTTGCACCGCCTCGGACGCGATGGCGCCACAGGCGACGAAGATGGTCAGCGCGTTGAACAATGCGGCCAGAATCGACGAGCCACGCAGGCCATAGGTGAATCGCCCGCCCGCCGGCCGCCGGCCGAGGATCGCCGCGCCCCAGGCGACGACCAGCGCCAGCACGTCCGACAGGTTATGGCCGGCATCGGCGAACAGCGCGACCGAATTGGCGGTCACGCCATAGACCAGCTCGATGATGACGAAGATCAGGTTAAGGCTGATGCCGATCGCAAAGGCACGGCCATAGTCCGCGGAGGCAGCGTCATGCGCCCCGTGATCATGGCCATGGTGATGATGCCCACCATGGCGATGCTGCGAATGGGCGTCATGGATCGCCATGGCCGAAGCCTAGGGTGCGGGACGGCCGGCCGCAACTTTCAGCGGCCGCGGTCGGCGGCGCGAATATCCCGCGCCAGCGCGGCGATGGCGATGGGAAAATAGGGTCCATCGCAGATTGCCAGCGCCTGATTGAGGTGGAGACGGCGGCCTTCCGGGACCGCCGCATCCAGCGCCGGATGACGCAGCAGCTCGGCGCTGCGATCAGGCGCCGTTGTCGCCGCCGCATCGAGCAGGACGAAATCGGGACGTACCGCGATCAGCGCCTCGAGCGGCATGCGCGACAACGCCGGCCGGCCGAGGCGGGTGGCGAAATTGACCAGCCCGACCCGGCGGATCACCTCGTCGATCAGGGAACCACTGCCGGTGAGATAGCCTCGCCGCTGGTAATAGGCGGCGGTTCGGCCGTGCCCCGGCGGCGGTCCGATCGCGGCCATCTGCGCCTGCATCCGCGCAATCAGCGCCTCGCCGCGAGCGGGATGGCCGACGACCGCTGCCATCCGCCGGACATTGGCATAGATGCTGGGAAGGTCGATCGCCGGCGGCAGGTCGACCACCCGCGCGCCCCGCGCCTCGACCGGCGCCAGCGCATCCTTGGCCCGAAACGGGCTGGCGATGACGAGATCGGGATCGAGCGCCAGCACCGCCTCGACGCTGCCATTCGTCATCGGCAACCGGCCCGCCTGTGCCGCGGCCGGCGACAGGCTCGGATCGCGGGCGAAGCGGGTGAGCGCGGCGATCTGGCCGGGATCGGCAAGAGCGATGAGATAGCCGTCGGCGCAGGTGTTGAGCGAGACGATCCGGCGCGGCGCGACCGGTCCGCTCGCGCCGCCGAGGGCCAGCGCCACGCCCAAGACCCCGCAAAAGCGTTTCGCCCAGCGCCACGACATGCTCTACGCCATGGCCGGTCGGGGACCGGGCGACAAGCCTTGGAGCCGACAGGGGACAATTGTGCCGAACGACCACATGCCGATCGCCCGCCCGTTGCTGCTCGCCGCGCTGGCGCTGCTCGCATTGGCGGCGGCGCTGGTCTCGATCGCCGTCGGCCCGGCCAATCTCGGCCTGCAGCGCACGATCGCGGCGCTCAGCGGCAGCGACGACAGCATCGCCCGCATTATCCTGTTCGAGCTTCGGCTGCCGCGGGCGGTGCTGGCGCTGCTGGTCGGCGCGATCCTCGGCCTGTCAGGCGCCAGCCTCCAGGGCTATCTGCGCAATCCTCTGGCCGAGCCGGCGGTGCTGGGCGTGTCGAATGCCGCGGCGCTCGGCGCGGTCATCGCACTCTATTTCGGCTTCGCCGCGCACTATCCGATTCTCCTGCCGCTGCTCGCCATCACCGGCGGCATGGTGGCGATGGTGCCGCTGCTGTTGCTTGCCCGACGCGGTGAGTCACCACTCGCGCTGATCCTCGCCGGGATCGCGGTGGCGACGCTTGCCGGCGCCGGCATCAGCCTTGCCTTCAACCTCTCGCCCAATCCCTTTGCCGCGGTCGAGATCATGACCTGGTTGATGGGCTCGCTGGAGGACCGCAGCTGGCTCCAGGTGATCATCGCCCTCCCCTGCATCATCGCCGGTAGCGCATTGCTGCTGTGGGATGGGCGCGCGCTCGACGCGTTGACGCTGGGCGAGGACGGCGCCCGGGCGCTCGGCGTCAACCTCGCAGCCGTCAGGACCCGGCTGCTGCTCGGCACCGCTATCGGGCTTGGCGGGGCGGTCGCGATCGCTGGCGCGATCGGTTTCGTCGGGCTGGTCGTGCCGCATCTCGTTCGGCCGCTGACCGATCGCAGCCCGGGCGCGGTGCTGCTGCCCTCGGCGATCGCCGGCGCCGCGCTGCTGACCATGGCGGACATCCTTGTCCGGCTGCTGCCGACGGTGACAGAACTGCGCCTGGGCGTGGTCACCGCGCTCCTCGGCGTGCCGGTCTTCCTCGCCCAGCTCGCCAAGGCGCGACGGCTATGGTGAGCATCCGGCTCGACAATCTCCACGTGTCGCTCGGCGGCGCGCCGGTCCTGACCGGCATCGACGCGCGGCTGGAGGGCGGCGTGCTGACCGGGGTGATCGGCCCCAATGGCGCGGGCAAGTCGACGCTTGCCCGCGCCGTCCTTGGGCTGATCGAGCCCGCTGCCGGCCAGGTGCTGATCGACGAAGCGCCGCTATCCACCATCCCCCGCAGCGAGCTGGCGCGACGGATCGCCTATCTGCCGCAGGGCCAGCAGCTCGGCTGGCCGCTGTCGGTGGCGCGGCTGGTCGCGCTGGGACGATTGCCACATCTCGCCCCTTTTTCGCGAATGACCGCTGCCGACGAGGCGGCCGTCGAGCGGGCGATGGCACGCACCGACGTCCTGCCGCTCGCCGCGCGCACGGCGACCGAGCTGTCCGGTGGCGAGCGCGCCCGCGCCCTCCTCGCGAGAGCCTTGGCGGTCGATGCCGCGGCGCTGATCGCCGACGAGCCGCTCGCCTCGCTCGATCCGGCGCATCAGCTCGATGTCATGACGCTGCTGGCGGCTGAAGCCCATCAAGGACGGCTCGTCGTCGCGGTGCTGCACGACCTGACGATGGCGGCACGGTTCTGCGACCGGCTGCTACTGATCTCGCACGGCCGGATCGTTGCCGATGGACCACCGGACATGGTGCTGACCGCGGAGCTGCTTGCCTCCGCCTATGACGTCAGGGCGTGGAAGGGCGAGGCTGAGGGCCATCGGCTGGTGGTACCGCTGGAACGTGCGCCGTGATGCATTGCGCGACTGCTGGCCGAGCGATACCGCTGCCCTGCAGGAGAGACACATGCACCGGCTTGCGCTTGCCAATCTGACCGCGATCGGGCTGACCCCGGCCGAGATCATCCACCTCGCCGCGGACATCGGCTGCGAGGGCGTCGCGCTCAACCCCGGTCTCGCCGATATCGATCTCGGCGGCCCGATCTATCGCATCGACAATGATCCGGCGCGGCGGCGCGAGACCGCCCAGGCGCTCGCCGACACCGGCGTGACGATCGATCTGGTCGACGCCTTCGTCGTGAGCCCGGATTTCTCGCTGGCGCTGGCCGAAACCGTGATGGACGTGTTCGGCGAACTCGGCGCGCACCTGTTCAACGTCGTCCTGACCGATCGCGAGGAAGCTCGCGCCCATGCGAATCTGGCGGCGCTGTGCGAGCTGGGGGTCCCGCGCGGGATGACCATGGCCGCGGAATTCTCGGCGATGGGCGGGCCGGTGTCGTCGCTCGCCAAGGCGGTCGAGCTGGTGACCTCGGGCAAGTTTGCCGGCCTCAAGGTGCTCATCGATTCGCTCCATCTCGCCCGCACCGGCGGGACGCCGGAGGACGTCGCAAGGATCGATCCGGCGCTGATCGGTGGATCACAGATCTGCGATGGACCCGCGGCCTGGCCCGGCCTCGAGGACTATCGTTACGAGGCGCTGTTCGACCGCGGCATTCCCGGCGAGGGCGAGCTGCCGCTGCGCGCCTTCCTCGACGTCATCCCCGCGAACGTCATCGTCTCGCCGGAGGTTCCGCTCAAATCGCTGCGCGACCAAGGCATCTCGATCCAGGAATGCGCGCGCCGGGCAGTGGAAGGGACGCGCCGGCTGCAGGCCGCGGTCGCCGCCTGACGGATCCTAGTTCCAGGCCGACAGATCCTTGTCGCGCAGCCGAAAGCGAACCCGCCGGCGGCGGAAATCGAGCGAGATCTTGCTGAAATTCTGCAGCAGGTCGCTGCCCAGCATCAGCGCCGGATCCTTCGCCAGGCCGAACAAGGCGAACGGCGGAACATCGGCAAAGGCGATCTGCACATTGCGCAGGATCAGCCCGCCGAGGCGGAACTCCGGGACGACATAGAGATCGGCGGTGACCACTTGGCCGGTGACGCTGATCATCCTGATCGGCTGGGATGGCGGCAGGCGGCGGCCGCGAAAGATCTTGTCGCGCAGCGCGAAATTGCCGACCGTGACCTGCGTGCCGGTATCGATCACGGCATAGACATTACCGCCGTCGATCGTGCCCTGGGTGAGGATCAGCTGGCCCTTGCGCCGGCGGGCGGTGACGACGATTTCGTCCGCTGACGCCACCGCCGCGGTCCGGCCATCCTGGATCGTGATCGTGTTCTTGACGAAGTCGAGCATCAGCCGTTGGCCAGACAGCGCGTCGATCCCGATCAGCCCGTCCGCACCGAGGGACGCCTCGGGCAGTGCCGGCGCGTTGATCCCATTCACGTCCGTGTCGCCGAGACCAAGCCGATCGATCATTACCGTATCGACGCGGTGCGCTCCCGCCATGGTCTGCAGTATCGCCGGTTTCCCGCTGGGAAGATCGAGCCGCCCGGCGAGCCCCTCGCCGACGACCGAGCGATCGGCGCCGCTGTCGACGATGAAGAGATAGGGGCCGCGATCGTTGACCTTCACGCGGACCAGCATCCGCGACATCAGCTCCTGCGCCTTCAGCGTCTGACCGTTCACCTCCAGCGTGCTGTCGATCGTCGCGGTCGGGATCATCGGGTGATCCGGCAACCCGGGCACGGCGCCGTGCACCGAAGGTTCGACGACCGCAGCCGGTGCGCCGGCTGCGGTCGGCGGTTGATCCGCGGCCGCGGCAATGAACATCGCCGCGGCCATCAGGGTGATCGCGATCACCCCGCCATCTTAGCTATTACTCGGGCAGTTGCCACCTCACCCAATCGGCCCGGCTCGCCTCGACCGGCGTGCCGTCGGCCGCCTGCGCCGGAAGGAAGCGCGCGCGCTTCGCATAGTAGTAGCAGGCGGCCCTATCGAGCGAGTCATAGCTGCTCGAACTGGTGACCTGGCAATCGGTCACGCGGCCGTTGGCGCCGACCCGCACGGTGATCCCAACGCGGCCCTCCTGGCCAGCTCGGATCGCCTCGACCGGATAGTCGTCGGTGGTGACCCAGACGGTGCGGTCACCCTTCACCTGCAGCGGACGAGACGGGCTCGGCGGCTGGGGCGGCAGGGGATCAGGCACCTTTGGCAATTTCGTCAGATCGGGTCCGAATATCGGTCCCGGCGTCCGCGGAATGGGGAATGGGTCCGGTAGCGGCAGCGGGTCCGGCAGTTGCTGCCTCGGCTTGGGCTCCGGCGGCATTGGCGGTGGTGGTTCGGGAGCGGCGATCGGCGGCAATAATATCATTGGCGGGTCGTCGCGAGGTATGAACTTAAGCGCCAATCCATTAACGAATGCGTAGCCGATGGCGAGATGGATCAAGACAACGCCACCGATGGATACTGCCTTACGCGAGCTTATTCTTTGATGGACGAAAGCCATGACGCATCCTCCTCAGGTTGCGCCGCCCCTGCAATTCGCTTTCTGCCTTGCGGTGCGGTCACCACAAGTAAATCTGCGCTCGAATACAGAATTCGTCAATAGAACCAAGCACATGAGTAGTATTGCTGCTGGTATTACTGCTGTTCGTAATATGGCTCACGAACAGCGTGAGCATCGATTGCCCTAGGCAGCAATTCCTAATGTCCGCCGGGGCGCTCCAGCGGCGACGGTAGGTCGTGGCCGTGCTTGGCAACATAGGCCTCGTGCCATTCCTTCGACGTCAGGTGCTTGCGACCTGGCCGGGTCTTGCCGTCGCCGGCATCTGCCTGACCGCCGTCGCGGCGGCCGACCATGCCATCGAACAGCGTCCCCAGATTCTTTCCCTTGCCGGTGGGTATGCGATTGGCCGCCGGCGTGCCGATCGGCGACGCCTGCGCAAGCGCGCCAAAGCCCATGGCGAGCAATACGCCAACGGCGACGATCAACTTCGAATTCTTGCTCACCATCGCCTCCATCGCGTCAGCCGCCCATCGCACAAGGCGGCAGCGGATCAAAGCGCGAGGCGCTGATCAGGTCGCGACCCGCCGCCAGCGCCGCATCAGCTGGCCGCCCTCATGATATTCGACGCGGTTGCCCTCGACGCGAAACTCGGCGGTGCCGTCGGCCATCGCCAGCAGCACCTTGTCGCCATCGCGGCTCGCCTCGTAACGGCGGATCTCGCCGAACGGGACGGGATAGAGATCGCCGGTGCCGCCCGGCTTCTGCATGAAGAAGTTGCCGCCGTCATAGCCATAGCTGAAGGCGCCATCCTCGATGATGTAATGGCCCCAGAGGGCGATCGTCTGGCCGCTCTTGTCGGGCGCGGTCTTGATCAGCGTCGAGACGACGACATCGCCCATCAGCACCCAGCGCCCATCGGCCGCCGGCGCATGCTCGACGTTATCGCCATCGTGCCAGGACTCCATCGCGTAGACGCCCTCGAAAGCGGCGCGGATTTCGGCTTCGGTCATCCTCTCGGCCATTGGTCTATCCCCTCCATGCTCTTTTCCAGAAAGCCCGACCCGTTCAGCCGGACATCGTCGCAGATCGTTCGATAGTCGGACGTCAGCTCGGTACCGACTGCCAGATCGGTTGCCGCAATATCCTCGCCAAAGGCAATAGCGTTCGAAATCGTGTTGGGCGTGTCGGAATGATTGAAGTGGCGGCCGTTGTCGCCGCACAGCACCCACAGGTCGCTCGCGGCGCTCCAGGTCGAATAGGTCCGCAGGAAACGCTGGGCACGCTCCGGCAAGCTGGCGATTTCCTCCTCGGCATAGACTCGGTCGATCCGGGAATCGAACTGCCAGATCAGTTGCCCGCGACGCACCGGCTCGAGCAGGAAGACGCCGATTCCATGGATCCCGCTCGGCCTCAGCTCGGTTTCAACCATCATCATGGCGGTTGGGCTTTCTGGTACGCAGATCGTCGCCGGACGGCGGCGCCGAGTTGGAATAACGGATCGTGGAACGCGCATCGCTCGCAGACGATCCGCGCTCGTCACGGCAGCAAAGCGTGCCGGCCGCTTAACGGCGAGCCGCCGGACAGCTTTTGGTTACTTGGGCGAGGCAGTGACCGTCGACCGGCGGCGCGGCGATCCCGATCAGCCGCGCCAGCGTCGGCGCGATATCGACCGTCTCGATCGCCTCGGTGCGATCGCGCGGCGCGATGCCGCGCCACCAGAAGAGGATCGGCACCCGGCGATCATAGTTCCACGGCGAGCCATGCCCGGCGACGGTGTCGCCTGGCTTCTTCGGCATGCCGACGGTCGCATATTCGGCCAGCGCGACAGCGATGTTGCCGCTGCGCGCGGGGTCGTAGCTTTCATGAAACCGTTCGGCGAGGCTGAGCCGATCGACCGGCTTGCCGCGCGGCGGCGCCGCCGCGACGATTTCGGCGGCGGTAAAGCTGGCGGCGACATCCTTGCGCGTCTTCAGCCATGCGAGGGTTTCGGCGCGCACCTTGTCACGCAGCGCGGGATCGTCGCCGACGGTGATGTAGAGCTGCTGCGGATCGTCGCCGGTGATCGGCTCGGCGGCCAGGTTCAGCGCCGACATGAGATGCTGGTTGAGCGCCTTGACCAGCCCGCTGCCGTCGATCCGCCGCGCCGGCAGCCCGGCCTCACTGGCGCGCTCGGCGGCATCGACCGCGCCATGATCGGCGGTCAGCACCACGGCATAGCGAATCTTCTGCGCGTCGAGCCTGGCAAAGAATGTGCCGAGCGCCTGGTCGAGCGCATGCAGATGAGCGCACATCTCGGCGCCGCCATTGCCGTAGCGATGGCCGACATAATCGGTCGACGACAGGCTGATCGCCAGGAGATCGGTCGCGGCTCCGCGGCCGAGCCGGCGCTGATCGACCAGCCTTGCGGCGAATTGCAAGGTCAAAGGATCGAACGCCGGCGATGCGCGCAGGCGGGCCTGGAACTCTGCCTTCGTCGGATCGGTACCCGATGGGATCGTGCTGTCGGCGGGCGGCACCTCGCCCGACAGGTCCAGTGCGCCAAACTTATGCGGCCGGACGAGAGCCGGGCAATCCGCCGGCAGCTTGGTCGGCCAGAGCTGCGGCAGCTCGCTCCGCCAGCCGTCGAACAGCGCGCGGTCGAATGCCGCGGCGGGCGCGGTCACGCTGTCGTCGGCCGGGCCGGCGGTGGCCATGGTGAGGAAGCCCTTGCCGTCGACCCACCAGTAGACCGCGTCGGCATGATGGCCGGCCATGGTGATCGCGGCGCGGTCCTTGCCTGAGACCGCGACGACGCGCGAGGCCGGCGAGGCCGCCTTGAGCCAGTCGCCGAGCGTGGCGACACGCAGGTTCTGCGGCCCGCGTGCATCGGGATCGGCCGAGCCCGGCACGGCGACGCAATAGACCTGCGCTTTCGTCGTGCGGTCATACCAGCGATTGGCGATAATTCCGGTCGCGGCGGGATGCATGCCGGTCAGGATCGTCGAATGGCCCGGGCAGGTCTCGGTGGCGGCGTGACTCTGATAGCCATTGGCGAAGACGATGCCGCGCGACAGCCGGCGGATCCCGCCGGTCAGGCGATTGCGATAGCGGACAAAGAGATCAGAGGCGAACTGGTCGACCGAGATAGCGACGATCAGCTTGGGCCGAGGCGGCGGCGGTGCGGCAGCGGTCAACAGCGCAGCGCCCAGCAGCAAGAGCCCATGCCTGATCACCGCGCTACACCTGCCATGGCTTGTTTCGCCCCGGCAATGGCGGTGGGCGATGTCCGAATGATGACAGCTCCTCTCGCGCCGCCCAGCGTCGCGATCAGCGCCAGAACTGCTTGGTGGCGATCAGCCGATCATGCGCGCGCGCGGCACGGTCGAGCAGCTTCCCTCGCGCGTCGGCGTCGGCCGTCAGCGTCTGCGCCAGCGCGGTCTCGGCCAGGCCGAGCTGATCCAGCAGGGCGGGCGTGACCGCGAGGTCGTTGAGCTTGCCCAGCTCGTTCTGCAGATCCTCGAGCGCGCCGAGGAAGACCTTCCGCCGTCGCGTGCGCCCCTCGCCAGCAAACAGCGGAGTGAAGAATTCCGCCGAATAGCGCAGCTTCTTGGCCTGGATCCGGACCTCATGACGCTCATCGTCATTGAGCCCGGTGAGCCCCTCGCCATGCCGCTTGACCTTACGGCGATAGCGGTCGAGCACCTCGCCGGCGAATTCCGGGAGCGGCCGCCCGCGCAGCTCCGCCGTGCCCGGAGCGACGAGCCACTCACCGGTCGCGAGCCATTCGGCGAGGTCGATCATCGACATGCGCTGCCGCGGCGAGTCCAGCGCCTGGCGCGCCGCCCCATAGGCACGCTCGCGTGCCTTGCGCAGCGGCTTGGCGGCGCGCTTGTCGCCGACCCGGTCGATCAGCACATCGAGATTGCGGACTTCGCCGAGCGCCCCGCTGATCCACTGCAGCTCGGTGCGAATCGCCTCGTGGCGATGATCGGCCAGCATTGGCTTGAAGATCGACAGGGCGGAGCGCAGCCGGCGCAGCGCCACGCGCGACTGGTGGAGCGCGTCGGCGGCCCCGGTCCGCATCAATATCGCCTCGTTCAGGCGAAACTGGCGCAGGCAGGCATAGGCGATCATCTGGAAGCCGGTCGCGCTGGTCATGCCATCGTCGAGCGCGATCGGCTCGGATTTGACCGCCTTGTCGGGATGGGCGTTGCGCAGGCGATAGCCGCGCTCGGATTTGGTCAGCACACCGAGCCTCAGCGGCACGATGGCGTCGATCTCGCGGGCGGTGGCGAACAGCGCGGCCGAGTCGCCGGCTTTGAGCTCGAGCTCGACCTCGCAGACCGGCTCCTCCTGGCCGCTCGAGGAAATCCGGCCACGATCGAGAACGATCTCGATGCTGCCGCCGTGGCGGTCGACGCAGGCGGTTCGCCGCGCGACGTCGACCCGGAAGGCCGGTTCCAGCGGCCCCGACGAAGCCAGCAGGGCATCCAGCGGCCGCGCCCCCTCGTCCAGCACCGGTTGGGCGTCGGCCAGATCGCGCTCCCATTCGGCGCGCGAGAAAAGACCGGCCGCGGCGGCCCCGGCCGCCTTCACTGTCTGAACGTAACGCTTGCCGGCCCGACGCACGCGCAGCGACAAGCCCGCCTGGCGCAGCGTGTCGCTCTCGGTATCGTAATAGGTCGACTCCTGGGCCTGCTCCGCGCTGCCGGCAAAGAAGGCCGAGCCGGCGAGGCGTTCGATGTCGGATGGGTCGAGGTCGAGCTTGAGCTCGACCTCCCGATCCGGTTGCGGCGACAGGCCTTCGGCCATCATGCTGTCCGCCTCGCTCTCGTCCCACAGGGCCGCGTCCGAGTCGCGGGGCAAAGAGGCCGTCATTCCCACCCTCCAGTCACGGCCGCAATCGCCCGGGTCAGCGGATCCGTGAAAAAATGGTGACATCACCTTACAGCCAAGCGCGCCGCCTGGCGACTCATGGTGACTTTCCGACTCTCGGCTCATCGCGCCCGCTGCTTGCCGCATCGCCGTCGCCGAGCTGACATTCGCCTGTCACGGATCCTGCTCATGCGCATGGGCGATCGGGGGGCGACCTGTGGCGTCGATTGCAGTCTACAGCATGAAGGGCGGGGTCGGAAAAACCACGCTCGCGGTCAATCTCGCCTGGCTGGCGGCGACGCAATCGGCACGGCGCACCTTGCTGTGGGACCTCGACGGCCAGGCTGGCGCGAGCTTCATCCTCGCCGGCGATCGGCAGGGCCGCTATGCGGCGAGCGACGTGATCGAGGGCGATGTCGATCCGTTTGAGCTGGTTCACGAGACCGCGACCCCCGGCCTGTTTCTGCTGCCGGCCGATCCGTCGCTGCGGACGCTCGATACGACCTTCGAGGCGATCGATCGCAAGAAGCGGCTGCGCCGCCTGCTCGAAAGCCTCGGCGGCGAGTTCGACCGCATCATTCTCGACTGCCCGCCCGGTCTCGGCACGACCAGCGACCAGATCCTGCGGGCAGCGACGCTCATCCTGCTGCCGATGATCCCGTCGACCTTGTCTCGCCGCGCCTTTGCCGATGTCCGCGATCACCTGGCGCTGCACCACAAGGGCCGGCCGCAGCTCTATCCGGTCTACAATATGGTCGACCGCCGCCGGGCGTCGCACCGCCAGGCGGTCGAGGACGATCCCGGCTGCCCGGCGATTCCGATGGCCAGCGCGGTCGAGACGATGGCGGACCGGCACGCCGCGATCGGCGCCTATGCGCCACGCGCCCCGGCCGCCCAGGCGCTGGCGGCGCTGTGGGTCGCGATCGAACGCTGGCTGGCGGCGGAGCCTGCCTAGGACTTCGACAGCTGCTCGAGCGTGCCGATGTCGATCTGGCTGACCGCCGCCTTGAGCGCATCGATCGACCCGCCACCATCGGCCGAGACCATGAAACGATCGCCGACCAGGACCGAGAAGGTTCCGCTCCGCGAGTCGTTGTTCCATTTCTCGGTCGTCATCCGTCCGTCGACCTTGCCCATCTTCTGATAGCCGTGGTCGTCACGGCTGGTGGACTGGACGTTGAGCGCGCTGCCCAGCGCCGCCAGCGCGCCCGCCGCACCCATGTCGGTCACCGACAGCTTGATCATATTGGCGCCGCTGCCGTAGCTCGCCTCGGCCTGTGAGCCGCCGATCCCGGCGGCACCGCCCGACGCGCTCGACAGATTGGTCCGCTGCAGCCCGCCGACGCCGGGTGGCAGCAGGCCTTCGAGCTTCGACGGATCGACCGCGGCAACCGGCGCATTGGGCGCGCCCTTGGCCGCTGCCTCGGCATTCTTGGCCGCTTCCTCCATGCGCTTGCCGGCGGCCTGAAGCTCGCCGACGTCGAGCGCGCCGCCGCCCGGCAGCTTGAACGTGCCGGAGACCGAGCCGCCGCTGCTGCTGGCGATCGTGCCGATGCCGGGTCGCCCGACCACCGCCGCGGTGAGCGCGCCGACGATCGCAAAGACGACGACGGCGACGACGATCCAGACGATGATGATGACGACGGTGTAGGTGACTGCCTTGTCCTGCGGCACCTTCATCAGCTTCGGCAGACCAAGGAAGAGCAGGTACAACCCGTAAAGGCTGCCGAGCAGCGCCAGCGCCGCCAGGCTCGGCACCAGGCCGAGAATGCCGGCGACCCAGCCGGCGGTCGCCGAATAGGCGGCGACCTTGAACGCCTGGGTGCGGTTGGACGTGCCCGAAAAATTCGGCGCCAGCACGTCGATGATCACCGCGAAGACATAGATCATCGCCAGGCCGAAGGCATATTGGATGACCGCCGTCGTGATCGCCGAGCCGGCTGACGGGCGATAGGTGATGCCCATGAAGCTGTAGCCGAGCAGCAAGGCGCCGATCAGACCGCAGACCGCCGGGATCGCCGCCAGCGGGATGACATAGCCACGATAGAGATCGCCGATCGTCGACGATTCGCCGTCGATCTTCGACCATTCGTCATTAGGCTTGAGCAGAATGCCCTTGACGCGGTCGATCAGGCCGGGTGACCCGGCCGGGCCGCCACCGATTTCTTGCATGGTCTGCTCCCCGTTTGTTGGTCCGTTCGACGCGACCCAGGCCACGCCGTGGCCGACCGAGCCTAGCCGATCCGACGGCCAGGGAAAACCATCGACGAATCGTGCGCGACTGGCCTAGCCTCCGGTCCGAGAGGCGAGCGTTCAGCACGCCATGGACAGGGGATGAGGCGATGGGCACCGCGGCAGAGGATCTCACCGGGGAAATTGCGCTGGAAGCCAATGACTTCCTTGGCGAGACGCCGGTCTGGTCGGTCGCCGAGCAGGCGCTCTACTGGGTCAATTGCGAAGATCCGCCGCTGCTCAGGCGCTGGCATCCCGCATCGGGTGCGGTGAAGAGCTGGCCGATGCCGGAGCGGATCGGCGGCTTCGTGCTGCGCGCGAGCGGCGGCCCGGTCGTCACCCTCGCCTCGGGCGTCTACGATCTCGATCCGGACAGCGGCGCGCTCAGCCCGCGCGCGCGATCGCCCTTCGGCCCGGAGGTGCAGCTCCACGAAAGCGGCTGCGACCATGACGGGCGGCTGTGGATCGGCGGCCATGACTCGCGGCGCAGCGACGACAACCCCTTCCCCAAGGGTGGCGGGCTCTGCCGCCTCGACGGCGACCAGCTCACCGTCGTCGTCCCCGACATTACGATTTCAAATGCGCTCGGCTTCAGCCCCGACGGCAACCGGATCTACTTCACCGACTCGCTGACGCGCTCGATCCTGATGGCCGAGATCGATCGGAAGACCGGAGATCTCAGCAACATCCGCGATTTCATCAAGCTCGGCGACGGCGAGTTCATCGACGGGGCGACGGTCGACGCCGAGGGCTATTACTGGGGGGCGCTGGTCACCATGGGCGAGCTGCGGCGTTATGGCCCGGACGGCGCGCTCGACCGGATCGTGCCGCTGCCCTTCTCCAACCCGACCAAGCCGGTGTTCGGGGGACCGGATCTCAAGACGATCTACATCACCTCGACGCAACTGCCGCTGCCCAATTACGAGGGGCCCAATGGCGCGATCTATGCGATCCGCCCGGGCGTCGCCGGCGTCGCCGAGCCGATGTTCAAGGGCTGATCAGGGTCAGGCTTCCTCGGCGGTGTATTTCTCGCCATGGCCCCAGGCGACGATCTTGGGGTCGCCCTGGGTGAACTCGGGACAGACTTCGTAGAAGCCCTTGTCGGCGACGATCACCCGGCGCAGCCGCCGCGCGCCGGTTTCCGACTGGTCGGCGCGGCTATGCTGCAGCGAGATATTGTCCCAGACGACGAGGTCGCCGGTGCGCCAGTGATGCTCGGCGATCTCATCCTCGGCGTAGAGATATGAGAACAGCTCGGCGAGCAGCGCATCGCTCTCGGCCTGCGGCAGCCCTTCGATCCGCGCCGTCTGCAGCTCGGTGACATAGAGGATCGATTCGCCGGTGACCGGATGATCGATGATCACCGGCTTGGAGCTGCCGGGCATGAAGGCCGGCGGATCATAGTCGACGTCGCGGTGGCTCTGCACCTGCGGCATGATCGAATAGGCGCGCAGCGGTTCGACCCGCGCGCGCAGCACCGGCGGCAGCAGACGGACCGCGTGCCCGCCGTCGACAAAGCGGGTTGACGTCCCGTCGTCATCGACGTCGATCGCGTAGAGCGACAGCATCTTGTAGGGCTCGGGCGTCGACATCAGATCGGCGTGGAAGGCGATCCGCGAACGCCCGAAATCGCCATCGAGCGCGAGCTCCTCATGCTCTTCCTCGGGCGGCAGCACCCGGCCGAAATAGCCGAGCACGCGGATCTGGTCGGCCTGGCTCAAATCCTGGTTGCGGAAGACGAGCAGCTTCTTGCGATAGAGCAGCGCGCGCAGCGCCTCCTGCCTGTCGCTGTCGAGCGGCTGCGAGAGGTCGAGCTCGACTTCCACCCCGAATGGTGCGCGCCTGATAACATTGACGTCCATCCTGGGCTCCTCTTCAGCGGCTCTTGCGGCCTCGAATGACGATACGCCCTTTCCGACCGGGCGGCCAGCCGCGGTCACAGCAGCAGCGGCTGGCCGTCGCCCGCACAATCCGGCTCGCCCAACCCCGACAGCGTCAGGCCGAGAAGGCGCACGCCATTGTCGAACGGCAGCGCCGCCTCGAGCAGCCCGGCGCCGTGGCCGGCGAAGGTCGCGCGGTCGGCGATCGGCGCAGGCAGCGTCCGGGCTCGGGTGAGGATGCGGAAATCGGCCAGCTTGACCTTCAGCGTGACCGTCCGGCCGACCGCGCCGGCGCGCTCGATCCGTGTCCACACCGCCTCGACGATCGGATCGAGCGCGGCGAGCAGCATCTCGCGGCCGACCAGATCCGTCTCGAAGGTCCGCTCCGCGCCGATCGACTTGCGCTCGCGGTCGGCCCGAACCGGGCGATGGTCGATGCCGCGCGCCGCGCCGTAGAGATAGCCCGCGCTGCTGCCGAACTGGCTTTCGAGAAAGGCCATGCTCTGCGCGGCGAGATCGGCGCCGGTGTGGATGCCGAGCCGCTCCATCTTCGCCGCGGTGACCGGCCCGACACCGTGGAAGCGCCTGACCGGCATTGTCTGAACGAAGGCTTCGCCGTGCGCCGGGGTGATGACGCAGAGCCCGTCCGGCTTGTTCTGGTCCGAGGCGAGCTTGGCGATGAACTTGTTGTAGGAGACGCCGGCCGAGGCGGTGAGCCCGGTCTCGGCGCGAATGCGGGCGCGGATGTCCCTCGCGATCGCTGTCGCCGAGCCGATGCCGCGCAGATCCTCGGTGACGTCGAGATAGGCCTCGTCGAGCGAGAGCGGCTCGATCAGCGGGGTGTAGTCGGCGAAGATCGCGCGGATCTGCTCGGAAACCGCGCGATAGACCTCGAAGCGCGGCTTGACGAAAATGATCTCAGGGCAGCGCCGGAACGCCGTCGCCGAGGCCATCGCCGAACGCACGCCGAACACCCGCGCCTCATAGCTCGCCGCGGCGACCACCCCTCTCGCCCGCGAGCCGCCGACGGCGACCGGCTTGCCGCGCAGGCTGGGATCGTCGCGCTGCTCGACCGACGCGTAAAAGGCATCCATGTCGATATGGATGATCTTGCGGACCGGCGCGGCGGCATCGCTGTCAGGATCGGCCATCGCGGCCGAGAATAACCGCCGGTCCTTGGCGATTGAAGCGACCGACGGCGGGAATTTGCCAATTTCCGCGATCAACCTAGAATATGGGAAAGGCCGGCAGGATCGCTCGCTGGCGGTATTTGGGAGATGGGTCTTGGGCTATCAGGTGGCGCCGCTAGCGGAGAATCGCGGCTTCGGCGCGCTGGTCACCGACCTCAGCGTAGATCAGCTCGAAGATCCTCAGGTCGCGCGCGACCTGCGCAAGATCTGGCTCGATCGCGGCGTCATGGTGATCCGCGGGCTGCCGTCGGATCAGGAGACCCATGTCCGCCTCGGCGAATGCTTCGGCGAAATCGAGAATCATCCGCTCAGCGAGGGCCGCGAGGGGTTGCTGCCACAGATTGTCGATGTCTATGCCGGCGACGAGGACGGCGACATCTACGACCTCGGCAATGGCGACGTCCGCGCCGGCTGGCTGCCCTGGCATTTCGACCTCTGCTACTCCGACAAGATCAATCACGGCGGGATTTTGCGCGCCGTCTCGCTGCCGCCGGCAGGCGGCAAGACCGGCTTCATCGATCACATCGAGGCCTACACCACGCTCCCTGAGCCGCTACGCAAGAAGATCGACGGGCTGTCGGTGCTCTACGAGATGGAATTCGATGCCTCGAGGATGAAGTTCGGCCGGACGCCCGGCATCCGCATCATCCGCCGGCAATCGCGCACCATGCGTTGGGCCGGCCGCGCCGAGGAGCTGCCACGCTCGGTCCACCCGATGGTCTATAGCCAGCCGGGCACCGGCCGGCCGATCCTCCATGTCTCGCCCTGGTTCGCTTCCGGCATCGAGGGCCATGAGGATGAAGCAGGCAATGCCCTGCTCGAAGAGGTGATCCGCTACGTCACCGACGACAAGCTCGCCTATTACCATACATGGGAGCCGGACGATTACGTCCTCTGGGACAATTGGCGGATGATGCATAGCGCCACCGGCGTGCCGGTCGGCCAGACCCGCCATCTCCAGCGCGTCGCGCTAGCCGGCGACAATCGCATGGGCCGAATGGAAAACGGCGCAAAAAGCGAAACCCAGCTGGTGATGTGATCGCAGAGCTGCCGCGACTAGATCGTCGGCAGCCCCTGGTTCAACGTCCACTTCCCTTCGGCGGTGCGCGTCCAGCCCGATGACGCCCAGGTGCCGCCATCGACCGGCATGACGGTGCCGGTGACATAGGCCGACATCTCCGAGCAGAGGAACACGGCGGCATCGCCGCATTCCTCGGGGACGCCGGTACGGTCGAGCGGGATCCCGCGATTGACCGCCGCCTGCATCTCCGGCGTCATCTTGATCCACTTCGATTCGTCGACCGGTCCGGAAGAATTGCCCCTGATCCCTGGCGTGACGGTGTGATCCGGCGCAATCGCGTTGACCCGGATGCGATGCTCGGCGAGCTCCAGCGCCAGCGTTCGGGTGAAGTTGTTCATACCCGCCTTGCAGGCGGCGTAGACGGAATAGTTCGGCGCAGCGCGGCTGCCCTCGATGCTCGACACGTTGAGGATCGCGCCGCCGCGCCCGCCGCGGATCATCACCGGCACAGCGGCATGGGTCGCGGCCAGCATGCTGATCATGTTGAGGTTGATGATGCGCTCCCAATTGCGCTCATTCTGATCGAGGAAGGGGCGGCTGCGCACGCCACCGGCGTTGTTGACCAATATGTCGATGCGGCCAAATCGGGCATCGACCGCCGCGACCATGTCGCGCACCGCCGCCGCATCGGCAACGTCGGTCACGATCGGCAAGGCGGTCCGGCCTGTTTCACTTATGCGCGCGGCCGCCTCGTCGGCGCGCTCGGGAATGATCTCGGCGATCGCGACATCGGCGCCGCGCTCGGCCAACGCAATCGCGATCGCGCGGCCGATGCCGGCGCCACCGCCGGTGACGATCGCGACTTGTCCATCGAGCCTGGTCTTGTCCATCGGCGAATCCTCTACTCGGATCGGCTTGCCGCGCTTGTCGCCCGCCGGCAAGCCCGTCATACCGGGCCATGGACCAGCCTCTCCCCGAACTGCCGCCCGGTGCGTTCGACAAGGTCGACACGGCGGAGGATGAGGAATTCTACGTCCCGCCGCGGCTGGTCACACATATCGACGAGGCGGCGATCGCCGCATTGGGCGAGTTCTATCGCCGCGAGCTGCCCGCTGGCGGCGCGCTGCTCGACATCATGTCGAGCTGGGTCAGCCATTTGCCGGCCGATGTCGACTACGCCGAGGTGGTCGGCCATGGCATGAACGCCGAGGAGCTGGCGGCCAATCCGCGGCTGACGCGCTGGTTCGTGCAGAACCTCAATCGTGACCCGGTGTTGCCCTTGGACGAAAATCATTTCGATGGGGCGATGTGCTGCGTCAGCGTGCAATATCTCCAGAAGCCGATCGAGGTGTTCAGCGAGGTGAAGCGCGTGCTCAAGCCGGAGGCGCCGTTCATCGTCAGCTTCTCCAACCGCTGCTTTCCGACCAAGGCGGTGGCGATCTGGCGCGCGCTCGACATCCGCCGTCAGGCGGGGCTGGTCTCGCTTTACATGGAGAAGGCTGGCTTCACCGGCGGCGATGTCGCGTTGCTGGTGGATGGGTCGCGGAGCGATCCGCTGGTGGCAGCGGTGGGCTGGAAGTAACGTTAGTCCCCGCCCCTTTTCGTCATTCCCGCGAAAGCGGGAATCCAGACTGACGTCGAAGCGAACGGTCCTGCGTGGACGGCGACGGCTGTGCCATGCGGCTCCTGCAACTGGATTCCCGCTTTCGCGGGAATGACGAGGAGGTATTAAGCGGGAACCTTCGCCTTTTCTTCCATCGCCGCACGCACCGCCGGCATCACTTCGCGGGCGAACAGCGTGCGGCCACCCTCCTCCGCCTCCGGATGCAGCCCCGGGCCGACGACAACGAAGCGTTCGATGCCGAAGCCGATCAGCTGGAGCAGCCGCTCTATGCAATGATCCGGCGGGCCGACGATGGCGAAGCGATCGATGAAGTCCGGCGAGATCTCATTCCCGACGAGCTTGCCATGCGCGCCGCCCTTGCCGTGCTTGGTCATGTCGTAGCCTTTGCGGATCGCGGCGAAATTGACCGCATCGCTGTTCGACATCGGACCCTTTGCCTCGCCCTGGATCACCTGGAAGCGGGCGAGCGGCGCGACGAAGCTGCCGGCGAAGGGCCGCACCAGCTCGACGTCAGGGTGACAGACGACGATGATTTGCGCGCCATAGGCAATGCCGTCGTCGGTCAGACCCCTGGCCGCTCGCGCCCGGCGCGCGATGTCGAGCGCCCAGTTGATGCGGTCGGGGATCGCGCCGACGCTGAACGTCACTCGCTCGGAAATCGGCGCCGACAATTCGATCACCTTCGGGCCGGTCGCGGCGACGTCAAGCGGCACTTTGGCCATGCCTTCGGGCAGCCATTCCAGGCGCGACTCGGTCGGCCGGTCGCCGAGCGACATGGTGTCGAGCGAGGGCGCGTCGGCGCCCGCTGCCGTACCGCCGAAAGCAACTGCCTCGCCCGACAGCAGCGCCTGGATTTCCTTCAGCGAGCGCTCGAAGCTGGCGAGGCCGACCGGCGCGAGACCGAGATAGGCGAGCGCCGAATCGCCACGACCGATGCCGAGCACAGCGCGGCCGCCGGAGATCGCCTGGAGCGTCGAGGCGCAGGCGGCGGTGACGGCATTATGCCGCGTCCATGGATTGGACACGCCGGTGCACAGCTTGAGCCGCTCGGTCGCCGCCGCCCAGCTGCCCATCAACACCCACGGGTCGGCGCTGAGGCACTGCGAGTCCATGAACATCTGGCCGTCCCAGCCATCGGCCTCGACCGACCGCGCCAGCTCAATCGGATTGAGCGCGCCGGGCCCGCCGGCCCGCCAGAATTCGACCATGTCTCTCTCCCTCGGCTGCGGGATCAGTCGACGCCGACCGCCTCGCGCATTTCGTATTTCATCGTCCGCTCGGCGGCGCGCCGGCCGATCGATTCCGCCGCCCTGGCGAAATCCGCCGGCGTCTGCGCCTGGCCGTTGAGCCCGCCGGCCGCCTTGGTGATCGATTCGTCGATCAGCGTGCCGCCGGCGTCATTGGCGCCGGCCTGAAGGCAGGCGACGACGCCGTCCATGCCGAGCTTCACCCAGCTCGCCTGGACGTTGCGAATCAGGCCGTGGAACACCAGCCGGCCGACCGAATGCATCAGCACCGCCTCGCGGAAGCTCGGGCCATGGCGGGCAAGACCCTTGCGCGCGATCGGCGCCTCGCGATGGACGAAGGGCAAAGGCACGAACTCGGTGATGCCGCCGGTCTCCTCCTGGAGATCGCGGATCGCGAGCAGATGCGCCGCCCAATGCTCCGGCCGCTCGACATGGCCGAACATGATCGTCGAGGTCGTCTTGAGCCCGACACGATGGGCCGCGCGCAGCACCGCCAGCCACTCTTCCGTCGTCAGCTTGTCGGGGCAGATGATCTTGCGGATGTCGTCGTGCAGGATCTCGGCCGCCGTGCCCGGCAGCGAATCCAGTCCAGCTTCTTGCAAGCGCTCGAGATAGGCTTCGAGCGACAAGCCCAGTGTCTGCGCGCCATGCGTCACTTCCAGTGGCGAGAAGGCGTGGATGTGGATCTCGGGCACGGCCGCCTTCACCGCGCGCGCAATCGAGAGATAGGTCTCGCCGGTATACTCCGGATGGATACCACCCTGGAGACAGACCTCGGTCGCGCCGAGCGCGCGCGCCTCGACCGTGCGCCGCGCGACCTCTTCGAGATCGAGGCGGTAAGGCTTGCCGCGCAGATCGTCGTGCGTCTTGCCCTTGGAGAAGGCGCAGAAGCCGCAGCGATAAAGGCAGATGTTGGTGTAGTTGATGTTGCGATTGACGACATAGGTGACGGTGTCGCCGATCACCTGCGCGCGCAACGCATCGGCCGCGGCGGTGATCCGCGAGAAGTCATCGCCGCGCGCAGTAAACAAACGCGCGATCTCATCGATCTCCAGCCGCTCGCCGCGCTCGGCGCGCGCGATCGATTTCTCGATCGCCGCCGTGCCCCGCACCGATTTGCCGATCAGCGCGACGACCTGCTGCGGTGGTGCGGTCCCCTCGCCCGCATTCCAGCGTGTCGAGCGGGCGAGGCCGTCGGCGACGGCATGGGCGCGGATCTTCGGGCGCATCACCGGATCGGCCCAGCGATCGAGATCGGCGACATATTTGGGTGCAATCGCCAGCCGCTCGGTCAGCACCCGGCCGGCAGCCGCAGTCTGCTCGGCAAGCGCGACCAGCTCGGGCCAGGGCGCCTCGGGATTGACGTGATCGGGCGTCACCGGCGAGACGCCGCCCCAGTCGTTGATGCCGGCGCGGACCAGCGCCGCCAACGCGCCGGGCTGCAGGTTCGGCGGCGCCTGGAGCGTCATCGATGTGCCGAAGATCAATCGGGCCGCGGCGATCGTCCAGAGCTGCTCGTCGAGCGGCGCGTCGGGCGCCTTGGCCATGCGCGTGTTCGGCTTGGCCCGGAAATTCTGGATGATCAGTTCCTGGATATGGCCGTGCCGGTCCTGGATCTCGCGGAGCGCGAGCAGCGCCTCGATCCGCTCCTCGCGGGTCTCGCCGATCCCGATCAGCAGTCCGCTGGTGAAGGGAATCGCCAGCGCGCCCGCCGCTTCGATCGTCGCGAGCCGGACCGCGGCCTCCTTGTCGGGCGAGCGCCAATGCGGCCCGCCGCGCCCGGAGAGCCGGTCGGACAAGGTTTCGAGCATGATGCCCATCGAGGCCGAGACCGGCCGTAGCCGCGCCAGCTCCTCGGCGCTCATCACCCCAGGGTTGAGATGCGGCAGCAACCCGGTCTCATCGCGCACCGCCTTCGCCGCCGCTTCGAGATAGGACAGCGTCGTCGCGTGGCCCATCTCGGCCAGCGCCTCGGCGGCGGCGGGGTAGCGCAGCTCGGGCTTGTCGCCGAGGGTGAACAGCACTTCCTTGCAGCCGACGGCGGCGCCGGCGCGGGCGATTTCGAGCACTTGGTCGATCGACAGATAGGGCTTTCCGCCGCGCGGCGGCCGGGCGAAGGTGCAATAGCCGCAGACATCGCGGCACAGCCGGGTCAGCGGCACGAACACTTTCTTCGAGAAGCTCACGCCATGGCCAAAGCCGTCGAGGGTCAGCGCCTCGGCGCGGGGCATCAGCCGCTCGGCCGATTCCCGGACCAGAGCCCTGGCTTCTTCCTCGCTGATCCGCCGCATTGTCCTAGCCTTCGGTCGGGGGAACCAACTCGCCGGTGATCTGAATACCGGCGCCGTCCACCTGATAGGTCTTGTTGAGGAAGATCAAGACCGAGGTCAGTGCTTCCGCGGATGCGGAATTGACCAGCGCGCCGGCGTGAAGCCCGCGCAAACCGGCATCCTCGGCCAATGTTATCACGGTCGCGCGCGCGGCGCGATCATCGCCGAACACGAAGACGTCGCAGGCGACCGGCTTGTCCTCGGCGAGCTTGTGCGCCGCGACATTGTGGAAGGCAGCGACGACCCGCGCCTTGTCGCCGAGCTTCGCCTGGGTGATCGCCGCCGCCGATCCCTCCGCGGGCAGCTGCACGCGCATCACCCTGGGCGGCACCAGCGGCACGGTCGTGTCGACCACGATCTTGCCGTCGACATGCGGCGCGATCTCGTCGAGGATCGCCTTCTGATTGGCGTAAGGCACGGTAATTACGACGATCTCGCCCGCCGCAGCGGCATCCGCATTGGTCTTGGGCGTGGCCCCGATCTCATCGGCATAGGGCTTGACCCGGTTGGGGTCGCGCGAGCCGATGATCACCTCATGACCGTGTCTGGCCCAGCGCTTGGCCAAAGCGCCACCAAGATTGCCACCACCGCCGAGAACCGCGATCCGCATCAGCGCGCCTTCCCCTGCCGGCTCGCCGGCCGCCGATCACCGTCCAAAAAACGCATCCGCCCCTCATACTCTCAGAGTGTCGAAACCCCGGCTGTAGCGACTCAAACGGCTGGGCAGAAGCCCCGCGCGACCGCCAGAGCGAGATCGGCCGGCGTGTCGATGTCGATGGCCAGGCCGGGCGCCGGCACCATCCGCCAATGGCCGCTGATCTGCCGGCGATGCAGGTGATAGCTGTCGGCGCCGAAGGAGAAGGCGAAGGGACGCCCGTCACCGAGGGCAAGTGCGTTGGTTCCGCTACCGTGCCGGTCCGGCGCGATGGCGAGCCCCGTCGCCTCGGCCGCATCCAGGAGCTGGATCACGTTGGCCGGGATCAGCAGCGGCAGATCGGAGTGGAGTACCAGCAGCGACCCGGCGATATCGCCGCGCGCCGCCTGCAACTCGGCGTTCAGGCCTCGGCCGCTGTCGGCGCGCCACGGTCCGGCCCAGCGCGACGGCCTGACCTGCGACAAGACCAGCACCGAACTTACCCGCGGCTCCCCGCCGAGCACCGCCAGCACATGGGCGAACAGCTGCTCGGCCAGCCCCTCGCGCTGCTCGCCCGACAGCGTGTCGGCGAGGCGCGTCTTGCGCTCGCCGGCCGGCTTGAACGGGACGATCGCGGTCCAGCTCATCACCTCACCGTTGCGGCGAGATCGAGCGCGGCCTGCGCCACACGGATGCGATCGTCGAGCGTGCGCATCATCGTATCGGCGCGCGCGCTGGCGACGGCCAGCTCTGCGGGCGGATCCCGCTCGTCGACAAGCATGCCATCGATCACATCGCCGTAATGACGCGCGACCGCCTCAACGGTCACCTCCAGGCCGAGTTCGGCCATCAGCTTGGCGGTCGGCCCCTTGACCGCCTGGCCGCCGACCAAGGGCGAAACCGCGACGACCGGTGCCGCCGCTGACTGCAGCGCGTCCCGGATGCCCGGTACGGCGAGGATCGGATCGACGCTGAGAAAGGGATTGGACGGCGCGATGAGGATTGCGCTCGTCTCGGTATCGCCGATCGCCTCGAGCACGCCAGGCCCCGGCCGCGCCTGCGCCGCGCCGGCAAAGGCAATCCGATGCACCAGCGGCTGGCAGCGGCGGGCGACGAAGTAATGCTGGAAATCGAGCTCGCCCTCGTCAGTGACGAGCATCGTCCGCACCGGATCCTCGCTCATCGGCAGGATCGCCGCCTCGATCTCCCAGGCCGCGGCGAAATCGGCGATGATCGCGCCGAGCCCATCCCCCGCCCGCAGCCGCGCGCTGCGCAGCACGTGCAGCGCGAGATCGCCGTCGCCGAGCTGGAACCAGTCTTCGCCGCCTAATGAGCGCACCGCCGCCATGAAGTTCCAGCTCTCGCCCTCGCGCCCCCAGCCCTGGGCGGCATTGGCCTTGCCCGACAGCGTGTAGAGCAACGTGTCTATGTCGGGCGACACCGCCAGGCCAAGATGGGTGAAATCATCGCCGGTGTTGACGATCGCGGTGACCTGCTCGCCGCCGAGCAGGCTGGTCAGGCCGAGCGCCAGCTTCGCGCCGCCAACGCCGCCGGTGAGAACGGTGACCCTCAACGGAACAGATCCTCGTCGGCCGGCCGCAGCAGGGCCGCTGCGGCCGCATCCGGCGCCGACCACTGCACCCCGCGCACGACAGCAGCGGGAACCCCTTCTGCGCCTTCGCCGGTGGCAAGGCCGGCGGCGGTCGCGACCATATCGGCGAGCGCCACCTGGGTAACCTCGAGCAGCCGGCCGTTACGGTCGTGCTCGCCGCGCCGGTCGACCAGCGAGGGCAACCCGCTTGCGCCGATCGCGACATTGACCACGCCCAGTCGCCAGGGGCGACCGAAGCTATCGGAGATGACAATGGCGGGCGGTTGCGGCCAGCGGTTGCGCAAGCCCTCGCGCAGCTGCTCGGCGGAAATATCGCCGTCGATCGGCAGCAGCAGCGCCCAATCCTCCTTGCCCGGGCCGAGATTGGACCGGTCGATGCCGGCATTGGCCATGACATGGCCGCTGCGGTGGCGGGTGATCAATACGTTGGGCACCGCGCGCAGTACCGCGCTGCTCTCGCGCAGCACCAGTTCGACCAGCCGCGGATCCTTCAGTGTCTTTTCGGCCAGCTCGAGCGCGTCCGGCCGCGGCGTCACCGTCGCGAGATCGACGAAGCGGCCTTCGGCCTTGGACACGATCTTCTGCGTGACGACGAGAATATCGCTGGGGCCCGGTATGCCCATGGCCTGCTCGACCGCAGCGCCGAGGCTCGCGGAGAGATTATCGCCGGGCGCGACCTCGCCGATCGCGGTTACCGGAAAAACCTTGATCATGAATGATTCCCGACGCTCATGCCCGTCGCCCTAGCCCGGACCGCGCGATATACAAACTCCCCGCGCCGGCAGACTCGCCCGGCCGGCAAGGGCCTCGAGCCCGATCAGGGAGATGATGGACATGCATGTCGAAACGTTGCGCGGGCCGATGAACAGCGAAGATCTCGGCTTCGTCCTCACCCATGAGCACATCTTTGCCCATACCGAAGGGCTGACTCGCCAGTTCCCGCAAGTCTGGGACGAAAGCGCCGCGATCGTCGATGCCCGCCGCCAGCTCCAGGAAGCCTATGACGCCGGCGTCAGGACGATCATGGAGCATTCGGTGATGGGCCTGGGCCGTGACGTGCCGATGTTCCTGAAAGTCGCGGAAAACTCGCCGATCAACGTGATCGTCTCCACCGGCCTCTATTATTTCGACGAGCTGCCCTTCTATTTTCAGTATCAGCCGATCGAGCACATGGTCGATCTGTTCGTCCACGACCTGACCGTCGGCGTCCAGAACACGCGGGTGAAGGCCGGCTTCCTCAAGACAATCACCGACAAGCAGGGCGTCACCGAGGGGATCGACAAGCTGCTTCGCGCAATCGCCCGCGCCCATCGCCAGACCGGCAAGTTCATCTCGACCCATACCGACGCGCCCGCTCGCACCGGGCTGGAGCAGCAGCGGGTGTTCGCCGAGGAAGGCGTCGACCTGAGCCGGATCTTCATCGGCCATTCGGGCGATACCGACGACGTCGATTATCTCAAGATGCTGATGGACAAGGGCACGACGCTCGACATGGGCCGGATCTCGGCCAACATGATCGTGCCGAACGACACCCGCGTGCAGGTCATCGCGACCCTCTGCAAGGATGGTTACGGCGACCGCATGACGCTGTCGCATGACGTGCAATGCGCCTGCACCTTCGTCCCCCAGCAGATGATCTACGACCTGATGCCGGATGGGAAGCTGACCTACATACCCGAGACCTTCGTGCCCCAGCTGATCGAGGCCGGGGTGAGCCAGGCCGATATCGACAATATGACGGTCCATAACCCCAAGCGCGTGTTCGACCGCCAGGGCGCCTATTGAGGGCGCTGGGACAGGGCCGGCCTCAACTTGTCGCACGCGGGGCGCTCCACTAGGGTTTGAGCCGACAGCGCGGCCGCGAGACCCGCGAATGGAGATGTGAGAGCGTCATGATCGAGAGACAGCCATCAACCTGCCGGCTCTGCTCCGCCTATTGTCCCGTGGTGGTGACGCTCGACGACGGCAAGGTCGTCAAGGTCGAGGGCAATCATGACGCGCCGCTCTATGGCGGCTTCACCTGCCCCAAGGGCCGCGCGCTGCCCTCGTTGCACAACAACCCCAATCGCCTGCTCCACACGATGAAGCGCCAGGCGGACGGCAGCTACAAGCCGATCCCGACCGACGTCGCCATCGCCGAATGCGCCGAAAAGCTGAAAACGATCATCGCCGAGCATGGCCCGCGCTCGGTCGCCGGCTTCCTCGGCAATCCCAGCGTCGAGCAGGCGGCGACCGCCTCGGTGATGATGGCGCTGCTGCGCGCGATCGACTCGCCGATGTTCTTCACCATGGCGACGCTCGACCAGCCCAACACCAAGATCGCCGAGGCCTATCACGGCGCCTGGGACGGCGGCCGGATGCGGCCGGACTCGCTCGATGTCTTCCTGATCACCGGCGGCAATCCGGTGATCTCGAAGCAATATTTTGGCCAGAACCCTGGCACGCAGCTGAAGGATCTGGTCCGCCGCGGCACCAAGCTGATCGTCATCGATCCACGCCGCACTGAAACCGCGCGCCGGGCGACGGTCCATCTCCAGCCGATCCCCGGCGAGGATGCGACGATCGCCGCCGGCCTGGTGCACCTGATCATCGCGATGGGCGCGGTCGACCAGGATTTCGTCCTGCGCAATGCCGAGGGACTGGCGGCGCTGACCGAGTCGGTCGCGCCCTTCACGCCGGCTTATGTCGCCGAGCGGGCGGGCGTGTCAGAAGAGGATTTACACGCCGCAGCGAAGATTCTCGCAGAGGCAAAGCGCGGCAACATCGGCACGGGTACCGGCACCTCGATGACCGGCCGCGGCACGCTGACGACCTATCTCTATAACTGCCTGCAGACGCTGCGCGGCTTCTGGGCGCAGGAGGGCGACGAGGTCATGTACTCGCCGGTGCTGCTGCCACCGGCGCATCCCAAGGCGCAGCCGCGCAAGCCCACGCCCGCTACCGGCTTCGGCGAGAAGATGCGCGTGCGCGGTCTCGAGCAGTCGGTTGCCGGCCTGCCCGCCGCCGCGCTGATCGACGAAATCCTGACTCCCGGCGAAGGTCAGATCCGCGCCCTGTTCATGCACGCCGGGGCGATGCGGACGATGCCGGAAGAGGATCGCACCCATAAGGCGTTCCGCTCGCTCGACCTGATGATCACCCATGACGTCGAGATGTCGCCGACCGCGCTTGTCGCCGACTACGTCTTCCCCGCGACGATCGCCTTCGAGATCCCGGTGCTGTCGTTCATTCCCGAACTGAACAGCGTCTTCCACCAGGGCTATGGCTTTCCCGATCCCTATGGCGCGGCCCAGCCGGCGCTGATCAAGCCGCCCAAGGGCTCGGACGTGATCGACGTCTGGCGGGTCTATTACCGCATCGCCCAGCATATGGGCCTGCAGCTCAAATGCGGCAGCATGTTCACCACCGATCCCCAGCCGATGGATATGATCAACGAGCCGCGTACCGAGGATATCTACGCCTCGATGGCCGAAGGCTCGGCGGTGCCGCTGGAGCGGATCAAGCAATATCCCAATGGCAACATCTTCGAGGATGCGCGGGTCCACGTCGGGCCGCGCGATCCCGCGTGCGACGACAAGCTCGAACTCGCCAATGAAGCAATGGTGGGTGAGCTTGCCGAGATGGCATCGGAGGATGTCGCGGCACGGCGCGGCACCAATGAAGACTATCCGCTGCTGATGATCCCGAAGCGGATGCAGAACGTGACCAACGGGACGATGCGTCTGGAGCCCGACCGGCTCAAGATCACGACCAATCCCGCCTTTCTCCATCCCGACGACATTGCCGCTTATGGGCTGATGCCGGGCGACCTCGCAGAGGTCCGTTCGCGTAACGGCATGATCGAGGCGGTTGTCGAGGCAGATCCCGACCTTCGACGAGGTGTGCTGGCAATCGCCCATGGCTTCGGCCGCGCACCGGGCCTCGCCGGCGATACCCGCCGCTACGGCTCGAACGTCAACCGCCTGACCCGGCTGGACGACGATTACGACAAGATCAGCGGCATGCCGCGAATGGGTGCGATCCCGGTCTCGCTGACCCGCGTGGTCGAGGACAGGATTGATAATCAACAGGAGAAGAAGGTCGCATGACTGGCCGCATTGTCATCGTCACCGGCGGCTTCGGCACGCTTGGCCGCGCCGTCTCTGACGCCTTCACGGCCGCCGGCGACAAGGTGGCGCGAGTCGACTTCGTGCCGACCGCCAAGGAGGAGGGTAAGTCGGCGCTCGACATCGGCGGGGTCGACATCGCCGACCCGGCGACCGCGGAATCCGTCGTCAAGCAGGTGACCGACAAGCTTGGCGCGCCTTCGGTGCTGGTCAACATCGCCGGCGGCTTCGTCTGGGAGCCGCTGCACGGCGGCGGCGCGCCGACCTGGGAGCGGATGTTCCGGATGAACGCGCTGACCGCGGCGAGCATGGCCAAGGCGGCGGTGCCGGCGCTGACCGGCCAAGCGAGCATCATCAACATCGGCGCCAATGCCGCGCATAAGGCGGCGGCCGGCATGGGCGGCTACACCGCATCCAAGGCGGCGGTGCATAAGCTGACCGAAAGCCTCGCCGAGGAGCTCAAGGGCAAGGACATCACGGTCAACGCAGTGCTGCCAAGCATCATCGACACACCGGTCAACCGCGCCGACATGCCCGACGCCGATCCCGGCGAATGGATCCGGCCGGAGGCGCTCGCCGAGGTCATCCTGTTCCTCGCCTCGCCTGCCGCGCGCACCATCACCGGTGCGCTGATCCCTGTCACGCGGGGCGACGCGCACTAGCGCGATGGCGCTGCGCGCGATCGATCACGTCCAGCTCGCCATGCCCCGCGGCGGAGAACCGCGGGCGCGCGCTTTCTATGAAGGGCTGCTCGGCGTCCCCGAGGTGCCGAAGCCTGCTGATCTGGCGGCGCGTGGTGGCTGCTGGTTCGAACAAGGCGCGCTCAAAATCCATCTCGGCGTGGAGGACGACTTCCGGCCGGCGCGGAAGGCACATCCCGGCCTTATCGTCGAGGATCTTCGCGCGCTGGCGGCGAAGCTTCGCCAGGCCGACTGCCGCGTGAACGAAGGCGAGTCCTTCGACGGCAACATCCGCTTCTTCGTCGATGATCCCTTCGGCAATCGGATCGAGCTGATCGGCCCGTCAGATCGCTGACATCAACCGCCTGACTCGCTCCAGATATGCGCGTCGCTTGCTCCCACGGACGCGGTCCATGTCGTGCAGGCTGAACATGCGAAAGCGAACGCCCTTCGCGCACATTGGCGCAATCACGCGCCGGAGCGTGCGGTGCACCGGATCGCCGACCAGTCGCGCGACCCACCAGGGCGAGCCGGTTGTGGTCAGCGCATAAAGCAGCCGGATGTTGGTCAGCCCCCGCACGATGCCACCGCTGTCGCCATGCGCGAAGGCGACGCCGGGTGCGAAGACGCGATCGAAAAAGCCCTTCAGGATCGCCGGAAAGCCGAACCACCATTGCGGGAAGACGAGGATGAGTCCGTCCGCAGCGCGAAGCCGCGCGATCAGCGGCGCAACTGCAGACGAGTCATAGGGATCGGTGAGATAGCTGGCGCGCTCGGCGATGGTCAGCCGTGGGTCGAAATTCTCGGCGTAAAGATCGAGCCAGTCGACTTCATGACCCTTCGCCGTCAGCGTCTCGCGCGCAGCTTGCGCGACGGCCGCGTTGAAACTGTCCGCGATCGGATGGGCGAAGACGAGCAGCAGCTTCATCTAGCCAGCCTTCCCACCGGTCAGCCGATCCAGATCCGCGCGCGTGTTCACATTCGCCGGCAAGTCGCGCAGCACGACGCGGCGAGCACCGACCTGCGCCGCCCAGGCGCCCATCGAGCGCGACTCGTCGCTGGCCAAAACATTATCGAGCCTTGAATGCAGCCGCGCTGGCCACAGCCCCACCACTGGCAGGCCATCGGCGACAGCGCCATCGCCAAGCTCGCCAAGCTGCGCACGCAGATCCGCGGGAAGCCGCGGCGTATCGCAGGGCACGCTCAGCGCCGCATCGAAGCCGTTCGCCGCAGCATAGTGCAGCGCTGCGTTCAATCCGCCCAGCGGGCCGAGGTCCGGCCGCGGACGATCGGCAACGCAGATCCGGCCGGGGGCCTCACGGCCGCAGATGATGACCTCATCGACCTGCGGCGCCAGCGCATCGATCACCCAATCGAGCATCGGCCGGCCGTCGATCAGCGCCGCCGCCTTGTCCGAACCGAACCGGCTCGAGCGACCACCGGCCAGCACCGCACCGAGGATCCGCATCGCCTAGGCCGGCGACAGCAGCGCGTCGGGCCGGGCGAGCACACGCAGCTGCAATCCCGATGCCCGCGCCCGCTCGACCGCGAGCGATGTCGGCGCCGAGATCGTGACCAGCATCGGGCAACCGGCGAGCACTGCCTTCTCGACCAGCTCGTAAGAGCAGCGCGACGACAGCAGGGCAAAGCCGCCGTTCCAGCCGGCGCCTTCGCGCAGCATCGCGCCGATCAGCTTGTCGAAGGCGCTGTGCCGGCCGACATCCTCGCGCGCCGCAGCGATCGTGCCGTCGCTGCGGCAGAGCGCGGCGGCATGGACGGCGCCGGTGGCGATCGACAGCGGCTGAAGCTCGCGCAGCAGATCGAGCGAGCGGAACACGGCGGCGTCATCGGCATCGCTGCGCGCGCTCACCATCGGCAGCGGGCGCAGCACCTGCTCAAGATTTTCGATGCCGCACAGGCCACAAGATGATTCCGAGACCCGATGGCGGACACGATCGACGATGCGGGCCATGCGTGCCTCGACCAGCGTCACCCGCAGCACGACGCCACGCTCGGTGACATGCTGGTCGACCGCGACGATGTCGGCTGCGCCATCGATCAGCCGCTCGGCGAGCGAGAAGCCGTAGGCGAAATCGACCAGATCGCCGGGCGTCGCCATCACTACCGCGTAGCCGATGCCATTGAACTCCACGGCGACCGGCGCCTCGACCGCGATCGGCCGGTCGACCGCCGTGATCGCGCCATCGCGCCCATGCTGATCGAGCGCGAGCGGGAC
>Ga0068855_100000376_pt1 | contig 55311 bp, 33 predicted proteins | sample KBSCornC52_FD_66592 | JGI IMG/M metagenome (GOLD analysis project Ga0068855, IMG submission 66592) | Corn rhizosphere microbial communities from Kellogg Biological Station, Michigan, USA - KBS Corn C5-2 | ecosystem: Host-associated > Plants > Roots > Rhizosphere > Soil ... | reverse complement strand
AGCATCAGCGCGGGCGCGAGGCGAGCCACATTGCGCCGCTGGGCGGCGGAAAGACCAACACGGACGCCGCGGCGGCGCTCTGCCAACTAGACAACGGAACTGCAGCCGTTTCATCACCGCGCCAGCGCGGTAACGAGACCCGCAACCACCAGGACGGCGCGGGCGCTGTTGCGTCTCTGGGCGACGAAGCGACGAACGCGGACGCTGAGTGGCGTCAGCGCGGTGGCGAGACGAGCCGACGCGCGCGAGATATACTCGAGATTGAGGAGAGTGCTGAAGAAGGCGGGGATTTGGTGTCGCCGCCCGGCGAGCTCGGCGCCTCGCGGCGCAGTCGTTATGTCGCGGCGGTGGAGCGGCGCGAGGTGTATCGACGCGACGACGGGCGCTGCACGTATGTCGACATGCGGGGCGAACGCTGTCGCGAAACTCGCTACCTCGAGCTGCACCACCTGCAGCCGTTTGCCAGAAACGGCGACAGTGTCGCCGCCAACCTGGCGCTGCGTTGCGCGGCGCACAATGCGCTGGCGGCCGAAGAAGATTTCGGACGGCAGCTCATCATGGCGCGCCGCGACTCGCCGCGGCATGAGGCGTTCACGCGACAACGACTCGTTGTTTTCGAGGAGAAGGACTGAGCCGTATCTCGCGCGCGGCTACGCCAGCACGATCACTTATTTGGCTTGGGTGCGGACGAGCGCCAACAGCAATCCTGACATGCGCGACAAGAGCGAGCGCGCCTGACTTGCAACGACCGAGTACGCACGCCCCCAGCTACCACGGCGAACGGCGCGCGACCTTGCGCTTCGCGCACCGCCGCCTCGCGCATCGTCGCTTCGTGCACCGTCTCGCTGTTTTCGCGCGGCAGCATTCGTGCTCGAAGAGCTCGCGCATCTTTCGCTTGAGCGCACGCCTTTGCCAATTTGCGCAATCCAAAGCAGAAGCACCGCCGGTTTCGCGCGGACCGCTTGGCTTTGGCCCCATTGCTCCGTCGCGCGACTGAAGGGGGCGTGCGACGCCGATTCAGGCTCACACTTGCGGCTCTACCGCCTTTCCACGCATTGCGAAGACGCGCGCGGCGCCGTTTGGGCATCATCCATTGTCGAGGGACCGTGCATTCGCCCGTCGCCCCTGTCGAGCGACCGCGCTTGCGAACCGCATGAATGAAGCGACGATGCGAGGAGCGACGATGCGAGAAGCGACGATGCGAGAAGCGACGATGCGAGAAGCGACGATGCGAGAAGCGACGATGCGAGAAGCGACGATGCGAGAAGCGACGATGCGAGAAGCGGAGGGTCGCGCGCTGCCCTCGCTGACGGGCGAATGCACGGTTGCTCGACGGGAGCGATGAGCGAATGTGGGCGTGTGGCGATGTCGACGGGTAAAAGCTTGGGGTGACGTGGGTTGGAGTGGCCGTCGATTGCGAAGCGGCGACGGACGGCGTTCGTGCCGCGGCGAGAACGGGTTCGTTGGCCCCAGGGCGGCCTGGAGCCGTCGTGTCGAGCGTTGTGCCAGGGGAATGCACGAAGGGGTGACCGAGGAACGTCGATGTGGGTGAACGGGCGTGAACGGGCGGACATACCCGTGAACTTGGCGGCGAGCGTGGGGGGCGAAGGGCTTGCGGGGGGCGCAATAAAGGCCTTTCGGAGGCGCGCGGAGGCTGGCACGCTGGTTGCTGGGAGTGGTCGCTCGCGCTCGTTTTTCGAAGGAGCTTTCATGCGCTTGATCCGTCTCGTTCCATTCGCGTTGGTGTTCGGCTTGGTCTCGGCTTGCGGCGGGAGTGATACGTCCAGCTCGGGCGACACGGGGCCGAGCATTGCGTTGGAAGAGCTGCCGGCGAAATACAGCGAGGCGGTGTGCCAGGTGTTCACCAGCTGCGTCGGAGATTTGTACGGCATCTTTCGACCGGGCGAGACGTGTTTGAAGGACTTCTCGACGGCGGTCGAAGAGGGGCTGGCGACTTTGCCGGACGCGGTCGACGCGGGGCGCGTGAAGTACCACGGCACCAAAGTGCAAAAGTGCTTGGACGAGCTCGCGGCCGGGGGCTGCGAGACGCTGAGCAATCGCCAACCGGAAAGCTGCAAGGCGGCGCTGGAAGGCACCGTCGAGGCCGGCGGCGACTGCACGATGGACGCCGAATGCGTGGGTCAGCAGTATTGCAAGACCAGCAACGCTTGCCCGGGCCAGTGCGCGCCCTACGAAAAAGCCGGCGGCTCTTGCACCAGCAACGACAATTGCGCGAGCGGCCTCAAGTGCGGTGACAACCGGCACTGTGTGGCCCCTTCGCAACAGGGCGAAGCGTGCGAGCAAGGCGAGCCCAAGTGCGTCGACGGCCTCGTGTGTCTGGGCCAAGACTCGACCGCGAAGACGCCGGGCAAGTGCTACACCATCGAAGAAGCGCTCAGCGGCAAAGAGGGTGACGACTGCTCGTTCGACGGGCACTTGTGCGCGCCGGCCTACGCTTGCGAAATCACGTCCATCGCGCCGCTGGGCGGCCAATGCGTGGCCAAGGTCGACTCGGGCGCCGCGTGTCACGCCGCTTTCCCCGACGAGTGCCCGCCGGACGAGTACTGCGCGCTCGGCGCCAATCCGCTGTTGCCCGGCACTTGCACCAGCAAGCCGAAAGCGGGCGAGGCTTGTGCCGCCGCCTTGGGTGGCGGTGAAATTTGCGCGCCCTACACGCGCTGCGACGCCGGCGTGTGCCGGGACATTGCGCACGCGGGCGAAGACTGCAACGCCGACGACACCTGCTACAGCGGGCACTGTGTGAACAAGGCGTGCGTCACCGGGAGCAGCTGCCAGTAAAGGGTCTTGCGCTCGCGCAGCGCGGGCGCGCGGCCGGCCCGACGTGGGCGAAATCGGCCGACAGACGCATTCGCCCCGATCGGTTGGCGCCCGGCTCTACATAATGGAGGCGTGAACCAGCTTCCCCGCGCCCGGTCCAGCGTCATCCCCTTGCTGGCGTTGATATGGTTCGGCTGCGGCAACGCCGCGCGGAGCCCAGGCCAGCCGGACGCTTCCGGCGGAGCCGCTCAGGGCGGCGGCGGCGGCGCCGGCAACGGTTTCGCCCAGGCCGACGCGGCCGAGCTGTTTTCGGAGGAGTCTCTGCCGACCTTCGAGCTGTCGCTGCCGCCCGAGCGCTGGCAATACCTGCAAGCCCACGCGCGCGACGAACAGTACGAGCCGGCGGAGCTGCGCTTTCGCGGTCAGCTGGTGGGGCAAGTCGGGCTGCGCTTCAAGGGCAACATCGGCACGTTGACCAACTGCTTCGACGATCAAAACAACCAAACTTGCCGCAAGCTGAGCATGAAGCTCAAGTTCGACGAGTACGACTCCGAGCAGCGCTTCTTCGGTTTGAAGCGCGTGAATTTGCACGCGATGATGCGTGACGCTTCACTGATACACGAGAAGCTCACCTACGACCTGTACCGGGAGGTCGGGGTCACGGCGCCGCGCAGCAGCTGGGCCATCGCCCAAGTCAACGGCGTCTCGCTGGGGCTGTTTTCGTTGGTGGAAGAGGTCGACGGCCGCTTCACCAAAGATCGCTGGCAGGCCGAGGGCAACGGCAACCTGTACAAAGAAGCCTGGCCGCGCAGCACGACGCCGGAAGACTACGCCGCCGCCATCGAAACGAACGAAGACACGGCCACGCACGAGGCGTTCGCGGCGTTTGCCGGAGAGCTGCAGAGCGCGCCGGACGCCGCCGCGCGCCACGAAGCGCTCGGGCATTGGATGGATCTGGACCAGCTCGCGCGCTACATGGCCGTCGACGACGCCATCGCCAACATCGACGGCATCACCGCCATTTATTGCAGCCCGCAAGACCCCAGCGCGTGCGGCAACCACAACTATTTCTTCTACCTGAGCGAGGACCAGAAGCGCTTTCAGCTCATTCCGTGGGATTTGGACGCGACCCTGTGGCCTCAAACCATTTACGACAACGTACCGCCCTGGCAGGTCACGCCGGAAGATTGTGACGTGCGTTACCCGATCGGTAACGACGGCGCGACCCTACTCGCCCCGGGCTGCGACGCTTTCTTCAGCGGGCTTGCCCAAGACTTGGCTGGGTACGACAAGGCCGTGGACGAGCTGCTCGAAGGGCCGTTTTCGAGCGACTCCGTGAACGCCGCCATCGACCGCCACGTGGCGTTCATCGCCAGCGCCGTGGCCGCCGAGCCCGGTGGACAGTCGCTCGAGCGTTGGCAATCGGAGATCGCGATGGTGAGGCACAACGTGCCGCTGTTGCACGCGCGCGCCCGTGCTCGACGACACGGCGTCACCCCCGCCGCGCTGGATCTCTCGCCGACCACGCCGAACGACTTCGAAGCGCTCGACGACGAGGTGCTCACGTTGCTGCCCTCGTTCAGCAACCCCGGCACGACCACCCAAGTGACCCTGGCCGGCGCCGCGGACCCCGCCCAGCCCGCGCTGGAGGGCGAAAAGTCGCTGCTGCTCACCTTCGAGTACCGCAACGACGGTCAAAAGCCGTATGGCCAGTGGACCAACCTCGCGCTGCCGTTCCAAGGCCGCCCGCTCGATCTTTCGGCGCGTACCGGCGTCCGTTTGACGTTGCGCACCGATGTCCCGCGCACGGTCCGAGTCGATCTCGATAGCCGCCTATACGAAGCGGGCATCGAAGGCATCAAGTTCGGTTGGGAGATCGCGACCAACAACGAGCCGCTCACCATCGATCTCGCGCTGGACGACGCGACCCTGCCCGTGTGGGCTCATCCTACGGGCGACCAGCTACCGGTCATCCGCCAGCTCGTCGACGCGCTGGCGTTTCAGCCGATGTGCAACGGCCGCGACGCCTCGGGACTGCTTGCCGAAGGCAGCAGCGACCCCGGATTTCTCGAGCTCGACGCGATCGAGCTGTACTAGGGCGACGCGCCGAACGCGGGCTCAGCGCGCGAGCGCTCGCTCGGCCACGACGTGGAAGCGCCCATTCGGGTAACGCGCGAGGTAGCGGCGCGCGTAGTCGGCGGCGCGCGGATCTTTGCGGGCGGCGGCGGCTTCAATCGACAGCGCCAGCGCGTCTTCGGCCAGCGCGCCGCGCGGATTGGCGCGCAGGTATTGATCGAGCAGCGCCTGAGCCCGGGAGGCGTCGCCCTGTTTGCGCAAGGCGCGCACGGCTTCGGCGACCAGCGACGGATCTTCGCCGGCGCGTGGCTTTTCGATGCGCTTGACGCTGGGCGACTCTACCGCCGCGGTGGGTGGAGCCGGCTGCAGCTCGGGCGGAGCGGCCGGGCGCGTGGTGGGGCGCGGCTGGTGGGCCTGGCTGACGGAGGGGGCGACGGAGGCAACGGGCGCCACCGGTTCCGGTTGCTTGGACGAAGCGAGCCACGAGTAGCCGGCCGCTGCAGCCGATGCGGCCACGAGTAGCGCGCCCAGCGCCAGCAGCGCCGGACGCAGCACGCGCCGCGGTGGGCCGCCGCGGTCTTCCAGCGCGCGCAGCAAGCGCGAGTGAACGTGGCGCTTGGCAAACGGGCTCGTTTGATGCCGTTCGGCGCTTGCGACCAGCGCCGTGAGCGCGCCCAGCGACGGATCTGCCTCGTCCAGCAGACGCTTCATGCGATTCTCCCTCTAACCTGTCGCTTCTCGAAGCGTTCGGCTTGGTCTTGCAGCTTTTTGCGGGCTTTGTGGATGCGGGCCCACACGGTGTTGACCGGCACGCCCGTGAGCGCTGCGATCTCTTCGCCGCTGGCGCCCTCGATTTCGAAGAGCACGAACGCGGCGCGCTGGTCTTCGTTCAACTTTTCGAGCAGCTCGGCCAATAGCTGGCGCTTCTGCTTGGTCTCCAGCTCGTCGAACGCGCTTTGCTTGGTGGTCAGCATCGCGTCGACCAGCGGCAAGCTGGTCTTGCCGAACAGGTGCTTGACCCACAGCAGGCGACGGTGGTCGCGTACTTTGCGTCGAGCGATCTGGTAAAGCCAACCTGCCACGTTCTGTCCGTCGAAATCTGCCAACCGGCGATGCACGACCAAGAAGATTTCCTGGACCAGGTCGTCGCGGTCCGCTTCAGCCGCACCGAGCGCCCGCACCCAGCGAGAAACGTCTTCGAACCGCTGCTCGTAAAGCCCTTCGAACGTGAGGTCCGATGGAGCTTCGCCCTCGGGAGAGGGCGTCTCCGCCGGAGCCACTTCGGCTCGGAGCTTGTTGACCAGCACGTTCCTGTCCTGATCCAGGGGAGCTGACATCTTCGCCTTACCGAAAAAAGTACGCCCGACGCGAAAACACCGCCGGCGGCCTGGAAATGGGCGCAGAGGCGAGTATGCCACGGCCCAACCCCGAAGCCGGTCCTTCTGAGCCGCGTGGAGCTGGGCTAAGGGAAAATGGAGAGTGGAAGCGCTCCCGATTCACAGCGACTCGGACTGCCCCGGCCCCGAGACGGTGCAGGCGGAGGTGCGAGAGCTCACCACACCCGAGCAACGGCGGGCCGTGCCGGACGACGCCCAGGTCATGGTCAGCGACCGCGGCGACAGCATTGCCATCGCCATCACGCGCGACGGCAAGACGACGGTGCGCATTTATCACGACGCCGCTCGTGACTGCGCGCGGCGCAGCCACTTCGTGTCGGTGCTGGTCGTGGTCTCGCTGATGCCGCCCGACGTCGGCTCGCCGGAGCCGCCCGAGCCGCCGCCCGAGCCGGAGCCGGAAGCTCGCCCTCCCCCTCCGCCGCCGCCTGCATCACCCGCACCCCCGCCGCCAGCGACGCCTCGCCACGTGCGCATCGAGCTGGGCGCGCGCGGCGACGTCAGCACGCCCGTGTCCGACAGCGCGCGCATCGCCTTGCTCGGTGGCGCGCTCGGGGTCGCGCTCGGGGCGGGCGACGTGCGCTTCACTCTGTCGACCGGTTATGCGCCAAGCACGCAGCTGCGCTTCACCGGCAAGGTCGCGGGCAAGGCAGATATCGAACGGCTCGACGTCGCGCTCGGCTTGCGGCTGGTGTTCGCGCACGCTCCGCTCGACACCAGCTTCGACGCCAGCGTGCTGGCCACGCGCGCGGAGGTCACGGGGTTGTCGTCGCACCGCCCGGCCCAGGACACGGCGTTCAGCGTCGGCGGCCGCCTGGGCTTCCATGCCAGCTGGTCCGAGCAGAGCTTGGTCAGCCCTTTTGTCGGCGCTTATGCGAGCGTGTTTCCTTTTGCGCCAGCCCTTTCCCAGCTGCCACAGGGCACCGTCGGCCACCTTCCCTATCTGTGGCTCGGCCTGAGCGCGGGGCTTTCTTTGGCTTTGTGATAACAGGCAGGCACGCATGGCCGCCCCCGAGACGCCGCACGCCGACTCCGATCCCGAGCGCCGCCTGCCGGGCTGGCTAGCGGCGCTCTCCGCGCTGCAAAATCGGCGGCCTTGGCTGCTGGTGGTGTTCGCAGCGCTCTCGCTGGTACCGGCAGCCTGGTTCGCGCGCCACCTCGAGCTGAAGCCGGACCTCTCGGAGCTGCTGCCCGACAGCAAAGAGAGCGTGATCGAGATGCGCCGCGTGAGCAAGCGCTTGGCCGGCAGCTCCACGCTCAGCCTGCTGGTGCGAACGTCGGGGCCCGGCAAGCAGCGCGAGCTGGAAGCCTGCGTGGACGCGTTGGTGCCGGCGCTGTACGGCTTGGGCAAGGATTGGGTGGGCGCGGTCGACTACGGTGTGAAGGACGCGCGGAAATTCTTCGACGAAAACGCGCTCTTCTACGCCAGCTTGCCCGATCTGCAGAAGGCGCACGATCGCATCGTGGACCGCTACGACTGGGAAGTGAGCAAGCAACAAGGCTCGCTCTTGGACGACGAAGACGAGCCGCCGCCCATCACCGCCGACAGCATTCAAAAAGAGCTGGACGCGCACAAGCCGGCCACGCCCGCCAAAGGCCCCAGCTACCCGAACGGCTACTACGAGAGCCGTGACGGCTCGTACGCCGCCATTTTGGTGCGCACGCCGGTAGCGGGCAAAGTGAAGCTGACCGAGCTACGGCGCCGCGTCGAAGCGGTGGTGGCAAAGGTCGATCCGAAGCGCTTCGACCCGAGCATGTACGTGCAGTACACGGGCGACGTCGTCACCGGCGCCGAAGAGTACGACCGCATCACCGGCGACCTGGTGCACGTCGGGTTCGTGGGTATCAGCGGCGTCCTGCTGATCGTCTACCTGTATTTTTTGCGAGTGCGGGTGGTGCTGACCATGGGCGGGGCGCTATTGGTCGGCCTGCTTTGGACCTTCGGCATCACCTACTTCACGATTGGCTACCTCAACGCTTCGACCGGATTTTTGGTCAGCATCGTGGCTGGCAACGGCATCAACTACGGCATCGTGTACATGGCGCGCTACGTGGAAGCGCGCCGCGACGAAGGCGTGGGTGTCGCCGACGCCATTCGCCTGGCCCACCGCGACACCTGGATTCCGACGTTGGCCTCGGCGGCCACTGGCGCGCTCGCCTACGGCTCGCTCATCATCACCGACTTTCGCGGCTTCAAGCACTTCGGCATCATCGGCGGCTACGGCATGCTGTTGTGCTGGCTGACGACCTACGTCTTCACCCCCGCGCTACTGGCGGCCAGTGAGCGCGTGTGGCCGGCCTACCGCGAGGGTAAATCGGCCATCAACGTCGGCCAGTATTTCGGCGCGCTGTTCGAGCGCTTGGGGCTGGGGGCGCCGCGACTGGTGGCGGCGGTCGGCAGCGTGCTCGGCATCATCGCCGTGGCGCTCGCGGCCTTGTATTTCCATGGCGACCCGATGGAATACAACATGCGCAACGTCGGCAACGACGATTCGACCAATCCGTCGGCGGCCAAGCGCCTGACTCATTTGGTCGACGACGTGATCGGGCGCATCGGCCAAGACGGCATCGCCATCGTCACCGACCGGGTCGACCAGGTTCAGCCGCTGGAGGCCGAGCTGGAGCGCCGGCGCAAAGCGGCGCCACAAAACCTGCAGCCGTTCGAGAAGACGGTCAGCATCTTTTCGCTCTTGCCCAGCGACCAGGCCGCCAAATTGCCGTTGATTGCCGAGATGCGCGACCGCATCGAGCGCGGTCGCAAGCGCGGTTTCATCAGCGACGATGACTGGACCAAGATCGAAAAGCATTTGCCCCGCGGCGAGCTACGGCCGATCGAGATCGGCGACTTGCCGGAGCAGGCGGCGCGCAACTTCACGGAGCGCGACGGCACGCGCGGACGCATCGTGTTCATCGCCCCTGCGAAGGGCTTCAGCGTTTGGGACGCCAAGTACCTGATGCGCTGGGCCGACAGCTTCCGTCACGTCACTCTGCCCAACGGAGAAGTGATTCACGGCTCTGGCCGCGCCGTGATCTTCGCGGACATGATTCACTCGGTGGGGGAGGACGCGCCGCGCGCCATCTTCGCCTCCGCGCTCGGCACTATTTTGGTGATTCTGGTGGCGTTTCGCGGCAACCGTTTGGCGCTGGGCGTGTTCGTGCCCTGGCTGGTCGGTATCGCTTCTTTGGTGGGCTTCATGTTCATCAAGCAAATTCACCTGAATTTTCTGAACTTCGTGGCCATTCCGATCACCATCGGTATCGGCGCCGAGTACGCCCACAACATGATGCAACGCTACCGCTTCGAAGGCGCGGGCAAGCTGCGACACGTGGTGCGCGCGACCGGTGGGGCGCTGATGCTGTGCTCGCTCACCACGTCGATTGGCTATTTTGCGCTGCTGTTCTCGATCAACAAGGGCATTCACAGCTTTGGCTTGAGCGCGGCGGTGGGTGAGCTGACCTGCATTGCTGCGACCGTGCTTTGGCTGCCGGCGCTGCTGGCAACCTTGGAGGCGCGGCGCGCCAAGCAACTTGCGACGCGCCCTGATCGCAGTTAAACCAAAGCCCGGCAGCTTTCGCGCCGGCAGCGCGCCCAAGCTCAGCCTGCCAATCCCAACCCCGAGGTGTGACATGCGCTTTCGCTTGCAAGACATCGGTCGAATCGGCTTTTCTTGCGGGTTCGTGTTGGTAGCGTGCACGGGCGGCGACCCTGCCGGCCCCTCCGGCTCGGGTGGCAGCAGTGGCAGCAGCAGCGCCGGCATGACCAGCGCGGGCACTGCCAGCAGCGGCAGCAGCACGGGCGGCAGCGCCACCGGAACCGCCGGCTCGAGCAGCGCAGGTAGCGGCACGGGCGGAGCCAGCGGCGGCAACGCAGGCACCGGCACGGGCGGCGCCAGCGCAGGCGCAGGCACGGGTGGCGCCAGCGCAGGCACCGGCACGGGCGGCGCCAGCGCAGGCACCGGCGGCGGCGGCTCAGGCGGAACCGGCAACAAGTCGAAGACCACCTTCTTCGTCACCAGCGACACGAGCAAGACCGGCAAGCTCGGCGGCCTGACCGGCGCCGACAAGCGCTGCCAAGATCTAGCGGTGGCGGCCGGCTTCGGTGACCACACCTTCCACGCTTATTTGAGCACCGCCACCGTGAACGCCAAGGACCGCATCGGCAAAGGTCCGTGGGTCAATGCCAAGGGCCTCACCGTCGCGGCCGATATCGCCACCTTGCACAGCGCCGCCACCAAGGGCGACCACACCATCTTCATCGACGAAAAGGGCATGCCCATCCACGGGCAATGGGACGGCGGCCCGGTGGAGCACGACGTGCTCACCGGTTCGATGCCCGACGGCACCGTCCAAGCCGGCAAGACCTGCCAGGATTGGACCTCGGACGCGCAAGCCGACACGGCGTGGGTCGGCCATAGCGACGGCATGGGCCCCAACATGGCCACGACCGGCACGTACACGTCGTGGAACTCCAGCCACGAAAACGGCGGCTGCAACGACACCGCGCCCAAAGGCGGCGCGGGTCGGCTCTACTGCTTTGCCGTCGACTGACCGAGCTGCGCGCGGGGCCTCACGCGCCGCTCAAAGCGCGTCTTCGAGCTGGTCGCAAATGGTTTGCAGCACCTTCACGCGCGCGAAGCGCTTGTCGTTGGCCTCCACCAGCGTGAACGGCGCGTCCGGCGTGCTGCAGCGCGCGAGCATTTCGGCCGCCGCCGCCTCGTACTGGTTGGCCTGCTCGCGGTTGCGGTAGTCCTCAGCGGTGATTTTGTAGCGCTTGGCCGGATTGTGCCGCCGCTCTTCGAAGCGACGCAGCTGCTCGTCCGCGGTGATGTGCAGCCAGAATTTGATCAGAATCACGCCGCTTTGCTTCAGCTCGCGCTCGAATTCGTTGATCTCTTGGTAGGCGCGCTGCCAGTCCGGCTCACTGGCAAAACCTTCCACGCGCTCGACCAACACCCGCCCGTACCAGCTGCGGTCGAAGATCGTCAGCCGGCCCTGCCGCGGCAGGTAGCGCCAGAAGCGCCACAAGTAGTGGTGCGCGCGCTCTTCGTCACTGGGCGCAGAGACGGGAATGACGCGGTAACTGCGCGCGTCGAGCGCCCAAGTGATGCGCCGGATCGCCCCGCCCTTGCCGGCCGCGTCGGGCCCTTCGAACACCAAGATGGCGCTCTTCTTTTGCTTTTGCAGGCGCCGCACCAGCTGGTTCAGCCGCGACTGCAAGCGCGCCACTGCCGCTTCGGAGTCGGGCTTGGCCAACGATTTGGTCAAATCGAGCCGGTCGAGCACGGTGTCGGGGTTGGCGATGATCGGTAGCGGCGCGGCTGGGTGAATCGAACGGCGCTGGGCCAGCCGCGCTTCCAGCGCGTCCAAGATCAAGCGCGCGGCGGTGACGTTGCGATAGCGCGCGTCTTCGGCGTCTACGACGTGCCAGGGGGCCAAGCTGGTGCTGGTTTGGCTGATGACCCGTTCCGTTACCTTGGCGAAGGCGTCGTAGCGCTCGTGGTTTTTCCAGTCTTGTTTGGTCACGCGGTAGCGCGTCACCTTGCGGCTCTCGAGCTCTTTCAGCCGGCGGCGCTGGGCCTTTTTGCCGATTTGGAACCACAGCTTGACGAACAGCGTGCCGCCATCGGCCAACGTTCGCTCGAAGGAGTTGATGCGCGCGCTGCGCTGCAGCAGCTGGTCGTCGTCGATGGTGCCCCACACGCGGTCGAGAATCGGCGCCGTGTACCAAGAGCCAGAAAACACGGCGATGCGTCCGGCCGGCGGCAGCCACATCCAGTAGCGCCAGTACTCGGGGTGGGCGCGCTCTTCTTCGGAAGGCTCGGTGTAGCTTTGGGTGACCAGGTAGCGGGCGTCGAACCACTCGTGGAGCGCGTTCACCGTCTCGCTCTTGCCGCTACCGTCGGCGCCGTTGACGAGCACCACCACCGAGAAGCCGGCGGCGCGCAAACGGCTTTGAGCGTCGAGCAGCGCGGCCCGTAGCCCCGGCAAGACTGCGTCGTACTGCTCTTTGCTCAGCGCTCGGCCAAGCTGCGCAGCTTTGAGCATGAATCGATCCTGGTCGTGCCCGCGCCGGGCGGCAAGCCCCCGCCGCGCGCTAAAAAGCGGCTTCCAGGCCGATGCTGGGCAAGACGATTGGCCCGGCCGTCGTGAGCTCGCAGTGCCCACCGCATTCGTAGCGCAGCGCCTCTTTGGCGCCGGTCGCGTTGAGCATCTCTGCCACGACGCTCAGCTCGAACGTGTCCGAAATGCGGAACGGCCGCTCCAGCCGCCAATCGAAGCGCAGGTAGCCGGGCGCGCGCCGCGTGGTGGACGGTAGCGCGCCGCCATCGCCGATTTCGAGCGCGGGGAAGCCGGAATAGTACAGGCCGCGCACGCTGCCCCGCACCTTCCACCACAACTCGAGCGCCAGCGCGCCTTGCAGCACGTGCCGGCGGTCGTAGCCCGAAAAGGTGCGCACCGCCCCGGACGATCGGGTGGCCCACGACAGCGTGTACGACACGAAGCCGCCGATGCGCCGGGTGAGCGGCCTGCCCAAGCGAAATTCCAAACCGCGCGCGGTCAAGTCTTGACGCTGATCGAGCGAAGCCGCGTCCAGGCGAAATTCGCGCGCCTGCCCCAACGGATCGACCACGTTCTGATAGCGGCTCTCGAAGGCGCCGACGCTGGCCGAGAGCTCGAGCGGCAGCGACACCCGCACCGCGCTCGAGGCGTGTACGCCGTGCACCAACCCCTTGTCGAGCGAGCCGACTTGCGCCGCCGGCACGCCGGGCACGAAGTTCGGCTTCTGGCTGGCGACGCCGAAGCGGTGCTCGACCGCGACGCGACGGGTCAAGCGCGCGCTGACCAAGAGCCGAGGGTCGACGGAAACGGCGCGCTCGCCCTGCGAAGCATACAGATCCGCGCGCACCCCCGGCTCGATGGTGAGCCGCGCATCCGGTTGGTAGCGCAACGATGCGTAGCCGCTCAGTGAGTGGTCGGTGCGGGTCGGGAACAAGTCGTACAGATCGTCGCGATCGATGCGATCGGGCGCAACCTCCAGCCGTATGTCGTTCAAGCGCGCGTCCGCACCGAAGCGCGCATCCAGCCCAGCCCCGAGCGGCACCGCCAAATCGCTGCGCAACCGCAGCGAGCGATCCGTCAAGGAAGCGCTGGAGTCGGAGGTGCGGTCGCGACCGAGCGTCACGGCCGTGGTCGCGGCAAAACCACGAGCGGCGTGCACGTAACGCAAGTCGACGCGATGAAAGCCGGTGTCGCCACCCACCGCGCCGGCTAGCGCCTCACCCCCGTAGTGGTCACCGGCTCCGAACGCGAACACGCCCACGGCGTCGTGCGCCGACACGTTGCGCATCACCCGCAGCTGGTAGTCCCAGTATCCGAACTCTTCGCTGCTGAGCGCGCTGTACAGCAAGCCGGTGAACGAGTAGCGCCCGGATACCAAAGCCGAACCGGCGCCGTTCGCAAACGGAGCCTCCAGCAGCGCGCCCGCGTCGAACAGGCGCAAGTTGGCTTCGCCGCGGAAGCTGGGGCTGGGCGACGAAGGCTCCGCGACTATCACCGCGCCCGCGCTGCCGCCGTAGCGCACGTCGGCCGGCGCCGATTGCAACACCACTCCCGACAACGAGCCGGGGTGCAATACCGAAGGCCCCAAGAACGCGTGGAAGAGCAACGGCACTTCGACGCCGTCCACGACGTAGCCGACGCTGGCCGGTGGGGCGCCGCGAATGAAGAAAACTGGCAGCCCCGAGATGGTGGGCACGACGCCTGGCAGCGAGTCGATCGCTCGCAATGGATCGCCGAAGGCACCGGGCAGCTCGCGCGCCTGGGCCCGAGACAATGCCGGCGTGCCGGCGCCCGCTCGCGTGCCCCGCACCTCGACCACGGTTGGGGGCGCTTCGTCAGTCGGAGCGGCCGGAGATTGCGCCCGCGCCGGGCACGCGCTGAAGGCGACGGCAAGCCCGAAGCCACGCGTCCCCGAGCTGAGCGAAGTCCAGCGCACCTCCGCCCTTATAGCGCCGACCTCTGCCGCGCTCGCCGAAAAGTGCTACCCCGGTCGGGTATGCGTCGCGCTTACGCAGGGCTGCTCTTGGCGCTTTCAGGGTGTGACCCGACGCGCGGGCTCGCCGACACCGCCGACGCGGCATTGCCGAACGAGAGGCGCTACTTCGACGGCAAAGGCTCACGACTCGTCGAGGGCCCGTGGAACCGCGTCGTGGTCGATTTGGACGTGGACACGCTCTATCACGTCGGAGCCCGACGCCTGGACGACGAGCAGCCGACCTTCCACCTGTTCGGTGCCGACGCGCAAACCGGCTGCGAGGTCGCGCCCAACGCCGGCACCTGGCTGATGGGCAAACCGGAGAGTGCGCCGTTTCGGCTGCTGCCGTTCCTGGAAGACATCGACGAGCGCGGTCGCGGACGCCTCCGCTTTACGACCCTCGACTGCCAAATTCAGGATCTGGTCGTCGAAGACGCCGGCCGCCCGTACCCACGCCTCTACGACCACGGCTTCTTGGTTCCTACCAAGCAGGGTTACACCTTCGCCGACCCGTGGTCGGGTGAGAGCCACGAGGTTGCCTCCAACTTGCAGCAGGTGCTGATCTGGCAAGACATTGTCTTGCTTTGGGCCGACGACGAGCTGAAGAGCTTTTCCGAAGACTTCACGCCGGGCGACACGTGGGGCAACGTGCCGACCGGCGTCCTACCGATCTTCGGCGACTTTTTGGTGGAGGACGCGGACGGTCTGCATCGCGTCACCGTCGATCACGACACGCTGGAGATCACGGCCGAAGACGTGCTTCCAGGCGCATGCGGACTGCAGCAATCTGGCCTCACTTTCGTGGACGAAAAGGGCGCCTGGGCCGTGATCCAGCAACCCTGCGGCAACCCCAAGCCGAGCTTCGTGCACCTGAACGGAACGACGTTCGAGACGGTCGACGCCTTCGAGCTGCCGTTCGAGGCCGACTCGCGTCACACGCGCGCTTTGCTCACGGGCCCCAAGGCCGACGGTGAGTCGGCGCCGTTCGCCGCCGCCTTCCTGACGAACGTGGGCGACGACGGGTTGGGCACCGCCTGGGCGTGGCATTCGGACCAACCGGCGCCGATCCAAATTGGAGAGCGTGCATCGCTCGACAGCGTCGTCTTGGAAGGGTTTCTGAGTCCCTGGGCCGGCCAAGCGCAGATCAACTACCAACCGCTCGGCGACTACCAGGTGCATGACTGGATTCATTTCAACTGGGATGCCACGACCGAGACGGTGGCCGGGAACATCGTCCGCAACACCTCCAGCGGCGAGCTACTGGTCAATTTCGACGGGGTAGCCGGCGACTTGCCGGTGTTCGACGCCGACAGCTATCGCGTCGTGGCCAAGGGCGTGCCGCCGTACGCAGGTGCCGTCACCTCGTACGTGGGGGAGCGCCATTACGCGCGCGTCGCTCAGTTCGACGGCACGAGCGGTCGGCTGCTGCTCGGCGTCGATGCGAAAGACCCCAGCCGCTGGGATGCCCTCGCCGGCGGCGTTCAGCCGGATTCGCCGCGTTTTTCCTGGTTCATGCCCGCGCTCTTGTTCATCGAAGATTGGGATCCTGATCGCAAGACCGGCTCGCTCGTGGCCTACAACTACGATCTCGACGCCCGCGACACCATCGCCGAAGGCGTCAGCAGCTTCGACCTAACGAGCTACCCCTGGGACGGCGTCGTGTACTCCGTGCCCGAGGGCAAACAACGCGGCATCTGGTTCTCCAAAGCAAAGTGACGAACGCGCCGCGGCGGGGGTTTCGGTCAACGGACGAAACCGTGGCCGCCTTTCGCCACCGCGCTCCAGCGCCCAGCCCCCGGCCGGCACCGGCAACAACCCGTTGTTGAAGGTGCCGGCGTGAAGCCACGCCTCTGCGCCCTCCGGCAGCTCGTTCAACACCTCGCGCACCACCGAGGCCAACGCGGGCAACTCACCTTCCTTCGTACGCACCACTTCCGCCGCCGTCACGCGCAACAGCACCGCGCCCTCACGCTGCTCCAGCGCGAGCGACAGCCGGTAGTGCGGCCAAGGGTAGCCGCCCAAAGTCGCGACGCTCAGCGACCGCTTACCGAGCTTGCTCGCCAACAACCTGGCAACGCGCGCCTCGTCTCCGTCGAGCGCCCACAGCGCGCCCACCACCGGACGCCCCGCGCAAAACGCTTCGAACGCCGGGGCCGGCGGCGCCACCCGTTGAAACCAGCGCTTGTAAATCCAGATCGCGAAAGCCGTGAGCATCCAAGACTTCAGCACCAACAGCGGACCTTCCATGGCCCAATTCTCGGACACCCGTGCGCCTCCGCCATGTCCGGGCACGTCAGAAACCTTGTCCCTCCGCGCCATCCGCGGGCGCGTTCGCGGGCACGAGAGACTCTAGGGGTCGCGAGGCAGCTGCTGGAAGCGCTTGGGAGTGAGACCGGTCCAGCGCACGAAGGCTCGGTGAAAGGCGCTGACGTCGGAAAAACCCAGCAAGAAAGCGGTCTCCTGAACACTCAGGCGACGGTCTCGCAAGTAGCGCTCGGACAGCTCGTGACGCAGCTGATCCACCACCTTGGCGAAGGTCTGGCCCTCGCTCTTGAGCTGGCGCTGCAACGTGCGGGGGCTGCTGCCCAAGCGACGCGCGACGCGCTCGAGCGATAGCTCACCGAGGCGAAGCTCTTCACAGATGGCGGTGCGCAGCCGCGCGTCCAGGCCATGTTGCTCGGGAAATTTCGCCAGCACGCTCTGCGCGTGCGACTCGACGACTTCTTGCAGAGAGGCGTCGGCGGTCAGCAAGGGCAGTGCCAAGCTTTGCAGATCGTAGGCAAGCTCGTCAGTTTGCTGCTCGAACACTAGATTGGGCCCAAACACGGCGCGGTGTTGGGTCAGGTCGCGCGGGGCCGCGTGCTGGAAGCTCACTCGCGAGGGCGTAACGTCCTTGCCCGTCGCACGCCGCGCAAAGCGCGCGAAAGAAGCGAAGCCGAACTCGATGGCGTGGCGGGGCGCGCGATCCGGCAGCGCGCCCACTTGATGGCGATACACGCCTTCGTCGGCGGTCCACACGAGCTCGCTGCGCGCTTGATCGTGCAACAACCGCTGGTAGCGGATGCCTTGGGCCAAGCCGTCGCGCAAGGTGGGGCTACTCCACACCACCCACCAGCCCACGCTGAGCGGCGCCCCCGCCGCCAGCGCCGCCAAGGTGAGGCCGAAGCTTTCGTCGGCCAGCGCGTTGGGCAAAAACTCCCACAAACGCAGCACATGACCGGCCAGCACTCGACCGTCCGGATCACCCAAGGTTTCCGGCCCCAGCAGCTCCCCCGGAACTCCGGCTCGCTTCGCCAGGGTGGGCGCGTCGATGCCTCGCGCCATCGCCCCGAGCACCAACGCTCGCAGCACGAGCACGGACATGGAGCCCTCGGCCGCGCGAGCCATGTCAGTCGTCTCGCAGCATCGGCTCGCGCGCTTCGGAGTACGCTTGCACGAGCTGACGCGCTTCGTCCGAGAGGTCCAGGAAGCGGACGCCGAAGCCGGGTGGCGCGTCCTCTCCCAAGGCGTCGCGCACCCATGCCACGTTGCCGCTCAGCTCGCAGCTTGGTCCCGTCGGGAACCGGAGCGAGACGCGCACGTCGGCGCCGAGCGGCGGTGGCTTTTCGTAGGTGGCGATGAAGATGCCGCCGGCCGTGAACAGATCGCTACCGGACAGCGTGCGGTACAAATTGCTCGGCCCGTTGACGTCCAGCTCCACGTCGACGCGGCGCGCGCTGCCCACGCCGTGCTCGAGCTGCTTGGCGACGCGGCCGAGCAGGGTGGACAGTTCCGCTAGCTTCTGCTCGGTGGCGCCATTGGCCCGCTCGGGGTTCCGCTGGCCCAATGCGCCCAGGGCTTGCTTCAACAGCTCGGTCTGCTGGGTGAACAACGCCAGCATGCCGCCGTTGCGCTCGTCCTCCAGCCGCACCTCCAGCTTGGGCCGCGACAGCTCGCTCAGCTGCTTGGCCAGCTCCGTAAAGTCCATACCATTCGTGGACTTGGCGCTATTGGCGATGCCCCCGACGAGGGCCTCGCGAATGCCCTTCAGCTGCAGGTCGAGGCCGGAGAGCGTGCCGGTGACGCGCGCCACCGGATCGGCGTCGCTGCCACCCATGCGCTGCACGCGGCCGAACGCCTCTTTGATCTCGAGCCAGCGCGCGCTCTGCTCGGGGGTGAGGCGGCCGCGCATGTCCGCCAGCTTGAGCAGGTTCTGCTCGGCGCCCTTGGTCAACGTCTGCGATTCGCTGGCGTAGTGATCGTCGATCAACCGCTCCAGCTCGACGTCGTTCATGGCCGACACGACCTTCTCGGTCAGCTTGGCCATGTTGCGGTAGCTGCCCTGCAGCTTGAACGGTGGCTCGGTGCGGTAACGGTCGTCCTGCGACGCCGAGGCGATGTACTCCTGGTTGACGCGCAGGAGCACGCTTTGCACCTTGAACAGTCGCTTGAATACCTCGCTGATCTCTTGAACCTCGGCCGCGCCGTAGCCATAGCTCAAATCGCTGAGCGGAATTTCTTCCCCCCGGGCGATGGCGATGAGCTTGTACGTGTCCTGCGCGTCCCGCCCCGCCAGCGGCGCGAGCACGCTGTTCGACGTGAGCGCGTTCTCCAGGTAGCTGAGCGCGAAGGCATCTTGCTTGCCATCCAAAATATCGCCCAAATTGTAGGTATCGGCGCGGTTGGCGAGCATGTCCGGGATCTGAAAGCGCGCGCCACTTTCGGTGTACGGATTGCCGGCCATCACGATGCAGAACTTCTTGCCCCGTAGATCGTAGGTGCGGGTGCGGCCATTCCACACGCCTTCGATGCGCCGCTGCGCGTCGCACAGCGAGATGAACTTCTGCAGCAGCTCCGGATCGGTGTGCTGAATGTCGTCGAGGTAGAGCATCACGTTGTTGCCCATCTCGAGCGCCAGGTTGATCTTTTCGACCTCTTGCCGCGCGGTGGCGTTGGGCGCCTCGCTCGGATCCAGCGAGCGTACCTCGGTGCCCAACGCCGGGCCGTTCACCTTCATGAACACGATGCCCAGCTTGCTGGCCACGTATTCCATCAGCGTCGTCTTGCCGTAGCCGGGAGGCGATACGAGCAAGAGCAGACCCATCTGGTCGGTGCGCTTGGTCGCGCCGGCGGCGCCCAGCTGCTTGGCCAGGTTGGCACCCACCAACGGCAAGTACACCTCGTCGATCAACCGATTGCGCACGAACGACGTAAGCACCCGCGGCAAGTACTCTCCGAGGCGCAAGCGTTCACGCGCCTGCGCCGCCAGCTCGGTTTTCAGGCTACGGAACGCGCGAAAGCGCGGCGCTCGCTGCTCGATGAAGTCGCCCACGCGCTCGAGGAGCTCGAACAAACACAGCGAAAGCGTGCGCGACGTCACCCGCGGATGGGCGCCGAGCAAGCCGGCGACTTCCACGTCCACGCGCGCGCTCGAGACTTGAAACTCGAGCTCGCCATCGCACACCGCGCGCGCCGCTAGCTCCAACCGGTACTCGGCGCCCTTGCCGGTGCCGCGCACGAAGGCGTCCACGTATGACAAAGCACAGCGAAGCCGCTCCGGCGGATGTGCTGACAGCACTCGCAGATCTTCCTCGAACCCGCGCGCAGAGCCGGTCTCTTCCAAGTGCAGCAGAAACTCTTTCCGCAGCTCGGCCGCCGCCGCGCTCTCGGTGAGCTTGGCGCGCTCTTGCGAAATTTCGCTGACCAGATAGCGCGCCGCAAAGCGCGCCACCGGCACCTCCGACTCGAGCCCCAGCGCCTTCAGCGCTTCGGCGACACCGTGGGCTAGCTCGCGCGACAGCTCCTGCTCGGCGCTGCCGTCCTTCAGGCGTTCCCGCAGCCTGCCCGCGCTCTGCGCCCGCCGCTCGATCAGATTCTTGCGATCTGCCGGCAAACCTTGCCAAAAAAGCCAGCCCGCCGCCCGCGCGCGCGGCGAATAGCGCAGCCCGCCCGCCACCTTCAGCAGGCTCAGCAGCTTGTCCAAAATCAATGTGGCGTCGTGGTCGTGAACGCCCCGCTCGTAGCCTTCGTCGATGCGCTCGGCCGCCAGCTGGCGGACCAGCTCTTGCAACTGCTCGCCGCGCGCCGCCGTTTCGAGCTCGGCCACGCTGCGCCCTTTGGCCCCCGCTTCGGCTTCCAGCAGCAAGCTGACGGCCAAATACTCCGCGCGATAGACCTCGCGCGTCTCCGAAACCAGCTCTTGCTCCCACAGCTCACGCGATGCATCCAAGAGCGGATTCGAGATCGGCTCGAAGAAGTCGGTACCGGTGAGGTGAACGTTCAGCACGCCCTCGCGCGGCACGATCGTCAACTCGAGCGGGCGCGTGTTCACGCTGAAGCGATGCTGACCAAAGCGAATGACGTTGCCGTCGTCCTCGAGCAGATCGGTTTTGTCGCGCAGCGCGCGCAAGGCGTTCTGCTTGGCGCTCTTCAGCTTCGAATCCAGCTCGTCGGCCCGCACCGAATCGCCGAGGTCGCGCAGTTGTCCGGACAGCTCCGACAGCTTGTGCACCATCGCGTCGGACGCGAAGTAGCCGTTCAATTCTTCCGGGTTTTTGGCAGTTTGAGCGCGCCGTACGATGCCGGCCAGCACCCGCTCCGCCGCCGTCGACAGGCTCTGCGCGCGCCGCTGCCGCTCCTCCACCAGCAGTTGCCGCTTGGCGTTGACGGCGTCCAGCACGTCTTCGCGCTTTTCGGCCAGCTGCACCGAGAACTCGTCCAGCTCGCCGAAGCGCCCTTCCAGCTCCTCGAGCTGCAGCATCAGCCGCCCCAGCTGCTCGTCGCAAGCCTCGGGCGTGGTGGCGAGCGCCAAGGCGCTGGTCACGCTCTGGCTGAGCAGCTTGAACTGCACGCCGAACTCAGCGCGGCCCTCTCCGGCGCCGAGCTCTTTCTGGCGACCGTCCAAGACGGCGCGGGCGCGGTTCTGCTGCGCGAAGGCCGAGCTGGTGCCGTCCAGAATCTTGGTGCGGACGGTGGGGTCTTCGATGGGCAAGCTGGCGATGGTCTCGCTCAGCAAGGTCAAGCCCTCGTGCACCGTGTCCAGCTCCTTGCGCAGCGGCAAGAGCTCGGTGGTCTTGGCCGCCTTGCCGACGGAGTCGACCACCACGTCCAGGCGATCCAACAGCGGCTGAAAGGCGTTCTCGGCCAAGAAGAAGTCGACGCAGGCGCGGCTCACCTCACCGAAGCGAGTCTCGACGGCTTTTTCCAGAGCATCCACGCGCGCTAGATCGATGGAGCGCGTTTCTTTCAGGGTGATGAGCGCGCCGCGTTGGCGCTTCAGATCCGAGAGGCCGTTGAGGTACGCCTCCACCGTTTTGAGCTCGCTCGGGCGCACGCGCTCGAGCAACTCGGCCTGGCTCTTCTCGGCCGCGGCCACCGCTTCGCGCGCCTTCTTTTCGAGCGCCAGCTGCTTCTCGAACTCGTCGACGATGAGCTCGGAGGTCTTGTGCAGCTCTCGCAGCGTATCGAGTAGGCCGCCCATGTCGGCGTGGCCGAGCCAGTAGTGGGTATCGATGGCACGCCGCGCGGCCGAGACCAAATCGTCGAAGGTGCGGCGGGTGGGCTTTTCGGCCGCCGCCAATTTCTTGATGCTGAGCAGCTCGCTGATACCGCTGACCAGCGACGCATTGCCGACCTTGGCCAAGTACGAGCCGTCCGTCGGCGCCGCCGCTGCAAACTCCGCCGTCGTGAACGGCGTCTGCCAAATCTGCACCGGGTGCAGGCGTGTGGGCTCGCCGTCGGTGCGAAACACCAACATGGTCCCGTCGGGAAACAAGCTGAAGCCGTGACAGCGAATCGGGTTTTTCACCTCTTTCGCGATCAAATTGTACGGCAAAAGCTCATATTCGCCCTGCTCGGCTCGGTAAAAGACGTACAACACGTCTTCGCCGTTGGGCGAGCTGATGGTGCGGCGAAAGGCCAAGCCTTCGGAGTCGCCGTCGAACAGCTTGCGCTCGCCGCTGGTCAGGTAATACCCGCCCGGGAAGATCAAGCCGTGGTCTTCGGGCAGCTCCACGCAGGCAACGCCCAGCGCGTCCACGCGCAGCACGTCTTGGGTCCGCGGGTTGTAGATCAGGTAGCGCGTCTTCTGCTCGCGGAACGGCCGCACCTTGAGCAAGATCAAGCCGGAGACACGCGCGTAGGCGATCTCGGCGTCGTCCAGCGTCTGGTTCGGATCGTCGACGGGCTCGCGGTAGACGCCGAGGCCGTCTTGCGTGTTGTTCTCGATCTTGACGGTGAGGTCGCCGTTGACGGTCTCGACGAACACCTCGTTGAGCACGTTGATGTGCGGGTGCGGACCCGCAACCTGATCTTCACGGCGTGCCGGCGTCCACTCGAACGGGTGACGGCGCGGCAGCTTGTAGTCGTCCTCGCCGCGCGCATCCATGAACGACAAGTGGCCCTTGGCGTCGATGGCAAAGCGAAAGATCTTCGCGTCGTTGACGGTGGCGCCAATCTGCACCGCCATCAAAAGCCGCGTTTCGGTGCGCATCAGCTGCAGCAGCCGCGCGTCCTTGTAGTAACGGAAAGCTTCGCGGAACTGCTTGTCGAACTCGACGTCGGCCAGAAACGCGCCCGGCCCCTCGAACGGCTGCTGGCTCAGATCGTAGCCAGCGTCGCTCTTCTGGAACTTGAACAGGCTGACGACGTCTTGAACGCGCGTCTCCGTCTTCAAGCCGATGAAGACTTGAAAGCCGAACAGCAGCTGGCCGTCGACGCTGACTACGTCGCGCGGCGTGCAGTTGTTCTCCGTTCGCACCCGCTCCGTCGCCGCCAGCGTGAGCTCACCCCCACCGAACAACTTCTTGCGCCGCTGATTGAGCGCCTCCGCCTTCGCCGCAAGCTCGGTCGCACGCTCCAGCAAGCGCCGCCGAATGACCTCGTACGACCCCCCCTCCAGACTCCGCTCTTCTTGCTCAGCCATGACTAGTCACTGTCCGGAGCCGACGCAGCCGCTGCGAGGACCCAGATTTTTTCACAGGAAGGACAGAAGGACAGAAGGTCTGATTTTGGGGTTGGCGAAGCTCGCGGAAACGCGCGGTGTCGAAGGGGCGACGTCCGGCGTTGCCAGGCGCGAACCCCCAATTCTGGGCTTTGCTCGCCCTTCTGCTCTTCTGCCCTTCCTGTGAAAAAATCTGGGTCCATCAGGAACCGTCCCCGCGACGTAAAGCGCGTGTAGGTTCGTCCGTTCAAGGGCGTTTGCCGGGGCCTTTGCCGTCTTTGGGGGCGAGCTTTTCGAGGGCGGCGGCGAGCATGGCGCCGCCGGGGCCGTCGCTGTCGCCGTTGGCGATGTTCTGCACCAGCGCGCGCAGGGTGTCGCTCTGCTCGAGCGCGCCGTCGACCGATTGACCGAGCGAGATGGCGCTGACGAAGCGTTGGAAGAACTGACCGTCGCCGCCGACGATGTTGATCTTCGCCTTTGACATGGCTTCCGCCATGACTTGGGCTTGCGCCGCCACGATGTCTTTTTTGACCTTGAGCGACTCGAGCGCGATCGCGCGCTCTTTCTCGATGTTGAGCCGGAACTCTTCGTGACCGCGGCCCGACTCGTCGAGCGCCTTCATGGAGGCCGCTTTCTGGGCCAGGCCTTGAGCTTCGGCGCTGAGCTTTTCGCGGATGGCGGCGGCTTCAGCCACGCCTTGCTTCTCGACCGCGGCGGCCTCGGCCTCGCGCACGCGCACCTTGGCCAAACCTTGCTTCTCTTGCCCGGCCGCTTCGGCGCTGAGCTTCTCGAGCGAAATCTTGGCTTCGGTCAGGCCCAGCTTCTCACTGGCAACCGCGTCGGCTTCTTTGACGCGCGCCTTGGCCAGACCCTCGGCGGCGGCTTCGGCCTGCACGCCCTCGGCGATGCGAATCTTGGCTTTGGCCAGCTTGTCGGCGGTGTCCAGCTCGGCTTCGGCCGTGACCACGCGCTCGCGCGCCTTGATCTTGGCGACTTCTTCGGCCGCCTGGGCGGCCTTGACCTGCTTGGTGGTGACCTCGGTCGCGGCCGCCTCGGCGCCGATGCGCACGACTTCTTTCTCGCGGTTGGCCTCGGCCAAGCGCCGCACGTCCTTGATCAGCTCTTCTTCGCCCGCCACCGTCTTTTCGACGGCGATGCGATCGCGAATCACGGTCGCTATCTCTTTCTTCTGCACCTCGACCTCTTTGTCACGCGCGATGCTACCGAGCGAAACCTCGCGCTCACGCCCGATCACCTCGAGCTGGCGCGCCTTCTCGACCCGCTCCTGCTCCACGGCAATCTCGCGCTCCTTGTGCTTGGCGGCGATAGCGACGCCGCGCTCTTTGGCCTGATCGGCCACCAGCGACTCTTCGTCGTTCTTGATCGTGATCAGGGCCGTCTTCTTGCGCTCGTCGCTGGCCACGCGCAGAGCCTCGTTCTCCTCGCGCGATTTGGCGACCGAGATCTCTTTGTCCTTCTTGGCCTCGGCCTCTGCGCGGCGTTGCTCGAACCGGAACAGCGCCTCGTCCGCGTTCAGGTTTTGGCTGCCCATTTCCATGCGCTCCTTTTGGCGGAGCTCGTTGGTCTTCACGTTCTGAATCACCGTCAAATCGGTGATTTTGCGGATGCCGTCGGCATCCATGATGTTGTCTTTGTCCAGGTGCTCGAGCGGCGTCTGCTCGAGGTAGTCGATGGCGGCGTCATCCAAGATGAAGCCGTTCAAGTCCTTGCCGATGACCTCGATGATCTTGTCCTTGAAGTCGTCGCGCTTGAGGTAAAGCTCTTCGAAGTTGAAGTGCTTGCCGACGGTCTTGAGCGCTTCGGCGAACTTGGCCGTAAACAGCTCCTCCAAGGCCTTGGCATCGCTCGCGCGCGCACAGCCGATCGATTGGGCGACCTTCAGCACGTCCTCGACCGTTTTGTTCACGCGCACGAAGAACGTCACGTTGATGTCGGCGCGGATGTTGTCGTTGCAGATCAGGCCTTCTTTGCCGCGGCGATCGATGTCGATCGTCTTGACCGACAGGTCCATGACCTCGGCGCGGTTGATGATCGGATAGACGACCGCACCCGTGAACGCCACCACCGGCTCGGCGCGCATCGTGTTGATGACCAGCGCGCGCCCTTGATCGACCTGACGGTAGAAGCGCGCCACCAACGCCAACAAACCGAACAGCAAGAACGCGACGATGCCGATGACGACCAGTACCGGATACAGCCCTAGCATTTGACTATCCCCAAGATTCATCACCGCGAAGGATGCCCGAACGGCGGCGCAATGTCTGCGGCCGTGCGCCGCTTAACTAAGACTGAACGGACGAGCGGTGCTGCTGGCAGCGGCGCCGGGCGACGACGCAGACGCGAGTCACCGCTTTGCTGCGGCCGTTATTTGCGCTCGGACATCACGTCGCGCATGGGCTCGACCAGGTAGGTTTCGTGCTCGGCGTCGTAGTCGACGATCAGCGCTTGCTCACCGCGGCCGAGCTGCTTGCCGTCTTCCACCCGAATGCGCAGCACCAAACCGGCGCCGCCGTCTTGGAGCGTGGCCTCCCCGAATTTGTGGCTGACCGAGCCGGTGCGCACCGTGCAGGTGCGGCCGATGAAGTCCGATTTGACGGGAGCGTGCTTGGGCGCGAACACCTTGGCCAGCGGGCGCGCGGCGATGGACGTGAGCGGCAGCGCCAGCACGAACGAGCCGAGCAGCACCGCAACGGAGAGCGCGGGGCCCACCAAGGTGGGAGCCGTGCGTGTCACCACTTGCATGGTGACCACGCTGACCAGCCAGGCAAAAGTGATGATCAGGCTGAAAATCACGGTAGCGGGCGCCGAACGCAGGTGTAGCGCGCTCATGACCGCGGCCAGCGCGCCTTGGCCTTCGCCGCCGTCGTCCACGTCGCCACCATCGCCGCCGTCGCCGAAGTCCGCGTCGCCGTGGCCGCCGCCGATGTCGCCGACGTCGGCGTGACCACCACCCAAATGATCGACGGCGCCTTCCATCAGGCCCTTGGTCGCGCCGTCGATGTGACCTTCGAGCGCGCCTTCCGAGCCTTCACCGATGTGGATGACGCCCACCATCACGAAGCTCCAATAAATCAGCACCACGCCGAGCAGCACCGTGAACACGACGCTCGGAAACGACAGCGCTAGAACCAGGACTTCATGCATTCGAAGCCGCCGCGCCGCGCTGACTCTGCAGCTCTTGCAAAATGAGCTCGAGCTTGCCGGCGATGTCGCGCAAAGCCGCTTCGGAGCGCTCACCGTCGGCGGCACGCTCGCGAGCTTCGTTCGGCACGTCGAAGGCGCGCGCCGCCAGCGCGGGTCCGTAGGTCATGAGCGTGGTGCCGATGGCTTTACCGGCTTCGGTCTTGGCGAAGATGTCGGAGTAGCCGACCGACAAGTTGGTGGACACGTACACCAGCGCGTCGAAGAAGCTGTTCACCTTCGGATTGACGCCCCGCTCCGCCGCGTAAAATGCCGCCGCGCCGGACAGCACCGTGAACACGAGGGTGTTCAGCGGATCCTCGGCCTGCTTTTCGCGAAAGTAGCCGTGCGCGCTATGCAACCACTGCTCAGGAGGCTTGCCAGACCCCGCCCCCAACAGGAGCCCCAACGCGATCAACGCCCGTTCGTTCATGGATCCGAGCCCCCCAGCATAGTCCAGCTCCGAACGTCGCGCGACATCTCTAGCTCCGCCCCTGGGCTGCCCAACTGCAGCCCTCTTGCAGAAACTCCCGTAGCGTCACAAGGCCAAGCCTAGCGACCGCTTCGGGCTGCCGCCGTGCTGGCGGGTCGTCTCGAGAGCCTCCGAGATTTTCACAGGAAGGGCAGAAGGGCAGGAAGGCGAGAGGCGAGAGGCGAGAACGCATTTTTGTTTTTGGAGGACCAAAACCAAAAATATTTCCCTCGAAGGTCACAAGGGGCCGCCGGCGGCAGCGCGAACCCCAAGTCCCCCTTTGCTCGCCCTTCTGCCCTTCTGCCCTTCCTGTGAAAAAATCTCGATCGCCCAAAGTGGCCTGGATCGGCCACAGAAGCTTCTGCGAGTCAGGCTGCGGGGTGGCAGCCCGCGCGACCGGAGAGTTACGGCTTTTTGAAGCGCAGGACGAAGCGATCGCTGTGGCCGCGGCGTTCGCCGGCGGTCTTGGGGCTGGCGCTCCAGTCGCGCGTGTCGGACGGCTCGCGCAAGAAGTCGGCCTCGGCGTCGAGCACGAAGCCTGCCTGCTGCACCTCGGTTTTGACCACGGACTCTTCGATGCGGTGCAGGGTCTTCACCACGCTCACGCCTTCGCCCGGCTTGGAGCTGTGGTCGACGATCACGAACGAGCCGCCCGGCTTGAGCGCGCCGAAGATGTTACGGTTCATGCGCGGCCGGTCGGTCTCCATCCAAACCGTGTCGTGATAGAAGAGCACGAGCGTGACGAGGTCGAGGTCCTTCACGTCGGCGGGCAGCGGCTCGTCGAGCTCGGTGTCGACGCGCACCACGCGCTTCATCACCGGCTTGGTCAAACGCTCGCTCCAGGGCTTCTCGGCGAAGCCGAGGATGAACTTGGAGTTCTGTCCGTAGACGGTGCCGGTGTCGCCGACCATGCGAGCCAACAGCTCGGTGGTGTAGCCACCGCCGGCCGCCAAATCGGCCACCTTCATGCCGGGGGCGACGCCCGAGAACGCCAGCAGGTCGGCCGGCTTCCGGCCGGCGTCGAGCGCTCGATCAGCCTCGCTGCGATCCGCTGCCGCCACCACGGTCTGGGCTGGACCCCTCACCGGGTTGGTACTCGCTGCAGCTGCCGGCGAGGGCGGAGCTGACGCTGCTGGAGCCGCGGCAGGGTTCGACGCCGGTTGCGCGGCGGCACAACCAACCAAGAACAGCGCGCAAATGAGCGGGGTGCGGGCGAAGGTCATGGCCGGCATCCTGGTCACGTTCGGTGCGAACCGCCAGTAGCACTATGACGACCATGTCGCGGCATCGCTGCCAGTGGGGCGCGCCCGCACTGCGCATCGCATGAATTGACTAGGGGCAGGCCGGCGGCGACTCCAGCCATGCAGCCAATTTCAGCTGCATTTCGATGACAATCCGTTTGCGCTCGGGCCTGCGCGGTCTTAAGCCCTCCGGGTGGGGCATCCCAAATCCCTCTTGTCTATCTTTGCCGTCGCGCTCGCTGCTGGCTTCGCGACGTGGCCCAGTACCGCCCGCGCCCAAGAGCCGAGCTCGGCTGATCGCGCTACTGCGCGCACGCTCGCTCAAGAAGGCTATGTCGCGCTGCGCGACAAGGACTACTCGACCGCTGCCGATCGCTTCACGCGCGCCTTGGCGATCGTGAAGGCGCCGACGTTGCTGCGTGACTTGGCGCGCGCACAGGTCGGCCTGGGGCGGTTGGTCGACGCGCACGAGACGTACAGCCAAATCATTCGCGAAGGCGTGGCTGCCGACGCGCCGGCGCCGTGGGTCAAGGCGTTGGCCGACGCCAAAGCCGAGATCGGCCCCATCACGCCGCGCTTGCCCTGGATCACCATCACCGTCTCCGGCCCCGCGCACCCCAAGGTCACCATCGACGGCGCGCCCATCGCGGAAGCTTCGCTCGGCGTCAAGCGACCGGCGGATCCAGGCCGGCACGAGATTCGCGCGCTGGCGGCCGGCTACTACACCGCCAAAAAGACCATCTCGCTCAACGAAGGCGAGTCGGTGAACGTGGCCTTCGAGCTCGAGGACGCGCCGCCGGACGCCGCGCCCAAAAACGAGGAAGAGGCCGGCAAGGTGTCGGTGGCGACGGTCGTCGACCCGCCCTGGCGCAAACCAGTGACAATCGGGGCTTTGGCGGTAGGTGGCGCGGGCATCGTGCTCGGCAGCGTGACGGGGATTTTGGCCATGACGAAACACAACCAGCTTGCGACCGACTGCCCCAACGGCAACTGCGGTCCCCGCTACAAGACGGACCTCGAGCACTACCACACGCTCGGCACCGTCTCGACGATTGGCTTCGTTGCGGGCGGCGTGTTCGCCGGTGCGGGGGTAGTGTTGCTCTTGGTAAAGCCGCAAAGCTTGGTGCAACAGCCCGACCAATCGGATCATCCAGAGCCGCAGCGTACGAGCTTCAGCTGGTCGCCCTTCGTCGGCATCGGCGCCGCGGGCGTGGAAGGGACATTCTGAGATGTCGATCTCGATGCGTATCGCGCGCACGCTGGTGGCGGTCTCGGGGTTGGCGCTCGCCGGCTGTACCAGCCTGCTCGGGGACTTCACCTACGATCCGAACGGCAACGCCAGCGGCGGCCACGGTAGCCGTGGCGAGCAAGGCGACATCGTGGTCATGCCGCCGGACGGCTTGATCACCACCGAGCAAGGCGCCAAAGCCAGCTTCACCATCACGTTGAAGGTCAAGCCGACGTCCAACGTCTCGATCGCGTTGTCGAGCAGCAACGAAAAAGAAGGGCTCGTGAACCCGATCGCCGTCTCGTTCACGCCGGAAAACTACGCCGCTCCGCAGACGGTGCAGATCACCGGCGTCGACGACGACGTCCCGGACAAGACCCAAACGTACACGATTCATACGTCCGCGGCGTCCAGTGAAGACCCGCACTACAACGGTCTGGATCCGATCGACCCCGAGGTGAAGAACGTCGACGACGAGACGGCCGGCTTTTTGCTGATGCCGCCGAGCGGTCTCGTCACGAACGAATCGGGGGGCGAAGCCACGTTCACGCTGGTGCTCACCCACATGCCGACGGCGAACGTGGTCATTCCGCTCAGCAGCGACAACACGAACGAAGGCACGGTGAACCAGGCGGCGCTGACCTTCACGCCCGACAATTGGATGGCGCCGCAAACCGTCACCGTGACCGGCGTCGACGACAAAGCCGCCGACAAGGCGCAGACCTATCACGTCGTCACCGGCGCCGCGCTGAGCGAGGACCCCGGCTACGACAAGCTCGACCCGGACGACGAAACCGTCGTCAATCAAGACAACGACACGGCAGGCGTAATGCTGACGCCCGGGACGGGCCTCGTCACGTTCGAGAACGGCGCGATGACGACCTTCGGCATCGCCCTCAATTCCCCCCCCAACAAAGACGTCACCATCGCGCTCTCCAGCAGCTCGGAAGCCGAAGGCACCGTCACGCCCGATCACGTCGTCTTTACGCCGCTCAATTGGATGGCGCCGCAGCTAGTGACCATCACCGGCGTCGACGACGACCGCGCCGACGGCAACCAGCCGTATCTCATCCTGACCGCTCCCGCCGTCAGTGACGACGACGGCTACAACGGCTTCGACGGCCCGGACGCCGAGGTCACCAACATCGACGACGACAGCCCGAGCCTGGTCGTCATGCCCACGACCGGCCTCGTCACCAGCGAAGCCGGCGCCGGAACGACGTTCAGCGTGGCGCTGGCGTCGAAGCCCATGGGCCCCGTGTCGCTGGATGTCACGAGCGCGCGTCCGGAAGAAGGCGTGGTCACGCCTGCTCTGCTCTCGTTCACCGAACAGAACTGGAATGCGCCGCAGGTCGTGACCGTCACCGGGGTCGACGACCTCGCCGCCGACGGGCCGCAACCGTACATGGTGCACGTCACGCCGAGGGCCGACAGCGCCGACACCAACTACGCGGCTCTGCTCGAGACCGACGTCAGCCTGACCAACACCGACGACGACAGCGCTGGCATCACGGTCACGGCGGCTTCGGGCCTGACCACCGGCGAATGGGGCAGCTCCGGCACGTTCTTGGTCGCGCTCAATTCGCAGCCGACCAAGGACGTCACGATACCGCTCAGCAGCAACGATCCGTCGGAGGGCACCGTCAGCCCGGCCCAGCTCGTGTTCACACACGACAACTACAAGGCCCCGCAGACCGTCACCGTCAAGGGTGTGGACGACGACATGCAGGACGGCAACCAGCCGTACAAAGTCATCACCGCGCCCGCCGTCAGCGCCGACGCCAGCTACAACGGCATGGACGCCAGCAACGTCGACGTGAGCAACACGGACGACGACAGCGCCGGCATCACCGTCAATCCCTCCAATCAGACGCTGACCACGACCGAAGGGGGCGGCATCGCCACCTTCACGGTGGTGCTCAATTCGCAGCCGGCTACCAACGCGGTGGTCGACATCGCGGTGTCGAGCAGCAAGCTGACGGAGGGCACGGTCAACGTCAGCAATCTGCATTTCACGACCGAGAACTGGCGCTCACCGCAGACCGTCACCGTCAAAGGCGTGGACGACGACCGCACCGCCGACGGCGCCCAGCCCTACACGGTCATCCTGGGCAAGGCTCAAAGCCCCGATCCGAACTACAACGTGATCGACCCGCCCGACGTCAAGGTTTCGAACACCGACAACGACAGCGCCGGCATCACGCTCATCAACCAGAACGGCTTGACCACGAAGGAGACTGGCGCGATGGCCAGCTTCCAGGTCGTGCTCAACTCCAAGCCGATGGCGGACGTCACGATCGCGCTGTCGAGCAGCAACACCAAAGAAGGCACGCTCACGCCGGCGTCGCTCAAGTTCACGAGCGCCAATTTCGCGGCTCCGCAGACGGTGACCATCACCGGCGTCAACGACGACGTTGCCGACGGCAACCAGGTGTATCGAGTGGTCACCGCGGCCGCATCCAGCAACGACCCCCTGTACAACACGCTCGACGCACCGGATCCGACCGTCACCAACATCGACGACGACCAGCCGGGCATCAGCGTCACCCCGGTGAGCGGGCTGCAGACGAAAGAGGACGGCGGCACCGCCACCTTCACGATCGCGCTCGAGTCGCAGCCCACGGCCGACGTCACCGTTCCGGTGCACAGCAGCAACACCAAGGAGGGCACGGTCAGCCCGGCCAGCGTCACCTTCACGGCCGCAAACTGGAAATCGCCGCGCACCATCACCATCACCGGCGTCGACGACCAGGTCGCCGACTTCGCGCAGCCCTACCTGATCGTGACCGATCCGGTCGTCAGCAACGACCCCAAGTACAAGGGGCTCGACGCCCCGGACGTCTCGGTCAGCAACACCGACGACGACAGCGCTGGCATCAGCGTCTCGCCCGTCACCGGTAATACGCAAGAGAACGGCGCGACGGCCTCGTTCACGATCGCGCTCAACTCGGAGCCGAAGAAGGACGTGACCATCAAGCTGTCGAGCAGCAACACCAAAGAGGGCACGGTCAGCCCCGCCTCGGTCACCTTCACCGCCTTGAACTACAAGGCACCGCAGAAGATCACCATCACCGGTGTCAACGACCAGGTCGCCGACGGCAACACGCCCTACAGCATCATCATCGCCCCTGCCAGCAGCAGCGACGCCGGCTACGCGGGTCTCGACGCGCCGGATGTGTCGCTCAGCAACATCGACGACGACCAAGCCGGCGTTTTGGTGTCGATGGCGAAGGGCAACACCAGCGAAGCCAACGCCGGCACCACGACCTTCACCATCGTCCTCACCTCACAGCCCACCGCCAACGTCACCATTCCGCTCTCGAGCAGCAACACCGACGAAGGCACGCTGGCCGTTAGCGAGGTGACGTTCACCACCACCGACTACGCCTCCGCCAAGACCATCACCATCACCGGCGTGGATGACATGGTCGCTGACGGCGACCAGCCGTACACCATCGTCGTCGGAGCCGCGACCAGCACGGACAAGGGCTACAACGGGCTCGACGCGCCGGACGTGGCCCTCAGCAACATCGACGACGACTCCGCAGGCCTGACCGTGAGCGCCAGCACTGGCAAGACGGGTGAAAAAGCGGCCGCGGCCAACTTCACCTTCACGATTGCCCTCACCTCCAAGCCCTCCGCGGACGTGTCGATTCCGGTGAGCAGCAACGACACGACCGAAGGCACGGTGAGCCCGGCGGTGTTGACCTTCACCACGTCGAACTGGAAGTCCGGACAGACCGTGACCGTCTCCGGCGTCAACGACGACATGGCCGACGGCGATCAGGTGTACAAAATCCTAATCGGCGCTGCCACCAGCACCGACAAGGGTTATTCAGGCTTCGACTACCCGACCGACATCAGCGTTACCAACGTCGATGACGACAGCGCCAGTATCGAAGTCAGCAAGGCGGCCGGCTCGACCAGCGAAGGCGGCCAGACCACCACATTCACCATCGTGCTCAACTCGCAGCCTAGCTCCAGCGTGACCATCCCGCTGTCCAGCAGCGACACGACCGAAGGCACGCTCATGGTCACTTCGGTGCAGTTCACGACTGCCAACTGGAGCTCGCCGCAGACGGTGACGGTGCACGGCGAAAACGACAAGGTCGCCGACGGCTCGCAGCACTACACCATCAAAACCGGCGCGGCGATGAGCTCGGACGCCGGCTACAACGGTCGTGACGCGGACGACGTCGACATCGTCAACATCGACGACGACGTGGCCGGCATCCAGGTTTCGAGCGCCGACGGACCGACCAGCGAAGCGGGCCTGTCCGCGACCTTCACGGTGGTGCTGAACTCGCAGCCGACCGGGCCGGTGTCCATCCCCATTTCCAGCAACAACACCGACGAAGGCAAGCTGGACGTCACCTCGGTCGATTTTACGACCAGCAATTGGTCGGCGCCCCAAACCATCACCGTGCACGGCGTCGACGACGACGTGGCGGACGGCCCGCAGAACTACAAGGTGCTGGTCGGCATGCCCACCAGCACCGATACCGCCTACGCCGCCATCGACCCGGACGACGTCGCGCTGATCAACAACGACAATGACAGCGCCGGCATCGAGGTGAGTAAAGCGCTGGATGACATCTCCGAGAGTGGCACCAGCACGACCTTCGAAATCGTGCTCGACTCGCAGCCGAAGGGAAACGTGGTCATCCCGCTGTCGGTCAGCGACGCGACCGAAGCCAAGCTGGCGGTCAGCTCCGTTACCTTCACCTCCGGCAACTGGAAGACGCCGAAGCAGGTGACGGTCACCGGCGTGGACGATCAGGCCGCCGATGGTCTGCAGAAGACGCAGGTGGTGACCGGCGTCGTCGAGAGCACCGACCCGGGCTACGACGGCAGAAATCCGCCGGACGTCTCGATCACCACGCTCGACGACGACAGCGCGTTCATCAAAGTCTCGGCGCCGTCGATGACCTCAACCGGCGAGTCGCCCACCGCCCCCAGCGTGACCTTCACGGTCGTCCTGACGTCGATGCCCAGCGCGAAGGTGACCATCCCACTCAACAGCAGCTTGCCGAGCGAAGGCGTGGTTTCGATCCCGGCCTCGGGCGAGCTGGTCTTCGACGGTACGAACTGGGACACGCCCCAGACGGTTACCGTCGTGGGCGTACAAGACGACGGCACCGTCGACGGCAACCGCGCCTACGCCATCCAACTGGGCCCGTCCGTCAGCACCGACACCGGCTACGACAACAAAACGCCGATGGACATCATGTTGACGAACCTGGACGATGATTAGGTTCGCTCCGGATCGGCGCCCCCTGCGTCCTAGACAGGCGTTCACGCTCCACGCGCAGTTCAAAAATCCTACTGCCGTGGACGACTATGTCGCAGCAAGGTTACCGCGCGGCCTGAATGCCGCTACACTCGGATACGGCAGCGATGGATGACGACTCTCGCGTCATAGACAAAGGCTGGGACGCGCTCCCCGAGTACGGCAAATCGGGCGACGCGGACGATGCCGTGACGGTGTCCATCTCGACGACACCGGGCGAGTGGCTCGTCAACACGGTCGACTCCGTGGTCGTGCCCATGAGCATGGCCGAGGTGGTCGAAGCGCTGCAGGCACACAAGCTGACGGAGCGCTCGTTGGTGTGGCGCGCCGGCATGCCCGAGTGGGCCGCCGTCGACAAGGTGCCGCAGCTGAAGCTGGCGGCGCGCATGGCGCCCACCAAACCGAGCTCCATTCCTCCGCGCCCGTCCATCGCGGTCACGGCAGCGGGGCCCAGCAAACCTCCGCCAAAGCCAGTACGGGACACGGCGGCCATGCATACGACGCGAACGCCGACGATTCCGCCGCAAACGATGCCCAGCCGGAAGGGCACGCTTCCGTTCGGGTTGCCGACGCCGCTTGCCGGCCAGTCACGGCCCGGCGGGGCGCTCGGGTCGTCTCCGCGCGCCGCCAGCGCGCCTCCCGCCAGCAAAGAGGAGCCGGAGGTGCTGGCCGTGTACACCCGCCCGGCCGCAACCATCAGCTTCGACCTTTCGCCGGTCGAGCCTCCGCGCACCACCCACCCGGTGTCGAGCGCACCCCAGACGCTCGCGCCCACCACGACCGACAGCGCGCAGCGCCGGGCCCCGCTTCCGCGCAACGCGGACCTCAGCGTCGTGGCCGCCAGTGATTTTCGACAGGTTCAGCGCAGCTCCAAGCGCTTGGTCTGGATCTCGTCGTTGGCGTCGGCCGCCGCCGCTTCGCTGGTCACTTTTGCGGTTTCGCGCGGGGGCTCTTCGAGCGCGCCCGCGGCCGCACCGCCCCCAGCACCCGTGGCTGCCGCCCCAGCACCGCCCCCGGCGACGCCCAGCGCCGCGCCTTTGCTCGCGCCGACGCCCAGCGTAGAGCCCGCCCCGGAAGCGCCGCCCCCAAGCCACGCAGCCAGCGCCGCACCCGCCAAGCCAAAGCCAGCGCGACGGGCCAAAGCGGTCAGCATTGCGCCTCGCCCCGCCAAGCCTCCGGCCGAGCCGGGCTCGAGCACGCAAGATCCGTCGAGCGAGCCCAACCCCTACGACGTGAAGCTGGACGAAGATCCGCCCGCCGCCAAACCCGCGCCGGCCAAGCCCGCCCACGGCTCCGGTCTCGAAGCAGACGGCGACGCGCCCCAAGCCTCGTCGGCCTCGCCTACGTCGCCCGGTTTTTAAACGCGCTCGGCAACGCGCGCGAATGTTACGGTGGCGAGCGCATGATTCGCCGGCTCGACCACGTCAACGTGCGCACCTCGAACCTGGAACGCCTGGTGCGCTTTTACACCGAAGCGCTCGGGCTCGAGCAGGGTGAACGGCCGCCGCTCGGCTTTCCCGGAGCGTGGCTGTACGCGGGCGACCAAGCCGTGATTCACCTGGTCGGCGTCGAGCAACAGCCCCAGCCCCAAGGCAGCCTGCGGCTCGAGCATTTTGCGTTTTCGGCCAGCAATTTGGCTGGTTTTCTGCAGCGCCTCGCGCGCTACGGCGTCGAATTCAAGCAGAGCCGCCAAGCCGGCACCGGCAACGTCATCATCAACGTGCAAGACCCCGACGGCAATCGTCTGCACGTGGACTTTCCGGCGGCCGAAGCTGCGGAGTGACGGGTGCCCGCGGCCCGAGCGTTTGCGACGCCGGGGCGCTTACCAGTCGATGCCCAAGCGCCGGACGAGACCTTGTCCGTCGCGCAGGTCGGCAACGTAGACGAAGTTGCCCTCCACCAGCGGCGCCACCGCCACCGCGCTCGGACCACCCAAGCTGCTCAGCTTGCTGACGCGCGACTCCGTGCTCGGCCGCCACTCGAAGCCGTAAAGCTCGCCGCGCCCATCGGCTTCGACCGTAACCACCACGCGGCAGCTCACGTCTTGGCAGGCGATGCCCAAACCGCGCGGCACGCCGGCGTTGATGGGCACGACGCTGACGTTGCCGCTGAGATCGCCACTCGGCGACAACGCCGCCAAACGCACGCTGGCCGCCGTGGCGTCGACGCCTTCTTCGAGCCAGGCAACGATCGGCGTGGCCCCGAGCTGGCCGACCTGCGGCGAGAACGAATGCGGACGGGTGCTGCTCAAGCGGTGCTCGCCGCCGTCGCGCGCGGCGTCGCTGGGGCGCAGAAAAGCACCGTAAATGTCGGCCCAGCCCGGCTCTTCGGCGGCGCGGGCATCGGCCCACACCGCGTAGGGCTTGCCACCGACGCGCGCCAGCGTGAGCTGCGAAGCCGCGCCGTCGGAGGTGGTGATGCGCTGTTCGGGGCTGGCTTTCTCGAGCGACCTGCCGACGCGCGTGGCGTACACCTCGGCGTCGCCGCTGCGTTCGTCGACCCACGCCACCAGGTAACCGCCGTCGACCAGCAGCCCGGCGACGTCGCTTGCCTCACCCGACTTGCGGGTGAGCATCCGCTGCTGCCCGCGCTTGCCGTCGGCCCCGACCGAAGTCAGAAAAACTTGCGGCTCGCCCTTGTCCAAGCCGGTCCACACCGCCAACGCGTCTTTGCCTTGCGCCGGATCGCTCAGCAGGCTCAACCCGCCCAGCGAGTGCGCGCGCAGCGAAAGAACCTGTTCGTCACCGAGCGGGGCGCGGGCGCCGTCGACAGCGAACGGCCGCAGCGCGATGCGCGCGCGCAGCGGCTCCAGGCGGCCGTCTTCTGCGGGTTTCGTGAGCTTTTGCCAGGGCGTGGTCGGATCGAAATCGGTGACGTAGCCGACCAAGCTGCGCCCATTCAATTCACCGACGGCAATTTGCGACAGGGGCGCTTCGGCGCGCAGCAGCACGTCGCTCGCGCTCACGCGCGGCTTGGGTGACAGCGTCGTCTCTTCGGCGGCGGCACGGTACGCACTCGGCCGCAGCGGCAAGGGCACCGTGAACAGCGCGGCGGGGCTCTTGCTGGGCGCGGCCAACGCGAAGCAGCCTGCGCTTTGACACGTGAGGCCCCAACCCAAATCGGCAGCGTGACCGCCCAGCGCGTCGAGCAGCAGCGGCTCGGACGCTTGCACTTTGAGCCCCGCGTCGAACGCCACGAAGGTGGGCACCGGCGGCCCGTCACAAGCGGCGTCGCTGTCGCCACTGCAAGCCGCCGCCAGCGTCAACGCGGCTACGCCGTCCTTGTACGGCGCGAGCTCCGGCGCACCGCCGTCGGCTCGACCGTACAGCAAGCGCGAGTGCGCGCCGCTGGCCCGCCCGTTGGCGTTGAGCGCGGAAATCTCGAAAAATCGCGCGCCTTCGGGGCGCTCGGCCAGGTTTTCCCACACCAAAAAAGCCGGGGAGCTGGGGGTCGGCCCCGGTGAAAGAGCGATGACGGCTTGCTCACCCAGCGCCGCGACGGCCGCACCCGCGGGCGAACGCACCGCGCCGCGCACGTCGACCACCGCCGTCACGGCGCGCGGCTCGAGCTGTTCGCGATCCGACCAGGCGAGCACGAACGCGTCGGGGCTCGCTACCAAATCCAAATCCAACGCCGCGCGACCGCCCAGCTCGACGCTCTTTTCGCTTTTGGCGTTGGCGCCCAGCAGGTCGAGCGTCACGGTGCCGGTGGCGCAGCCGTTCGGTCCCGGCCTCACGCTGGCCACGGCGGCGCGCCCGGCTACCGCCGCTGCCTGCCACACGCACGCTTTGCCGGCGACCAGCACCGGCGCTTGCGCCTTGCCGTCGACCGCGACCGGCATGCCGTACACGCTCGCCGGATCTCCCGGTTTGGCGCCGCTGGGCTGCTCGGCCCACAGCAGCAGCGGCTGCTCACCCGCGACGACGAAGCCGACCCACAGCACGCGCGCGGCGCGTTCGGTCAACGTGGTCGGCCCCCACAGCGCCACCGCTGAAGCGCTGAGCGCCGTGACGTCGATGCTGGTTTTTTGGTCGCTCTTGCGCGTCGTCACCACCGCAAAGCGCGGCTTGCCCACCGCCTTGGCCGAAGCCGCGCCGAAGCCGCGCACCAGCACCAAATCCAGCTCGGGCGCCAGGTTGCCGATGCGCGCCGGCTTGGCGGGAATGCCGTTGGCGTCGATGGCGGCCGCGAACAAGCTGCGTCCGGATGGTGCCGCCTCGGCCCACGCCGCCAGCGCCGCGTCGCCGTCGCGACCCACGTACGGGCCGACCACGTCGGTAACCTCCGCAAAGCGATGCGCGACCATGGGCGGCAGCCCGGCCGCGGTCGTCCCGCTGCGGTGCTGCGACGCATTCGGGTGACTGGTGCGAGGCAACGTGGACGCGGCCGTGCCACCGCCACAGCCAACGGAAACGGCGGTCAATCCTGCGAGCAAGAGCGTCGAACGGCGCGGCACCGCGGCAGCCTACCACTTTCTGTCAGCGTGCAAGGCTCGCGGCCGCGCCCAACGGGGCCGGGCTGCCGCGCGACGCGGCATGCGAGCCGGCCGATGTTGTAGGCTGCCGGCGTGAGCTTGGCAGAGCGGCTTGGTTTGGCGATCTTCGCGCTGACCGTGGGCGTGCTGCTCGCGTTGGGCCTGGGGGTGCGGGAAGCCTGGCGCGTGGCCGAGGAACGCAGCTTCGAAGCTGCTTTCTCGCAAGCGCTGGTGCCGCTGCGTGACCAATTGGCAAACGAGGTCAGCGAGCTGCCAGAGCTGGTCGGCCCGCTTTGTGAGGATGATCCGCTGGTGGACAGCGCTCTGGTCGGTCTGGTCTCCGACGATTTGGCAGCGCGCCGTCTGCCCATCAGCCTGCGCGTGCCCAAATTGGCGCGCGCGCTGTCGCTCGATCAACTGGTGGTGTTGACGTCGTCGGGCGAGATCTTGGGCTCGACCACGCCCGGCCACGTCGGCCAGCGCGACCCCGAGCTGCTGGCGCGCGTCGGCCGAGCCAAACCCGTAGCCCGGCTGGCAGGCGCGACGAGCGACTTGGCCGTCGAGGCCGCGTGCATCAAAAAGGACAAGCAGCATCCCAAGCTCTGGATTGGCGTGTACGCCGCCCGCAATTTGGGCGAGGTCTTGTCGCGCATCGGCAAGAGCTCGGGCGTCGAGCTCAGCTTGGAGCCACCCGTACCCTCGGCCGATCGGCTGCAGCGTACGCTGTCTTTGCCCGAGCAAACGGGCCTTTCGATCACCGCCACGCGCTCGCGGCGCGCGTTGCTCTCCACCGTGGAGCAGCTCGATCTCACGGTGCTGCTGATCGGCAGCGCCACCCTCGCGTCGGCCTTGCTCATCACCGTGTTGCTGTCGCGCGGCCTAGCGCGACCGGTGCGCGCGCTGGCCGAGCAAGCCCAGCGCGTGATCCACGGCGACCCCAATCCGGTCGTGGCCACCGGCGCCCGCGAGCTCGTGGAAGCAGCCGAAGCCTTCAACCGCGCCATCAGTGACTTGGTGGCGCTGCGCAAGCGGCTGGCCGTGACCGAGCGCATCGCCGCTCGCCGCGAGATCGCCCGCCGCGTGGCGCACGAAATCAAAAATCCGCTCTTGCCCATCCGCGCCTCCGTCGAAACGCTGCGTCGTCTGCGCGCACGCAACGACCCCGCCTTCGACGACTACTTCGACGAAGCCACGCGCACGGTCTTGGACGAGGTCGCGCGCATCAGCAACATCGTCAGCGAGTTCACGCGCTTCGCTCGCTTGCCGGCGCCCGAGCCCGCGCCGTTCGACGCCGAAGAAGCCGTGCGCGGTGTCGTCACCCTGCACGGCGCCGCTGGCGCCCCCATCGACTTCGTGGCCGAGCCCTGCCCGGAGCTGAACGCCGATCGCGACCAGGTCGTACAAGTGGTCACCAACCTGGTGCAGAACGCCCAGCAGGCCCTGGCCGGTCGGGCCAACGGCCGTGTCCAAGTGCGGCTGGGGCGGGAGCACGACAAGCTCGTGCTCAGCGTCACCGACGACGGGCCGGGTATCGCACCCGAGATGCGCGGCCGCCTGTTCGAGCCGTACGCCACGACCAAAGCCGAAGGCACCGGCCTCGGACTTTCCATCGTGGAGCGCATCGTGGTCGAGCACGGGGGCGAAATCAGCGCGGGCGACGCGCCCGGCGGCGGGGCGTCTTTCGTGGTGAAACTGCCGCTGTCCGGCCCGACACTCTTGCCCCAACCTCCCCGGGACAGCGTGGCCGAGCCGTAAAGCCGGCTTTGTGGGGAAAGCGGCGTTTGCCGCTTATTGAAAAGCGCCCGCAAAAGGTGCCGGCGACAACTGAAAAAAACTGTGCTTTCGTCATGTGCTCAGGGTTTTGCAAGCTCAGGGTCGAGCCGTATGAATCGCGTGTCCCAACGTCAGCTATTCGCATTGGCCGTCCTCGCGGTCGGCGCGGTTGTCCTCGTCTGGCTCGGCGGCATGGAGCCGCGGCTAAGCATGGGCATCGTCGTGTTCGCGCTCGTCGCCTGCTACTTGGTGGTCAGCGCCGGGGGTGACGGCGGCTCGAACGAGCTGGTCGAAACCATCGCCAGCTCCGTGCGCCGCATGGTCGACGGGCGCCGGCCCGAGCCGCCGCGCGACGCCGCGCCCGCGGTGGTGCGCCTGTACGAAGAGCTGGCCGAAGCTCACGACGCCATCAAGCAAGCCAAAGAGGGCGGCGTCGATCGCGAAGAAATCGCCGAAGCGGCCAGCAGCCTCGGCAGCGCGCTACGCATGCTGACCGACGGCGTGGCCCAGCAGCTCAACGCCAGCGACGAGACCGCGCGCTACATCAAAGAGATGACCAGCTCGCAGCGCGAGATCGCCGAGCACGTCGAAGTGCTGGCCACCTCCGCCGAAGAGTCGAGCTCGTCGGTCATTCAGATGACCGCCACCAACGAGCAGGTGGCGGGCAACATCGTCGATCTGGCTACCAGCGTGCGCGAGACCGTCGCCTCCATCGAGGAGATGGCCTACTCCATCAAAGAAGTCGCCAAAAACGTCGACGCGCTGTCGCTCACCGCTGAAGAGACCAGCTCCAGCATGAACGAAATGGACGTCTCGATTGACCAGGTGCAATCGAACGCCAACGAAACCGCGCGCTTGTCCGAGGAAGTGGCGCAAGACGCTGAGCGCGGCGCCGAAGCCATCCTCAAGACCATCGGCGAGATTTACCGCATCAAAGAGAGCAGCCAGGAAGCAGTGGCGGTCATCTCGAACCTCGGTTCGCGCATCGACGCCATCGGTCAAATCCTGAACGTCATCGACGACGTGGCCGAGCAGACGAACTTGTTGGCGCTGAACGCCGCCATCATCGCCGCGCAAGCCGGCGAGCATGGCAAGGGCTTCGCGGTCGTGGCCGACGAAATCAAAGACTTGGCCGAGCGCGCCGGCGCCAGCACCAAGGAAATCGCCGACCTCATCAAGACCATCCAGAGCGAATCCAAGAACGCCATCTTGGCGGTGGAGCGCGGCGCCCAAAACGTCGACCGCGGCGTCGAGGTCTCGAACGAAGCCGAGCGCGCCCTGAAGAAGATTCTGGAAAGCTCGCAGAAGAGCACGAACATGGTGCGCGCCATCGCGCGCGCCACCGTCGAGCAGGCCAAGGGCAGCAAGCAAGTCACCGACGCCATCGGCCGCATCGCCGCCACCGTGCAGCAAATCGCCGCCGCCACCGCCCAGCAAGCCCGCGGCTCCGAGCTGATCATGAAGAGCGGCGAGAAGATGCGCACCATCTCCCAGCAGGTCGAGCGCTCCAGCCAAGAGCAGTCGCGCGGCAGCCGCCAAATCACCCAGGCGATGGAGAGCATCAACAGCCTCGCCGGCCAGCTCAACTCCGCCCAGCGCACCCAAACCCGCGGCTCCGAGCGCGCCCTCAACGCCGCCATGCAAATCGAAGAAGCGGCCCGCAAGCAAGACGGCGCCCTCCGCGACCTCAGCACCCACACCGACCGCGTCAAAAAGAGCGTCGGCGGCTGAAACCGCTGGAGCTAGGTCCGCGCGCAGCGGCGCGGCTCTAGCTTGCTTGGCTCGGCGTGCCGCTGCTCGTCGACGGCGATGCGCGCGTAGGCGGCGCGAATGACGGGATCAGCCGCTTCCGATGGCACGTCCAGCGTAGGCGCTCGCCAACTGGAAACAGAGCCGAGCGTGGGCGGTTTCGTCGCCCAGCGCGCGCGTGCAGTCGTCGATCAAGCCCGCGGGCGCACCCAGCGACAACAGCTGCAAGCTGAAGCGCGCGAACGCGGCGATGGAAGCGTGCTCGAGCTGGACCATCTTCGTCCAGTGGCGCGCTAGTAGACTGCGTTCTTCCGGCGCGAGGCGGAGAAGCCGTGGCTCCGGAGGACGCATGCCAACCAAGATCCGGCACAAAATCGGCGCAATCAGCGGCGAACCTGACACACCTGGCACATGCGTCGGGCGGCCGTGCCAGCCAGGCCGGGCTGCGAGCTCACACCCTTGAGCTCAGCAGACCGACGGAAGCCGTGTAGCTCCCGTCAGTCTGCGAGCCGGAGCGATCAGGGAGTCGGAGCGATCTTGTATGCGTTCATCGTCGGGCAGACGATGGGGCCGTCGCCACCGATGGGCATGTCTCCGCCGACGCCGATCGGCCCGCCGCCGCCGACAGCACCCGCGCCGCCAGCTCCAATGGGAGGAGGAGCGGCCTTGACGCCACCGTCGACTAGGATGGGATCCTTGGGCGGCGGCACGCAGGAGCAATCCCATTCGAGGATGCATTGCCCGCCGCAATTGACGTACGGATACTCGCAGTAGGTACCCGACTTGTACATCTCCAGCTCGGCCGGCAACTGCGCCAGCGCCTCCGTGAAGTATTGGTCGATGCCCTGCCGATTCACTTCGTCGCCGGGCCGGAGCATGCCGTTGGCGTCGAGCGTATCGTACAGGGTCTGCAGGTAGGCCTTCGGGTCGAGCGCGGTGAGATCGTTCACGACGTCTTCGCACATGGTCAACGTGTCGGCCCAGCAGGTGGGGTCTTCCTGGCAACGAGTGGCCAAGACGTTCTGGCCTTGCAAGGCCACGTGGCCCCACGAGCCCATGCTCAGGTCGATGGAGTAGGGCAAGTACTGGAATTTGCCGTCGGCGCGTTCGACCAGCACGCTGTTATTGCTGTTGTGCAGCGTGTCGTCGCCCGTGGACAGCGCCCACGACAAGCACTGAAAGCGGTGAAACATCGGCCAGTCGATGTAGTCGGCCACCGCCGCCTTGAAGCCTTCGCCATAGGGCGCCTCGCTCAGCTTGGCCTCCAGCTCCTTGACCCGAGTGCTGTCGCACTTGCCCATCTGGCAGTTGTTCGGATCGTCGAAGGCGTCGTTGCCCACGAAGATAGGGCCACCCTTGCCGCCTCCGCCTCCGCCGACGACGTTGAAGTCGCTACCGGCGTACTCCCACATGTTCGGGCAGCCGCCGCCGAACAGCTCGGCGTAGCGGTCGCAGAACGTGCGCTTGTAGCGCTCTACCAGGGTGTAAGGGATGGACACGTCCGGCCCCCAAACGTTGCTCTGGACCCACGCCCAGGTCGCCAGCGGCGCCGGATAGTCGAGCATGCGATACAGGTCGTAGGCCATCTTGTCGCGGAAGATGCTGCCGCGCTGCCCGTTGCTGAAGCGCAAGTGCTCGTAACCCGCGATGCGCTGGCCGTCCACGAACTGATCGGCGTCGATATTCAGATTGGGGATGTTGTGCTCGTCCCACGGAAAGCGCGAATACTGGCCGACGACCTTGGCCTGCACCTTGCCGTAGTCGGCCGTTTGCGGATCCTCACCGGCGGTGGTCACCCAGAGGTGGTCGACCCAGTTGGCCTTGCCAGACCCGCCCGGAGTGTAGAGGCCGTCCTGGAAGCAGCACACACCACCTTGATCTCCGCCGTTCATTGCCGTCCGCTGCTCGTCCGAGACCGCGAACCAGTAGCGGTTGCCGACGGTGCCGAAGATGTCGAGCGCGAAATCGGCGACGGCGGTGTTGGCGACCGGCGCGTCGGGGTACCGCGGGTCGATGCCGCTGGCGTCACCGCCGACGCCGCCGACGCCACCGTCGGCGCCACCGACGATGGTGCTGGCGCCAGCCCCGCCGATCTCGACGACGGCGGGCATGCCGCCTTCGCCGCCCAATTCCACCGGCGCTTTCCCGGCGCCGCTCGCCGTCTTGCCGGCGGTGGACGGCTGCTCTGGCGGAGCGCCGCCCTCGGTGTAGTAATTGTTCGTGTAATAGTGGTTGGTGACGTCGTCGCTGCAGCCGAGCGCCAACGCCCCCGGCGCGACGAACAACCCGAGCAACGACAAACGAACGCGACCGCGAGATCCCAATTGTAGCATTCCCATGACCCTTCCGTGACGGATCGATAGCTCAACCGCCGTGCAAAGACAACTTCCTCCGCTCTGATTCATCAACTCATGACCCGTATCAAAAGGGATCACCGCGCGCGCATTGCCGACGGTTTGACCATTGCCGTGGCCGTCAGCGCTGCGGCCCTCGGTGGGTTGGCGCTCGTCACGTTCGGGTCGACAGGCTGTGACGCACGACGGCGCGCGACGCCGCCGGGTGCGGTCGAGGCGCGAAGAGTCGCGAGCCCGACCGCGCGCGATGGTGCGCCGCAAGTGGGCAGCGCGGGCGACGTCGACGACGCGGATAGCCCGAGCGCGCCCGTGCCCACGACGAAAAGCGACGCCGGAGCTCGCCCACCAGGGCGCTTCGTCAGCGACATGCTTCCGCCAACGAAGCCCGGCCGCATACGGCTAGCGGTGATGGGCGACTACGGCTGGTCGGGGCCGCACGAGCAGCAGGTGGCCGAGCTGGTGCACTCGCTCCATCCCGACTTCGTCCTCACCACCGGGGACAACAACTACCCGCTGGGTGCCGCCGACACTATCGACCAAAATATCGGCCAGTACTTCAGCGATCTGATTTACCCCTATCACGGTAGCTACGGCCGCGGCGCAATCTCGAACAAGTTCTACCCGGTGATGGGTAACCACGACTGGTACACGAACGAGGGCGCCGCGTACCTGGCGTACTTCACCCTTCCGGGTAACGAACGCTACTACGACGTGGTGCTGGGAGACGTGCACTTCTTCGCGCTCGACAGCGACGAGCACGAGCCCGACGGGGTGAGCGCCACCTCGGTGCAGGCGCAGTGGCTGAAGCAGGCGCTGGCAACGTCCAAGAGCGCGTACAACGTCGTGGCCATGCACCATCCGCCCTACTCGTCCGGGCCGCACGGCGACACCAACTACATGCAGTGGCCCTACGCCGAGTGGGGAGCCGACCTAGTGATGGCCGGACACGACCACTGCTACGAGCGACTCGAGATCGACGGCATCACGTACATCGTCTCGGGCTTGGGCGGGGCCAGCTTGTACTCGTTCGCGGAGCCAGATGCGGGCAGCGTCGTGCGGTACAACGACCAGTTCGGCACCACCGTGCTCGAAGCCAGCAGCGAAGAGATGCGCTCGTCGTTCTACGACGTCGACGGCAAGCTGATCGACACGGCGACGTTTCGGCCCCACGTGGCCAAAGCCTCGCCGTAGTTGCTCACATTTTCGGCTGGTCGTCGCCGGACATGGCTCGTTCGAAGAGCTCGAGCAGCTCGGGCGTTTGCACCAACACTCGGCCCTGACCGCAGTTCAAGCCCTGCACCGAATCGTACGACAGATCCAGATCCGCCAATCGCCAGCCGCTCTCGTTGCCCATGCGCCGCCCGGCGGCCACACCGGGCCCCGCCGGAACGTCGCAAGCGGTCGGCTCATGGGTGCTGGGGCTGCCGTTGTATTTGCCGCTCAGCAAACGAACGATTTCCGGCTCGGCGTTTTCGCTGGTGAGGAAGGAAATGCCCAGCGCGACTCCAGACTTGAGCGCGACGCTGAGCGTACAGCTGCCGCTCACCCAGTCCGGACAGCGGTCGGCCGACAAGCGCACGAGCGCAAACTCCACGCCCTTCGGAATGGGCCGACCTTCGGCGGCGGCCATACGCTGCGCCAGTGTTTGCACGGTAGGACCGCTTTGGGCACAACTGGCCGTGACCGAGCGTTGCTTGGCCTTGGCCGTGCTCGTGAAGGCGCGCGCGTCGCCAGCGTTGACGACCCCGGGAGCGCATGCCGGCAATTTCAAAGCCTCGCCCAGCTGAATGCCGAACACGTTGCGCTGGTCCGGCGTCGACGCAGGCGGGGCGGGCGGCTTGAACACGACGGGCGTCACCGCCGGGGGGGCGGGGCGTGCCGGCGCGGCGGGTGCCGGTGCCGCAGCAGGGCGCGGCGCGGGGGGCGCCGCCGGCCGGGCGGGAGCGGGAGCGGGAGCGGGCGGCGCCTTCTTTTTCGTCAAGCCGCCCAATAGGTCAAGAATATTGACCTTATGCTCCTGCGGCTGTTGTTGTTGCGGTTGCTGCTGAACCGTCGGCATTGGGAAGGCAGGGCGCGCTGGCGGAGGGTTGGGTCGCACCGGCGCGGGGCGGACCGGCGGCGGGTTTTGATTCACGGGTGGACGATGGATGGCCGAGACCGGCGGCTTCTTCGGGGGCGGGTTGTCGCTGCCACGATCTGCAGCTGCCTTCTGGGTGCAGATCGCCATCAACCGCTGGACTTCTTTCATCTTGCGCGCGGCGTCGGGCTTTTTAGGGTCGATGGTGGCGCGCAGCGTGGTTGCCTGGGCGCACTCCTTGATGGTGATGGAGGGGCGCGCCAGCGCAGTTGCCGGCACGGCCTGAACGACCAGCGCGGCTCCCAAGAACGCCAGCGGTTGCAAACCCAGATGAGTCCGATGAGTCATGTTCCCTCTTACGAGCTCTTCTATCGGCGTCTCCCCCGCTTCAAGGGCGCGAGAACGATTGTAGCAAGTTCGTTCACGTCAGATCGTTGACGGCTTGTGTGCCTATCCATACGGTGGCTCGGCTCGAGCGCGTCTTGGCGAATAGCTTCTTGTTACCACTACGAAACATAGGCCTGGGCGGCTGGTCCCAGCGTTGGCCGGCACTTTTGCTGGGAATCTCGCTCGGGGGCTGCGCCAGCGCGCAATCCAACGTGCGGGCGCTGCGCATGTATCAGCACGAGCAGCCAACGGTCGCGCTGTTGGAGCAGCACATCAATGAGATGGACGCGACGCTTCAGCTGATCGACCAGATGCTGAATCGGACTCCATATCAGCCTGGAGCCAGCTGGGTCACCCAGTTACCACTGGACGGCGATAAAGCCGAACGCGCCCGCGCGCTCATTAAAGACGCTTCGGCGCGCGCGTCGTTCGTGGCCGTGTACGCCGAGCACGTGCGCTCGGTCTTGCAATCGGCGCCAGCGCTGGTCCCGTCGGTCCTACCCACCGTGCCGGAGGTGCCCGGGGTGCCGACGCCGGAAGTGCCGGGAATGCCGACGGTGCCCGAAGTGCCAGCGGTGCCGGCCGTTCCCAAGCCGTCCGCCTTGCCCGGCTACGGCTCGCTCGCGCAGGCGCTGGCAGCAGTGCGCCCCGACGCGCCGGCCGTCCCTCGCGCGCCCGACCAACCCCAGCTGCCGCCGCTGCCGCCCGAGCTGCAGCAATTGGCTGCCACGCAACAGGGTCGCATCGTCGAGGACGCGCTCGTCACCACTTCCGTCGCCATTCGCCTGACCGCCGAGGCGATGGCGCTCGCCACCGTGATCGTCCTCGAATCGGCGTCGCTGGCGGGGCCGCGCTCGTCGCAATGGCTCACCGGCGCGCCCGACGCCGCCCACTTGGCCGCCGCTCTGCCCGATCGCGCACGCAGCATCTACGGCCGCTTGGAAAGCGATCAGCGCGGGTTGCGTCAGCTGTTCGACCAGCTTTCACACCAGCGCGTCCAGCTGGCAGATTCGGTGGCTTTTCGCTTCAAAGACGGCCTGGTGGACGACGTCGTCGGGATGGCGCTCGACTCGGTGCACCTGGATCTGCAGGCGGGCGGCGACGCGCTGTTCTACAACGCGCTGGCCGACGCCGAAAAGAGCACCAACCGCGAAGGCACCTTCGACTACACCGGCCGCCTCACCAAGCTCGAGTACAAAACCGAGCCCATCGTGCTGGCGTCCGCGCAGCTCAAGCTCAAGGTCGACTGGCCCAACTGGGCCGAAGCGCTGGGCATCAACCTGGGTTATGCCACCAGCCGCGTCTACAAGAGCGGTGGCGACATCGAAAACGGCTCGTTCGCCAACGAGCTCGGCATCAAGAATCGCTTCAGCGACGCGCTCGACGCCGCCTTGGGCATCGCGGGCGTGAAGGCGGGCGTGCGCATCGCTCACTTCACGCAGGGCACGGTACGCGACATCTTGGTCGCCGACGACTCCGAGCTCGCGAGCGCGCCGTTCACCTTCGATTTGAAACAAGTCGATTTGAGCTACGACTTTTTGCCCAAGCGCGGCGGCCTCATCCAATCCTTCGCAATGGGCGTGCGTTACTTCGACTACACGCTGCCGCGCATTCTGTACGAGTTCGTCAACTCGACGCCCGGCGCCGAGACGCCCGCTTACGTCTACTCGCGCGAAACGCCGCCCCAGCGCATGCGCACGCGCTACTACATGGGCACGCTCACGGCGCGCTTCGAAAAGCCGCTCACGCCCCACCTCACGCCCTATTTCAGCCTAGATTTCGGCGTCGGCTACGGCCCCACCAAATACTACTTCTTGCGCGACATCGAAGACGTGGACGTCCCCAGCAACCGCGACACCACGCAAAGCTACAGCGTCGGCATCGGCGCGTTCGGTATGCTGGGCGTGCGCTGGTTCGTGGCCAACCCCGAGTCGCGCCTGAACGTCTTCTTGGACGTGAACTACCACGTGCAAAGCATCAGCTCCGTCTTCAACGCCAAGAACGACGAGAACACCGCCATCACCACCGGCTCGACTGATCTCTTCCACGGCCCCACCGGCTCCCTCGGCGCCACCTTCTGAGGCGGGGGCTGCCACCACGCAGCCCACATCACATCCGCGATGCATCACCTCCGGGCTGCCAACATGCAGCCTGAATCGCAGAAACTTCTGTGGCGGACTCAGGCCACCTCTCACGATCGAGATTTCACAAGAAGGACAGAAGGTCAGAAGATCGAACAGAAGGATTGGGGTTCGCGCTGCCGCCGGCGGGCCCTCGCGATCGGAGCGAGCGGGGCTTCAGCCCTTCGAGGACATACTTTTGATTTTGGTCTTCCAAAAGCAAAAGTGCGTTCTTGCCTCTGCCCTTCTGTCCTTCTGTCCTTCTGTCCTTCCTGTGAAATCTCTGGGAGGCTCTCGACACGACCCGTCATCACGACAGCAGCCCGAAGCCCTCGCTCGGCATGGCCACCGCGACGCTACGGAAGCTTCTGCGATTTGGGCTGCAGTTGGGCAGCCCTCACTCGATGGCGTCGCTCAGGAAGCGCGCTTTGAGGAGGCATTCGTCGAATTCGGATTGGCAATCGGAGTCGACCACGACGCCGCTGCCCACGCTGAGCCGGCCTTGCCCGTGGCGGTCGACGAAGAGGCTGCGGATGGCGACGTTGAAGCAGGCGTCGTTTTCGGGGGAGACGAAGCCGATGCTGCCGCAGAAGATGCCGCGCGCGCTAGGCTCGAGCTCGTGAATGAGCTGCATGGTGCGCAGCTTGGGCGCACCCGTGACCGAGCCGCTCGGGAACAAGCTACGCATCAACTGGCCGAGGCCGAGCTCGGGCTCCACTTCGGCCACGATCGTCGACGTCATTTGCAGCACGGAGTCGAAGCGCTCGACCGCGAACAACTCGGGGACGCGCACGCTGCCAGGCTTGGCCAAACGCCCGATGTCGTTGCGCAGTAGATCGACGATCATCACGTTCTCGGCACGCGTTTTGGGATCTTGGCGCATGCGCTCGGCGATGGCGGCGTCTTCGGCGGTGTCTTTGCCGGGCGCGGCCGTGCCTTTCATCGGTTTGAGCTCCACCCGGCCGCCTTGCTTGCGGAAAAATAGCTCCGGAGAGAGCGAGACGAGCGAGTACTCCCCGGTGTCGATCAGCGCCGAGTAAGGCGTCACCTGGGCCGCGCGCAGGCGCTGAAACAGTGCCGTAGCGGAACCGTGGACGTCGAAGCTGGCCCGGCGCGATTGGCATACCTGGTAGGTGTCGCCCGCTCGCAGATGCTCTTGGATGCGCTCGAAGTCGCGGCCGTACTGGGCGCGGTCGCTCTCGAAGCGCAGGGGCGAGACCGACGCCGGCACGCTGCCCGCGCGCTCGCTCAGCCAGGCCGCGACGGCACGCCCTCGCAGCTCGCGCGGCGCCGCGAAGACACCGAACCACAGCGCGTGCTCTTGCAGCGACGGTACGGCCAGCTCCGACAGCTTGGGCAAAAGTCCGTAGCCGGCTTCGTAAGCCATGAAGCCGGCTACGAATTGCCCGGCCCGAACCGCGCTTTCCACCCGCTCTAGCGCGGCCGGCACGTCGCGCGGTTGTCGGCACGCGATCAGCTGCTGCGGTGCCTCGAACAGCAGCGCGCGCTCTTGGTCGAGATCGCGATGACTCTCGACGAGCAGGACGAACGGAACTTCAGCGGCTGGCGCCACAGCGACCGGTTCCGGGCGTCTTCGCGATCACTTTGTAGTCGCCGACGTCGATGTCGAACGGCACCGTCACGCGCCCTTCGAGGTTGCCGTTGCCGTCGGTCGGAAAAGCGCCCAGCCAGGTTTCCACGCCCGCGGCGTCTCGCAAGCTCACGTCCACCCGCGAAAACTGACACGGCTCGCCGCCCGCCTGCACGTTGCCCGACAGCTGAATCGACGCGCCACGTTGGCCGCTGCTGCTCGAAAGCTTCAGCTCGACGCTTGAGCGCGGGCGGTCGTCGCCGGGTGCCGGGGTGCGCGCAACGGCCCCGTCGGGCGCGGCGGCACTGGGTGCCGGAGCCGGGCTGGGCGGGCGAGCGGCGGACGCGCCCGGAGCGGCTCCGTTTTGCGGGCTCTGGCCGGCGCCCTCCAGCGTTTCGGATAACATGGCTTGCCCCGACTCGGCGTTTTCGGGCCAGCCGAACGCATCGGGCGGAGAACGATACAAATGATCGGCGGTGCGCGGCTCGAGCTCCATACGGCCGGCGGCGCCGCCCAAGTCGATGCGGTGAAAGCGCACGCCGTCGTACACCTCGACCCAGGCATGCGCTTCGTTCCGCACCATGCGCGTGGGCAAACCCAGGCCCAGCGCCGTAACCGTGAACGCGTACGCGCGATGCCGGCACACGCCCTTGCGCGACAGCGAAAGCTCGGCGTAGAGCTGCGCCCCGCGCGAAGCCTTGGGCGCCGCGTCCGAAGGCGAAAAACTGCGAAAGTACGCCACCAGCGCGGAAGCCACTTGGCGCGGTGTCTGCCGCTGCGACACGCCGATTTCGCGCGCCACGTCGAGCGCGGCCTGGCGAACGGTCGGCGGCAACGGCGGCAGCTTGGGCAACAGCTCACCCCAAGTGGCGTCGGCCAATTCGGTGCCCAGCGACGCGCGCGGCGCCGCCAGCTGCATGATCAGCCGCACGCGCCGGCGCGCATCGGCGATCATGAACCAGTTGTCAGCGTGGTCTCGCTCGAGCGCGAACGGCAGCTCCGGATCAGTGCGAGCCACCAGCGGGCGCGCTCCGGGCGCCACGCTGGGAATGCGCACTGGTAGGCCGGGCGCTACGTCCACGAACAAGTCGGCGTAAAACTGGTCGTCGGCGGGGCCGGGCTTGCCGCCAATCTCGAGCTTGCTGAGTGATTTGTCGAAGACGGTCAGCTCGAAATTTTCGTCAACGTCGTCGTAAGCGTACAGGCGCTTGAACGGCACGACGGCGGGAATGAACGGCTCGTCGTACGAAACGGTGTCGGGCCGAGTGGTGTCGCGATCGACACGAAAGCTCGCGTCGATGCTGTCGGGCGTGGCGTTGCCACCGTAGGCGTGCTCGTTCTTCGGCTTGCCATCGCCGGTTTCGGGCGCGGGCACGACGCCGCTTTCGGTTTCCAACGCCGCCGGCATGGCGCCGTCCGGCGTGGTCGCGGCAAGCTCGACGTCTTCGGTCGGGTTCGGCTCGATGTACTCGTGCAACACCGGCCCCTCCGCCCAGGCGGCCACGGCTACGCTGATGAGCGCGAGCGGCAGCATGCGAAGGGGGCGGCGACGCATCGGTTACCGGCGCAGCGTAGCACGACGCTACGGTGCGGACGGAGGGCGCCACTGGCCCTCGACCCAGACGTAGCGCACCGCTTCCCAGTGCCAGTAGCCGCAAGCCCACTGAAACCCGGGTGCCGGCGGCTGGCCCTTCGGCTCACAGGCGTCGTCGGTAGGACGCTCGCGAGCCTCGGCCGACGACAGACGCTGCTCACGCTGTGTCGCGCACGCCACACACGTGGCAAGCGCCAACAGCAGAGACAGCGCGCTGGGGAGGGGAAGGCGGAGCCAGTGAAGCTGCATCCGAACGACCGAAGAACGAAAACCCGTCTCGCCCAAGTTATGCCAGATTTTGGCGCGACGCTCGCCCTCAGAAGAATTAGGCTCCCCACCCTGCATGACCTCGCTCGAAGCCCAGCTCGCCGCGCTACCCGCTGATTTCCAAAACACCCTCAAGGAATGCGGCTTCAACGCCGCGCGGTTGGTCGAGCTGGCCAAGCCGCTGCAAAACGGCGTGGCCGCCGACAACTTGGTCAAAGGCAGGCTGGCTCCGCCCGGGCCGGGCGACGTCGTGCAATTGCCACCCGAGGGCAGCGCCGAGCACGCGCGCTTGACGGCGCTGGGCGAGGCCGCGTTGCGCCGTGGAGAGTACGCGCTGGTGGTGTTGGCCGGCGGCATGGCCACGCGCATGGGCGGTGTCGTCAAAGCGCTGGTCGACGCGCTACCCGGCAAAAGCTTTCTCGATTTGCGCCTGCGTGAAGTGGAAGTGATCCGCGAGCGCTACGGTGCCTTGCCGCCGTTGTGGCTGATGACCAGCCAATCCACCGACGCCAAGCTGAAGAGCGCGCTGGGCAGCCGGCTCAAGGGCGACGAAGTCGCGACCTTCTTGCAGGAGCTGTCGGTGCGCCTGACCCCGACCGGCAGCGTATTTTTGGGCGCCGACGGCCGGCCCAGCGAGCACGCGCCCGGCCATGGTGATCTGCCCGACGCGCTCAAGCGCAGTGGTCTCTTGCAGCGCTTCGTCGCGCGCGGCGGCAAGACGTTGCTGATGACGAACGTGGACAATCTCGGCGGCACCATCGACCCGCTGATTTTGGGCTTCCACCTGGCCCACGGCCTGCCCGTCACCTCCGAGGTGGTGGACAAGCTCGGCTCGGATCGCGGCGGCATTCCGGTGCGCGTCGACGACAAACCGTGCGTGCTCGAAGAGTTCCGCATTCCGCCCAGCTTCGATCCGGCCAGCGTGCGGGTGTTCAACACCAACGTCTTCCATTTCGACGCCAAGGCCTTGCTGGAGCTGGACATGCCGTGGACGTTCTTCACCGTGACGAAGAAGGTCGAAGGCCAAACCGTGATTCAGTTCGAGCGGCTGGTGAACGAGGTCACGTCGGTGCTGCCCACCAAGTACCTGCACTTGCCGCGCACCGGCGACCACTCGCGCTTCTTGCCCGTCAAAGACAACGACGAGCTTGCGGCACGCGTCCCCGAAATCGAAGCCGTCGCCCGCGCCCACGGCTGGCTGTAACGCGCGAACCTACCGCGCTCAAAACGTAACGGTTTGCAGCGCGGAGCCGTCGGGAAACGACCCGGTCGCGACCGGGGTACCCCAAGTGGTGCCATCACTGCTCACGTAAAAGGCCCAGTCCTTGATGCGCCCGTTCGTCTTGTTGTCCTGCCGCGGCAAGTACGTAAAGCCCGTGACCACGTGGGCCGCGCCGAAATCTACGATCAGGTAGTGCGGCAAGGGCGCGTCGGCGTTGGCGGCCCAGGTCCAATGCGTGTGCCAGTACGTCGCGGATTTGCCGTCGATGGCGTTGCTGGCGGGCGCGGCTTCGGTCGAGGTTTCTTCGGAGTCGGCGGAGATCGACCAGCCGCTCGAGCTCAGCGGTTTCGAGTCGGTGGTGAGCACCCCCAGCTCGGCAACGGAGCTCCAGACATGGCCGCTCTGCTCAGTCAGCGCCACGAGCTTCACGTAGCGGAAGGCGGTGGGAGTCACTGGCAAAGCTCCGCCCTCGCCTCCCGCGTTCGGCATTCCGCCCGCACCCGCCGCGTCCGGCGCGCCGCCCATCTCCGGCGCAGGCGCCGTGCCGCTGCCACCGCCGCTGCCCGCAGACGGCGGCTTGCCTGCGCCGCCGAGCTCGCCTCCGGCCGCGCCGTCGCTCGTGGAGCCCGAGCTGCTTCCATTCGAAACGTCACCGCCGTGTGCTCCGCTCGCGGGCGAGCCTTGATCGCCGGCTGAATCTCCACCGTTCGCGCCCGAGCTCAGAGCCGGCGAGAGATTATCCGGCGGCGCGTCGTAGACCGAGCACGCGACGAGCAAAGCGGAGACGATGCCTGCGCGCCAGGCTGCGGAAGTCCGGCGCATCTCGTGGCGCATCCCAACAACTTGGCACAGCACCAAAAGCTAGCCAATCGTCCTCCGTACATCGCACCTCAGCGGTTGAAGCGCGAGCGGGTGGGTGTAGGTGACCTTATTTCTGACAGACGTGCACGTAGTCAATCCGCATCTGCTGCGGAAATACGGTGGTGCCGTCGGGCGCGCCCGGCCAATCTCCGCCAACGGCCAAATTCAAGATGATGAAGAAGGGATGATCGAAGACCCAAGTGTTGC
>Ga0068855_100000373_pt1 | contig 55336 bp, 79 predicted proteins | sample KBSCornC52_FD_66592 | JGI IMG/M metagenome (GOLD analysis project Ga0068855, IMG submission 66592) | Corn rhizosphere microbial communities from Kellogg Biological Station, Michigan, USA - KBS Corn C5-2 | ecosystem: Host-associated > Plants > Roots > Rhizosphere > Soil ... | reverse complement strand
GCCGCTGTCGGAACAGATAGACAGGTGGTCGACGACAATTGGCAAACGCCCGACCTTGACGCTGCATCAGTGCGCCGAACGTGCGCGCGCCCTGGAGGCCGAGCTTGCCGAGGCGAAGCGACGTGACCGCGAGGAATGCTGCCAGTCCTATAAGCGGCTCGTCGAAGGTGAACGCGACGCCGCCAGCGCCGAGGTCGAGCAGCTACGCAAAGACCGCGACGCGGCCATCGCCGACCGCCAGGTGAACAGCGAGTGGTGGAAGCGCGAAGCCGACGCCCGCGTGCTGGCCATGCGAACCGAGTGCGCGAAAGTGGCACGGGATGAGCACTGCGACGACCACTGCAATCACATCGACGGGTGCGAAACGGCACGGAACATCGCCAACGCCATCGAACGCCTCCCCACCAGCACAGGGACGGCCAGCGGTGCGGGCGGGGAGGTGGGCAAGTGATTCGACCCGAGCAGGAGCACATCGACGCGGTCATCTCGGAGTGCCGAAAGCCCGTCATCGTCAGCGGGGAAGGCTTCGCCTTCGAGGCGGTCGGGTATCACGAGAGCGTCATTGCTGCGCTTGCTGACGACCTGGATGCGATGCGTGCCGCCCAGGCCGACGCCATCAAGGCGGCCGTCGCGGCGCGAGAGAACGAAGTCCTGTCGGAACTGGCGCAACGTGGGTTCGGCGGGGTCGTCGCCGAATTGGCCCGCAAGTGGGGTCGCAGCGGCGCGGACGCTCCCGGGGCGGCGGGGAAGGACGGTGGGAGGTGAGCTTCGTTCCCGAGGGGCTGATGGCAGCCGGGATGACCACGCGAGGCACGGTAAAGAAGCGGTTCACGGTTGTGGACCAGCAGCGTGACGCGGCGGCCATCGACCGAGCCACCAAGGCACCCCGCAAGGACGGTGGGCGGTAATGGCTCGGCCGATCCTTCCCACTGAATCACTCGACGAGGACAGCTTCGCCGCGCTCCTGGAGTCGCTGAAGGGCGGCGCATCACGCGAAGAGATGGCCCGCCGGGTCGCGCGCGCCAAGGATCGACTGGCTGTGATGGAATCGAGATTGAGCCGGCCGAGCGGAATAACGCCCACGCGGTTCGATCTAGAGGAGCGTGCATACGGCGCTTACTCCGCCTTACTGAGAGACGGCCTCACGTGCGCGGCGGCATTTGACGCCATCGGAGAAGCGTATCCGCCGGTTCTCGCGCAAATGCTTGGCGGACAGATGCGTCCCGCGAGCCCTTCGGAGGACCCGAAGCCGTGACAGCCGCCCTCGCTTACTTGGCTTGCGTCGCGCTGCTGGTGCTGGCGATCCGGCGGGTGGATCGGGACCCGGGGCGGCCGAGTCGGCTGACGCGGCTGATGGACGAGGACCAGGACTGGCGATGAAGACCGGGCGACAGATTCACGGGCATGGCTTGGGTAGGCCCGAACGCGGCGTGGCCGGTGCAGGCGCGCAACTGGCATGGAACGGCAGGCATGGCATGTCAAGGCTTGGTGTGTCACCGCTCGGAGCGATTCGGCGAGACACGGCAGGCGCGGCAAAGGTCGAGGACGAAGTAGGCAGGCCAGGCTTCGCCTGCTCCGTCCTCGGCCCGCCGGTCACCAAGAAGAACAGCCAGAGGGTTTTCCGCAACCGGAAGACAGGTAAGCCGTTCATCGTCCAAAGCAAGCAGGCGAAGGCGTGGGAGACGAGCGCCGTTTTGCAGCTCCGCGCGGCCTGGCGCGGGCGGGCGCCGCTGACTGGCCAGGTGTCGATGGCAGCCGTGTTCTACCGGACTCGGCGGGTCGGGGACCTGGGGAACTTCCTGGCGGCCGTCTGCGACGCCATTGAGCGGGCGGGCATCGTAGCGAACGACAAGCAGATCGTTCGCTTCGACGGTTCGCGGCTGGACGCGGACCCGAAGAACCCGCGGGTTGAGATTCTGATCCGCGAGGTCGCATGAAGTACCTGTTTCTGGATTTCGATGGCGTCCTAAACTCGGCTCCGTTCCTCGAAGACGCCCACGCGAGACGGCGCAGCATTGAACGCGATGGCGGTTCGATCGGCGATGACAGCTACATGCTCGACTGGTACGCCGTGGCGCGGGTGAATCGGATCGTCGAGGCGACGGGCGCGAAGGTAGTTATCTCGTCGTCCTGGAGGATCCTCGACTCCATGAAGGACATCGTTGGCTTCCTCGACAACGTCGGCTTTGCCGGCCACGTCGTCGGCATGACGCCGAATCTGCAGACGTATCGCGGTCTCGAGATCCAGGCATGGATCGATGCACTTGAGGAACCGCCGGAGTCCATCGTGATCCTGGACGATGACTCCGACATGGAGCACTTAACCGACCGCCTGGTCAACACGGACTTCGAGACGGGCATCGTCGATGCCGACGTGGAGCGGACAATTGCCTTGCTCAACACGCCGTGGGTGGACGCGCGGAAGAAGGTGGCATGAGGCGGCCAGTTGACAGGAGGATGCGATCGTGACGAAGGACTCCCTCGGTGACCGGATGAAGGAATACGAGGCGGTGACCCGCGCGCGTCTCATGCGTCGCTGCCCGGCGCTTCTGCGCGTCGACGGCAAAGCGTTTCACTCGCTGACCCGCGGCATGGCCAAGCCATGGGATCCGAACCTGGTCGCGGCGATGGACGCCACCGCTCACCGGCTCTGCGAGGAGATCCAAGGAGCGGCGCTGGCGTACGTCCAGTCGGACGAGATCAGCGTGTTGATCCTTGACTATGCCCAGATCAACACCGAGGCCTGGTTCGACGCGCAGATTCAGAAGATGGTCAGCGTGGGGGCGTCGTTCGCGTCTGTGGCGTTCAACCGCTCGATTGCCGCGGCATACCCGGACAAGGCGGGGGCGGTGTTCGACGCCCGGGTCTTCTCACTGCCCCTGCATGAAGTGGTGAACTACTTCATCTGGCGCCAGCAGGACGCGGTCAGGAACTCGATCCAGTCTCTCGCACAGGCGAACTTCAGCGCCCGGGAGATCCACGGCGTCAACTGCGATGCGCTCCAGGAGATGCTGTTCAGCCAGCGCGGGATCAACTGGAACGATATCCCGCTTCCACAGAAGCGCGGAACCGTCGTCAGGCGGGTTGAGACCGAAGTCGACGGGACACCGCGATCAAAATGGGAGACGGACGAGAACATCCCGACGTTCACGGCTGACCGAGCGTACATCAACCGCTTCGTCTACACTGGAGAGATGGCGCGGTGACCGCCGAGCGGCGCGCGCGTAGACTGGCGAACGGGAGACGACCATGAGCGACCAGGCGCCAGCGCCGCCCCCTCCCTGGCAAACCGGCCCGCGCGGGCTGAACATGCTCAGCTTCGAGTGGTACACCGGGAACCTCGACTGGCTGAAGCGGTCGACGATTTTCCTGACGCGCTCCGGGTCGCACGCCTACGGGACCAACATCGCCACGTCCGACCAGGACTTCCGTGGGATCGCCATCCCGCCGCGGCAATACTTCCACGGGTTCGCGAGTCGCTTCGAACAGGCCGAGACAAAGAACCCGGACGTGGTGATCTACGATATCCGGAAGTTCTTCGCCCTGGCGGCCGACTGCAACCCGAACATCATCGAGCTTCTGTTCACCGACGAGTCGGATTGGTTCGTCTCGGTGAACGTGTGGACGAACGTGATCCACCGTTTCCGCGAAGCGTTCCTGTCGAAGAAGGCAATGCACACCTTCAGTGGCTACGCAATGTCGCAGCTCAAGCGGATCAAGACGCACCGCAGATGGCTGCTGAGCCCGCCGGCGGCCAAGCCCGAGCGGGCGGACTTCGGTTTGCCCGAGTCGTCGACGCTTGAGAAGGAGCAGTTCGGCGTCATCGAGGCTCGGATCCGGAAGACCGAAGACACGCTAGGCGGCGAAGGCTTCACGAAAGACCGCGTCGAGGAAGCCGATCCTGAAATGGTCGAGCAGGCGGTCCGGGACCTGAATCTGGCGCCCAACCTGATCCCGATCATCATCGCGGAGCGCCGTTACGGGGCGGCGATGCGAAACTGGAAGCAATACGAGCAGTGGAGGGCCGGGCGAAACCCTGCACGCGCTGAACTGGAGCGCGCGAACGGCTACGACACCAAGCACGGCATGCACCTGGTCAGGCTCATGCGCATGGCGATCGAGATCCTGCGCGACGGCAAGGTAATCGTGAAGCGTCCCGACGCCGACGAACTGCTGGCCATTCGGAACGGCGCGTGGACGTTCGATCGGCTGATGGAGTGGGCCACCGCCACCGAGACCGAGTTGCGGACCTACTACGACGCGAGCACCCTGCCCAGGGAGCCCGACCGGAACCACCTCGAAGGCGTGTGCTCTGGCGCCGTCGAGATGTTCATCGGCTATCCTTATCTGGGCCCATGAGGTGCTCGTGCTGCCGCGGCCCATTCCACCCGGCGACTGGCGACTACGATCGCCGGTTCGACGTGGCCCGGTGCGGCCGGTGCTATCGGGAGTTTCTGGCGTGGTTCAAGGGTCACACGAAACGGAAGTGGGGCAAGTTGAACTTCTACGAGCACGCAGCCACCAGCATCCGGCCCGCCTGAGGCTTGCCGGCCGCCTTCCCCTGTTCCAGGCTGCACCGATGCCCGATGAAGCACCACGCCCATACTCGGGCCACGAACACCCCGCAGAGCCCACGCTGGGTGCCCTGGAAGCCGAGTCGTCATGCCGGTGCCGTCGGTGCGACCTGGACGGGCCTCACGCCCCGAGCTGCAGCGTCCACGAAGAGCCGCCCGGGCCCTGCGACTGCCGGCGGCTCAGGCGGGCGTGATGCGACCGTCGAGCAGCGCCAGCAGCGCGTCTCGCGCTAGCGCGCCGACCGGTATCCCGGCTGCCGCCGCGCGAGCTTCCGCCCGCTGACGTACGTCGGGCGGGAGTTTGAACGAGATCGGCTTCCCTGAGCCGCTGCCCACCGTGACAGGTCGCCCGGCGCCGGACCGGGCGCCGCCGCGGGGCCGCTCGCCCATGGCGACGTCCATTTCGCGGAGCTGCCGCAGGAGCCAGCGCCGGAATGACTCCTCGGTCGTCCAGGTTGGCGTCTGCCCGGTCCCGCGATCCTGGACCCAGGAACCGTCCCGTCCACGATGGAACAGGCCGCTCGCCGATCCTCGGTGCTGTTCGGCGCCGTACTCGATGTTGCCGATTGTCGTTTTCAGATAGGCCATGGGTCAGACCGACTCGCTGCGAATCGCCGCCGCTCGAGCGCGCAACCGGGCGGCACCGGCCAGGTCCTCGCGATCCTCGGCATCCTGGGCGTCGTCCTCCAGCATGCTGGCGTTGTCCGACCGGATCACGCGGGCGACGTCGGCATCGGACAGTGCCGCCCCGGACTCCAACTGGCGCAGGCGGGCACGCAGAACGGTGTGCGCCGCCTGATACTCGCGGGCATTTCCCTGCGTATACCCGCCCTCGCCGAAACGTGGGGAGTAGTTCTCGATCCCGTAGGCCCCGCGACGGATGTCCGTGTCCGAAATCTGACCACCAGCCATCACCACCCGAACCATCTCGCTGGTCAGCATCGTCGTCTCCCTCTCTCGCTGTCCGACCTACTGCGCCCGCCAGTCGTTGCGCCCGTGTACCCAGCCGCGCACCGATCCCTGTTCGTCGCGCACGGTCAGATTGACCCGCTCGTCCTCGCCGAGCTGCTGAGCGATCTCCTCGACGGTCGCGCCCGTCAGGTCGATCTGGTTGCCGTTGGTGTCCGTGTATGACGCGTTGAGTTCCATGGTGTCTCCTTTTTTGGTCCGCCAGCTCCGTGCTGACAGAAACCAATCTACTCGCCTCGTTTGATTTCGTCTACTAATTCAATCGTGGCCGGTGTCGATTCGGACGCGACGCGCTAGCCTGGCGGGCGTGAACCCCGCCCAAGCCGGCCGCCCGTCCTACCTGCCCATCCACTACGGGGACGTCGGTGACCCGCCGCGGGTGCTGTGCGCCAGCTCGGACGCCTCGACTCCGGTCACCCGGGAATGGCGGTACGTGACGTGCCCGCGCTGCCTGGAGATGGGCGCGGAGCGTGGCGCGCCATCGGCGCGAGCTCGACTGGAGCAGCTGCGCCGGGAGGCAGAGGAGCCAGTCGACTAACGCGACGGCCTGAGAAACTTACCCGTTGGGCAGTTCGGGTGCCCCACCCTGACGACCGGGCCGTGGCCAGCGGACAGCAGGCCCCGTGCGATGTCAGCGGACCGCCGGATCAGTCCCCGCCATCCGCGCGGAGGAGGGGCAGGCAGGCGGGGTTGCGGGCAGTCCATCGATCCGCAGTTCCAGTACTGGTCGCAGTGCGGGTGGGGGTCGGCCGGCATGGTCATGCCCCGACGGTCGGCAGGGCCGGCGAGGCGGCGACGTGGGGCGCGCCCGCGAACCGCCTCCCGAGCTTGATACTGGGCCGCTCGACCAGCGAATAGCTGACCACCGCGAAGCAGAACACGGCCCCGAATGACCACGGCAAGGGCAGCAGCTTCGGATTCGGTCCGCCCAGGAACAGCTGCTGCCAGATGTAGAGGCTGTAGGAGAGGCGGCCGATCATGCGCAAGGGAGCGAGTTCTAGAAGCTTTCCGATGGGAGATCCAGGGGCCACCACGATCGCCCCCAGCATGACGACGGGCAGGAAGTGGACTAGGAAGGCAACGTGGTTGACGTGCCTGAACACGAGCGCCACCAGCATCCCGAGCGCCCCTACAGCGATGACGTTCGAGGCCACGGGGCCGATCTCCCACTTCCGCGCCCCGACGACGAACGCCAGGCAGCACCCCCAGAACAGGGCATCGGCGATGAGGTCCGTCCGGTACGGGATCGGGTCTGTTCCCTGCCCCGGCAGAAGCGCCGCGACGAGATGGAACCTGTTGTCCACGATGCGCCAGGCTCCGATGAACAGCGCCGCGACCAAGGCAGCCCTTGCCCCTCTCTTGACCCCGACCCAGGCCAGCAACGCCGGCCAGACAAGGTAGAAGTGTTCCTCGACCGACAGCGACCAGAAGTGGCCCACCCGCCATCCCTCATCGCCCACGCGAAGGTAGTTGATGTAGAGCAACGCCGCGCTCTTGATGTCCGGCAGGCTGCAGGCCAGCAACCCGGCCCGGGCCATCACGTAGACGGTGGCCAGGTAGAGCAGCGCGGGCGGCAGGATGCGAAAGGCCCGTCGCACGTAGAAGTCCCGCAGTGAGATCCCGCCCGTCTTCCGGTGCTCCTCCATCAGCCGAGTCGTGATCAGGTAGCCGCTGATGGCGAAGAAGATCAGCACCCCCGTGTGGCCGAGGCTCGCCAGCAGCGGGTGCCGGAATGGGTCCACGGCGTGCGAGATCATGACCCCCACGATCGAGACCGCCCGGAGCCCGTCCAGCGTCTTGACGTAGTGGCCGGAACCGGGCACCTCGGCCGCCCCTCGGATCGTCACGTCCGCCATGTACGCGGACGGGAACGACCGTCTGACAGGATTCTTCCCGAGCGTCGGTCGATTGTGACGCGACGGTCAAGGATCGACGGTGGACGACGGAAATTCTGTCAGACGCGGGGCGTTGTTGGTGCGTACCCGTCCGATCGGTTAACGCTTAGTTCCGTCTCCGCCGCCTCCCCATCCGCTATCGAAGACTCCTTCTGCCCTGCCGTTACCGCCGATGGCAGACCAGGTCGCTGATCCACCGGGGATGTCCTCCATTGGCACCGGCGCCTGGAACGCAGGGGCGTCGCCGTCCGTTGCTGGGAATTGAACGCGTCCACCGCCACCAGCACCTCCGGCGCCCATGGACTCGACGACCGCTGCAGGGACAACGATGACGCCGTTACCGCCGACGGCCGGGCCGATAGCGGGAGAATCCTTGCTCGCTCCACCGGGACCGAAGGGCATTCCCGCGCCGAAGCCGATGTCGCCCCACTCTGCCCACCTGCGGATCATCTCCTCGGCAATCTCGCGGCGCTCGTCGTCCGTGAAGGCAGGTTCACCGGGGTAGCCCTGGAACGGGACGACGCCGTCCATCCCCTCGTCATACCCCGATGTGATGAGCCATTCACCTGAGGTGCGCGGTCCGATTCCGATCACCCCATTCCCCTTCGCGCGGAACTCGCGGCCGGTGCCCAGGGTGTACTTTCCGTGTTCGCGGTCGTACTTCATCAGTGTCTCCTTCTGTCAGACAGGGAGGTCGGGTTGCGTGCGCCTGGTGGCGATCGTGGTCACGGCTTATCCGATTCGGCGGGCGGAGGTTCCGACGCAGGGAGGGCACGGATGGCGTCCGCCAGTCCCGGAGCGGTCGCAAAATTCTCTCGGCACCAGATGTCGACTTCGGCGGCAGCCCGCTCCCGCATCGATCGTGCCGCTCGCTCGATCACATCATTCGAGTCCGGCGCCCGGGTGGCGGCGTATGCCTCGAAGGCGGTGGCAAGGCGCAGCCACAGCGGCTTGATTGCCAGTGACGCCTTGCCAGAACCGGCCTCATCTTCAAGAAACCGCTTCGCAGCCTCCCTCGCATCCCCGCTCGGCTCGGCCTGGGTGGTCCGGGTGGCGTCTTCAAGCACGGCGCGGCGTCGACACCGCCAGCACGTCCCGTCGCCGCATCCCCCAGCGCGCCAGAATGTGCAGTCTTCTTCTGGCTGGTCCTCCTTGAGAAGTTCGAGCGCACGTTCAAGCAGGGTCATGGCGTCTTCTCCTTCAGAGCGCGGATGCGCTCGGCCATCTCGTTGAGGCACGTGCAGGTCGGACAGTCGCACGCCCCGGATAGCATCTGCGCGGCCTGCTCATACGCAGTTGCCATGGCGTCGGTGGCTACCTGTTTCAGCAGGACAGGGATGTCATCCATGATGTCGCACGTCTCGTCATGCCGGTGAGCGTCGCGGAACGCGTCCCATAGTGCGTCCGTATCGATAGGCATCACTTCCCCTCCTTCCCCGGCTTCCAGTCCTTCGGGAGCCCGCAAGCCTTCAGGACGGCGTTGACGTACTTCTCGCTCGGGGAGAAGTCCCCGGCCTCGGCCTTGGCGACGGCGGACTGACTCTTCCCGATCTTCTTCGCCAGTTCGGCCTGAGACAGCCCGGCGTGTTCCCGGGCGGCCCGCATGCCGCGGGCGATGCTTGCCGTAGCGTAGGCGACGGCGTCGGTCGTGCCGGGCTGAACCCCGGCCAGTTTCTCGTACTCGGCCCGGGGCAAGATCACGTAGTCCCGGTTGTGCAGTCGGAGCGGAGTAGCGGCCATGTCAGACACTGTACACGTCCTTCCTGTTGTCGATGCGGTCGATGGTGACGACGGTCCCGGTGACGTGGAAGACCACCCGGTAGTCGCCCGTGCGAATGCGGTAGGAGCCGGACAGGTTGTGGCGCAGCGGCTTGGCGCCGGAGACCACCGGCCACGCGCGAAGGCGGATGAACACCTTGGCGACGCGGGCCTGAATGCCGACCGGCAGGGAGTCGAAGTCCGCCTTCGCCGAGTCCGTGAGTTCCACCGTCGCCATGAGTAATTTATTACTACTCATTTACGGCGTGGTCAACCGGAAATGTGAATGCCTCCCGCTTTTGGTTTCTGATGCGCGGCGCTATCGAATGGGAGATAGACCGCCCGGCCTGACCTGCGCTTCTAGCCGCGCCCAAGTCTCAAGTCGCTTGAGCATTCCTTTTACCTTGAACGGAAGCCCCCTCGGGTTGCTCCGTCGGTTGTTACATGGCTTGCATGTCACCCGGAGGTTATCCACCGTTGGTTGTCCGCCGTTCTTCTTCTCGACGACATGATCCAGCGTGATCTCATCGGTGGACAAGCTTCTCCGACAAATCCGGCAGGCATGGCCATCTCTCGCAACGACAATTGCCCTGAATTCCTTCGTAGGACGATCTTTGCTGTGCCTATACTTACGGTTACGGCGCTCTTGCCACTTGTACCGGCGCCCCGGCTCGCCATCTTCCGCGTCCGCCACGTTCATGCGCTCCGATTGCGTCCGAATCGCGTGCGCTTTTGCCATGCCATGCACTCTGCGATGGATTCGAACATCGGCTCGATCTGCAGCGGACCGATCCGTACATATCGACGCTCAACCTGCCAGCGCGGATCCGGGCGGCGAAGCATGCCGTAGCCATGGAACACCTGCGACCGGTGCCGCGCGTGGCTCATGCCGCTGCTGGTCTTGCTGACCATAGCCACTAGATCGCGCCCCGCTGCGCAGCCGCCATCCGCGTTCGCTCGAAGTCCGTCTCGTCTCCGCCGTCGTGGCAGAATGCACAGGTTCCGTTACGGCATGGATCTCCGGACAGCACGTCGCTCACGTCGGCGTTGTCGTTGGAGATCTCATGGCGTTGCACCTGTCGCGCGCCCCGCTTCTCGGCTCGGCCAGACGACCGGTCCTTGGCGAACTTACCTTGATGCCATGCGTGGTCTTCGCGCCATGACCATTTCGCCGTGGCGAGTCGCTGGCGGTAGAAGTCTGTGCCGGTCGACATGGGTCACATTTTATCACGCCGCCGCGTCGATTCCCGCCCGCTCCAACTCCACCCGCATCAACGCGTGGGCCTCATGCAGCATCTGGCAAACCCGCGACTCGGTGACCCCGATGGACTCCCCGATTCGGAGCATCGTCCACCCTTCCCGGTAGTACATGGCCAGGACGGCGCGGGTGCGGTCGGGGAGGGTCGAAGCGGCGGCGTCGAGGGCGGCGCACAGTTCAAGCCGGGCGGCCTCGTCGAATGGGTTGGGTGAGTTCTCGTCCGGGGTCCGACGGAAGAAGTCGTCGTCAGCGTCGTCCAGGCCGACTACCGACCAGCCCGATAGCTTCTTCTCGGTCGCGTGGAACTCGTCCAGGGTCATCCCCGTGGCGGCAGCGAGATCCGGCGCTCCTGGCTCGCGTCCGTGCGTGTGAATGAACGCCCGGGTTGCGTCGCGGAGTTGGTTCGAGATCCGCCGCATGTCGCGCGAGAGGCTGTCCTTGTTCCGAATGTCGTCGAGCATCGCGCCCCGGATGCGGTGGCGGGCGAACTTGCGGAAACTGTCGTTGCGCCTGTGGTCGAAGGCCCGGGCGGCTTCGATCAGGCCGATGGCGCCGGCAGATCGTAGGTCGTCCACGTCGATGAACTTGGGCAAGCGTCGGGCCTGTTGGCTGGCCACCTGCTTGACGATCGGCAGTCCCTTAATTACGAGCGCGTCGACCGCGGCCCGTGACGGTCTTCGCGTTCGGGGTGGCATTGGGTCACGCCGCGAGTGGCGCCGCCTCCGCTGACAGGTCGATGAACCCCATGAGTTCGGAGCGCCGCCGGGTGCGCGCGTAGACGCCGTCGCCCTCTGCTGACCCGCCAGGGTTCGTGTTGCCCTCGCACGTGTGGATCGTACCGTCCGCGTCGACTGCTGTGACAAACCCCGTGTGACGGTGGCCACCGACGATGAAGATCGACCCGGCTACCGGGTGAAGCGTCCGCATGTACGGGGGGGCCTTCTCGTCGAGCGTCCAGACGCCGGCCGTCAGGTGGATCGGCACGGGAACGCCGAGCGCGTCGGCGGACCGCTTGACCATGGCGGACACGAAGATCGCGCACCACGGATCCGCCTTGGTCGCGTCGTGGCCGATGTCGCGGCAGTACCCGTCGATCTCCGGTCCCCGGTTCCGCCCATGCTCGCGCACTCCGACCTGAGTCAGAGCCAGTTCGATTGCTTTCGCTGCTAGTTCGTTCACGTTGTCTCCTTCACCAGATCGTTCCTGCTTGACTCGGCGGCCCGGAAGATCCGGGGTCGTGCATGTCTTCCGCCGCTTCGCGCGGCGTATGGTGGCGCAACTTGCGAAGGCTGCGCTCCTCGATCTGGCGGACGCGCTCACGCGTTAGGCCCAAGTTGGCGCCGGTCTCTTCGAGGGTGATCGGGCCCCGGTCCGCCACGTCAAGGGCGCACGTCTCGCGCAACTCCCACGGTTCGAGATGCGGGTGGTTCAGCTTCAGCGAGCCGTCGTCCGTCACGTCCAAGTACAGGTGATGCGAACAAGACACGTAGGCACATGGCCGCGGCCCATCCTTGCAGTCACCGCGCGTCTTCGGCCTCTCGTCATCGTCGACAACCACCAGCGCCGCCGCGCGCTTTTCCTTCTTCGACAGCGGACGGTCGCCCCAGATCGTCCGGCTCTGTCGGTGGAACGCGGCGCCATCGTCGGCCTTCTGGTTGCGCACCGTCTCCAGGCACGGGACGACGTCGGGAACCACATGGACCGCCGGGTGATGCTTGCGGCTCGTCGAGCGGTGGCCCTTCTCCCCGCACGTCCCGCAGTTGGGAACCTTGCGGCGGCGTCCGTCGTTCAGGTGGGCATACTTGGTGGCTTCTTCGGTGGTCATGGTGGGGTCCGAGCGGTTGGCGTGTCGAGCGGCGTTGAAGGCGATGAGTCCGCGGCTCATCCGACACCGCCGGGCGGGTGGCTGTCCCGCACGATCAGGTAGACGAGCGTGACGAGGAAGATGATGTCGACCGGCCTCATGGCTTGGCCTCCCCGGTAGCGGCGAGATGGTCAGCCAACGCCATCGCGCACGGCGTGCAGATGCGCGGGAGCGGAGCGCGCAGCCGGGCCATGGCCGACGTGACGGCTTGAGACTCGGCCGCGGCCACTCCTGCCACCTGCGCCGCCCGTTGCGCGACGATGGACTTGGCGGCCAACCGAAGGAAGATCGCGAACCCGATGTCAACCGCAACCTTCGCGACTGCGGCACTCAAGATCAGCGGCGGGCAAGCGAACCCCAGGTGCTCCGCTACGGTCAGTGCGTCGTCGGCGATCTGTTGGATCGTCTCAGCGTCGCTCACTTGGCGGCCTCCGGGATAGGCGGCGGCGTCCGTCGGTCGCCCTTCCGTCGGTCGGGGAAGTACCGGACTAGCATCCGCCCCGGCATGGTCAGGTCGCCGGTCACCTGGCACCAGCGCCATAGCGATGGGTCCGCGGTCCCCTTGCAGATCACGGGCACCTGCCATGCCTCGGCATAGGAACCAGGGGGCGCCTTATCGTCGGCGTAGACACGGAACAGGTCTCCGCAGTCGGCGCAGCGACGGCCAACGGCGGGGGTCTTCTCCTCCGTGAATTCCATCTCGACGGCGTTCTCCGTCGCGTCGTCTTGCTCTGTCACTTGCCTGCGTTCTCTTCCTTCGCCTTCGTCTCTGCCTTGGCCACCTCGGCCGCCTCGCGTTCAGCTTCATCTCGGGCCTCGCGCTCCATGTCGACGGCCTCGACACGAAGCAGACCGGTGATGTGGGGCAGCATCGAGAACGACTCGTCTAGCCGGGCGGCGAGTTCTCGGCGCGCAGTCGCTCCACGAACGCCAGAAGCCCCGCGTGAGAAGTAGAGAGCATCGAAGAAAGCCGAGAAATGGTCTCTGATTCCTTCAAGGACCCGCTCCGTCTCCCGGTAGCCACGGCGTACTGACGAACGGCGGGAACCGCCACCCCCGGACCAGCCCCCCCCGCTCCCGTTCGCGCGCTTGTCCAGTTTCTCATCCGTCATTCCTCATCGTTTCCGCCCGGCGGTCCTCGATGGGCACGGGCTATGTGGTTGGGTTACTGTCACGGGAGATCCTTCTGGGCGGGACGCATCTTGCGGAGCGCGCGCTTGATGTCCTGGACGGACGTCGCCAGGGCATGGCGCTCGTCCTGTGCGGCCTTGAGCTCTGCCTTGATCTCGGCCTTGTCCTTCGCCCGCTGCCTGTCGGACGTCTTGATCGATTCGACGATCGGCGCGTTGGCTGCCGCTATGTCGGCCTTCTTCGCGATGTCCGCCTGCTTGAGGAGCCACCGGCCGCCGCCGAGCGCGTACCCGCCGATCGCAACGAGGGCCCCGATCAGGGTCGCGACTTCCTTGACCGTCTTCGTCAGCGGCCGGCGAAGGGGATTTTTCGCGCGCAGGTCCGGGACTCCCGGCTCATCGTCTTCGACGACGGCGGGAATCGATCGGAACGGCCGTGAGCGGTCGGACGGGCGCATGGGGTTACGGCTTGACCGCTTCCTTGTCGTCGGCGATTTGAGTGGCCTGCACGGCGATCTGCTCGCGGACGGCGTCGGCGTTCTTCAGCAGGGTTTGCCCTGGAAGCAGGCCAGCGCCGTTGATGCCCAGCAAGATCCCGAGATTCCCGAGGCCCGTCAGCACGTCGTCGGTGGTCATCCCGAACGGCATGTGGAGCCCCTTGGCTGCCTTGAAAAACCACATGGCGACTGCCATGCAGAGGGCCAGGATCGTCAGCGCCTTGGTGGTCAGGTGAAACGGAGGTGTCATCACAGTCCTTTCGTTGTTCAGGCCCGCAGTCCACGCCGGAAGGACCGGCTCGTAGCGTTGGCAACCTTCGTCCCCCGGCGGGCGGCCTTGGCTTCCTGGCTGCCCCAGACGTCAGAGACGGAGCCATCGGGCGCCAAGATGATTTGGTAGCCACCGGGGGACGACTCCAGCGCCTGGGAGACGGTTCCCATCTGGTCGAAGGGGCCGCGGCCGGTCGGCTGGAACCACGACGGCAGAACAAAGTTCGAGACCACGACGTACCGTTCGGCGCCCATGACCGTCACCAACTTCGCGTAGGTGTCGATCTCGACCGGATCGCACACCTCCAGGGCGGTCTCCCTGCCGTCGCCGAGCGGCACCCACTTGTCCGCGTTGGGGTCCGCCGTCATCTCGCACGCCTCGTGGCTCATGGTCACGGAGGTCTGCTGGCCGTTGGCCAGGATGATCGACCGGGGGACGCCAACGAAGTCGTGGTACCCGGCGGCGCCCTCCTGGTCGATCGTGTCCTGGATGATGAGCAGGCGGGCGATGCCCGACGCCACGGGGAGGTTTGCCGTCGAGGAGAAGAACGTGACCGGCGTGTAGGTCAGCCCATGCCACGCGGGGATGAAATCCTCGCGCAACTGGGCATCGACGCCGGCCGCGAAGAAGGCGACATCGGCGTCGTCGAGTTTCGACCGGTTGATGACGGCGACGACGGCCATCAGGTGGCCTCGCCGTTGCTGATGAACCCGTGCCAGTGTCCGTGCGCGCTCACGTCAACCGACGGTGAAAGCGACAGCGTCTCGAACGTCTCGCCGGTTCGCTGCCACAGCAGCCCGTCATCCGATGGCAGCCCGCCGTCGATCGGGTTCTTGAAAAACACGCACAGGCGGGTGGTCCGGCAGTGAGGACAGTCGAACGAGACCGCCATCCCCTCGCGGTGCTCATTGTGGACGCTCTGGCCGCCGACGACGATATCGGCGTCGATCGCCCACTTCGGGCGCAGATCGATCAGTCTCACGGCGCGGGGTGCTCCGACAGCCACTGCGCCGCCCGGTCGTGCCGCCGCTGGGTCAGCTTCGCCGCGTCCTCGTCCATCATTGAGCGGGCCGCGAGCTGCGCGTCGGTCCGCCCCAGGACTTCGCCCACGGCGCACTTGATGGCCGGCCAGGTGTCGGCCTTCAGGCGGTCGTATTGCGTGTTCCCGAGGGCCTTCAGCGCGGCCTGCCAGTCGGTCGACGTCTCCAGGGCAGACGCGACGTCGTCGACCAGATGCGTGGCCTCGTCTCGCAGGACGGGCGCCCCGCAGTCGGCGGCAATCTGGGCGGGAACGGAGGCGGCCGGGCCGGGGGTGCCAGTGGTGGCACAGGAAGTCCCGCAAACGACAACCGCGACCAGCGCGGCGCAAGCGATCAGACTACGGACCGAAGAAACAGAGCGTCCTGAAAACATGACGACCTCGCACGAACAGACGTTCGAGCTTGGCCATGTTGAACGCTTGGGCCTGGACCGCTTGGCTCACCTGAATTTGAGCATGTTCCGGAAATAGTGTCAACGACTTACCGGCCGCAAACCAGGCGGAAACGCTCTTTAATCCGCCCTGACTATGGTACTGGGCATGTCGCCCGAGGGGAGAGCAACCATGCAGACCGACACCGACACACAGCATCCCATCGCGGGGAACGACGAGAACTTCTCGGAAGATGACCTATCCGAAATGGCCGACTACCTAGAACGCAGGGGACCGTCAGGTCCCGGCGCCATGCAATAGGCGACCGGTCCGGTCACCGCATACGGAACAGGCTCTTGTACATGGTTCCCGCCGTCGGGTACTGCTCATTGGACAGCGTACCGTTGAAGCTAGAAGCCGAATTCCAGTAGGTCTGGTACTTCACGTGGTGGGCCGCGAACCATTGCCGGGCTAGGTCGATGTACGGCGCGGCTAGATCGGATTGGATCCCCCACTCGGGGTAGGCCGTAGGCTTGCCTCGTTGCGCGGCGAAGGTCTGATGCCAGCCGAGCCCCCAGCTACCGGTGACCTTGTTCTTCCAAGCTACGATCGGGTCAGTACCGTCGAAAGCCGTCTGCCAGTAGACGTCCATGCCGATGATGTCGACGACGTCGTCCCCCGGGTATGCGGTCGAGGGGTCCCAGGATCCACCACAGTTGACGTTCCACTCGAATACGAAGCGGTTTGACACCGATCGGAAGACCGACACGAACCGGCGGAAGGCTGCGATGTACGCGGCCTCGTGTCCTTGTGCAGCCCATGGGAACCAGTTGCCGTTGAGTTCCCAGCCGGTGCGGATGTAGATTTGCGCGTCCTGCGGACGAAACGCGGCCAACGCCGTAGCCGCTACGAGGTAGTGGCCATCGAAGAGGCCGGCCGCTGCGTCGTCTAGCGTGGCACCCGTGACGATCAGAGGTATCGTCCAGAACACCGGTCGGTCCAGGCCCTTCCAGATGTTGATCGCGAACGGGATCGACCCTTCGAAATCAGCCCAGTCGGTCTGGCCAGTGAACCCAAGGATACCGTCAACGTTCCTTCCCAGCCACGTCTCGAACTGCTGGACAGCAGACGTGGAGTTACCGGCGAAGACGCCTAGTTTTGGTGTTTGGGGTGAAGCAGTTATCGCCAGTCAATCACAGATGACTGTCACCTGACCGCCGCCGCCCGTGCCTCCGTTACCGCCGCGCGTTCCGGTCTGAGTAGCGCCCCCGCCGCCCGCGCCGCCTCCTGGAAACTGGCCATTCGCGCCGTCACCGCCGGACGTAGTCGTCTTTCCGCCGCCGCCTCCGCCACCCCCGCCTGACATCGTTCCATCACCGAGGGCGGTCGCGCTGTTGGCCGATCCGGCCGAAGCGGTACCACGTGAGCCCGCCGCCATGCCGCCTGCGGCGCCGCTTCCTACCGCGTTAGCAGACGTGATGCCACCACCGCTGCCGCCGCCGCCACACCCGAAGTTCCCGACGCCTCCGGCGTTGCCCGCACCGCCTGCTCCGCCAGTTCCACCTCCGCCAGCGCCCCCGCCGTAGATTGAAGCGTTCGCTCCAGCTCCGCCAGCACCACCCGCGCCGCCGCCGAACGATCCTGCGGTTCCAGCGCCGCCCGATGAGTTGCCGCCATTGCCACCGATCCCGGCTCCGCCACCGCCGCCGGCCCCGCTGCTCGCCAGGCCGCCGAATCCGGCACCGCCCGAGTACGCCTGCACGTAGGTCAGCGACGCCGGGTTGTCGAACGTCACCGCAGCTGCTCCAGCGCCGGTAGCCCCCGGGCCGCTCACCGTTGCCCCGGCCCCGCCCGCGGGAGCCGTTGGCACAACCACGGCAGCCGTCGATGGCATGAGCGAAAACGGGAACGTCACATCGGACTGACCGCCTCCTCCTCCTCCTCCTCCTCCGCTCGCCGCGGTCGACGTCGCCACGATGGGACCGCCGCCGCCAGGGCCACCGCATCCGGTGACGATGACGCGACAAGATCCGTAGTTTCCGGTAGGCCTTATCCACGTGCCATTGGCAGTGAAGGTCTGGACGTCGGCCCCGGCCCCGGATGTTCTCCCGGTACCTCCGTTAGCGACGGGAAGGGTCCCAGATGCCGAACTGACGTTGGCGGTCGCGCCGAGTCCTTTGATCAGAGATGCCATATTCCGTTACTCCATGTCGACGTCGAGCTTGTAGCTTCCGGTTCCAGACACCCATGTCGCGGTCCAGCGCAGAGCCGCAGCGCGCAGCGGATCAATCACCATGGATCCCGTGCCAGCGGATCCATTCGGCTTCCCGCCCTTTGGTGTCGCCGTAGCGTCTGTGGTCAACCACGCCACGATGGCGGCGTCAGTTACCGGATCCCACGTAGCCTGCGTCGGGTTGCGCCGGTCATAGTCGTTTGAGATCTCGAGCGCGAGCGTCGCAACAAGCGTGTGCGTGGCATCCTGGTTGTAGGACTCCACGGCGCTGAACGAGTGTCGGCCTTGGAATGGGATGATCACCTGGGCAACGGTGTTGCCAGATGCGAGCGTGGCGTTGAGGGCGTTCTTCCATTGGATCGATTGCTGGAATGCCATGGGTCTGTCCTATTTCCTCGCCTGCTGGCGAATTGCGGTGTCTCGGCGGTCCTGTGGCGTTGGGATGGCGTCGGGGGGAGACGCCAGGCCAGGGCTGGCGCGGTTCTCCTTTGGCCGTCCGATCTCGTCGGTGGCGTTGATGGTGCTCGCGTACATCTCCGTCGCGGGCTTCTGGAACAGGATTCCAAGTACCGACTGTGCCCAGAGCGCGAACGGCGGCTGGGCCACGATCATGTCCTTGACGGCCGCATTCACGACAGCGGCGTACACCTCCGGATAGACTGCGGAGACAGCCTGTACCTCGTCGTCGTTTAGGCGCCCGCACGTCAGCAAGTCCCGGAACCTGGTCACCGGGTCCATCAGCACGGCAACCAACCTGTCCAGGTCTGACTGCTCCATGGGGGACAGGGGGAGAGCCTGGCCCCACTCGTCGAAGGTGAGCTTGGGACCGTTCTGGCGGACGTAGGTAACGAACGCAGGCACCTTTCCGGTCTTCTGCTCCAGCAGGTTCGCCCTGGCGTTGAACGACACGAGATCGATCGTCTCGGGGTCGTCCGGCGGCTTACGCGGGGGCATCTTGAGCCATGACCTTTCCATCAGTCACCGAAGATGGTCTGCTTCGCCTTCGCCCGAAGAGTGGCCAGGTCGATTGCGGGCTGAGCCACGGCGCCAGCGACACCGTTTCCGATCGCACTCCCGCCCGCGGCCTGGATCGGGGCGCTTCCAGCGACGGCCGTAGCTGCGTCACCGATCGCGTGCTTTACCTTGCCGATGGTAGACGCCTTGAACCCCTGGCCCTGTAGGTCTTCCGGGCGGTAGCGTCCCTTGCGCGCGTTCGTCTCGGCGATGTCGCGGATCGTCGACAGACCCGTGATGGCACGGTTGTTGTCGGCGACCTGCTTGGCCGCGTCTTCCCCCAGCGTGTCCGCGACGTGCTTTGTCAGGACGTCGCGGGCGGCGATCCTGGCGCCTTGCTTGGCCTGCTCGGTCGTGGTCTCGGCGGATGGCATCGTGTTCGGCCCGAGGTAGTCGGTGATCCAGTCGCGCACCTCGCGCGCCGGTATCCGCGAACGTCCACCGGCCAGCTCGTCCAGAGCCTTGCCGAACTTGGCGATCGCTGGGCCATGATCGCGACCCGGGACGCCGCTCTTGGAGATGGCGTCCTTGATGGCATCGGTGGCCACGCCACCGCCGGCAGCACCGTTCTCAATCGCCGCCTGCGCCTGGGCGCGCAGGGAGGCCGCCTGTTCCTTGGCGGCATCGATGGCGGCCTGAGTCTCCGCCAGTTCAATCTCTCGCTTGGACGCGTTCATAGCCGCCCTGGCGTTGAGATCGGGGTTGACGTACTTGTCGGCGTTCTTGCTGTGCCGTTCGATGGCCTTCTGAATCGCCGGGATGGTTCCGGCCTTCTTCTCGGCCTCGTGCTCGGCCTCTTCGGCGAGGGACTGAAGGCGGGCCGCTTCCGCCTGGGCAGACTTCTCCGCAGCCTTGGCAGATACTTCCGTCGCCCCGTCGTAAATGCTGGTATTTCCAGCGCTGCGACCGGCGATCGCCGTCTCGGCGGTGCGGATCGTTTCCTTGGGCTGGCCCACGGTCGACTTGACCTCGGGGTGCTCCTTCAGCGCATAGAGGACCGAGTCCTGGACGGCATCGGCCTCCTTCTGGGCGCCCTCCCCTCCTCGGCCAACGATCTTCCGCATGGTCGCGTCAGTCTGGCGCTCCGGGGCATCGTTGATGTACTTCGTCAGCTTGTAGCCGGCGGCCCCGGCCATGCCGCCGATTCCGGCGCCCTTGACGACATCACCAGCGAACTGCGTCGAGTCGATGTCCGCGTCGCTGTTGCCTGCTCCAGATGCAGCCCCGAATCCGGCCCCGAGGGCCGTGGCTCGGCCGAGGGTCGACGGCACGGGGATCATGGCCCCCAGTAGCGCCCCGCCCGCCAGGTCGCCAGCGATCGAAGCCCCGCGGTGCTGTGCCGATCCGGCCTCTCTCCGCGCGCGCATGTTGTCTCGGATCGCCGTGTATGACGACGGCGTTCCAGTCACCATGTCGTAGGCTCGCTGCGTAGCCGCCCCCGCCTCGTCTCCGAAACCAAGGCCGGCGCTGTTGGCGAACTGGGACAGGAATGTCTCGCCAGGCCCGACGCTCTTACCCACCGCCGCCTTGTCGGCCGCCAGCTTCGCCGTGATGTCCTTCGCCGACATGCCAGGCGGGTACTGCTTCGCCAGCAGGTCGCGTACCCGCTGGTCAGGGTCGTTTCCATTCGGACCGTCGTGGAAGTCCTGGATCGCGGCGTGGGTCTGCGGCGAGGCACCGGCCAGGAACTTGGACACCATGTCGCCACCGGGGGCCGCTGCTGCAGCGGCGGGCGCAGCAGGAACGGACGTTGGCACGTCAGGCGCAGCGATAGGAGCGCGGCTCGTCTCGGACAGCGCCTCACGATAGGCCGCCAGCAGTTCAGGGCTGATCGGATCGGCCATTAGTCGAAGTCCTCCTGGGTCAAGCCGAGTTCCTTCAAAACGTTCGGCGGCGGCATGAAATGCTCCTTCTTCGCCTGCTCGATGAACTTGATCTTTGCCGGCGTCAGTGTCCGGGGAATGTCAGGCGTCGCGGAAGCTGCCGGCGCCTTCATCGGCTGCATCGTGGCGGGGGCGTGATTCCCTGCCTTGCCCTGGAACGTCTTGGTAGTGGGCGTCGCCTTGGTTGCCGGTGGCAACTCTTCGGCGCCCGCATCTTCCTCGAGCGGCCGGCTTGCGTTCGCCGCGTTAGGGTCATCTGGGTTCACTGCCTGCGGGACCGCCGATGGAGTCAGGTTGCGGACGGAGTTGCCGCTGACGGCGCCAGGCTTGGCCAGAAACGACGGAGCCGGCTCGCCTGCGGCAGCAGCGTCGGCCCGTGAGCCAATGCGGTTCGGATCAATGATCGCACGGTAGTCCTGTCCGGCCTGGATCAGGTGCTTGAGTCGTTCGTTCACCACGTCCTGGGACGTGCCAGGCTTCGGCCGATTCGTGCCCTTCCACTGCTCTGACACCTCGACGCCGGTAGACGGCTGCATCTCTGACCCATGCTGAAGCATGGTGTCGATTGCCTGCATCGCTCTCGCCTGGTCGTCCGTCAGACCGTCGTATTTCCCCTTGGGGACGAACTCTGCTGCTCGTCCTGCGACGACGCCAACGACGCCAGTGATGCCATGCGCCTGATCCGCCGCATGCAGCGCCGTCTCGTTGCGCTGTACCCTGTCAAGGACCTCCGGAGTGATGACGTCAGGACCGAGCTTCTTCAGTTCTTCGGCTGCCTTATTGTACTCCTCGATATTTGCAGCGATGCGCTCGCGGCGTAGGCTTGCCAGGCTGTCCTTTGGCGCCTTGTCCTGCCCAGAGCGCGTAGTCGTCGTATCGGCCTCTTGCTGCGCCGATGTCGTGTGCGTCTGGGTCAGCCCGGCGACCGTGCGGTCGACTGACTCCTGGTAGTTCTTCTGGGCGTCCAGGTAGGCCTGATGATTGTCGATGGCGTCCTGGGCAAGCCCCTGGGATCCAAGGTTGGCCTTCGCGATCGCGGCGATTCTCTTGAATGCCGTGGCCCCGCGAGCATCCACGTCGGCAAGCAGAAGTTTCCGCGCCTGAATAGCGTCGTCGACGCCGGCCTTCGCCATGGCCACGCGGTCTGACATCTCCTTGATGTTCTGCCGCTGGCGGTCTAGGTCGTTCTTGATGATTTCGCCGACGGTATCTGGTGCCTGGCCACCGCCGCCGAGGCGGGCGTTCGCTTGTGCAGACGCCGCGCTTCCGAGTGCACCCAGGGCGAGTCCTAGCCCCATCAGCGCTTGCCTGCCGGTCGTCTTATCCCCGAACAGAGACGGCAGAGGCATCGACTCGTACCGCTGCACGGCGTCCCGCAGGTGCGCCGCGTGGGCGTCGATGTTCGCTAGCGCCTTGTCGTCAACGCCTAGGTACGCCTGCTCTTGGCGAGCAGTCTCGGCGGCAACCTTCTCGCGTGCGAGTTGTTCCAGGTAGTGGGTAGCCTGGCTCTGCTCCATGGTCTCGTCGGCGATCTTCTTCGCGCCTTCGAGCAGGTCCTTGTGACCCTTCAGTGCGTCGATCTGCTCGGGAGCCAGTGCTGGCTTCGACGTTGTCGAGGTGATGTCAGGCCCGTCCTTGTGGCGGACCTCAAGTTCGGGAAACATCGGATTCCCAGGCGCGACCACGCCGGGTACCATGGGCGCTCCAGCGACCGTTGGTTGCACGGGCGCGGCGGCATGCTGTTCCAGGAGGTCGGTATCGTCGTCTTGGTTGGTTGCCATCAGATCCTCATTCCAAGATCGGAGATCCGTTAGCGCCGATCTGTGTTGGCACGGCGCCACCGGCCACGGCACCTCCACCAGCTCCGCCAGCAGCCGCCGTTCCTAGCGACGCGATCAGCTTCCCGTAGAACGCCTGCTGACTAGAGTCGAAGTTCGCCTGCGTCTGGGCGTTCGTCGTCGTCACGCCGAGTTGTGCAAGCAGAAGCTTGATCTGGTCGTCGGTGAACCCCTGGCGGCGGGCGTCGTTGATGACCTGCTGCTGTAGATCTGCGCTCTGATTCAGCTGGTCGACCTTGAGGGATGTACCTGCGTTGAACTGGTCCGCCTGGGCCTTAAGGTTCGCGTTGTCGACCAGGGTGTTGTGGAGCATCACCTGGTTGTCTTCCGCGGCCTTGAGCGATGCGTTCAGGTTCGCGATCTGCGACTGCAGGTCGGCGGCCTGGTTGTCCTCTCCGGCCTTCATCGCGAGATCGGCGTTCTTCTTCAGGACGTCGAGTTGTGCGTTCAGGTTCGCGATGTTCGTGTTCGTGGCGTCTAGCGCGTTCTGCGTCGCTACTTGCGTCGTGGCCGTAAGGTTCGCGACCTTGGCTTGCATGTCCGCTGCCTGGTTCGCGTTGTTCGTCGACACGGCCGCCTGAAGGTTCGCCAGCGCCGTCTGCGTCTGCGCGTTCAGGTTAGCGATCGACGTCTGAAGCTTCGTCGACTGGTTCGACTTCGCCGCATCCAGCATGTTCGAAGCGTTCGCTTCCGCGACGCTGACATCGGCGCTGAGCTGCTGGCCCGCCTGCGTGATGTCGTTCTGATTGAGCTGGCCGGCCATGCTGCCGTACTGCTGGCGAGCAGTCGCCATCTCAGTTGCCCGAAGCGCCGCCATGTCGGCGGCCGACTTCGCGATGGCGTCAGACGCCGAGATCGCGCCAGTGCGCAGGGCGAGCCCCGGGTTACGTCCCTGAAGAGACGCCGCCAGTCCGTAGGCAGTGCCGACGTTCTCGTCGATGCCCCTCTGTAGCAACGCCTCGGCAGCGCTCGGGGCGTTCCCTTCGGCCGCTCCCTGTGACAATGCCAGTGCCTGCAAGAATTGCTGGCGGCTGGCATCCGAGTTCGTGGTATCGAGCTTGATCCGGTCGATGTTCTGGGCGGCGATGTCGCCTGGCGCGGTCATGCTCCCAGCGGTAGCCGTCGGGGCCGTGTTGTAGATGGCTGAGATCGGCGTGGGCGCGGCGATGACCGGGGCTGAGATCGCACCCGGTCCCGTGATGACCGGGGCCGTCACCTGCCCGGCTGATACCGTCCCGGCCTGGATGAGAGGCGCGTTGGCAACCGTCGGGGCCGTGACATTCAGCGCCGGGTTTGTACTTCCGTCGTAAGCCTGCTGGGCTTGCTGGGCCGCCTGGGTCGCGGCGTCTAAGGCGGCCTTCGCAGCCTTGACCGTCGGATTGGTCATGACAGAAACCGACGACGCGATAGACCCGCCGATCCCGCCTCCGTTCGCTGACTGAGCTGCAGCCTGTGCGTCCGCTACCGCCTTGTCGTAGGCGGCCTGTGCGCCCTGCTGCTGCTGCTGGGACTGCGTCAGCGCGGTCTTCGCCGCCGGGTCTTTGCCCACGGTCGGCGTTGCCGACGGCCCATTCGCCGCCTGCTGCTGGGCCAACTGCGTATTGAAATCCTGCGTCGCCTTGTAGGCGTCGGTCTTCGTCAGGTCGGTCGGCGCCTTCGGATCGAAGGTCTTCTGGATTACCGGACCGACAACCGGGATCGACTCAACGACATTCGAAACGCTGCCACTGGACCCGCCGAGGGCGTCGGTGAATGCCTTCTGAGCATCGCCACCCGAGCTAGCTGCCTGGGTCGCGGCGTCAATCGCCTTCTGACGCGCTTCAGGATCGAAGAATCCGCCCAAGCTGACCTCGCACGAACGAACGTTCGAGCTGTGGCCAGGACAACGCTTGGGCCGATTCCGCTTGGCTCACGAAAATGAGAGCACGGAACCCGCTGAAAGTCAATCCGTAAGCCTTGTTGCGGGCGCTACATCGCTGGGCGAACGTTCAGGATTGGCATCCGGGTCGCCTTGTCGCACCATGTACGCATGCTGAAGACGACGGCTTGGGTGGCGGGGGTCATGATCTTGTTCGGGGCGGCGCTGACGACGGTGAGCAATCAGGGGGACGTCCACGCCTCCGGCTCTGTGTTGGCGCCCGTGGCGCCATCGGCGACCGTGGATGATGACCCGCTGGTCGGTCGCTGGCTCGAGGATCCGTCAGAGGCCGACCCCTCGGGACGCGACTTCCTTACCCTGCGGGCCGACGGTACGTTCTCGGTCTTCATCGCACAGGTTGACGCTAGGCACTCGCGGCCTACGGAGAAGATCGCCGGATCAGGTAGGTACTCGGCAGCCACCGGACACGACATCGTCCTGCGGTTCGACAGCAAGCCAGAAACCGCTTCTCTCGTCTACGTGCTAAACGGCGATACCATGTGGACCCGCACGGCTCGCGGGTTCAAAGACACCTTCGTTCGCCAGCGCTGATCGCGTCGATCACATCCCAGCGGCGGCCAGGGCGTCGTTCGCGACGTCCAGCAAGCCGCGAGGATGGTTCCAGGTAGTTCCCCACTCGGGCCGGGAATGCGTCTCGTCAGGATCGCCGTCCAGGCCAAGCTTGAAGTGGAGCATCTCATGGGCGAGGTATCCGGTCCCCGACAGGGAAGAACGATCGTCGCGGGCCACGATGATCACTCCGTCCAGGTGCTCTCCGCCGACGCAGGTATGTCCGTCGCGGGCGATGAAGCCGCCGTCGTTGCAGTTCAGGGCCGCCCCGCCGTACCAGTAGACCTCGAGATACGACATCTCCGAAGCCGGGATCTGATAGGTCGACGCGATCAGTCCCTCGGCGCGGCTCGCATCGGCCGGGGCGTCGACCATCTTGTCCGCCTCGGGGACGAGCTTGATGTCTCCGCAGCCGGCCGCAAGTGCAGCCATGAACACCAGTCCGAACGCCGCCAACTTCATACAGCAATGGTGCACCTGCGAGCGATCGCGGCGCAAGCAGATTCAGCGGTCGCCCAACCGGCCGACATCGACCGTCATGACGCGTTGCCTACTGCCAGCTTCCGCCGCCGGCTACGGACCGCTTCTGGGCTCTCGGCTGTCGTACTCCGATCTCTGCCCCCCATTTGGCAAGTCGCGTCGTGATGTCGGACGGTGGCAGGGTGATCTGGAGTGAGAACGTTGAGCAGTTCTGAAATTGAGGCCGCGCCTCTGCCTGGATAACCAGCGTAGCCCCGGAGATGGGCGACGACGGACTGAGCGACTGGACGGGCGTGTCGGAGTTGTCCTCGTAGATTTGCATCGTGGGAGTGACGTTTCCGCCTCCCGACGTTCGCTCTCCGAGGACTAGGCCACGGTACAGCCGAATCTGCCCGAAGTCCGTCGGCCGCACCCACGCGCTTCGGATGATGCCGTTGTAGGGCGTTCCGTTGTCGGTGTTGACCGTCTCGTCGCCTTCGCGCCAGACCGTCCCGTCGGTCTTGAACATGACCATCTTGTCATTGATGAGCAGGCACCGGCGCATCCCGGAAAGCCCGGTCCAGCGGGTCCAGGTGTTGTACTTCAGGTCGTAGACCAGGATGTAGTTCGTGGTGACGAACCTGACCTCGTTCTGCTTGGGCGCGAAGAGGCCGTCGTACACGCGCTCGGGAGCCTGGATGAGTGGCTGGTTGAACCACTTGTCGACGCCGGAACCGATGTACGCGAGGTTGCCGCCGCGGTCGATGGAGTAGATGCCTCGGTCGCTCACGAAGAATACTTTGTCACCTGAGACTACGATCGGAGATCCAGGAATCGCCCCTACGCCAGTGGCGACCTGCTGGTACGTGTGTGACTGACCGCTGCCCGCGTCCGTGAGTCCATCGCCGACGATGAAGTAGATCGCCGTGCGCTTGAAGGCTACGCCGTTGCCGTCTAGGCCGACGATCCCAGTGATGTCACCGTAGTTATCGTCGATGTCGACTACACCTTCTTCGACAAACTCAGGCTGCCGACCGGAACGAAGATTCTTCGATGGCCACACCTCCGTTCGATAGTCGGCATTTACTCCCCATAGGCGGTCGCCGAAGGTAGCCATATGGGAGAACCGTGGCGTGATGGCCGTCGACAACTCACCAGTTGTATACAGAACCTCGCTACTGACGATGCTGGCGTCCGACGCCGTGTCCGTGATGTTCGGCTGGAAAGAGTCCGATGCGCTGCTATCCACAGTTGCCACTAGCCGATAGACCGTTCCGAGGTTGGCAGTACGGTAGCGCTTCAAGCGGAACCGCTGCTGCGCGCTGCCGCCGAAGGTTCCGTTTAGGCCGAGCGACTCCACGTCGCTGAAGTTCACGGACTGCTGGCCGCCCGTCAGGGTAATTGTGAACGGAACACTAGGCGGGCTTCGCCACACATTACCGTCGCTATCCAGGACCTCCCAGACGTCAACGTAGTTGTACGTCCCGAGCAGAGTCAGTGACCCGGCGCCTCCGCCTGCACCAACCGGCTGCGGTGGCGGCACAGGGGTGCCGATCGGAGACAACTTGCCTTCATCCAGGAAGCACGCGTCAGGTCCAGGGATGAACGCGGTTTGCTTGTACTGAACTGAGAACCCGCGGTTGACGTCAGTACCGATGTCAGCACTTCCCAGGATCTGCTGCGTGAAGACGTCAAGCGAGTATTGCCGCTTGGCGGTTCCCGCCGTCAGCGCGTACGACGCCAGCACGGGCAGTGCAAACTTCGACACGTCAGAGCCGGCGCCGCTTCTCTGAAAGAGAGCAGACTGAGTGGTCGCCGACCCTAGCATGTAGGCCTGGGCCTGGAGAGGCGCAATCCGTCCGTTTCTCCACACGACGTTCGTCAGACCGGACATGGTCGCCGATGCCATCTGCCACGAGTCCTGCGGATCACTAGCCGTCTTGCTGTGATACCCGAGCAAGAACTGAAACGAGGTTCCGTCGGCGGACCACGCCTCGCCATCCAGGGAGATGGTCACGTTCAGGGACCCTCCGTTGATAACGGCAGCGTCCGTTACGATGCCTCCGATCAGTCGCGCGATGCGCAGAGACTTGAAGGCGCTGGCGTCGCAGTAGACCGCTGACCAGTTCGCACCAGACGACCATCCGACTCCGGTGATAGCCGTCGCGGCTACCGTGCTACTGACGAGCGAGTTTGTCGAGATCGCCCCAGCTGACGTCACGCGGAGAACCCGTACGGTCGGTCCGGTAGTATCAGAGACCCCGACGAACCGGATACCGCTGTTCGAGTAGTCCTGAAACAGCGAAAGCGCGCTGTTACCTACGATCGCCGCCAGCGATACATCTGTTGCCAGTGCGCCCGTCGCTGGATTGTGCTCCATGAAACGGACAGCGTCGCCAGCCGCCAGTCGCGCTACGACCGTAATCGTCGCCGACGATCCATCCCAGAGCGCTGCCATGAATGGTGCGGTTGTGTGCAGGCCGGTCTTGATGGTTCCGCTGGTAACTGCTCCCGTAGACGCGTTCACCACGTAAGCGACCAGGTTTCCGGACGAGTCAGCTACGTACGCGACCAGCCTGCTGGCCGTCGCGGCGCACCGGGCGCGGATGTACGTTCCCGCAGGCAATGACATCTTCGTGTGCGTCTTGCCCTGCGAATCGAAAACGGCGATCGATGGAGCGACGCTGTCAAGGTTTGCGATGATGTACAGGTTCCCATACTGCGCGAATCCGAACACCGGGTTATCGCTGGCCACCACAGGAACGCGGGAAATGTCGTAGTTGGTCTGAAGTCCAGACGGGATGAGTCCGTTAGTCCAGCGGTTCGACGTAAGAGACGGCTGGTACGTGCCGAGAGTGGAGTTGAGGGCGAACATGCCGGCGTCTCCGATCTTTCCGATCGTCGGAGCGATCCCGTTCGGGAGAGTGTCCTGATCGCTGACGGTCGTTCCGTTACGCGACCTCCACTCTCCGCGCCTCTCTTGAATTGCGTTGTCGAGAGTTAGGTGCGATCCAGGTACAACTGTTAATGGACCACTGTCGGTGTCAAGTCCTCCGGTAAGATCCCATGAAATAGGAGTTGGACTTAGCGGCATGTGACACCAGATCCGTAAGTAAGACCGATATCAGCGCGACTTGCGATCGACTTGTACACTGCTTCCAGGTTGGATGCCTCTAGGTATTCTATGGCAGCCCTGAGACTTGCGACAGAGTCCTTCAGGTGACCGATGCCTCGGTTGCAGTTATTGCACAGGGCACCACGGATCCTGCCGTCGCTGTGGTCATGGTCAATTCCAAGCCTGCGGCCTTTTCCGCCCGGATTCTCGGTTAGGCAAATCGCGCATCTTCCGCCCTGGCTAGCAACAATGCGATCTCGCTCTTCCAGCGTGATGCCATATTTCTTCTTGAGATGGTTGTTGCGATGCCACAGCGCCGCTTCCGCTTTTGCGCGCGCCGAACAGTTAGCTGCAATCACCGCCCGCCTTCGCTCAAGTGCGCCATTCTTGTTTCTCGCAATTGCGTCGACCAAGCGCTTTTTTTCGCGAGCACCAGGTCTTGCCATCACTCGATCCATGTAGATCTTGGCGCGATCACGGGCGCATGGTTTGCATATCGAAGAGATCCCTGTCTTCGCAAGCGCATTCGCCTTGAACTCTGACGTTTGCTTCGCGATTAGACAGATCGAACAAGTCTTGGTTCCATCCGGAGCGATCGGACGCTTCTTGAATTTTCCCATCGGGATCTTCCCCATGCGTCAATTGTATCTCTTATTCGCGCGTTACGAGGTTCATTGGACGTGCGGCCTGGCACAGGAGCCATGCTCCCTTATTGCGCATCACTGGAACCATGTCGTCACCCTCCCGAAGCACTGGCCGCCCTTGCCGCCTGCAGCTCCGTTTCGGCCTGTTGATCCGCCGCCTCCGCCCCCTCCGCCCCCGCCGTACCCGCCACCGTCTCCGCCGGCCTGCCCGGGCTGAGCCCCGGCAAGTGTTCCGCCACCGCCGCCACCGCCGCCCCCAGCGCCCCCCGTTGTTTCTCCGGTTGCGGCGGATGTCCCCGCGCCGCCGGACGTGGCGTTTACGGAGCCCGTGCCAGCGGCCCCGGCGGTACCTCCGGCGAGCGCCGTAGCGCGGTCCTGTCCTCCGCCTGCCCCGCCAGCAGCGCCAGCAGTGCCAGCGGGGTTACCGCCAGTTCCGCCGCCGGCTCCGCCTCCTGCGGCTCGCCCGGTGCCAGCGCTTCCCGCTACCGTGGCGGCCCCGCCGGCACCCCCCGTTCCTAGGTTGCCGTATCCGCCTACCCCGGCAGCGGTACCGCCCTTCACGCGAAGCCACTGACCGAAGGTCGCATCCGGGGCGTCCGTGCCATTGACGGGACCGGCGCCGCCGAAGATGCCGCCAGCCCCACCGGCCGGCTGGGACCCGAAGGCCAACGATTCGGTGGCCCCCAGGAGCGAAGCGGGGCCTTCCCAGAAGCCAACGCCTGACCCAGCTCCGGCACGACCGCCTACCCCAATGTTCGCCGCGCCACCGGCTCCGCTCGCGCCCCACGGGATCAGTTCGACCCGCACCCAGGCGGCGCCCGTTGGCTTTGTCCAGGTTCCGCTTGCAGAGAACGTCTGCTGGTCGGGCGTCCGCGCAAACTGCATCCTGACCCAAGCCCCTGGGGTGACGAAGTTCCCGTCAGTTCCGATGACCTGGACGTACGTCGTTCCGTTGTCGTCGATGCTGGCCCCGTTGGCGCCAGCGATCGTGTTGTGCCAGTAGAAGATGCCAGCCCCGCCGTCGCCAGGAGTCGAGGTCGCGTTCAGGACGACGCATCGAGGGCCAGCGTTGCCAGCCAGGTCGCCCTTGACGGTTCGAAGGGTAGCCACCGTGTCGCACGTGATCGCCTTCAACTCGGGAGCGAACTCCGGGTTGAGGTGGCGATTCTTGAGGAGCTCGTTGTAGAGGTCGCCAGCCTCGGAACCAGTCGGCCTGCGTACGATGGTCGGCATGGCTAGAACCCCGGCCCGTACATGAACAGGGCCCGCGGCGCGAGGCCGATAGAGCCGATGGCGCCCAGGAGTTCGTAAGCCCCGATGTCCGTGATGGACTGCTGAGGTCGGGTGGTGCCGAGGATGTCAGACGACGACCCGTTCGCGGTGTTGCCGGCGTTCACCAGCGGCGATGCCGCTAGTACCGCAAGGTTGTAAGGAGACGCGACCGAGATGAACGACGGCGTCACGATCAGGCTGTGCGTGTCGAAGCCGGTGGCACCTGTCCACGTGGCCAGCGACTGCGATGATTGCCAGTGGTTTCCCGTGCCTCCGCTGATGAAGCAGAGGTTGTAGTCGACCATCGTGTAGGATGCGGTCGACAGCGGAAAACTGAAGCACGTAGACGTTCCGCCGCTGAAATACACGGCGTTGTTGACCGCGTAGTACCCGCTGCCGCCGTTCAGGATGCCGAGAGCGGTTCCGGTGTTGAGATTGATCGAGTTGTTGACTACCGACACGCCGGTCAGCGTGAAGTCGGTTCCGCCCGCCGGAAGCCCGCCGCTGTCTGAGCACGATCCGGTGCCCGTCGAGTGGCACTCGTTCTCCGACATGCTGATCGCCTTGTCGTTGACCGACGGCGACTGGACGTTGGTGATGACGTTGTTGCGGATGGACCCGCCGTTCCACGACCCGGCCGCGATGCTGACGTTACCGACGTTCTCGATGCGGTTGCTGTCGACGATGACGTTCGTCATCTTCTCCGTGTAGACGTAGCCGGGGGCAGGGGCGATCCCCCAGCAGCCCGGGTCGATAGTACCGATGGCCTCGTGGATGTAGTTGCCCTTGATGGTCAGGTTCGCCATCAGACCGTGGACGACGATCTCCGCCGCCTGGCAGCCGGTGCCAGCGGTCCATGCCGTCTGCGTGATCTCGTTGTCCTGGATCAGCATCGTGTCGCTCGGCTGCGTCGAGTCGCTGCCGTTCGCGCCGACGAGGTAGATGTTGTGGTCGAGCGACGTCCGCGTGCCGTTCCTGGCCAGGTACGAACGGATGATGGAGAAGTTCTCGCCGCCACCCAGGAACCCCTGGCCCCAGTTGTCCGTAAAGGTGCAGTCGCGGATGGTGGTGTTCGTCTGCCGGTCCGTCTCGACGTTGCGAGCAACGTTCGAGGCGATCTGCATGTTGTGAATGTACAGGTTGCACATCGTCACGCCTGTCGAGTTTCCGTACAGGAACACCCCGAACGCCTGCGTGGAGATGGACGAGTTGCCAAGACCAACGATCTCCAGGTCGGCAATCATGTAGGGGCCGATGGCCGCCGACGCGCTGATGATGTCGATGCCGTCCTGTGCCGCCGGTACGGTCAGGATGGGACGCACGCCGGCCCCGCCCCACGTGGCTTGGTATGAGCTGATGGCGATGCCACCGCCGCCGACGGTCAGGCTGCTGTTCGCGATGGACGTGTTCGAGACGGTGAAGCTGCCGCCTTGGCACGCCAGGAAGCGGTCACCGTCGTGGGCCGCCACGATTTGCGTCCGTAGCTTCTCCCAGGTCTGCCAGGCGGTTGCTGGCGAGGTCCCAGCGGCTACGTTGCTGCCGGCGACGCACCCGGACTGCGCTCCCGACTGACAGTCACAGGCGTAGTAGGTCGTCCCCGTGGCCGAGCCGGTAACGCATGCCGGGCTGGCCAGCGGACCGTAGGCCAACGCGCTCACGCTCGTCAGCACACAGGCAAAGAACGCTGCGCACGCAGCCGACCCCAGTCTCACAGGCCGCACCACATTGCGTGGTCGACTGGCGCACTCGACGGCCACCACACGCCCGCCGCTTCGTCGCGTCCCCCGCCAGCCCCGCACAGAGGTCCCATGGAGTAGGCCAGGAAGAACGGGTCAGGACTGGCGACCGCGCCGCCGTTCGGGTCGGCGTCGTTGTTGGCAACCAGTGCCGTGTAGTGGCTGCTGCGGTCGCCGGAAGTGAAGACGTACCTAGCGTACGTGGCGGCGTAGTAGATTGGCCCGACGAAGCCCTGAGCAACGGCCGTCGAGACGTAACACCCGATGTCCAGGCGCTGGTTTGCCCAGTTGGTGAACCCCGCGTCCGCCGCCGCGTTCAGAGTCGGATAGACGGCAGCCGTAGGCGTGGTGTTGACAGTCGCAAGGACGTTGTCGATGTAGAGCAGGTTACGGCTGGAGCTGGTCGCGTTCGGCGAGTCGTAGATCGCGTACAGGACGTGAAAGCCAGGCGTCTGGTCGTAACAGACGGCAGCCCCCGCCGGGCACTCGAAGCAAATCTGGTTCGTCCCGGTCGACCCCATGTAGAGGGCGCAGGACTCGTCGAAGGTACTGTTGCTGAACCCGTAAATCTGGTCGAACGCCGTAGCGTTCGTGGTGTCGAGAACGACTTCGAGGGTCAATTGGGTCGCCGATGCAACCCCCGTAGACGTATTGGCGAGCTTCGAACTGGCCAGGGAGCCGCTGTCCGCGCAGGCGTTGGCCGCGAAGGTGAAGCCCTTGCCGGCCGTGATGCTCGAGAACGCCCCGCTTCCCACTGTGAGCGTGAGCGGGATCGTGGTCGCAGGACCGGAGTCGGCCAGGCTGGTGCCTGTCGTCTCCGTCATGCGGTGCTGGACGGTAGCGGTCGCCCCGAATGAAGCGCCGCCCGAGACGCAGACCAGCAGGACGGCTGCGGCAACTCTCCGGAGATTCCGGATCATTGCCACGCCCCCGACGATCCGTAGCCTCCGTCGTAGTTCGTGCCGTCGTACCAGAAGGTAACGTAGTAGACGGAGTTCGCGGCCGTGGGCAGGGTCGGCGCCGTGCCGCTCTGCCACCTGGTGCCGGTCGGCCACGCGGACAGGGTGCGGCTACCGGTTCCGTCCTGCTTGATACGAAGGGTCAGCCTTGCGACGCCGCCAGATCCGAGCGTGGGCGCCGTGAACGTCGGAGTCCCCGTGACGTTTCCGGTCAGCGTGATCGTGATGAAGTTGCCCGTCGTCCAGTCGGCCAGGGTCGGGGAGGCCCCGGTAACGCTGGCCGTGGCGTGGACCCACGACGCATCCTTGATGTTCGTGATGTTCTGGGCGCCCATCGCAACGGCGCCGGTCATTGTTCCGCCGGCCAGCGGCAGGTATGCCGTCCCGTCGATCGGGTACCCAACGAGAGCCGTGCCCGTGTACCAGAACCGGATCAGGTCGCAGGCGCTAGCGGCCGTGCTTAGGGTTGGCGCCGAACCCTTGACCCACGTCAGTGTCGGCGACGTCGGCCAGGTCTGCGTCCGCGAGCCCGTGGCGTCCTGGCAGACGCGGACCTGGAGCATCGCCGCGGCACTCGGCATCGTCCACGTCGGCGTTCCCGTGACGTTTCCGGTCAACGTCCACTTGTGGGTGTTGCTGGTGTTACTGAAGTTCGCCAGCGCGGGCGCGGCGCCGGTCTTGTTACCGTCATCGTGCTCGGTGGTCGTCTCCGGGTTGTCGTTGAGCGTGAGCTGCCCGCTCATCTGGGCGCCAGTCAGCCCGGGGTTGGCGTTGAACACCAGCACGCCCGAGGCTCCCGTTGCGTCGGTGACCTTCGCAAGTAGCGCAGAGCTCGCGAACGATGCCAGGTCAGGCACCGTCACCTGCGTGGTCGTGACGCTGCCGTCGGCGCCGATGGTCTTTACCCACTGGTTCGATACGGACGTTTGCGTGGCTACGCCGTGGGTGACGGTTCCGGCGTCGTTCTTGGACGACAGGACCTTGTTCGTGCTGTCGACGTAGACCCGCGTCTTACCGGCGGCGGGCGTGCTCGGGGCGACGGTGTTCGTGACCAGGATGTCTCCGGCCTGCGGTACGTCGTTCGGGATGTTAGCCAGCGTCGTGGTGACGCTGCCGCTACCGCTGAACGTGACGTCACCGGTGCCAGCGGTGATTCCGCCGCCGCCGCCCGCCGAAGCCGCCTGACCAATGATCGTCGTTCCGTCGTAGTCGAAGGCGATCAGGTCACAGGCGCTGGCAGTCGTGGTCAGCGTCGGGGCAGAGCCACCGACCCAGGTCAGGGTCGGTGTCGATGGCCAGACCATCGTGCGGCTGCCAGTCCCGTCCTGACATACGGACACGCGGAATGACTTCGCGGAGCCGATGGTCCACGTGGGCGTTCCCGTGACGTTGCCCGTGAGGGTCCACGTGTGGCGGTTGCTGGTGGTCGAGAAGTCAGCCAGAGCCGGGCTTGCACCGGTCTTGTTCCCATCGCTGTGTACCGTCAGGTCAACCGGGTTGTCCCCGAGGTGCAGGGCGCCGGCCATCGTTGCGCCGGTTAGCGTTGGATTGGTGGCAAAGCACGCCAGGCCGGTGCCGGTCTCATCTGTCATCCGGCCGGCGAGCGTCGATGACGAGAAGGTCCCCATGTCGGACATTGCCGCCGAGAAGGCCAGGGCAGTCGCAGTTGTGTACTGAACTACGCCCGCAGCGCTGACGCCCGTCGCTACCTGGTTGGCACCGGCGGTGCTTGAGACGACGGTCGTAGCGACGACGCCTGAACTGTTCTTGTCGTGCCAGCGATGGTCGGTGCTATCGGCCCAGGCCCGCCCGGTTCCGGCGCTGGGAGACGTTGGCGCCGCGATCTCTGTGTAGGCGTTCCAGGAGTCGAAGACGGGATTAGTCGAGTAGACGACGAAGTTTGACCCTGTCTCGTTCGTCAGGACGCCGGCCAACTGCGCCGATGTAGTTGCTGCGAACTGCGACAGAGGGTTCGTCGTGAGGGCGTTTCCGCCGCCGACGAGCGTCTGGAATGTTGGAGCGGCACCTGGGCCATTACTAAGGAGAGCTTGCCCGGTCGTCCCAGTGGCAACCGATGCCGGGTTACCGCTTGCATCGTACGTGATCAGGTTGCCGGCGGTGCCGGTCGCCATCTTGGATAGCGGGAGGGTTCCTCCGATGGACGCTAGGCTCAGTGCTCCAGCCTCTGCGGTTGCGTCAGCAAGGCCAGCCCAAGTGCGACCGGCGGCCGTGCAGGAATACAGTGCGGCGGCGCCAGAACCGGTGAAGTAGATGCACTTGTCGGCAGCCGTTGTCAGGGCGGCGATTGCCGCCAGGTCGCTGTCGTACACCTGGACGTTGGTTCCCGGAACCAAGGAAAGCGACGACTGCGCCGCGGACACGTTGGCTGCCGTCATGAGTGACCTTCCCAGTGACGTGCTGTCGCTTACGGCCGTCGAGGGAATGGAAATGGTTGAGCTTGCGGCGATCGTCAGACGACCATCGGCGCCCACGGTGTACGTGGCGACGTGCTGACCGTCCCCGTAGGCCCCGGCGCTTACCCCGGTAGCAGCAAATCCAGGATTCGGGTACGTCCCGGTCAGCGATCCGCCCGCCGGTCCCGACGGTGACCCTCCACCTCCGCCGGTGGAGATGATCTTCCACTGACGGCTATCGGTGGAGTTCGCGTTGATGAGCGTCGCCCCATCGGGAGGTAGACCAGTGTTCGGGACCAGGTCGAACCACGCCTGCGACGTAATGACCCAAGCCTGCGTCGCGTAACTAGGGAGCCCGGTCACGTCGATTGCCGATAACTGGACAGATCCCGAGCTGATGCCGTTACAAATGACGGTCTTGCTTGAGAACAGGTTCGCCGCCGGGATAGTCGTCGCCTGCGCCGGTCGCGCCGAAGCGACTAGGCACGCCACCACGAAGGCGACCGCCGCCAGGCGCCGCATCACTGACCGCGCCATTGCTTGCCCCCTCCGTTCAGCGCGTCGACGAAGTTGGCCGTCGTCAGGCTGTCGTCAGCGTTCCCGGTATTGGGAACGAGGTAGTAGATTCGATTGGTCGTCAGGACAAGGCAGATCGCGCCGCCCGAATACTGAGAGACGTCGATCGCCTGAAGGGCCGGGATCGTTGCTGCGACCGTGACCACGTCGCCTCCTGAAGCTGGCGTTGACGAAGAGGTTCCGGTCAGGTTCGACCGCCACCGCGGCGGGCTTCTGACGTCCTCGACCATTGGCGGGTCAGAGGTCCGAGCGTTGCGGGCCCAGCGAGCCGCCCTAGCCTTCGCGACCGCGAGTTGGGCACCAACGCTGCTGATGTCCCACTCGTTCTTGGTCAGCATCATCACTGCGGCGTGCAGGAAGATGACGTCCTGGAACTGCTCCAGTTCGACGTCGAGCGTGTCGGACCCGTTTGCCAGCGTTGGCGGCAACGGGTTGTAGAGAAGCTGGTAGTTCCCGATCGCCCGCTCGCGCGGCTCGATGTAAATCAGGCTTCCCTGAATGCGGTAGTAACGACGGAGCGACCCGTCGGCGAAGGAGCGCATCTGTCCGCGACGAAGCGGATCGCTGTACTGCGTGCCAGGATCGGCAACGACCGCCCTGACAGACCGGAAGTCGGCCGGGATCGGGATGAAGTTCGCGGCCGTCGAGACGATGCTGTAAACCGTCCCCTCGGTGACACGAAAGTCAGGGTTGACGTCGATTGCGTCGTCGTACAGCGCCCGAATGCCGTCGTTGACCATGTCCGCGGCCTGGGCGGCCGTAACGAACGTGGTCGAGGTCGAAGGCAGTTGGTCTGCGATCGCCTCTGCGCGCGCCTGTAGCTGATCCCGGGTGATGCTCATCGGTCACGCAACTCCGGAAACGACCGAGCGCCGGCCGGTGGGCGCGGGATACGAACTCCTCCGCGGCCCCAGCCGGCGCTCGTGATTTCGGGTTAAACCGAAGGCGATTACTCGCCCTCGGACATTTCCTCGCCGCGTCCGCCGCGCCCGCCTTCGTCGGCCTCTTCCTTGTCCACGCCGCCGTAGCGGCCGGCCATGGCGTCGGCTTGACAGAAGTCGGAGAGCGCAGCGGCGAGCTCGCGCACGTTCACGCTTCCCTCGTCGATTCCGAGGGCACGCGCCAGGTTCAGAGCAGCATCCTCCCGGATGGCGTCGGGGTCCGAGTCCTCCTCGTCACCCTTCGTCTCCGGGCCGGGGTAGTCACCCATCGGAGGCTGACCGCCCTTGCCGTTCTTGGCCCGGCGCTGGATCTCGATCAGCAGGGCGCCCATTAGAACGTCTTGCCTCGCGCCACGATGATCGTGACCATGACAGCCGTCCCATCGGGCAACTCGGCATCCGCATTGGTGTCCGTGCGGACGAACTGCAGCTCGAAGCTGCCGTCCTGGTTCGACCCAGCCCGGAACACCGTCGCCGTGACATCGTCGTCACGAACGAAGTACGCCGGGCCGCCAGTGGTCGATGCGCCGTAGGTGGCGTCGTCGGGGCCAACCGGAGTCGCGATGACGTTCAGCAGCCGCTGGAACGAACTCGGCATGTTGAACGTGTAGCGACCGGTCTTCGTCGCGGTCTTGGTGACCGTGATTCCAGCCGGAGCCCAGGTCCCGGTGTTCAGGGTGGTATCCAGCGTGCCGCTCGTCGTGGTGACCAAGCGGCAGTGGAACGTCAGCTCGTCGAGTACACCCATGACACCCGCGGCCGGGTGCGGGGTCTGAACGCCTGTGTTGGTGGGCATGTTGTGCCTCCTCTTTCAGCGTCCAGCGATTAGCTGGTGAACGTCGCGCAGAAGTTGTGGATGGGAGCGTTGCAGCCCAACTCCGCGTAGTAGCCCACGCGAGCCTCGACGCCGTCCGCGCTCGCCAGACGGAGGACGGTGTTGCCGTCGTCGTCCAGGAACGCCGGGATGTTGGGCTTGTCGGCGCAGAACAGCTGCAGCGACTCGCTCTCGATCCCGAAGATGCGCAGATACGGGCAGTACCGATCCGCGAACACGTTCACCTCGCGGCCCGTGGCCGTCACGAGCGAGATGCCCTTGAAGCCGATCCCCGCCGGACCCTTGGTCACCGTCGGGCGGTAGCGGCCCATGGCGAGTTTCACCAGGTTCCGCATGCGGGTCGGGTTCATGTAGACCACGTCGATGTTCCCGCCGAAGCGGTCCGACTCGGCCAATCCCTCGATCAGGACGTCTTCCTCGGTGCGGCCCTGGCCGCTGAACGAGTAGCCGCGCAGACGGCCGTCACCCGAGCGGGTCACGCCGAACAGAGCGGTGTTGTCGTTGAACTGCGCCTCGAAGCCGCTGATGCAGATCTTCGCCGGGGAAGCGCCCGTGCCGCGGTCGTCCTGCGAGTAGATCACGTCGCCGACGGCAACACCGGTAACGGTGTTGATGTTGGCCGACATGGTCAGGATGCCGGTGCTGTAGTCGATGCCGAGCACCTGCAGGGTCGCGCCGGAGTTGCGCATCGCCGCCGTGTTGCTGGCCGCGAACTGCACGAACTGGCCGATCTCGAACAGAACCGCGTCCTCGGGGAACGCCAACTGCAGCGATGTCGACGCCAGGGTCGTGGCCGCGTTGATCGTCGACAACTCGCCGTAGCCAGACCGGTAGATCTTGGTGGCGAACGAGTGCATCGTCCCCTTCATGATCCCGTCGATCTGGGCGACCATCTTGTCGTAGAGGGCGCCCTCCTTGTTGGCGGCGGCCTTCATCAGCCGACCCTCGATCGTTGCAAGACCGTAGTCCTGCATGTACGTCGGGATTACCGGCTGAACGATGTTGGTGTACGCCGTTCCGGCGAGGGACTGGGCCGTCGCGAACGTGGCGGAACGAGCCGGGCTGTTGCCCACCCGCATTGCCCACGTCGGGAAACCAGTCCAACCGATCTTGCGCACCTGCGCAGCGGCGGGACCAGCGGACCACTCGATCGCGGAAACGAACTTGTCGGAATACCTGCGTCGCAGGCCAGCGCCAAGGCTGGCGATTGTTGCGGCGGGAGCTGCCATGTGAAACCTCCGGACACGCGAACGTCTTCTGTTCGAGCGTGCCCTTCGGTTTCGCTTGGGCGGGTTGCGCTTAGCTCTCGGTACTTATGAGAGCATAAGTTTTCCTTATGGTCAATGGCGCAACGAAATTCAGGCTGACGCGGACTACCGGCCGTGGCCTTTCCTTGGGACCTTCAACGTAACGATCCTGGTGACAGCGCGAATCGGGATCGTCATGTCGCCGCACCCCATCTGGTACTCGCCGTCGCGGTCGGGAGTCACATGCGGGACGATGACGATCAGGTGCTTCGTCTGCCGAACGAGATATCCGACGGACCGACAGATCATCACCTCCGGTGGCTCGCCTTCTAGGCGCTGCCAAGTGGACGAACACCCGTAGGAGTCCGACCACTCGACGTAGACCAACTTCTTAGCCATGTCGGACATGTCAGAGATCGTTCACACGCCCGAGGGCGGCGATCGCGGTGCCGAGGGCGGCAATGATCTGGTTGTTTCGGTCCAGGGTAGGCACGAGGGTTGTCTTCGTGTCAGGCGACGGGCCACCGGGGCCAGAGCAACGATGCAGTTCGCGCACGGAATCCTCGCGTCGCTCGGTCTGCCACTTCAGCCTATCTGTAAGAATGTTGATGACGTGCTGAATCGGCGGAGCGCCAATTGCTTCTGGGTTCTTAGGGTGCATGGCGCCGTCGTAGGCGAGTTGCGCCACGCCTTGCATCATCGCGGCGATCGCCTGCTCGGGAGAGTCGCCGACGTAGACACAGGACCGCTCCTTCAGAGACGCCTCCCATGTTTCGTTGCCGACCCATCCACGCCCGTCGCCGTGGTCCGTGACGCCAGCCTTGATGTCGAACCCCAGCCCGATCCCGCTCGGTAGGCGGTCGTACTCCATGAACACCGATCGCCCAAGGACCGTTTTGCTGTCCTCTGCGTAACCCTCTGCCTTTCGCGCCTTCTCGAATGCTTCGACGCTCGCCAGCGCTTCCTCCCGCTCACGGAAGAACCTCGGCAGTGCCTTCGGGGTCAACTCTTGCTCTTTCATTTCCATGCTCGGTCTCCTTATCCGGGTAACCCGTGGGCCCCGGCGTTGGTCGCCCAGCCATCGAGAGTCATTTCCCGGTGGTCAGGTACTCCTTCATCTTCGCGAAGTGCTGTTGCTGCTCCGGAGTCCAGCCCATCGGATCGTCGGGTCCGCGGTTCCAGTCGGGGTTCCGCTCTGGCCAGATCCCAGCCCTGGCATAGGCGTCCTTGCGGTTCCGAGACGCCCAGTCGTCGAACGTTTGGCCGTCTTCGTGGTCCCCTTCGAAGTTCTTTTGATCGACGGCGCGCTGAGCGGGCGTGCGGGAGTTCCATAGCTGCTCGCGCATGTCCTGCCATCGCTTGTCCACGGGCGGACCGGCGTCGTCGTTCGTTCGGCCTCCGAGGTAGTGGAGTGCGTCGGCTGCCACAGCGTCCGCCCGCTCAGGCCCCGAGAACGGCTTGAACATCTCGAACGTCATCTTCCCGGGGACCGGGTTCTCGCTTGACGCCGGGTGGTGGAACTCAAGCTGGCGTCCGTCCCCTGGATCAGGCGACTGCACAACGGCCGCGTTGGCCATGTGCGGAGCCAAGGCCTTGTACCGTTGTCCGACCGCATCCAATAGGGCCAGGTCTTGGTCGCTCGTAACCCGCGGCGATGGTCCCTTGGCTATCGGAACAGGCGGGGCGTACCCGGCGAGCGCAGCCATGAAGTCGGCCGGATCGCGCTGCGGCGATGTAACCGGAGCGGGGGCCAGGTCTTCCAGCGGCGCCCCTGGCTTCTGCCCGGTCGGCAGGGCCGACACCGGGATGTCCTTGGTCGTGCCGTCAGCCATAAGCAGGCGGGCGGTGTCACGGCCGATGCTGACAACAAACGGCGGCCTTGGCTGGTCCATTGCCTAGAACTTCGACCCGACGACAGGCGCGGTAAACTTGCCACCGCTGTTTGCCCCGGCGAGGTTCCCCGTGAACGTCTGCGGCTTGTTGTTCGACATGCCAGCGACCTGGGCCTTGAAGTCGGCCACCTGCTGCTGTCGTTGCTGCTCGGCTGCGTCGGCGTTGGTTCCGCCGACAAGCTTCGTCTGCGTCGCTGGCACGCCAGGCGTGTAGCCGCCCCCGGTTACCGATCCTTGGCTCTGCTGCGCGTTCTGCGTTACGGTCGGTGCCGTGGTTGCGGTCTGCGTAGTCGGCTGGATCGTCTGGCGCTGAGGTGCATAGCTGACGGCTGCCGTGGAAGCTGGTCCGGCGACCTGGCCGCCTGGGTTCACGGTCGCCGGGGTTACGGCGGACATGACAGGCTGGGCGATCGCCTGGGCTGGCATTGGCGCCGAGCTCCCGGCCAACTGTTGAATGTACGACTGCTGTGCCTGCTGACGTTCCTGCGCTTGGAGTTGAGTCCCGACATCCGTGACAAACTTGCCGACCTGTGCGGTGGTCGTCGGGGTGCTATTCAGCGCCGTCTTCGCGTTCAACAACGTGGCGGCGAGGGCAGGAATGTAGGCCGCATCAGACACCCCATAGTTCGCCACCGACGGATCGTTCCAGTTCACCGCCCCGTTGTTCCCGTTGAGGCTGTTCCCGGCGTTCTGCTGCCCGCCGAAATCGGCCCCGCCCCTGTAGAACGATGTCCCGAGGACGCCCATCGGAATCCCCGCCGACTGCGCCCCACCGGCCACCTGTGAAGCGACCTGGTTCGCGTTGCCCTGGTATCCGGTCGCGCCGTACAACTGGTTGTTCGCCGTGAACTGCTGCTGCGCCTTGTTGTAGGCGATCGTCTCGGCGCTGGGACCCACGGGGGCCTTGCCGATCAGAAGGTCGGCCTGTTCCTGGCTGAGCCCCGCGGCCGGTCCGCCGTACTGGCGGATGTAGTCGAGCATTTGCGGATCCCCCCACGGCAAACCGGTCGGCGGAGGCGGAGGGGCGGCGGCTGGTGTCGCCTGGACGGGCGACACAACGGCGGGAAGCGGGCTGGCGGCTACCGCAGACGGCGCGACGGACGCGGGAGGAGGCGGCAGCGCTGGCGCTGCCTGGCCTGGCGCTACAGCGGCCGGGGCGCCCCCCCGTTGGGCCAGCGCCTGAACGAACGGCTGAGCGGCAGCCAGGGCCCTTTGGCGGTGTCCCTGCATGAACGCGGGCTCGTTCAGGTAGGCCCCCGGGGTAGACCCGGCCGGCATGTGGTCCGCCGGCACCTCCGATACGTTGCCGTCTGGTCCGACGATCTGAGCCGTCTTGCCGTTCATGCTCCGGATGAAGTGACGGCCGAACCGCCCGCCGAACTGCCCGAAGCCCGGAAACCCTGCCGCTGCGCCTGCGCTCATGTCCGTGTCTCCTCTGCGGGGCTACCCCGCGCCTGTCAGTGGCTCCCGCCCCAGCCCATGTCGCGCTTGATGATCGCGTCGCGCAACATGCCGTCGAGGGGGAGATCGTCTTCCGTTCGCGTTCCGCTGGCTCCGAGCCGCTTCCCCGCGACCGCAGGCTTGGCGACGGTTGGCTTGGTCGGAACGACTGGGCCGGGCTGCTTCCCCGCGGGCGCCGGCTTGGCGGCCGGCTGCACGCCAGCGGCCTTCAAGATCGGGGCATACTGGTCGGTCAGCACGCCTTCGGCCTCCTTGGCAGCGGCGATGACATGGCGGCTGATGTCGCCGTTGACGGCTCCGGACGCCCGCCATAGGTCGGCAGCCCGGGTCATCACTTCCTCGATGGCACCCGGTGTGGCCAGGGTGAACTTGAACGCCGGGGCCAGCTCCGGAGTCGACAGCATCTCGCGCGCGCGGGTGGCGGCGACCTGGGCTTGCGCCTGGGCTTGGGCGGCCTGGGCCTCGCGCTGGATTCGCTCGTTCTCCTCGGTGCGCTGGCGGTCGCGGGCCTCTAGTTCCTCCATTCGCTTCAGCAGGGCAGCTCGCTCGGGGTCGGGAGCGGCGGCGGTCGGCTTCTCGCCCTCGGGCTCCTTGATGTCGCCGATCTCGCCGCGGAGTTGCATCTCCAGCAGAGCATCCCTGTCACGGATGCCGATGAGGCGGAGCCGCTCCTCCAGGGGGGCCTTCTGCAACCGCGCTTCGAACTCCTGCTTCTCCTTCACGGCGGCATTGGCGCGGGCCTCGGTCGCCTCGCGGGCGGTCCGCTCGTCCCGAACGCGCTGCTCGAGTTGGCGCTTCTCGGCCTCGATCCGCATGGCGTCGAGGGCTGTCCGGCGGATCTGGCGTCCCTGCTTCATCAGGTCGACCTTGGCGGCCGGCTTCTCGGGCTCCGTCTCGGTCTTTTCGGCGGTGTCCGTCGTCTCTTGCGTCTCCGCCGCAGTCTCCGTCTCACCTTCGGCGGCGGCTTCCTGGGCCTCCCCTTCGGTCCCGTCGTCGACCTTGATCGCGCCGCCACTGGCGATACCGGATTCGTCGGCCGCCGCTTCCTCGTCGCTGATCGAGACTGCACCGCCCGACGTCAGGTCAGCCGGGGCGCCTACGTCATTGCCGGCCATCATCGCCCCGAAGGCATCGCCCCCCCGGTTCTCCAGGCGGACTTCCTTGGTGGAGTCCAGCCATTCGCGAGGCATGGTGGTCGTGCCCGATCCGCGCCGTTCGAGTTGGGCCGTGGTGTCAGGAGAGAACGCCTGCTGCGCCGACTCGGCGGGCGGCTGCACGACGGTCGCGCTGCTCGCGGGGGCGACGGGTTGAGCGTTTGCCGCAGCGACAGCCGCGACGGCACCTTCGACGACAGACGTGGGAGAATTGTTGGTTGCCATTTCCGATTGGGCCTTTCGTTACTGGATGATGGTGGGAGCAGGTGGCGCGGGCGGCGCCGGAGGCACGTAGCCGGAACCAGGAATCGGCTCCGGCGGCGGCAGGATGGGAGGCCCCGCTGGCGGGGTCGGTGCGCTTGGCGGCAGGGCGGGAGCGCCAGCGGGGACGGGAAGACCAGCCCCCTCGGGACCTGGGCCCGGGCCTGAAGCGGGAGCGGGAGCGGGAGCGGCGGCGGGTGGCTTGGGGCCGACCTGATTCAGCAGCCGGCGGAGTTCGTTTAGGTGGCTCGGCGGGTAGTTCTGGTCAATGAGCGCCCGGAAGTAGCGCAGGCGGGCGTAGCCGAACAACTTCTCTTTGACGATGAATGGGTCGGGCGTCTCGTACTTTCCGATCTCCAGGATGTCGTCGACGACCTTCTCGTAGTATTCCTTCTCGGCGAGCATCACCGAGATCAGTCCGCTCAGGTCGGGAACGTTCAGAGCGGCGAGGGCGTCTTCCTTCTCGATCCACTGCTTCTGGATGAGGTCGTCGGCCTTCTGGAACTGCCCCGCGATGCTGTGCCCGAACAAGGACGATGGCAGGACCGCCACCTCGTACTCGCCTTCGATGTCGTCGAAGACCAACTCTCGCCACTGACCGCGGGAGATCGCCTTCCACTTCGGCTTGCTGTCCTTGCCTTCGGCCTGCATCCGCTTGGCAAGGTCGCGGGTCATCTGCCACCAGATACGGGCTGACTCGACGCGGATGTGCTCCCACTTCTGGGACAGCAACGCGAGGCGGTCTGACTGGAGTTCGGTGTCCTCTCGCATGGCTACCGCCGCCGTGATGCCCGGCTTCGTCTGCGCCTGGGCTCCGAAGCGAGAGACGCCGTGGGTCTCGTACGCCTGATCGCGCAGGAGGTTGACGTAGTTGTACGCCTCGGCGTTCAGGGCCGGCGGCGTCTCGATTGACATCGGCGTGTTCGTGTACTCGTCGACCGCCACGAACGCGTTGTTGATGTTCTCCGGCCCCTCTTCGCCCTTCTTCTTGTGGACGATCTTGGTCGCGCTCTGTCGGTGAGTCTCGCGGAACGTGATCTGCTGTTCGTTCAGTTCGACCTGGATGTTGCGGTGCAGGCTCGTGACCGATCGGCCCCACATGCCTGACTTCGCCTTCTGGTATCGCTCGATAACCAGCGGGAACCACTCGTACGGCCAGTCCTTGATGTCGAAGTTGCGCTCGTCTTCGAGGATGTAGCCACCGATCATGGTGACGTGCTTCCCCTTGCGATCGCCGCGGGCCAGGTACCAGGCTTCGATGATGCGGGTCTTACGCGCGTCGATGGACGTCAGTTGGGCGAGTGAGTCCCACGTGCCGGACGCCGTCGTTGCCAGTTCGCTCTCTTCGATACCAAGCATGCCGGCGGCGTGAGAGTTGGCGACGCGGCGGACGTGATAGATGACCTCCGGCGTGGCCTTCTTGCCGTCGTCCTCGTCGACCATGAACTCCCACGACGGGAACCGGCCGGCCTTGATCTGGTCGTCTTCCTCGTAATGCTTGAGGACCCCGGCATCGCCCGTGAGCGAGTCGGCGAACATCTCCGCTGCCTCGTCCTGCCAGTTGACCGCGTCGGCCCACGCATCGGACAGAGCCGTCATCGCGGCGGCGCCGCGCCTCGCCTTGCCGTCGCCGGCATTGGGAACGAACTGGGCGCGCGGACGAAAGGAGCAGATCCGGTTGTGGATCGTCGAGACGATCGAGTACGTGACGTTGAAGATCTGGCCGTTGTCGTTGTCGAGCGGCGTGCGCTTCTTGAACGCAACCAGCGCCGCGTCGAGGTCGTCGACCACCTCGCCCGTGTAGAGCTCCAGGTCGTAGGCGAGCCAGAGCCGGCGGTTCTTCTCGGCCTCCGATGACTCGATCCGATCGACGGCAGCGATCAGAAGCTTGCTGATCTCTCTGTTGTCGAGACCTTCGTCGTACCAGTGCTTGATGCTCAAGGCCCGGGAACCTCCGAGGACGTCAACGCGTGACCGATTGGTCGTGCGAGCGTTGGCCTCGGGGTTCCGCTTGGGCCGTGTCGTTTCGCTCTGTAGCTAGGCTATGTCGCTGAAGATATTAACAGAACTTATGGGGCTATGCAGGTCAAACAAGAGTCACCCGAGCTTCCACGCTGCAAAGGTCGTCCCGTTGATGGTCACGCTGTCTTGCGGCAATGGTAGTCCGCTAGCCAATTCAGGCCCGACCACGGCAATGCCGCCTAGCGCGCAGACGTAGCCCCGTGGGCAGTACCGATCCATGGCCAAGTGCGTTGGCCGGATCCCGTCATAGCAGACGTAAGAGATCGCGCCGGGAACCTCCGGCATTCCGATCGCGTTACGCTTCCAGGCCGGCCCGCGCGGTACTAGCAAGGCGGGTGCAACCAGCAACGCACCGAGGGCGGCGAAGAACCCGCGACGGTCGGTCATGGCTCGCCTTGCGCGACAGGCCCAATGCATGTCGCGCCGATAGATACCTGGCCACCCCGCCCCCAGCACGCCAAGCGCTCGCCGTCGTACGGGTACGCCTCTTGGCACACTGTCATGTGCATCGTCGGCAAGTCATTCTTGTGGTGGCAGTCAACCTGGTAGCACGTCTGCGGCGTGTTCATGAGTAACAACCGCGCCATGCCAAACACCAGAGCCAGCGATGTCACGTTCCGTCCCCTGGCACCAACTCCAGCACGGGCGCCGCTTCCGTATCCGGCGTCCGCCCGTCCTCGTCCACCGACATCAGGTGTACGAAGTTCAGCCCCTCTCGGACGGCCCGGCATCCCATGCAGGTTGACCCGCCTTCGTGGGACAGGTGAGCGCGGCCGTCACGTGCCGCTTCACAGAGACGGCGGACCATGTCAACGAAGTTCTGCTCGGCGGCGCTCTGGCGGGCATCTGAGTCGGTGGTCACGTGAGCCTCGCGATCAATTCGGCGGCGTCCTTGTCGGCTCTGGACGCGTAGGAGCGAGCGTAATCATGGCCCTTCGCGATGACGCGGACGGTCTTCATCGCGCACAAGAACACGGCGGCTTCTGCCGTGTCGGCCGTCGAGCGCGTATCGAACGCGCTCACTAAATCCATGGATGCCTGGCCTTCCGCGGATGCCTTCCACTTGCCCTCCTGGACCGCCTTCTCGGCCTGCGCCTGTGCCATGGCGGCCAGCAGACTTCCGGGGTCGCGCTCCGGCTTCACGGACGGCTCCAGCCTCATTTCCAGGTCCAAGCGGAGCGTCGGGAACAACTCCCCGAACCGCTCAGGCGTCATGCGCTTCTCGGCTTCCGGCGTGGCTTCCAACTTGGTCAACAGGTCCGCCAGTGTCATCGGTTCTCCTTCGCTTTCCCGGTCAGAGCGTAGTTCGCGATCCTCTTGAGCGACGCCAGCGACTTCTCATCGATTGTCACGCCGTTCACCGATATCTCGTCATGGTTTGAGAAGAACTCGGCGAACTCCCGAAGCCGCCGAAGTTCCTGCTTCGTCTTGCTGACATGCTTCGGCTTCGTGGCGGTGGTCTTCTCGGTGGTCACGCGCCCGCCTTGTCCACAGCCGGCCATTCCTTGATCGGAACGTACTTCTTACCCTTGCAGTTCTGGCAGACGAACGGATCGTGATTGCCGTAGCAACGCCAACCTCGGCCGGCGCACTCAGGGCAGTCGACCAGGTTACCCGGTGCAACCTGGCTTTGGGTCGTTGCCATGCAGAACTGTTGATCTTCCATCGCGCTCTCCTTCGGATTGTTTGCTTCGCTGCCATCGTCGCCAACGACGCACTCCAGGATCTAGCAGTCGTCAGGGAACCTGTGTCGTGACTTGGCTGCCTCGGCGCGCTCCTCGGCAGAGTACACGCCTTCGACGTCACCCGCATTCCCGTCTGTGTAATAGAACAGGATCCAGACGGTGGTCATGCGCAGTGCCTTTGGAATTTCACGTCACGCGTGGACAGCGCCAGGCGAGCCAGTTCGCGCGCCTCGTTGAGTGTCTTAATGTCGCCGAAGATCGTCGCGAGAACGTCGGCCCACAGGTCGTCTTCCTTGCTATGCGCAACATCTTCGTCGCTGGCGCAATCAGCTACCTCGGATACCCTCCTCCGCGCATCAGCAGCGGTGACGCTTCCCGGTCTACGTCGCCTGCTCACCGCAATACCTCACGTGTCCACAAGATCCCATGGAACGCCGACCACTTTACCCACTCCCGTGTCGGCGACGTGATAGTGACCGGGTGGCTCAGCTTCGTGTGCTCCAGCAGCATCAGCCCGATTCCGTTCCCGCGGAGCCGGAAGTCCGCCCCGGCCTTCACATACAGCATGGATAGCACCTTGCCCCGCAGGACCAGAGAGAACCCCAAGGCCGTCTCTCCGCAGATCGCCACGTTGACGGCGCCCTCGTCGATCTCGCGGTCGATCTTCGGCCCGTAGGCATCCTCCCAGTCCGAACGCTTCACCCCCCGCGGCCGGCGGATTCCGAGCGTGGCGTCCCACACCAGCCGGCGCTCTGTCGGCAGCATGGGGCGCACCGTCACCGGCAGCTCGGACTCGGCAATGCGCTTGCGCCATTCGCGGGCTAGGCGGTCGGGCGTCGTCTCGAATGCGGGGACGGCTACGCTCACCGCTGGTAGTCCCCCAGGTCTGCGAAGTCCACCGTCTTCATTCCCTTCGGGCTCATGAGGGTGGCTTTTTCGTCGGCCACCGCAATCACGATCCAGGTCACGCCGTCTTTTGTGAGGCGGTCGTGGCGCAGGACCCGGATCGGCTCCTTCAGGTTCTCGGGAATCTCCGGGACGTCGCCCATGTACTCGGCATCGGCCGGTGGTTCCTCGGTGGGCGCCGGCATGAACGCCACGGGCGGGTCCTCCTCGACGGGTGGCTTCTGGGCCGGGGCGGTGTTCTCCATGGGGGCGCCGAACTTGCCCCCGGGTTGACGGGCGACCCACTGCTGTTGGCGGTGCTTGCTCACTGCTTGCCTCCCGGCCACTCGGCCGTTTCTTGGGTGTAGTTCGCCGGGGCGCCGAAGGTCGCCTCGGTCACCGTCTTGTCGGCACGCGCCTTGTCGCGGAGTGATGGCGGACCACCGAAGTGCGACGACAGCGGGAGCGACTCCACGCCAGCGAACGCCGTACCCGGTTCACCAAGCGCCAAGGCTTTGCACTCCGCCTCTTCCTTGCGCTCCGCTTCTAGTTCTTCGCGAGTGATGTAGCCATCAAGGTACTGCGGACCGCCAGACAGGCCCAAGTCTTCGGTGTCTTTCAGCCCGGGAATCGGCATCACGGAGCCTCCGACTGTCCGACAACCAACCAGTCATCGGCACATATGTCTTCCTGTCGTGGTGCCCAGATCTGCATCCCGATCATGCCGCGCGACACGAACATGCCCACTCCGCCATGGACGCCTTCGACCGCCGGAACAAATGTTATGGCGTACGTGACCTGCTTGCCATCTGCGAGATCCATAACGTCTCCCTTGCGATACACCGTGGCGCCCGTCTTCATGGCCTCAATCGCTTCTCCGAACTTCATCGTCTCTCCAGTGTTGAAATGATCAGTTCCGGCCCGCATTGTGGCGGCGCCTCGTACTTGAACGTCGGGAACAGCGCCAGCGTCTTGAACGTGTGTCGCTGGCTGATCATCTTCAGTCGAACTGGACAGCGCTTCGTGACTAGCCGACTCAGCCACTTCGGGCACCGGCGATACGCGGTCACCGCCTGCTTGAAGTGCTGCCACCACGTGGCCGGTGTCTCGATCTTCAGTTCGACTGTCTCGTCCTGAAGCTTCTCTGCCCAGATATAAACAGACAGGTCGGCTGCCATTCGACCGCAGACGTCGTCAACGATGTCGAACTTCAGGCCATTGAAGGCGACCGCACGATCGATCTCACAACGCGAGCGGTACATCTGGCGTTCCAAGGCCCGCTGGGAAATCTGCCGCTCGACGTACTCCGGTAGCTTCCCTGGCTCGAACCGCCCGCCTGTCATCGCCATCCCGTCACCCCATTCCCGCCCGGCCGCCGCTGTCCCGCCGACGACACCATGCCGCCGCCCAGTTTCGCCTTCTGCTGCACCATCCGCTGGTAGCGGTCGTATGGCGTCTCGTTCGACCGGTCCTCTTCCTTGGGCAGTTCCCGCAGCAAGTCCCTGGCTTTGCGGCTGGCGTACAGCCAAGCGTCTCCAAGGTCGCTGTGGTCGGCGTCGTCGGCGAGCTGGCCGGGGCGCTTCCAGCGGAGGCGCGTGGCCTCCTTCAGCATCGGGGAGTCCGTCTCGACGAAGGCCCGGCCGCTGCGGAGGTCGTCGTTCAGGGTCTGTATGAACTCCACCTTGCGGCTCTTCTCGGCCTGTTCCCATTCGATTTGGGGGGCGTCCGATCGGAAGGTTTCGATCGTCTTAGTCGTGGCGTGACCGGCGGGGTCGAAGACCACCGGGCCGGGGAAGTGCTGCTGCAGGTCCCGGATGCGGTCGAACAGTTGGTGGTTGGTCTGCTGGCTCCGTGCCTCGATGTGCCGCAGGTGGCAGAACTGGCGGTTGATGTCCACGCCTACAACCGCGATGGCGTCGGCGTCTCGCCACCCAAGGTCCAAGCCGATGACGTTGTAGAACCACTGCTGGTTGTCGTTCGCCGGTCTGATGGCGGCGGGTGGGATGTAGTAGACCAGCGCGTCGGGGTCGACGATCCACTCGGCCAGCCACTCACGGCGGTACGTGATGCTGTCTTCGGTGAGATTGTTGTCGGCGCGGGCCTCGGCCAAGGGGTCGCGGCCCTGGCTCGTGAAGAACGGGTTCTGCGCGCACGTCCAGTGGTACTGGTTCGACCAGCCCTGCGGAGCATGATAGGCGTCGTAGAAGAACCCTGAGGCCACCTGGGACGGCGTCCCAGCAACGATGATCTGGCCCTTGAAGTCCAGCGTTGTAGGGCCGACGACATCCACGATGAACCCGGAAAACCACGGCGGTGCGTTCTGCACCTCGTCGATGGCAACTAGATGGAACTTTCGACCACGGGCGCGTTCGCTATCTCGCCTGCTGTTGAAGCCGATGACCTCAAGACTCGACCCCTCGCGCACCCACTGCTTGTCCGTCCACCGCTCCAGCAGTCCGAGTTCGAACGTCCGGTTGTACTCGCGGATGTCCTCCCAGATGATCGCCACGCCCTGCTTGTCGGAAGGGGCGAAGTAGGCGCAGCGGGCCGCTGGGAAGGCGTCGAACTTCTGGCCGATCTTCCCGATGAAGGTCGTGGTCTTACCGGAGCGCCGGCCGTTGCAGACGGCGATACGCGGCGACTGGTCATCCAGGACAGCCAGCTGCTGCGGAGACAGGATCTTGTTGAACCGCGAGAAGCCGGGATGGCGCTGCGGCTTGTAGCGGATGAGCTGCTTCGCGGCCTCGAAGGTCTCCGGGTTCCAACGTGGAGCGGGGGATGCGCTCATCAGCATCCGCCCTCGGCAAACTTCTCCCAGAACTCGCTGATGATCTCTTCCTCGTGCTCGCGGACGATCGCCTCGATGTACACGCGGAGCTTCTCCGGCGTCTCCGGCGGGAACGTAACAGTGAACGCCGGCCCCGCGGGCAGCGTCGCGACGGCCGCGCGCAGCTTCGCGAAATGGTCGATGCTCACGACGTCTGCACCGCCTCGGCCGCGCCAGCGCAATCACCGGCAGCCTTCGCCAGCGGCCCGAGCAGGCCCGCTAGTCGCCGACCGCTCAGGTATCCGGCCCCGTGGTGGGCCGCGGCGTTCTTGGCCAAGTAGAACTCTCGCCGCATGTCTTCCATCGGCTGGGCCAGTGCCTCGCGCAGATCGAGCAGCGACACCCCGGCCACCCGAAACGGATCGCCGCTGGTCACGCTATCGATCAGCGCGTCCTGGGCATCCTTCGCCGGGTCTGGTTCGCCAGTGGTCCGCCTGGCATAGTCGTACGCTTCGGACTGGGCGGACGAGAACCGGGCGCTTCGCCCACCGACCTTGCGGCGCGGCTCAGGGAACGCGGCTAGCGGTCGCGGGCCGACAACTGGGGCGGCCTCGACAACTTTCGCGCGAAGACCGGGCGAGCCCATGGTTTCCGCGCTGCCGCTCGGCGCATCGGGATTGATCTCGTTGAACTCCCCGATGGCCTTACCGGACGTGAGCGCCGAGTCGAACGGAACCGGGTTCTCGTGGCGCCGCTTGCTCCAGCGTTCGACCGCCTCGGCGTCAACGTCAACGTGCTCGATCGGGATCAGGATCGGGTAGCCGTTCACCTCGCGGCAGACCCGGATCTTCTGCCCGGTAACCGGGTACGTGTTCCCGTGGTCGCTTACCTCGCGAACGTATTCCTCAAGGGCGACCTTGGCCTCGGATTCCGAGTCATCCGGCCAACGAACCATGACCATGTCGCCGCTCCGCGGTTGCACGCCGCGCTTCATGTCAGCCGCCCCACCTGGACCTACCGGCTCAACTGCCCAGTACAGGTGACCCCAGTCGTCGCCGACCTTCAGACGGACGAACTGCGTTGTCTGCCGGTCGCTCATCGCGGCGCGCACTCCCCGCCGTGCTCGGCGTCTCTGCCGCACGCGAACCGACGCTCACAACAGTTGCACTTCGCATCCTTGCCGCATGTGCCATCGGCTTCCCCGTACTCGTCGCGAGCTCGGATCCGATGGCCGGCGTGCCTGACGAACCAGTCCGTCGAGACCGTTCCGTAGCCGCCGATCCCGTAGGTGGCCCGGTAGTCGATAATCAGCCCGGGCATCAGGGCCAACTTCGGGGCGTCGGACGCCAGTTTTCGGCATCCTTCCTCGGCATGGTTCGCGTCCCTGATGCCGACATCATCGTCGCAGTCGAGACAGGCGACGGACCAGTCGCGGCTCACTTGCCCGCCTTCTTCGCCGTCTTCTTCCCCTTGGCCTTCGCCTTCCGCTGCTCGTCATAGGCAATCGCCAACCGCTGCTTCAACGGGCGCTGCTTCGCCCCCGGCCCGCTCAACTCGGCCAGGTTCTTCAAAAACGTCGCGCGCGAGGCGCCTTCCGTCAGTGGCATCCGTGTCCCTCTTCCGATTGGGTTTCGCGGGCCCTCCGGCGTTGCGAAGGCCATAAACAAAACTTATGGTACACGGCTACGCAATAAGTTTTGCGAATAATCGGTAACGGGCGGAACTTTTTGCGGACACCGCGCCGTCTCACGTCCGGCCAGTGTGACTTACACTGCCGCACACGCGACGCGATTCCGCGGACTTACAGCGCGGCCCATCGGTTGCATTGCGTACGGGCGTAGGCCCAAACGCTTCAGCAGTACGTCCCGCCTACCAGCTCCGGTCGCCGATGATGGGTTCGTCTCGTCGGGGGCCGGAGCCTTCGCTTATCTGGGCGCGGTGGATCGGCGTAGAGTGGTCGGCATGTCAACTCTCGGCGACCTGATTGCGGCGGCCGTCTCCGGTCACTCGCCGCGCAAGATGCTGACCGCCGCTGACGTGCCGACTGGCAAGTTGCCGGCAGACCTGACGCCCGTTCACCTGCGGGGCGACGAACCTGAGACGCCAGGCGTTCGTGACGCGGCCTTGGCCATCCGGGCTGCCCTGCTTGCTCTACCGGGGGACGAAGACCGAAGGACGGCGCTGTCCCTGGCTGGCTTCTGCCGTGACTGTGGCGGGGATGACGCTGCCGCCATCATGAACGGCGGCATGTTCTGTCAGTGCTCGAACGACGAGTGAGCAGATTCCCGCGTTCTAGTCAGGCTGGCGTGCTTTCCGCTTCGCCCATCTAGCAGCGGCAGCGGCCCTGCCAATCGCCTTGCGTTGCTCCGGGGTGAGCCTTGCGGCCCTGGCTGACCCGCCCTGCCTGGCTACGGCGGAAGCCTCGTCGGCCGTCAGGTTCTTCGCCCGTTGCTTCCCCCCGAGGCGCCCGGCCTCGGCGGTGGTCATCGCCTTCCGCTTCGTCATGGTCCGGCCGTTGACGCTGAGACCTAGTTCTTCCCCGGCTCGACAGGCGCCCGGCCCACGTAGAACGGGAAGAGGCCGTAGACGATCCAGCCCTCGCCCAACTTCTCAGCCGCCTTCTTGGCCTGGGTCGCATTTGCGTAGGTCTTGGCCATTACGAGCCCCGAGCGAGTGCGCTTCGCGGTGACAATGAGCCCGCGACTGGTCTCGGTGGTCAGCGGCTCCGGGGACAGCAACTTCTCGGTTTGCGTCGTCGTCATAAAAACCAGACTACATGCTTGCTTGTCGCTAAGCAAGTATAAATCGACAGGGGTCGGATCTTTTTCTTCGCCCTCCCGTGTGGTGTCGATAGACCCCGGTCTTACTACCTCCAACAGAGGCTCAGTAGCCCCGGAGTCGTAATCCTCGCTTGTATTCGTTCCGCGTCAGGTCTTCGAGGTTCCCTGCTGATGATGCCGCCAGGCCGGTTCGATTGCCGATTTGCCCACAGGTTCGACGTTCGCAAGTGGACTCAGATCCTCGGCTCTCTCCGACGTCAGAGCATCAGCACGGTCACGGGCCATTCTTCCTGCCCGGGTCCTCGCTGGCGTCCGTCGCCCGCCCATCCCCCAACGCGTATGTGATCGAACGGTAACACCGCCGCGCCGACTATCCAGGCCCACCGCTGGAATCTGGCCCGTCGCCTGGCGGCGCTGACTCCACGTCAATCGCCCCCTCTCGGTTCTCGCGGTCCACCGCTGCTCGAGCCTCGGCCAGCATCTCCCTGACCACGTCGTCAACGGCCTTGCGGATGCGGACCGTGTCGTCCTCTTCGGCCCCCTTCATGAGCCCCATGACGCTCAGGTAGGCCGTGCCGGCTGAGATACGCTGCTTTGTCGTCTCGCCTGGGTCAGACGCCCGCTCAAAAAACATGTCCAAGATGGCCTTGACCCGCTGGGGGTCCTCGCTGTTGACCATCTCCCGGCGAAGCATGGCCGTCGTGGCCAGTCCCCCAGGATTGCCGCTCTGCCCGGGCTGCCACTTGTGGGGCGCCAACGCCCGTTCTCTGGCCTCCGCCTTGGCGGTCTTCAGCCTCGCTTCCTCGCGTTCGAATTCGTTGGGCTCACCATCTTGACTATCCGTGTCAACTTGGCGGTTCTTAATCCAGTCCGGGATGGGCGGGTTGGGCATGCTGCTGCGTTGATCTTACGCTGGCCCCCGGCTGTTCGCCTTGGCCATAACCGCCGCTATCCCTTCCGCGGCGGCCAGAAACTCGGCGTACCGCGCGTCGCTGACCTGCTTCACCGCCCGGCTGATCTGGCTCTCCGTCATCTGCACCATCATCTCGGCCGCGGCGATGCAGGCCGGGTGACCGTTCCTTCTGGCCTCTCCCAGTGCGAACTCCGCGCTGCCCCAGTTGTCGTCATCGGTGACAACGTGCAGGCAG
>Ga0068855_100000372_pt1 | contig 55390 bp, 48 predicted proteins | sample KBSCornC52_FD_66592 | JGI IMG/M metagenome (GOLD analysis project Ga0068855, IMG submission 66592) | Corn rhizosphere microbial communities from Kellogg Biological Station, Michigan, USA - KBS Corn C5-2 | ecosystem: Host-associated > Plants > Roots > Rhizosphere > Soil ... | reverse complement strand
CAAGGTTCAAATTACGAACGTGCAAACGAACGTGAGTCAGGAAACAAACACAGGCGCTGACGGCTCCTACCACTTCCTCGCGTTGTCGCCGGGGAACTACAAAATAACCGCAACCGCCAGCGGTTTCCGTTCATACCACACCACGGATATCACCCTGCAAGTCAATGATGAACTGCGGCTTGACATTACGCTCCAACTTGGCTCCATCGTCGAGACGGTTGACGTGACTGCCACTGCGGTACACGTGGAAACCGAAAACACGCAATTGGGGGACGTGATCGATTCAAAGAAGATGCTCAATCTGCCTCTCAATGGTAGAAGCTACATAGATTTGCTAGGGCTCCAGGCAGGCGTGGCTCCGAGCACGGCCGGCACGGTTGAGGGCAACACCGCGAGCAACCGACCGGTTTCGGGTTACATAACGAACACAGGTAATATCTCGGTCAATGGACAGCGGGAAACCGCCAACGCCTTCCTGGTGAACGGCGGTGACGTCAGTGAAGGCCGAAACCTGGGCGCAGGATTGGTCCCGAACCTCGACTCAGTCGAAGAATTCCGACTCATCACCAACAGCTTCGACGCCGAATACGGAAAGTTCAGTGGCGCTGTGATGAATGCCATCACCAAGTCGGGTACGAATGGTTTCCATGGCGATGTATTCGAGTTTCTTCGTAACGACGTAATGGACGCCAAGAACTTCTTCTTCACCGACCAGCCTAAGTCTGAGCTGCGTCGTCATCAGTTTGGGTTCACCGCCGGAGGCCCATTCTTGAAAAACAAGCTGTTCTGGTTTACGGATTTTCAAGGCACGAGGCAAGTGGCAGGCGCGGAAATCAGTGACGTTCCTGTGCCCAGCGCTGCCGAACTTCAGGGCCAGTTTGATCCTTCAATTTTGACCGGGACGGTCGACGGCGGTCCCGGTCCCGCCGGCAGCTGCCCGCCTCAGTACGCCCCCTGCCTCGATTGGGCCACCACGCTTTCAAACAGATTGGGCTACACGGTCACGGCCGGCGAGCCGTACTCGTTCGGAATTTCGCCAGGGTTTCCAAACGGCTGTACGTCGACGGCGCAATGTGTGTTTCCGGGTGGCTTAATTCCGCGGACTACACTAGCGAATCCGCAAACCGGTGCTTGGTCGCCAGCCGCAGTGGGGATTCTCCCATACATCCCAGCCCCTAATAACGCGAGCGGCGAGTTCTCCGATAACAGCCACAGAGATAGAATTACTGACAACAAGATCGGCGAGCGGATCGATTTCAATAACCAGAAGACCGGTAACTGGTCATTCTATTATCACTGGGACGACTCGACGGTTATCAGCACGCTGCCCAGCGGCGGAGCCAGCGTGCCAGGTTTCCCGGCGCAGACTCCGACCCGTGCGCAAGAGTTCGTAACAAGCAACACCAAAACCATTGGCCCCACCGCTGTGAATGAGGCGAGGTTCACTTTCTTCCGCACAGCCACCCACTTGGATAACCCAACGGGCGGCCAGGCAACCCTTGCCTCTCTCGGGTTCGTTACCGGTCCCGGTACCCTGGGGATTAATCCCGATGGCTTTCCCGGATATCCGGAGTATGTGCCCCAAATCTATTTCAACGACTTTGCCATCGGCGCACCGTCTCTAATCACGTTCCAACCGAATAACACCTACACCGCGTCGGATGGGTTTTCCAAAGTATTTGGCAAACATACGATTAAGTTTGGTGGGGAAGCGCGCTACTTGCAAGTCAATGAGCGGAATTTAGCCAGCCAGGATGGGGCTTTCGTCTTCGACGGCACAGTAACCGGCAATGATTTCGCCGATTATCTCATTGGAGCACCTACGGGTGCCGGAGGTGGGTTCACTCAAGCAGCGTTGCAACTCTTGGATTCGCGCACGCGTTATGGCGGTGCATATGGTCAGGACACGTGGAGGGTAACCCCCGACCTTACACTGAATCTTGGGCTCCGTTGGGAGTTGAGTATGCCCTGGTACGATACTCAGGGCAAGATTCAGACGTGGGTCAAAGGAGAGCAGTCTACCGTCTTTCCGAATTCTCCCACCGGGCTCGTGTTTCCTGGCGATCCGGGCATCCCTAAAACGCTTGCTCCGACCCGGTACAACAACTTCGGGCCGCGCATCGGACTCGCTTACTCGCCGAGCTTTAGAGACGGACTTTTGGGCAAGGTCTTTGGCGGCCCGGGAAAAACCAGCATACGTGCCGCCTATGGCATTTACTACACTTCGGTGGAAGATCTGAACCTCTTTTACGAGGTGGCCGATGCTCCCTTCGGCTTGTATTGGACCAGCCCGGGTTCGGTTGACTTCTCGGAGCCTTTCCGAAATCGGCTGGACGGGGGCACGGACGGCGAGGGCCAGCGCTTCCCCTTCACCGCGCCCACACCTGGTAGCCCGGCAAATAAGACCCTGGATTTCTCGGTTTACGAGCCGATGTCCTATTTCCCGGGATATGACATTCACAACAAACTGCCATACGCCGAGCACTTCAATTTCTCCATCCAGCGTCAGCTGGATAAAGCGACAGTCTTGACTCTGTCCTACGTCGGCACGGAAGGTCATCGCCTTATCTCACAGCAGGAGGTTAACCCGGGGAGTGCGGCGTTATGTGAGCAACTCACCGCGCAAGGGTATAGCGATGTTTCCGGTGGCGGCATCGGCTGTGGGCCGAATGCCGAGCAGGACACGTTTACTCTCGGTGGGAATACGATTTACGGCACCAGAAATACTCTTTTGAATCCAAATTACTGCCCCGGAGCCCAGAGCCTTTGCTTTGGCTTCGGCAACACCTTGACGACTCTGACTGCGAATTCCAGCTATCACTCTGCAGAGGTGACGGTTGAACGAAGAGCGGGTGACATAACTTTCCTCGCTGCCTACACGTTGGCTAAAGCCATCGATAACTCCTCAGGTTTTGGCGACCTGATCAATTTCCAGAACCCCAAGCTTAGCCGCGGTCTTTCGTCGAGCGACGTGCACCACAACTTCGTGGTCAGCTACATTTGGCAGATGCCCTTCGATCGCATCTTCCATGGCATGCCACGGCTCACGAAAGGATGGCAACTGCAGGGCATTACCCGCTTCGCCACCGGCTTCCCAATTCAGATGGGTGACTCGAATCCATCCGACCTGTGCACGCAGTTCGACCCGGTGACGAATAAGCCGTTGTGTGTGGGAGATGCGTCAATGGTCGGTAGCCCGTCCACCGACATGCCCAATGTCGTCGGACCGGTCCACATCCAAAATCCTCGTGCGACGCCCGGTACATGGACGTATTTTGACCCGGGATCTTTCACACCAACTGCCTGCAGACTGATTTCGGGGGCTTTGCTCGGTACTGATTGCGGAAGCTTCGGCACAGCGAACCGCCGATTCTTCCATGGCCCGGGTTTCAACAACACTGATTTGGGAATAACGAAGATCATCCCCGTCAGGGAAGCCATGTCTTTCCAGATCCGTGCTGAATTCTTCAACATATTCAACCACGCGCAATTCATGAATCCGAATGGCGACATCAGTGGCTCTAACTTTGGACAAGTCACCAGCGCGCGTGACCCGCGCATCGGTCAGCTCAGCGCGAAGTTCATTTGGTGATCTGATCATCGCGGGCGAGGCTGGCCTCGCCCGCAATCTCTTCTTCAATCCTCCAGGCTTCTCTTTTAGGTCCCATCGGCGTGCTAGGCTGTCGTTATGGTCGTTGTCCTTCTTCTGTTATTAATGAGTGCGACGCCCGCCATCGCCCAAACGGCCACGAGTTATAGCCAGAGGGCCACCGAGCTCGCGCGGCAAAAAGCCTGGGACCAGGCGATCGCCAATTACCGAAAAGCTCTGGAGCTTGACCCTAACGACCCGCTCACCCACTACAATCTTGGTCTCGCGCTCAAATATAAAGATGAGGTAAGGGACGCTGCCGCCGAGTTCCAGACAGCTCTGCGGTTGAAGCCAAAGTGGGCGGATGCGCACTACGCCCTGGGCGCGACGTACTACGATTTGCACGATCAAGCTGCAGCGATCAAAGAATTACATGCTGCAGTGGCTTTGGCTCCTGGGAAGGTCGCCGCTCTCCGCATGTTGGCTCGGATCAACGAGGAGCAAAACGACCTTGCGGCGGCTAAAACAGAGTTGCAACGAGCATTGGCATCAGCACCGTCGGCCGAGCTCTACACGGAGCTTGGGGCCACGGAAGGGCAACTTGGAAATCTTTCCGCAGCCGCGTCGGATTTTCGCCGCGCTCTCAAGCTGGATCCCAAACTCACCAGCGCATATGTGATGCTAGGCGTGACACTGCGACGCCAGGATGATCACGCCGGTGCGCTCGCGGAGTTTCGAAAAGCGGTCTCTGTTAATCCGAGTGATCCCCAGGCCCAATTCAACCTTGGCAAGGAACTCAAATCGAGTGGCGATCTCCACGGCGCGATTGCGGCTTTTCAGCATGCCGTCGACGCCAAGCCTGATTTTGAGGAAGCCCACTACAATTTGGGACTCGCCTTGCGCTCCCAAGGCAAACGGGAAGCCGCCGAAAAGGAATTAAAAGAGATTGCCGGCTTACGGGAATTTCGGGCGCGTCTGGCTGAAGCGAAAATGTTGACCCTTCAGGGTGTAGCTGCCTTAAAAGAGCAAAGAAATAACGACGCGTTCGAGTTGTTTCAAAAAGCTGTGGAGAAGGCGCCTGAGTTGCCGACCGGCTACTACTATTTGGGTGTCAGCTGGGAACGCGAGGGTGATACGGTTCAGGCCACCACGGCATTCAAGAAGGCGCTTGAGCTGAAGCCGGACTATGCTCAGCCTCACTCGAGCTTGGGCTTGTTGTACTGGCGGCAAAACGACCGCGAGCACGCGCTCGAGGAATTCCGCCAGGCGGTCATGTGCGATCCCGACTTGGCCGAGGCCCATTACAACTTGGGTTTGGCGCAGGGACAATTGGGAAGTTTGGATACGGCCATCCGCGAATTTAAGGATGCCATCAGCCTCGATCCCGCCTATACCGATGCCCGCGTACAGTTGGGCTTGGCGCTGAGCCAGAAGAACGATACGCCGGGCGCGGCTAATGTATTCAAGGAAATAATCCGTCGCGATCCGAAATCGGCCGAAGCTCACAACAATCTTGGCTTAGTGCAGTTGCAGGCCGGAGACTCGCATTCCGCGGAAACGGAATTCAAGCAAGCCATACGCCTGAAACCAGAATATGCAGAAGCCCACTACAACTTGGCTTTGGTGCTCCACCAGGACGGGAAAGAGGCAGCCTCGGGAGCCGAGTTCGAGAAGGCCTTCGCGATCTCGCCCGAACTGAGGAATCTTCCTCGCGAGTGAGGTCCCCCGGTCGAGGACGTTCGCCTGGTTCTCTATTGGATTCCGCCTGTCGAAGTAATGGGGCGTCCGGGGTGAAGATTCGGAACCAGGGTCCCGTTATCGATCACAATTACCCCTGCCACCAACAGGTATCTCACCCCGACGCTTGCCTCGTTGGGAGTGGCATAGGTCGACCGATCGCGAATTTGTGCAGGGTCGAAGACGACGATGTCAGCAATGGCCTCCTGCTGCAGCCGCCCGAGCTTGCGGGCTTCGCCGGTAGCTGTTTCCAGGCGCTCGGCGGGCATCAGCGTCATCTTGCGAACGGCGTCCATCAGGGTTAACGAATGCTGCGAGCGAACGTAGCGTGCCAACACGCGCGAGTATGTTCCCGCGTTGCGAGGATGTCCAGGTAAGCCATCGCTCGCGATCATCACCAACGGATTCACCATGGCAGCGTCATCCATTTCTTCGCTGTTGTTGAAGATGACCACCGTCTGCGGCTCGTTGGAATTATGCAGTTGCTCGAAACGCTCTTTTGTCAGCCGCTCGCCGGTCTTTGGCAGCATGAGCTGCCCATAGCTGATCTCTAACTTCTCCTGCCAGCCGGGATTAAACACCGCCGAATTGACGAAGGTCATTCCCGCGTCATAAGGATATGCCTCGGTCGTGACATCCAATCCGCGTGCACGGGCGCCGGCGACCATCGCGAGGCACTCGACTATATCTTTAAGGCAGATGCTATTGAGATGAACAATGTGCAATGGTGCGCCGGTGATTGCAGCTGCCCCGATAACCTCGCTGACCGACTCTACCGAGGAACCGGGCTCGATCCTTCCGGCGCTGCGCACGTGGACATAAATTGGCAAATGATGCCGGGCTGCCACCCCAAAAACATGAATGGCTTCAGAGCGCGTGGCCCCCGGCGTGTATTGCAATCCCATTCCGATGCCCAGAGCCCCTGCGGCAATTTCCTTCTCCAGGCGTGCCTCGATCGAGCGTACTTGCTCGGAACTGGCGGCCGTATTGGTGGCAGCTCCAGACTTCGGAAAGATCTCGGCGCCTTGCAAAGGCTCGTTGAATGCTGCCGCTCGAGCCCCTACATAGCTGGCCGATGATCCGTAATTGATGAGCGATACGCCCCGGTGGGCATGCAGAAAGTCAGCTACATCAGGTGCCCCGATTTCCAGTTCGAGCGCGGTGGTGACCCCGTCAAAGGCCTTGAGCCGTTGACTCTCCTCGTCCTGGCCGTGCTGGTGCAAATCGATGAAACCCGGCGCGACGACCAAACCCCGGGCGTCGATGGTCCGCACACCCGCAAGCGACTGCGAGGAAACGGCGGCAATCTTCGATCCAATGATGCCAACGTCGCGAACGCCATCCAAGCCTGTTTCCGGGTCGAGCACCCGCCCGCCCCGAATCACAACGTCGTAGGTCTGACCGAATGCCGGAAACGACATGAGAAAAATCGCAAGGGCTGCGTAAAGGCCTTTCATAGCTCGCTCCCAAGGTCCTGAAGCACACATCCAGGGTTGCCGTGACTCATTGGTTTCTCCAGAGGGCCGTCGCGATCGAAATTGCCGGCAGCTTCAGGCGTACCTGGCGTCCATGCCAGGAGACGTTCACAACCCTTTCCTGTTTCAGGCTGTTCATCAACTCGAGCGTCATCCCTCCATCGGGCGCCCGGAAGGCCATTGCTCGCACGCCGGGCTGCGAACCCAAGGCCCCGACTCGCACCGCTCCCGGACGCACAAACTTGCTGAAGTGTGCCAAGTAGTAATAAAGCCCGGTGTAGGTGACCCTCTTGTTCTCCCGATCGACAATCACGATTGGGTGTTGGACATTTGCGTCAGGATTGCCATGAATATAGGAGACTGACCAGGGTCCGCCGCGCTCATCTAAGACCATGTTCCAATAAATCCAGGCAGACGCGAAGTTTTCGAGATCATTAAAGATTTGGGTGCCCCAGAAGTCTCCATCTTCAAAGTCATAGCGCGGGAGAGGCATGGATTTTGGAGTTCCCGCCTCGTAGGCGTAACAGACTTCGGTCATCCACAGCGGTATGTCCGGGTACTTTTCATGCAGCTTGGCAATTTCGGAATAATCCTTGAAATCATATCCGTGATAAGGTGCCACCGCTACATATTTACGGGCGGCGGGATCATCGAGGACGACGGGGTAGTTCTTGAAGGCATCATCGCGATCGGGGGCCTCGCTCAACATGATTTTCGTGGGCAAGCCTGATTGTGCCAGCAAAGGGCCAAGATGGTCCCGGAGAAGCTCCCGAATTGCAGTGTAGGGAATTTTTGTGTAAATGCCCGGTTCATTGAACAAGCTGAGGTAGTCGATGGTGATTCCCTTCTTCTCGTACTCCTGCAGATAGCGGAGGTAGTAGTGCGAGAGAACGCCGTAATACTTCGGGTTCACGTTCTGGTTCGAGTCCGGATCAAACAGCATCCAGTCGGGCGGATAATCCATCGGGGCCTGAAGCACAAAACTACCGTATCTGCGGGCGCGTTTGATGAAGGTGATCAGGCCATTCGGTTCCAGGTCGCGCGCAATGGAAAAGTGCGCCAGCTCCAGATCTCCGGGTACCGGATCGTAACTGTAGAAGGGGCCGGCGGACATGAAATCTGTCGATGCGATCACCGTCTTCATGGCAGAAAACCCGGCACCTTCTTTGGGATCAAATAAGGCGCGAAGCAGCTTATCCTGTTCCTCCGGTGGCAAGTTGTTGATGCACATCAGACCCGCTTCGAGCAACGATGCGCCAAAGCCGTCAATTTTTTGGTAGGCGAGCTTGTCATCGATCTCAAAGGTCGCGGCCTTCGGGCTGGCCTGCTGCTCGAAATGAAGCGCGGGTTGCGCTGTAAGCCGGTCTCCAGCCTGTGAGGAAACGTAGAGCCGGATCTCCTGTGCTGCTACGGCGGGGGACAGAAAAAGACTGAACGATGCCCACAGACAGGCAGCAACATATCTTGTCAAAGTATTCGAGCGTGTGTGCTTCCCCATAACCGCATCCCTCCCCTCGGAGTCAGGCCGCGACAAGGTCTTTTGCATGTTCTTTGATCTTCGCGAGAGCCCGAGCGATCTCGTGCATGTCTTCCTCATCGCCCAGTAAGGCCGTCTGCGGAATCCACACCATCTGCCAAGCGGCACGTTGTGTCTGGGGGAAATCCTCCTGCAGGAACGCATGCGATTCTTGTGCTTGGCTGCCGCAAAGCCTCTTGCGGTACTCACCACTCTTAAACAGGTGCAGATTGTGCAGCGGAGGGTAGCTAGCTTGGTTAGGAATACCTTCCGCATTCATCGCCGCGATGAATCTTTCCGTATCGATATTGGCAAAGGCAGCTCGATCAACATGAAAGAGATACGCGTACTGTCCATTGCGCGTGCATCGAGGGTCCAGGTGTTGCGGCGTGATCCCATCGATGTCTCGTAGAAGGCGATCGAGCAGGCGCGCATTCTTGTGCCGATGCGTAGTCTGCGAATTCAGCCGTGTGAGCTGCACCTTGAGCACGGCCCCCTGCCATTCGCTGAGACGATAATTTGAACCGTAGAGATAGTGGCTGTAGAACCATTCCCCAGGCATGCGCCCGCAATCATGCACGGAACGCGCCAACCGTTCCACTTCGTCGTCATTTGTGATGATGATGCCGCCTTCGCCGGCGGTCATTAGCTTGCTGGCTTGAAAGCTGAACGTACCGGCTGATCCGAACGTCCCAATTCGCTCGCCGCGCCATTCGCTGCCGTGGGCATGGGAACTGTCTTCAATGAGCGCGATGCTGTGGGCGCGCGCGATCTTGCCCAGGCGATCGAGATCGGCAGGATGCCCTCCCATGTGGACCGCGATGATGGCTCTCGTGCGTCGAGTAATGGCAGCTTCAACCAGGTTGGGGTCAATGCAGCAAGTTTCAGGCAGGACATCCACCATGACCGGAAGCGCTCCGGCGAAAAGCACAGCGCTGGCTGTGGCAACGAAGGTGAAATCGGGGACGATCACTTCGTCGCCCGGACCAACGCCGAGCGCGGCCATCAACACTTCGAGTGCGGCGGTGCCGTTTGTCACCGCCACCGCGTGCTTTGCGCCATGAAAGGCAGCAAATGCACCCTCGAATTCCAACGTCTTGGTTCCCGGCGTTCGCCACCAGATGCGGCTTTCGAGCACGTCGATCACTGCACGGCGCTCGCCCTCGTCGTACACCGGCCACGGTGGAAACGCTTTGGTTTTTGCCTTCTGCCCCCCGAACAAAGCCAATTGCGACACGCTGCGCCTCCAAGGAACAAGGCACTTTATCCCCCCGCCAGTCTCCCGTCAATCTTGAATCGCTCTGATGTCAAAGCTATTTAGAAATGTCCCCATCCTTAACTAATTAGAAATGTCCCCTTTTTCTCCACAATAGAGATGTCCCCTGTGTTGTGAATCACCAAGCTGCTGTATGTGGCTGTGTTTTTCATGTTCCCATACCCACGTCGCCAAGGATGATCGGGCGGCGGCGTGTAGGAGTACGATCCCGTAGGTTTCGGGGATGGAGGCGCGGCGGTCGAGAGCAGTATACTTTTGCGGTCATGAGAAGCATGCCATGCATCCACCCTGGCCGAGACCTCACGAAGACGATTGCGTTGCTCCTGATTCTGTTTTTCGGCTTCGTAGGGAGCGGCCTATCGCAAAGTACCGATAGCTTTGAAACTCGGACAATGCGTCCAGTGATTCGAGGGCGGAAAGCCGCAGCCTCGTCCATGAGGGCCCAGGCAACCGAGGCAGCCCGCAAGATTCTCGCGGCCGGGGGTAACGCTTTCGACGCCGCAGTGGCCGGACAGGCGGCGCTTGGAATTACAGACTTCGCCGACAACGGTGTGGGCAGCGACGCCGTCGTTCTCGTCTATGTCGCAAGAGAGAAAAAGGTGTACTCGGTAAATGCCGAACCCCGGGCTCCCAAGCTAGCCACCATTGAGTGGTATGAAAACCATAGCGGCGGCAAGATTCCAGAGAGCGACGGGCTCCTGTCCGGTGGCCTGCCGTGCGTTGTGGACGCGTGGTATCTGTTGCTGGATCGCTGGGGCACGATGAGCTTCGAGCAAGTTCTCCAACCGGCAATCGACCTGGCTGAAAAAGGGTTTCCGCTCGGCGAATCGAGCACCGAGGATATCTCTAGCACCAGCAAGATCCGCAAATATCCAACCACGGCAAAGATCTATCTTCCCGGGGGAAACCTACCCAAGGCCGGAGACATCTTCCGCAATCCCGATTTGGCACGCACCCTCAGAAAACTGGTCGAAGCCGAGAAGGAGAACAAGGCTAAAGGAAGGCACGAAGCGCTCAAGGCGGCTCGCGACCGCTTCTACAAAGGAGACATTGCGCGAGAACTGGCGGCGTTTTCTGAGGCAAACGGCGGACTATTTCGCTATGAGGACTTTGCTGAGTATTCAGCGGAAATCGAGACGCCGGTCTCGATCGATTATCACGGGTATCGGATCTACAAGAATCCCTCTGCCAGTCAGGGTCCCGCTGAACTCATCGCCCTCAATCTGCTCGAGGGATTCGATCTGAAAAGTCTCGGCCACAACTCAGCAGACTTTCTGCACACCAGCGCAGAGGCCACCAAACTAGCGATGGCTGACCGGGAGAAATACCTGGGAGACCAGGACTTTGTGAGGATTCCCTACAACGGGTTGCTCTCCAAGGAATATGCGCGGGAGCGTCGCAGCCTGATTGACCCTCAAAGGGCTTCCCTGGAGCTGAGGCCTGGGACACCGGAGAAGTTTGAGAAGAGTGCCTCGCCAGGAAGCCATCCCTTGCAGCCTGTGCTCAGTGGCGGCGCGAAACACGATGGAGACACCAGCTACATCGCAGTGGTGGATGAACAACGGAATATGGTGAGCTTTGAGCCCAGTCTCCACAGTTCATTCGGCACCGGGGTCGTGATGGGAAGCACGGGTTTCACTCTCAATTGCCGGGGCGACTACTACTCCTTGGTCAAAGGCGAGGCCAATGCGCTTGAGCCCGGCAAAAGGCCGCGCAGCACGCTGCAAAGTACGCTCGTAATAAAGGATGGTGAGCCCTTCGCGGTCCTTGGCAGCCCAGGAGGAGATGACCAAATCATGCGCACCATGCAGACTCTTATCAACATGGTGGATTTTGGGATGAACATCCAGCAAGCCATCGAAGCTCCACGCTGGTCGAGCCGGAGCTTTCCAGCTTCTCCATTCCCGCACACGATGTATCCCGGCGATCTGGCAGTCGAAGCGCGAATCCCAGAATCTACTCGCCAGGCTCTGGGGGCGCGCGGCCACAAATTGCGCGTCGTCCCCGGCTGGTCATTAGGCTCAAGTGCGGGTATCGTCATCGATCCAAATAGTGGAGTTCTGAGTGCCGGAGCTGACCCTCGCGTAGAGGCATATGCCTGGGCCTGGTAGGGATTCCCTTCCAGGCGGGCCAGAAAACGAGAGGGCGTTCACCAGCTTCCCGACGCGGTCAACTCAAATCACATTGAACCAGCGCCACAGATTGCTTCGGCAGGGTTAGTTCAAGAGCGTCTGCGCCGACATTGACCGCGAGCGGAACCGGCTTGACTTGCTCGGGGTTGGCAAAAGTATTCGTGGCCCTCATGTCTTCGTGGGCGATCACCCTTGCCCGAGCGTCCTTCGTGCGCGCACCGCCGACCAAGCGGAGCCGGGTCCTTAGCGGCGACTGTGTCGAGGGATTGGTGAGGGTTACCGTCAAGCTGCGCTCGCGAATCGAAGCCGACGCCGAGAGTCCCGGCAATCGCGCCTGTCCGGCCAGGACCGGCACGTTCAACTCCGCTACGGGATTCGAGATGGGTACCTGCCGCCCTCCCATGTGCGAGCGATACATCTCGAAGACGTGATAGACAGGAGTGCGCACGAATTGCGCATCCTGCGCCAAAAACAAAGAGTGAATGCAGTTGACAGTTTGCGCGACATTGGCCATCACAATCTTTTCAGCATGGCGATTAAAGATGTCGAAAGTCAGGCCCGTATGGACCGCATCGCGGAGGGTGATGGGCTGGCTCAAGATGTAGGTGGGGGCAAGTTCCTCACCAGGTTTGTACCAGACTCCCCATTCATCTACCACCAGTTTGGTGCGACGTTTGGGATCGAACTTGCCCATTTCCTGCCAATGGCTCTCAATGACTTTGTCGATGCGAACTCCCCGCAGTAGTACCTCGTACCATTCCGGCTGGCTGAAATCCGCGGCTTTCAGCGCGGTCGGCCGAAGGTCGGTGTAGAAGTGGATGGAGAAGCCATTGGGGGGATCAAAACCCCGCATGCCTTCGAAAAAGCCGGTGGTCCAACCCATGTCGCCGTCGGCGGAATGTCCACGGGGGCCAGTCGCGATAAGAAAAGGTTCTTTGTAACTGGGAAACTGCGTGACGAACTGCCGGTATTTGGCGGCATACTCCTCAGGCCGCATCATGCCGCCACATCCCCAAGACTCGTTTCCGACTCCCCAATAACGGATGCCGAAGGGCTCGGGATCACCATTCGCAGCCCGCTCATCCGCCAGACTGAGAGTTCCCGCCGGCGCATTGCAATAAGAAACCCAGTCGTGGAACTCAGCGGGAGTGCCGGAGCCGACATTGGCCGCTACATACGGCTCGGCGCCTATCAGGCGGCAAAGCCGAATGAATTCGTGAATGCCGAACTGATTGGTTTCTGTCGCGTCCTTACCCGCGGGCATGCGGCGTTGCCAAAAATTGTAGGTGCGCGGACGCGAGGAAGCCTTTCCTATCCCGTCGCGCCAGTGATAGCCATCGGCAAAACAGCCGCCTGGCCATCGCAAGTTGGGCGCCCCAATGCGTTTCATGTCCTCTACAAATTGTTTACGAATTCCCCCAACATTGGGAATCCGAGAGCTTGGGCCGACCCAGACCCCGTCATAAATGACGCCTCCCAGATGCTCAATGAAGTGCCCATACACATGCGGGCTGATCAGTTCTCCGGGCTCGCCCGGTGAGAGCACAATTTCCGCGTCCGCCCCGAAGGCCAACCGGGTTCGAGCGAGCGCACCGATAGCCAGGGAAGTTCCAACTTGCAGAAACTTGCGACGATTCATGGGTCTGGATTGTAGCCTAGGCCGGCCTCTGGGACGATTACAAAAGCTCGAGCGCGACCGGTTTGGTCGAATTAAAATCCCGCACCCTTGCGCTTACGCCCACGAACTCACAGCTGCGAGGCCGAGGTGCCCAGAGTTCTCATTCTCCTCCCCGCGCAGTTTCTCCCGGGCACGCGAATAACATTATTCATCAAGAGTTTGCGGAGAAAACGGTGGGCTTTGCTGCATAAGTAGTTCATAATTGCATGTTCTCTGAATCCAATTCTTGTCGCCGACGTGGGGGTAAGCCGATGCTTTTTCCTCGACGTAAGTCCTACATCGCCGTCGTTCTCGTACTCGCATTTTCTCGGTTTATATCGGGACAACAGCGTCCGATTTCGAGCTTTGAAAAGGACCGTGCCCAAGGGATTCTCCAAACCATCTCCAATGACATCAAAAAGCATTACTACGATCCCAAGATGCACGGCGTTAATTGGGACGCGCAGGTTGAAGAAGCCAAAAAGCAGATCGCCAGTGTGACCTCGTTCAACATGGCGATGGCGCACATTGCGGCTACGATCGATCTACTCGACGACTCGCACACGTTTCTGCTCCCTCCCGAGCATGCTTTTCGCCTTGATCACGGTTTTCAGTACCAGATGGTCGGCAACCGCTGCTTTGTGACCCAGGTCCGCCCCCAAAGCGACGCCGAAGCCAAAGGCCTAAAGCCTGGAGATCAAATTGTCACCCTGAATGGCTATAACGTTGGCCGCGACACTCTTTGGAAGATGCACTATGCGTTCACGGTTCTTCGCCCACAACCAGCTTTGCGGTTGAGCGTGCAGGATCCCACGGGGGCTAGCCGCGAAGTATTAGTTGCCGCCAAAATCAAGCAGGAGAAACTCGTGAAAGATGTCACCGGAGGAGACGGGGGAGGTGACATTTGGGACATCCTGCGCGACGCAGAGCAAGAAGAGCACCTTATGCGGGCGAGATACGTGGAATTCGGCGAAGACTTAATGGTTCTCAGAATTCCGGGGTTCTTTTTCACCTACGGCGAAGTCGAACACATGATTTCCAGGGCGCGGAAATTCAAGACTCTCGTCATCGACCTTCGTGGCAACCCGGGTGGAAGCGTGGACACCCTGAAATACCTGGTCGGTGGCGTTTTTGATAAAGAAATAAAGATCGCGGATCGCGTAGGCAGAAAGGAAACCAAACCCGAAACTGCCAAGCCGATGCACAATCCATTCACGGGGAAGCTCATCGTGCTCATCGACGCAGACTCAGCATCCGCCGCCGAACTGTTCGCACGATTGGTTCAACTCGAAAAGCGAGGCACCGTGATCGGCGATCTTTCGTCAGGAAGCGTCATGGAAGCCAAGCATTACAACGAGCAGCTGGGAAGCGATACCGTCATCTTCTACGGCGCTTCCATTACCGAATGGGACCTTATTATGACGGATGGCCATAGTCTCGAGCACAAAGGCGTCTCGCCCGACGAGCTTCTCCTCCCAACCGGAAGTGACCTCCGGGCTGGCCGCGACCCTGTACTGACGCACGCCGCCGAGCTTGCAGGTGTCAAACTTACCCCCGAGGATGCGGGAAAGATGTTTCCTTACGAATGGCCGACCAAATAGCTTTCTAGCAATTCCTCTGTGCCCTGCTTTGAAGCGTCAAGCCCGTAGAAGGGCGGGAATGTCGCCAAAGCTATTTTCGACTACTGCAACAACTACCAGATGCGAGGACCAAGCCCATGCGCTAATTTTTTTTGCGCAAGGTGTCGAATGCAAACAGGTGGCTTGTTAGAGGCAGGTTTTGTGCCCTGGTTCGGGGTATCAAAGCTATTAGACCCTTAAGCAGTCGGGGGGCCCGTGTCCCGCAGACAGGGGCCTGGCTGAGGAGGAAAGCATGTCCACCCATACCGCTTCAGAGCTTCCAACGAGTAGGGTTCATTTAACGTCCGCCTTCGCCCGTGAGCTCGAGGAACGATTCATCCGATACGCTCGCATTGACACCCAAAGCGATGAGAAATCCACCACGTCTCCTAGTACTGAGAAGCAGTACGAGCTGCTCCGTCTGCTTGTAAACGAGCTGGCTTCCAGCGGAGCCGAGGACGTCAAGCTGACCGACTACGGCGCAGTCTTGGCGACGATTCCCTCCACCATCAATCACGCAGATGCACCAACCCCTGCGTTTCTGGCGCACGTCGACACGGCGCCGCAGTTCAGTGGAACTGGGGTAAAACCGATTGTGCATCGTAAGTATTCGGGTGGCGAGATCGTCTTACCTGATGATCCGGGCGTCGTGCTATCGCCAGCTGAGTTCCCCTACCTGGGAACAAAGCTTGGGGACGACATCATCACCGCAAGCGGCACCACGTTGCTCGGCGCAGACGATAAAGCCGGCGTGGCCATCGTCATGACCGTGGCTCGGCACCTGTTGCTGAATCGAGACCTGCCACACGGGCGCATTCGGATCTGCTTCACGCCCGATGAAGAAATCGGCCGGGGAATCCATGACGATCTCCCGAAAGACCTCGATGCCGACGTGGCGTACACGCTTGACGGTGCGGAACTCGGTGAAATCGTCTACGAGACATTTTCTGCGGACAAGGCAGACGTGCACGTGCAGGGTGTCTCGATCCATCCTGGGCAAGCCAAAGACAAGCTCGTGAATGCGATTCACTTGGCCGCAAAGATAATCGACACATTGCCCCAGGTCAGGCTGACCCCGGAAACAACAGCTGGCCGGGATGGCTTCATCCATATTTACGAGATGAGCGGTACAGCGGCGGCCGCTCACCTGCATTTCATACTCCGCGATTTCGAATTGGATGGGTTGCACAAACATGGAGAACTGCTGCGGCACGTATGCGCCACAATTCAAAGCACCGAGCCGCGAGCACGAATCACCTGCACCATCACCCAGCAGTATCGCAATATGCGCTACTGGCTGGAGAAAGACATGCGCCCTGTGGAATTAGCTCAGCAAGCTTGCCGGTCGTTGGGCATCGAACCGATCTCGCCGCCGATCAGAGGAGGCACGGATGGCTCCCGTCTCACGGAGCGCGGAGTTCCAACACCGAATCTGTTCACGGGTATGCAAAACATTCACGGACCACAGGAGTGGATCAGCGTGCAAGATATGGCAAGCGCCACTGAAATGTGCGTCGCATTGGCGCAGCTATGGAGCTCGCCTAAGGTTTTTTCGCGCGTTAAACGGAACGGCGACGCTCGGCTAACAACCCAAGAAGATTTCGTGGACTGGGCCGGCTGAAGCAGGGTGCGAAATCTATCTGACGTAGGCACTTGTTTTGTCCTCCGAGCGACTTCGTTTGTCACCAGACGCACTGTTCTTATGCAATTTTCAGACTGGCCAGGTTCTTTCCGGACTAACCCGACCTTGTCTCTCTCATCTTGAGTGAGAGCCAGAATGACTAGTTCACGTATTTGGGATTTGCGCCGTGGCGATGACGAGGACAACCGCTCCAGCCCTCTTGGTGGGGGCTTTCGAAGCCTGGTTCTCCCAACCCTCCTTGAATTCAACTATCTCAAGGCCCCATTCACCTTGGCGATCACAATTCTCCTACCAGCCATCCTGGTAGGCATCGCCCCCTCAGTGATCATCACCTATGGGCAGCTTCTATTGCATGCCGCTACACTGGCCAGGTCGAGGCTGGTCATTGGTCTTACCAGCTTGCTTGTTCTTCTTGGAATCGCCATATGGACTGGCCGGCGATTTCTCATGGTAGCTTTCGTCAGAGCTCGCCATTTGCACTATGCATTGATTTTCCCGACCTTTGTTACGGTACGCGAGGTTTTGCGCACAATTGGCGAGCGCTTTGGTGGCCACTCACTTTCGCCGAGACGACTCTGGCATAGGCGTAGAGGGGCGACGATCTTAGCCGCTCTTCTGTTCTGTAGCGCTGGAGTAGCTTTGGCCCTGAAGGTTGAAGTTTCCTTCGGACTCAAGCTGGTGAACGTTGAACGTGTGAGTGCTTGGGCCACCTTCAAGGCCGCCATTGGCAATGCAGCAGTAGTCCTCGGCCTCTCGACCGTTGTCGAGAGCCTGCATTGGCTACGGCGAGAACTTAAACTAAAAAACCCGGTTTTGAATTGGGCTAGCAGCCTTGCCGGCGCCGGCTCAACAACCCTGCGAGTAGCTCACCTATCAGATCTCCACCTTGTGGGAGAACGCTACGGCTGCCGCATGGAAACCGGGATACACGGACCGCGCGGCAACCGCCGACTTCGTAATGCGTTGCGCAAAATCGCAGCGATTGACGCTCGGACTCCACTGGATCACATTTTTCTCACCGGGGATATCACGGATGCGGGGACGCGGGCTGAATGGACAGCATTTATCGATCTGATTCGCGACTGTCATGGATTGCGGAATCGGCTCTCCTTGGTGCCTGGGAACCATGACGTAAACATTGTCGACCGAACGAATCCAGGGCGTCTCGATTTTCCCTGGAGCGAGGGTCCTGCGCTGCGCAGACTGCGTTTCATCTTAGCTCTCGATGCGATCCAGGGGGAGCGCACCTTTGTGGTGGACCGGTTGTCCCTCCAGCTAGGACCAACCCTGAGAAACTACATTCGCGAAGGCAATCGCACAGAGGTGTTGCACCAGCTAGCAAAATCCGGCACGGTTCGCGGCAGATTCGAGATCGCGAAGATATGGGACGGCATGTTTCCACTCATCGAACCGCCATCGAGTGACCGCGCATGGGGTGTCATCCTGCTGAACTCGAATGCCGCCAGTCATTTTTCGCTTACTAATGCGATCGGAGTTGTCGATCCCGCTCAGATGAAGGCGCTAAGAGCCATCTTGCAAAATTTCCCTGATCACGCGTGGATCATTCTCCTTCATCATCAAGTCGTGGATTATCCCGTGGCATCGATCCCTCTCCGAGACCGCGTCGGCCTCGCCCTCGTCAATGCACCAGACCTTCTAGCGACAATCGTTCCGCATGCCTCGCGCGTGTTGGTCTTTCACGGCCATCGTCATCGAGACTGGATCGGCACTTGTGGTGAGGTGGTTCTTTGCTCGGCCCCCTCAGTGACGCTGGGGTGCGAAGGCGCAGAAGACACTCGTGGAAGCTTTCGCATTCACGAACTTGCGATGGCGGGCGGCGGAGAGATTCATCTGGTGGCAACGCAGCAGATCAAGATCGCATGACGCTCGCTGAGGCGAAGCGCTGCCCATCAGTTAAATACCTGTGCAACTAATGTGCGGTGCTCTACCTCAATCCAAATCTAAGGACTCGGGCGGCGCTCGATGGTTCGTCGCTGTCATTCCTGACAGTCGTAGGCCTGAAAACTTTCTCCCATAATGCTTGGAAAAGATCCAGCCTTGACGCAAGGTCACCCTATTTAACTGGAGCAGAGACTGAGTCGTTTCGCTCGAGTGGTGGAACGCAAGACGAAAACCACGGCTTCGGACAACTACGAAAAAAGGGTTAGGCCGTTACCGATGCAGTAGACCAGGCATTAGGACACCGAGTTCCCGGAGAAGGAGCGGCATGGCTCACGCCGTACTTAGAGTGCTCAGTCTGTGTCTGCTAATCATTCTTCCCTCTCGATGGGTTCTTTCGGCGCAAACCAAGGTTTCCAGAAAACCCAAGATTGCAGTGGCACTCAGCGGCGGGGGCGCTCTAGGGCTTGCCCACATTGGAGTGCTGAAGTACTTAGAAGAACACCACATCCCCATCGAGTTTGTTGCAGGAACCAGCATGGGAGGTCTCGTTGGAGGGCTTTATGCGACTGGCATAAGCCCTGCAGAGATGGAAAAGATTGCCTCCCAGGTAGATTGGAGCGATCTCATCAATGCAAATCCACCTTTTCGCAACCAGCCGATTGTTGAAAAGCAGTATTGGAACAAACCATCGGGCACCTTCACCTTGCGGCTCGGCCATAACCTTTCTTTACTCAGCGGCGTCAGTTCCGGCGAGTCGCTTGCGCTTTTCTTCAGCCGGTACACTGCCGCATATGCAGATATCAGTCGGTTTGATGAACTGCCCATTCCCTTTCGCTGCGTGGCGACGGATCTGGTTACAACCAACCGGGTAGTGCTCGACCGCGGATCCCTCCCGAAAGCATTGCAAGCCACGATGGCAGTCCCCGGAATTTTTGCCCCTGTAGAGTGGGGAAATGGGGTGCTGGTTGATGGCGGCCTGGTCGAAAACCTGCCCGTTGAGACCGCCCGCGAGATGGGTGGTGAGGTCGTCATTGCGGTAAGGTTTGTGGGCAGGACCACACAGACAACCCAGTTCAGGTCGCTCGGCAATGTGCTACGTCAAACCATCTCAATTCCGGTGGTTCACAATGAACGCCGTAGTGCGGCCCTGGCCGATGTCGTCATCCAGGTCCCTACGGGATCGATTTCAACCACAGATTTTGATCAGGCAACGGAGCTCATCCAACGTGGATACCAAGCCGCCCAGGCCCAGTCCAAGGAACTTGCGCGCTTCGTAGTTTCGCCCCTACAGTGGGAAAGCTACGTAGCCGCTCGCAGGGCGAGAATTCGCGAGTTACCCCGGGACCGCCGCCTCGTCCAAGTGGATTCACCTCAGCCGCAGGTCGAAACGGGGGCCCGGTACGAGGCTTTTCGGAAACTTGGAACCGGCCCACTGCAAACCCCCGATCTTGAGTACACAGTTGCGGGAATTACGACCGCGGCCGGTCTGCCGGGCGCATACTACGACTGGCAGAATCAAAGCGGGAAACCCGAGGGTTACCGCGTACAATTTCTTCCCCGTCCCAGCACACTTTTTTTCCTGCGCCCAGAGCTTCTCTACCAACTTTCGAATGATGAACCCAGCAGAGGAGCGCTACTTCTCAGGGCCACAGCCATTCCCCTCGATGCCTACAAATCACGCTACCTCGGCGAACTCAGTCTCGGCTACGATTCCGGCGTGCGCGCCGAGTACTACCATCCGTTCGGCGGTACTAACGCTTTCATAAGCGCAGGGATCGTGGTGCAGCAATACAACGACAATCTATACAGTGCGACGACGCGCTCCAGCTTTCAACGTCTCCGATCGGCGGCGTCGTTCCGCAGCGGAATGGGCACGGGCCGCTTCTCGCAGTTCAGCCTTGGCGTATTCACCGGGTATGATTCCTACAATCACACGATAACTAGCAACGGCATTCGGTCAACCAGCGGCCCTTTTACGAATCTCGAAGCGACCTGGACCCACAATAGTCAGGATTCCGGCGGGCTCCCGTCCCGTGGAACGCTGCTCGAAGGATCTCTTGGATACAGCTTTCGACTTCATCCCTTCCCTTATCTGCAAAATCACTTCAGCACATTTCATCCTCTGAATCGTCGCGTGTCGCTCTTTATCGGAAGCGACCAGGAGAGCAGCTTTGGGAAGTCCCTATCGTTTTACGATCAATTCACTTATGGAGGAATCGGGCGGCTCGACGCAGATCGCTATCAAGAGTTTCACGCCAATACGCTCGGAAGTGTTCGAGGTGGGGCATTCTGTCATATCTTCAAGAACAAGCTATGGGGCCTGGACCCACGAATCGCTGGATGGTATGAAATCGCGAGGCTAGACTTGGGATCGAATGGCTGGCAGACACACCAGAGCTCCTCCGCCGGCGTTTTTCTTCCGACGCCTATCGGCCCTTTGGGTCTTGTTTTTAGCGCAAACGAACAAGCTAGCTTCCGCGTGCGGTTGTCGATTGGACGGCCGCCTCTCTAGACGCCTCGCACACCATCTCACGGATCAGATCCCGCAGACCAGAAACGAATGCTCCCGCGACGGGAATTTGCGAACCAGCCTGCAAGGTTGTTTTTGACGTGCGACAGTTGCAGGTACTGCTGGTCCCACCCAGGTGACTGATAGAAGTGACAGATGCTCGCGACGATCGACACGCATAGGGTTGAGTTTGACCCCTGGCCCGCGAGCTTGCGTATCCATCCGATCTTCAGGTGCCTGCAACCATGAATGCTCCTCGTTATGCGCAGGGGGGCGAGCGATTTGACTTAGAATCCCCCGCGTCGCGACGACTACGAGCACGGCATAGGTCCTTGCGACTGCCGCTGCGATGCCAAAGGCCTTCCTCTTCGAGAGAAGAAAATGTGAGCCGGCTTCAGCTCAGCTCGGCCGGGGGTTTTGAGTGCGCCTAACCTACCCTCACCACCTGGCCTGTTTCGCCTGCTGTTTACTTGTTTCGGCAATGGACGTGCGATCCCTTGCGGCTCAGGTTCCACATGTCCCCAAGCAACATGCAACTCAGGCCTCTGACAAGAACGAAACCAGCGATGCGCTCGGAAGAGACACTCCCAACGGAACCGTAGTCGGTTTCTTGGAGACCGCGCGACAGGGAAGGTACAAAGAAGCAGCTGAGTATTTGCAGATGCCGAATCCAGCCGGCGGCAAAAGCCCCGAAGAGACGGCCCGCCTATTGTATGTCTTGATGGAGAACGCATTCGTCGAACGGGTTGGCATCATCAGCGGCCAGCTGGAAGGCTCACATCAGATCGGGGTTCCAAAAGACCGGCAAAGAATTGGCGTATTTCGCATCAACGGAGCTGATACCTACGTTGATCTGGTGCACGTACCTGCTCCTACATCAGGAGAAATCTGGCTATTTTCCTCTGAAGTCATAGCGGAGGTTCCAAACCTATTTTTACAGATCGAAGGCGGGAAAACGGATTTAGTGCCGGCGCGTCTGCCAGGTGTCACGAACCTCCTCACCAGCTCTCCACGGCGATTCATAGCGCTCTTGCTGCTGGCTGCAATCTCATTGGCAACTTCCTGGTTGGTGGTGTATCTGTTACGCGCCCTCACAAGGGTACTACCCCGGTGGCGCGAGAACGCATTTGTTAAAGATGTTTCGAAATCTCTCACCGCTCCAATGACGTTGATTCTGGGAGTAATTATTCATCAACTTGGAGTGTACTCCCTCGGCATCCCAGTGCTGACCCGGCTGCATTATCAAAGAGCCACCGGCGTTCTATTGGTTGTCGGTGTTGCATGGTTGGTGCTTCGGTTGGTGACGGCGTTGGGTGATCAGGCGCGATCCCGATCGCCAAGCGGTTCTGAGCATCGACGGGGCTCGATCATCCTGCTCGGTCAACGCATTGCGAACGTCATGGTTATCATTGTTGCCGGACTGCTCAGCCTGTCGATTCTCGGATTTAATATCACAGGAGCAATCGCGGGTCTCGGAATCGGCAGCATTGCGCTCGCGTTTGCTGCGCAAAAGACCCTCGAAAATCTGCTAGGCGGTGTGTCAATACTGAGCGATGAAGTTATTCGCATCGGAGAGACATGCAGGATCGGAAACAGGGAGGGTACGGTTGAAGATATCAGCCTCCGGTCAACTCGTTTCCGTACCCTGGAATGTACTGAACTTTCGGTTCCGAACGGTCAGCTCGCAAGCATGACTCTGGAAAATATTAGTCGCCGGGAAAAAAGTCTTTTTCGAACGAAAATCGGATTGCGGCCCGACACCTCACCCGAGGAACTGCGCTTGCTATTGGCGAGGATAAGGTCCCTGCTGCAAGAGCACCCCAAGGTCGATTCCGAACCTCTCCGCGTCCGCCTTGTTGGCTTCGGCGAGGCCAGCATTGATATAGAGATACATTGCCATATCCTGACCAACAACCTGGATCAGTTTCTGGGTATTCGAGAACAGCTTCTGTTGCGAATTATCGAAGCAATCACCACAGCTGGCACCGCGCTTGCAGTTTCCTCTCGTGTGCTGAGCATAGGAGAGCCCGCAAAGCGGGACATGTTACAAGAAGTGCAGCTTAGGAGAAGTGCAGGGTGAAGTGTCCGATGGGCCAATGCTTTTTTGTAATCCGAACGTCTCAACGGTTACCTTGGTTGCCGCGGCAAGAACGGCTGATGTGCCGTTCATCTTCTGACGGTTACTGAATCGGCTGCCCGGATTCCAGAACCCCTTTGCCAGTTGCCCATGGATGGCTTTCCGGCCTAAGCAATCCTTCTCCTATCGTTGGGTCACCTTTCATCAATAGAGCGGCCTGCTCGGTACCTACTCGAAAGATAGTAACGGCTCGTAAGTCCCCAGGAACGTTCAACGGGAACAATCCAGCAACGGCCACGTACCCTCGCGCCGTCATCTCTTTTACGAAGGCCGGATACTCCTTCACCACAAAGTTGAATCCGACCGCATCCACCTTCCACTTCGGAGTGCGCTTCATCAGAACGAGCGTGTACTGCTGCATTGCTTCGGGGGTGGATGGCGGATGAATCGCATTAGCGTCAATGCGCCAGGGGCCGTGCACCTCGGCCGTCAAACGGCCGGCTTTAACCGCAGGGTCCGCATCGGCCCACCCTTGTGCTTCCTCTGCGGATCCGGCGCGAAAGACAAACACACCACGGAGCGCGGTGTCATCGATGAAGGGCCCCGCGATTACGAGCTTTCCTTCGCTGGCCAACCTACGAATGTTCGCCATATGGTCATTCTGAAGTTTTTCAGCCGCAATCTTGTCCAACTGGGGCGCATTCGACGGCCGACTCAGAAGCACTAAGAAAAATTGGTTTGGCTGTTCATCGACTTGCGCCTGGCCTGGTTCGAAGGTAAGACCTGAGATCGCGAGGAGACTGAACAGTAGCGCTGGCTTGAATAGAGCTCTTTTCATCGCACCGCAGGATACACCCGTTCTCCTGACTCCGGTACGGCACGAACATCTCAGTTTCTGAAATTGGGGCCGTGGCTGTTGAAAAACTCACGATCCTTCATTCGACTAGGTGGTAGGCTTCTCCCATTTCCGATATCTCCTCAATTGTGAAGCCGCGATGTTTAAGCACACGTTGCAGCTTAAGATTGGATTTAGCGCAAGTTACGGCATGGACAATCCACTCGACTCCTGATAATCCCCGTAGCCGCACATATCGCTTCGCCAGCGAAGCCAGGGTCACCAGCACTCCTTCACCTTCCCCTTCAATCTGCGCGAGTTCGATAACCAGACGGTCGCGGGCAATCTTGAAGGAGCCGAGGAGCGTTGCCGATCCAGCGCGAAAAACGAGAGGTTCCCCTATAAGAACCGGGCCCTCCACGTCTTCTTGCGGAAGATTCAGAATGTCTTGTTCGCTAAACCCTTCAAATAGCACTTCGCGCCGAGGCACACAACCTCCTGCGACAATCTAACACTGATTTCAGCAGTTGATCCGCATTGTGGGCGGTCAAGGCGTAAGATGCTGGAATTAAGTGAGGACTGAGGGGGAAAATGGCCTCGACCATTTCTCATGCAATCGCTGCTCTAAGCATTGGAACTTGCTTCTATCGACCTCAGATTCCAAGACGCGTTTGGTTTGTTGGAGCGTTGTGCTCGGTTCTTCCCGATGCAGACGTAATCGGCTTTGCGTTCGGAATTCGCTACAGCGACTTCTGGGGGCATCGGGGCTTCACGCACTCCCTAATTTTTGCCGTCTTAGTTTCCGGCGGGGCCACAATAATTCTGCTTCGCCGTGAACAGTTGGGACTCGGGCAACTTTCTCTTTTTGTTTTTGTATTTCTGGCGACTGCCAGTCACGGAGTGCTTGATGCCATGACCAACGGGGGCTTGGGCATCGCGTTTTTTTCGCCTTTTAACAATGACCGGTACTTCTTGCCGTGGAGACCCATCCGTGTTTCACCGATTTCGGTCACACGCTTCTTCAGCGGAGGTGGGTATGCCGTGCTTCAGAGTGAGCTGCTGTGGATTTGGACTCCTGCATTTATATTTGCGACCGTCATGCTCATGTTAAAGCGGACAAAACCTGCAAGGGTCCGTTGCCCCGAGCCAGTCGAGGGTGAATGAGCAAGGCACGACGAGTTGAAGTTATCCTGTTCTGAGATTCGAAGCTCTGCATCACGGGCGATTCCCGCCCCCTCCAGTCCTTGGGAAGCCCCGTTTGGGCGACAGGGGCACAATTCAATCGTCGATAGGCAGTTGAGGGCAAATCATCAGGCGCATTGACCCCCACGACAAGACACGCACGCTTGAATCGAAAGCGTGGGATGCGACATTGCTACTGCGCAACGAAATTCACCAGAGAGAGCAGTAGTCTATTTCTCTGATCGGTTCTTAGAAGCGCTCTTAAGATGGCATTCTAATGTTGGTTCGGCGACCTATGAGTGCCGGATTTGCCAGTGGGTTGTGTGTCAAAGCACCGCCCAAAGGGCCTGCCGAATTTGGGCTCTGCATGGAACGCCTCGGAACTCTCCCAGTATTCCGGTGCGGAGTCACTCTTGACGCGCTGGTTGGCTACAAATCGCCGTAGCATTCTTTGACCTCTTTGGTGGTTTCACCAAGGTCATCTTGCAAGCAGAGCCTCAGGAGTGTTTCCATCATGTTGTCGAGTGCGCAAGCACTCAGTTCACCGGTCCGTTGCTATGTTGCGGTTGGATTACATTTCCTGCGCGTTGACAATTCTCTCCACCGTGCTCGTCGGCAGAAGACTCTGGCAAGGCTGGATCGTTGCGGGCGCGAACAGTTTGCTGATTTGTCTGATTGGCATCCGGACAGCACAGTTTGGCTTCGTCCCAGCAAATCTCTTCTGCATCGCTCTGTATTCCTACAACCTGCAGACTTGGAAGGGCAAACGCAAGTTAGAGTGAACCAGTCATTGGCAATCGATCCCTATATCGACTCGCTGAGATGCGAAAAACGGTCCTCCTCATAGTGGGATTCAAGCGCCTCATCTCTTGTAGAGTTCCGTAAGTACATCTGCTGCAAGCGTCCTCGTGAGCTGATCTGCTGGCATCGACTTCGCGAGTCTTGCCGCCTGGCCAGACCACAGTTGCATGTAATCGAGAGAACCCGCCCGCTCCGAATGGGTACGCAGAGGTGCGACAAGCGTCGCTGCGTAGGGGAACGCCGGGGCTGCGTCGGACATCGGTCCGGATTCCTGCAAATATCGGTTGAAGATGCCTCGGGCCGGGCGGCCGCTGAAGAGGTTGGTTAGGGCCGTTTCGTGATCTTCTGCCTGCTCCAATGCTCGACGGTACAAGGGAGATACGTTGGCCTCGGGGCAGAATAGATACGCCGTGCCCAACTGCACACCTGACGCGCCAAGCGCGAGAGCGGCGACAATGCCCCGCGGGTCAGAAATGCCGCCTGTGGCTATGACTGGAACAGAAACCGCGTCTCGAACTTGAGGCAGCAAGGCGAACAGTCCAAGTTGAGTGGCGATATTCGTTTCAAGGAACATCCCTCTGTGACCGCCCGCCTCCAGCCCTTGGGCGATTACGGCGTCGCAACCCCGCGATTCAAGCCATTTCGCCTCCCTCACACTCGTGGCCGAAGACAGGATCTTGATGCCTTGCTTTTTGAGTCGGACCATCAAGTCGCGGTTGGGCAACCCAAAATGAAAGCTCACGACCTCCGGTTTGACGTCCTCCACCACCTCACACATTTCATCATTGAACGGGAGCCGAAGGCGGGTCTCCGTGACCCTCTCAATGTCGAGCCCCAAGCGTTCGTAATGTGGCCTTAGGAAACTCTTCCATTCTTTGGTTGCGGCCGGACTGGGAACTTCCATGGGGTGACAAAAGAAGTTCAAATTGAACGGGCGTGTCATTCCCTCGCGGAGTGCACGTATTGCTTCGCGGACTTGACCCGGGCTGAGCAACGCACATGCAAGCGAACCTAGCGCCCCCGTCGATGACACACCGCGCGCTAATGCGACAGAATCGGATCCCGCCATGGGCGCTTGGATGATCGGAATATCGAGTTTTAACAGGTCCATCAGGCTACGATCGGGCCAGGCTTGCATATTGACATTGTCTCGCACGGGTTAACCCGATGCCTACCCCTTGCCCCAAATCGCTCGTTGACAGTGTCCGATGCGAAGTGTGAAACGACCGATTGGATAGCCGGAATCTTCCCTTGCGTCTGGCGACCCCCGGCTGTGATACTCCGTTCATAGCACCGTGCCCGGTGGAGGGCGAGCCTTGGACTGGAAGCAACATGGCGTGAAGATCGTGCACGCAGGAGATCTGGACACAAACACGCCCCAGACTCCCGGCATGACACGTGCCGCAGCAATAACACACGCGCGCACCGGTGCAAGCAAACTCTGGGCCGGCACCGTAGTGGTTCAGCCACGTGCCAAGACCGGGCCCCACCACCACGGCGAGTTGGAGACCGTGCTTTACATTGTCCGCGGTCGGGCGCGCATGCGCTGGGGCGATCGGTTAGAGTTTTGCGACGAGGCTGACGCCGGAGATTTCATCTACGTACCACCCTTTGTCCCGCATCAGGAAATCAACGCCTGCCAAGATATCCCGTGTGAGGCCGTGGTGGTGAGAAGTGGGCAGGATCCCGTTGTCGTGAACTTGGACATCGAGAGCCCAGAACCTGCGGGAGAGAGCAGTGGCGAGAAACCATTCCACCCAGGGCGTTAGCGATTCAATCCTGAATGAACCTTTAGGGCTTTCTCGGAATCCCTCGTTTCGTAACCAAATAGACTGCGAAGCTACCGAGCCAGTGACCCCCTTCATAATGCTCCCCGGTCACGGCAGCCACTCCAGCCCGCCTGTGCGCCTCGGACGTCGCCAGGATTGAAGGCAAGCGCCTATCGTCCTTCGGTAAGCCAGCAGCAATTCCCTCCAGCATCCACGCTCGGCTGAGATTGAGCCCATCCAGATGCGCCAGCTTCGGATCGCTTGGATCAGGCGACACTACGGGCTGCAACCACTTCCCCTCCCCCGATCTAGGGATTTGCGGCAAGAATGTTCGGAGCCAACGGGCAAATTCTTGGCTTGGTAGCACACGCCGCATCAGGTCGGCTTCACCGAGACAGGGCGATAGGAAATCCTCTCCAGAAGGTTCATAAGAAAGCGGGCAATTCTTGTCGTTGAGAAAGAACTGCTTGGCTTTGGACACGCCCAGTTCGGCAAGTTTCTGATCGCCGCTAGTGTGCGCATAATCAATCAGCAAGCCCAGCCCGAAGGCGGTCTGGTCGTGTTCGCCGATCCGTACCGGGTTCGAGAGCTTCGGCAACCAGTTCTTCAGCCGATCGAGAACGACTTCTTCGAGCGGAAGAAGATTGGCCGCCATCTCTTTGGCCTGCGGATCATCCCATTCCTTGAGTTCCGCCGCCAGTTGCAAAAACCAAGCGAGCCCATAAGGACGCTCGAAACTCACGCGTCCCTCTCCCCGGAGATAGGCGGCTTCCTGCACGAGATTTTCTGCGGTGAGACTTTGCCGCAGTGCCTCGCGGGCGGATGGAACAAAGGAGGCGCCTGGAAATGTCCTCACCAATCGAACTAGCAGCCAATGTCCGTGAACGGAAGAATGCCAGTCGTAGCAGCCATAGAAAGCAGGCGTCAAGCTTCGGGGCGGTGCCACATCCGCATCGCTGTTCAACGTATGGCTGATCTTGTTTGGATATTCTTTGTGCACGCAGGCGAGCGCCAGACGGGCGAAGCGATCAGCCGCCTTGAGGTCAAGCTGGCCTGTGTCTTGGGCAGCAGCGTTCATCGAGAAGATCAAGATAAAGGCGCAGAAGGTAAGTTTCATCGGCTGATACTTTAGCCGAGGATGAAGGACAGAAGCCATGATGAAATTTGTGGCTCCGGTGCCATGGAGAAAATGACACCACTTGCCGCTTCATGGAAAACCTGTGGTCCGCTATCGGGGAGTAATGCTCGGAAAGTTTACCGCCGACGCTTTGTGGCGACGCGCTTGGCGGCCACCTTGCCCGGCGATGGGACGCCTTGTTTCGCCATCTGCGCCTGCCCCGCCTTGGTCATCAAGCGCGATTGTTCGTACATCTCGATCCACTTCTCGCTCGAAATCGCTGAGATCAGCTTGCCAATCGCTTCGAGCGGCAAATCGCCCGGCGACTCGAAATGAACGCAACACTTCCCCATGTCGAGCTTCTTCCCCGCCGCCTTGAACGCCGCCTTCAAGTGCTCGAGCTGGCTCGCACTCCAAAACGCGCCCATCAGGTAGAGCGAACAGTAGTTCTTCTGCGATGAGAGCGCGACGTAGCAGATCGGCTGCTTGTTGTACGTGTCTGGATATCGAGACAGTGGGATTGTCCAGCCGATCGTGCCCCAGACGAGGCACTCCTGGTAGCCACGCGGGATGTGCTTATTCACGAGTGCGCGCACTGTCGCGATCGCCTTCGCACGATCGGCAGGGAGTGCGGCGATATATTGCGCTGGCGTCTTGACGTTCGATGGTGGCTTCACAGATTCGTCTTTCCCGAACGGAGTGTATCACCGGGCATTTGAAAACCCGCCAGCGGCAAGGGCTGAGAGTATCGCGCAAGTCCTTGCAATACGCAACCTCATTTCTGTTGGATTGGCTGGCCATTGTGGACGGCATATTCCACATAGAACGCTTTTTGGGTGGTTTTGTCTCGCCAATGCTCCTCGGAGATGAGGCGCTCGATTTGGGCGATCCGATCGGGGATAGCCGGATGTGACCGGAAGTATCCTTCAAGACTTTGGATCGCCAATTGCGAGAGTTCCTGCGTCGGGCTCTTCGCGTGAATCATCTGCTCTGCGTGGAGCTCATCAAACTTCTTGAATAACGTGACGGCGCCATACGGCGAGTACCCGCCTAGTACTGCCAAGCGTACGCCCTCTCGGTCGGCTTCCAGCTCTTGATCTTTGCTGTAGCCGGCCTGCCACACTGCAAGAGGAATCTGCACCAGTTCGCCGATGGTTCCGAGTCTCAGTTTCCGGAATCGCGCTTCAACCTGGACACGTTCCACACAGTGATAGTGGTCAATGTGCTCCAGTTCGTGTCCGAGAATGAATGCCAGCTGGTCTTCACTATCCATGAGATCGAGCAGGCCCTCGCCTACGAATACGTGGCCGCCGGGGAGGGAGAAAGCGTTCACCATGGACCGATCCGGGACGAGATGAAACTGGTAGGGCAGGCGCCGGTGAGCGTGGGACGAGGCGCTTCCGCCGACCTTGGCGACATAATCGGCCAGTGCTTGCTCCTCCGGACTGAATTTCTCTTGGTAACTCGAATATCGCGCGGCGAGTTGGTTCCCGATTTTGATTTCTTCTTCATCCGAGGTCCGCGTGAAATGCATCGGAGCGCGGGTCAAATCGCGTTGTATATCCGCCGCTACCTCCAGCATGGCATTCGGCGAGACCGAACTGCGCTCGCGGCGCTCGCTATAGTAAAGGGCGGCCAAAGCCACTCCGAGAATCACAAAGAAGATAGCGGTGCGCTTCATAAGAATTGGCGGATGGTGTCTCGATACTTGCTGTAGAGAAACGACACCGCGAGCAAAGCGGAGCCCAGAATAATAAAGGTGATGTAGCGGTCGCGAGGCGCCAGCCCCCAGGCGTCCATCAATAGAACCTTGCCGACGCACACAAGAAGCAGCACCAGTCCGGTAAGCCGGAAGCTCCTCTCATTGACGGCCATTGCCAGCAGGATGATCAGCATTCCTTCCAGTCCCCACGAGACCGTCACCATCCCAGCCCTCATCTTCAGGGCGAGCGTGAGCGTCAGAAGCAGGATTGGAGCAAAAAACATGACCCGTTCCGGATGAGCAGGAATGACCGCGAACCATTTTCTCGTGGTCCCCGCCTGCCATCGATCGCGCAACCGAAACGCGAAAGGCAGGCACGAAAGTAGCACAGCAATTCCCGAACCAAGCACGACAAACCTGCCGGTCCAGGTTCCTTGACTGAAGTAGCTGGCTCCGAACAAGTTGTGCATCACGCCGCGAACCACCGATCCGACTGTCAACAGGAGCGCCTGGTGCAGAAATGTTGCCCTGTCGAACCAGAGCGATACGGCAAACAATCCAAGGACCACTGAGGCCCATGCGGTCACGAGCCAGTCATTCTGAAATTGGAAATATAAGATTGCAACCACCGTCGCAGTCCCCAGATATGCGATGAGCGTGTCGAAGCGGAGCCGCGAGTCTTCCTCCGAATTTTTCTCCCCAATCTGGGAATAGACGAAAAAGAGAATCAGCGTGATTGGCAGCACCGTGTAAATGCCCGGTCCCCAGAGCTCTCCAGGACTCCCCGCAGCCAAGTTCGCAAAGAAAATGCGCCCAAAAGCCGCCGTTAACGCCACGTAGGATTGCCAGCGGAACTGCTTCACGTTGCGCATCAGCCCGTACTCGAACAGCACCAGGCCAAAAACGGCCCACCCAACCGCCACCGTGAGTGGCTGCAATTCATACCACATCAATAGCGAAACCAGGGCGGATGCAGCCCAGGAATAAATGTGGTGGATGCCCTGCTCGCGCCAGAGGTCCGGTAGGCGGGAAAGTCGGGAAAGCGCATAAAAGGCGGTCGCCACAATCGTCAGCGACAGCAGTCGCACACTGATGCCGTGCCAGGTGTCGGTTAAATGCAGATTGACGACAGCACTACGAAGGAGGGTCAAACCAGCAAGCAAATGGGCTTGCCAACCGAGGTCCGCAAGCTCCCAGCGACGATCAAGGATCGCTAACGCCAGCGCAAAAACCGCCCACACCGCCGCCAGCCAACCACTCGGAGCTTCATACCATGCCAGCAGCGAGAGTAAGCCAGTTGCCGCGAACGTATGCAGGTAGGTGATGACCTGAGCTGACTCGGTTCCTTTCGCAACCGCATGGCGGGAGAGGAAATACACGCCCGCCGCAATCAGCGATACGGTTATGAGCCGGAGGGAAAATCCCGCCCAATTCTTCTCTTCCAGCGCGTAATTGAACGTGAACGTGCGCACTGCCGCCGCTGCCGCCAGTGCGTTTGCCTGCCACGCAAGGTGGTTGTAACTCAGGCGCCGCATCGCGAAGGAAAGGACAATTGCAAAGATGATCCAGGCAAACGCGACCCACGCTTGCGGGGCAGCTTCGAAGAGTACCCAGGCCATCAATCCAGTTCCGGCCCACGTGTAGGCCCCCCGGCCGACATTCACTTCTCTTGCGTTCCCCGCTTTTGCCCTCTTTGCGATCCAGTACAATCCGGCGATCACCGGCAACGCCGTCAACGCATGCAGCGGTACCGAGTGCCAAACGTGCGCGTTTCCGGGATCGGTCGTGACCGCCGCGGCGATTGCCAAACCGCCGAGCAAGTGTGTATGCCAGAGGAACGGGGAATACGGTAATCTCTGCGACATTTCGAGTAAAAGCACGGCGAATGTGCTCGCCGCAAAAGCTTGCCAGAATTCCGGCACCTCAAAATAGATCAGCACGGTGAGCAGGACCGTGCCGACGAATGCAAACAGATCTCTGAATGTGCGCTGTTCCCTGTGGTCACGAAGTGCAGCCAATTTTGCCGTCCCGTAAAACATTGCCGCCAGGATCGGGAGTGTAATGAGCCGCGATTGGACATGGGTAAAACGGGCAACGTCGGCGTGAACATTGAAGACCGCAACCCGGTATAACGCGAGGCAACCAATCACTCCGTACTGTGCTTGAAGGTGGAAAGTCTCGAGCGCTGGGAGTTTCAGTGAACGTCCCAACGCCGACAGCACCAACATGCTTCCTGCAAATCCGAGCGCAGTCCAATCGTTCGAGCACAGTGCCCACGATGCCGACACAGTCGCAAAGGCGCCAATATAGGAATGCAGCGCCAGCAATTGCGGATCACCCCACTGCCCAAACCGTCCCCAGCGCTGCGGAACAACCACAGAATTGAAATAAAAAACCACAGCGCAGAGTGCGAACGTCATCCCCGCCGTGCCTACCATCGCCTCCCCGCTCTCGCGTGCCGCCATGAGTTGGCGGAAATCGATGGCCGCCAGGTGCCCGCCAACCATGACCCCGGCCAGCAACCCCAATCGCCGGAACACAACTTCATCGAAGATCGCACCAGAAAGCAGCAATGCCTCAGCGCCCATAAGCCACAGAATTGAGAGGTTGTTTCCGGAGTAGCGGAACGGAACGGCGGCCACCATCAACGCCGTGCCGAGAATGGTCAAAAGCACGAATGCTTTCCTGCGTTTCTTTGTTATCGGCAGTTGCCCAACGCCGAACTCGATCCCCCCAATCGCCAGCAGCGCATAGAACGCCAGCTCCGGATGCACCGACTGGAACTTCATCGTCCCCAGCAGCAGGAGCGTGTTCAGCAGTGCAGCGATCGTGCCCATGGTTTCATCCGCAAAGCACCTGATCTTGCGCACAACGTAGGAGAAGCGGAACGTTGCCCAGTAGAAGAGCAGCAGGGCGGTGCTGGCGCGATAGTCAGGGAAGTTATGCCCCGCGGCGCCGCCGGCCCCAAGGATCCGGTACAGCCAGTAGAGATGGTTCAGGTAACTCGATAGAATTCCAAATACTTCAAGCTCGTACCAGCCCATTTTGAGAACGATGCCGACGAGCCCTAGGGCCAGCACGACGCCCGCGGACAAGCTATACACGGTGTCGTGACTCATGGCGACCGTACTGTAGCCAAGCAGGAAGGCCAGCCCGGTCACAAGCTGCGATCGATAGCGAAACGTGTGCCCGACCATTGCGGCAGCGACGATCAGCATGAGCACGAGATCCCACAGTTCGGAGCTGAGCACGCGCATCGCGGTAACGTTGTACAGCGCGTAGGTCGTGAAGAAGAGGAGCGCCCAGCCCCCGCCGATCAGCGTGTGCCCGAGGATTCGATAACGTTCACGGCGCTCGAGGAAGATACCTCCAGCGAGGAGCCCAAGAGCCGCCGCAAAGGAGGCCAGGACCTTCCCCAATGGACCAACCTGCCCGAGTTCATAGATTCCGAAACTCGCGATTCCAATGACGACCAGCGTGATGCCCAGCTTGTTCAGCCAATTCCTGCCTAGAGTCTCTTCGATCGCGAAAATGGACCTGGTGGGTTTCGCAGGCTTAGCCACGGTCGGCGCCCGCAGCGCAGCGAACTGTGTGGGAGCCGGGACCCGCGCTGAAGCCTGCGGGAGGACCGGAGGCGTGCCTGAAGTCGGCATCGCTCGCGTCGGGAGATCAGATTTTGCGGTGCTCGCAATAGAAGAAGCACTCGGCTGGCCTTCGCGCGCAGCCCGAACGGGCTCCTGTCGTGTGCCGACTTTCTCCTCTACAGCGGGAGGAATGGGCATGGTTGGTTGCGCAGGACGTCCTACTACTGCCGGCCCTGTCGGACAACGATCGCTTCCGCCAGCGTGCACTCTCCCGCACGAGCTACAGATCTTCGCTTCGTTTTCGCGAGGAGTTGGCGGTGTTATCCCGGCCGGGGAATGTGTGGGCGCCGCTGGCGGGGTGACTGCAATTTCTATCTTCCTCGCCGCAGGGACCACCGGCTCGGGCGCTACCGGCTTGCTGTCGACGGCTGGTTTCTCGGGTGGGACGGTCCTCTCGATTGCCGGAGACTTTTCGACGAAACTCGCCGGCGTGATTTTCTCCTGACGCTGCTCTAGAACAGGGACTTGCGCCGGATGAACATCCGGCCTTCCCGGATCCTGCCGCGCCATCGCCAACTGCCGCTTTAATTCCAGCAGCTCACGGTGAAGTGCGTCGTTCTGTTCGCTGTGATTTTGGAGAGCTTCGTCGAGTTTTAACCGCAGCCTTCGCTGTCTCCAGAAAAGGATGGCTATAGAGACCGGAACGGCTAAAAGGAGGGCTACACCTAACAACGCGAACAGCACGGCTAAGTCGTCCAATTGGGACTCCGTCGTATATGCTCGATTTGCTTAAGCCTACATACTAGAACGTGCTGCGTGTCTGGTCTTGCACTTTATTCCTATCTGCAAGCGTAGTAGTAACTTGCGTTCCATCCCAAGGGACTGGAACGGCCCCCCTCTGCCGTGGCACTATATGCGGGACTCGACCAGCCCGACTTGTTTTTCAATCCTATGAGCCAAGCTGCAACGGCGGCACCCGAAACTGTACCTGGCGATTGCGAGAGCGGTTCAGCGTCAGCCTCACAATCGCAGGGTTCTCGCGGATTTTGGTTTCTAATCGCCACCCAATTTCAGGGTGCCTTCAACGAGAACGGCCTGAAGAACCTCGTCGTCTTCATCATTCTCGGCACCGTCGCGCACCAGGCCAGCCGGGATCGCCTGGTGCTGATCGTCGGAACCCTGTTCTCCTTGCCGTTCATTTTGTTCTCGATGACGGGAGGCTTTCTTGCCGACCGGTACTGCAAACGAACCGTCACCATTGGGACGAAATTCATCGAGCTCGCGGTCATGTTGCTCGCCATTGTCGGACTTGGCAGGCAGGACCTCCACCTCGAAATGGCTGCCGTCTTCCTGGCGAGCACGCAGGCAGCGCTCTTCGGCCCGTCAAAGTATGGCCTCTTACCCGAACTTCTGCCGGAAACGAAGCTGTCCTGGGGCAACGGGGTAATCGAACTTGGAACTTTTCTGGCGGTGATCGCTGGGGGAGTTTCCGGTGCATTTCTCGCCGACGTCTTTCGCGGACGCGAAGCACGATCGGGAGCAATATTTCTGGCGCTTTCGGTCCTCGGCCTCCTTTTCAGCATGGGAATTTCCAAGGTTCCCGCCGCCGACCCAACAAAGACTTTTCGAGCGAATCCGATCGGTGACCTGTGCAAGCAGCTTCAGCTGATCTACAAGGATCGCGTCCTATGGTTAGCAATTCTAGGCAGCACTTACTTCTGGTTTCTAGGCGCGCTGCTCACCGCGAACATCGTTTTTTATGGAAGCGACGTGTTGCATACAACTTCGGCTCGCACCGGCATGCTTCAGGCGGCTGTGGCAATCGGCATTGGCCTCGGCAGCCTTGCCGCCGGTTATCTTTCCGGCGGCAAGGTCGAGTACGGCCTGATCCCGCTCGGCTCGATCGGCATGACGGTTTTTGGGATTCTGCTCTCCGTCCACAATCTCTCGTTTAATCACGTTTTGGTTCTTCTCGCGGCCTTGGGATTTGCTGCCGGGTTCTTTGCGGTCCCGGTCAACGCCCTGATCCAACATCGCCCCGACGAGAAAGACAAAGGCGGAGTGATCGCGGCGGCAAACCTGCTTTCGTTTGTAGGAATCGGCGGCGCAGCTGGCGTTTATTATGTTCTTCAGCATCTCGCGCATCTCGGACCATCGGCGATCTTTCTTTCGGTCTCCATGGTCACAATCGCAGCCACCGCGTACGTTCTGTACTTGCTGCCTGATGCCCTGCTCCGCCTCCTGCTCTGGTTCGCGACCCACACTTTCTATCGCATTCACCTCGAAGCACGAGAGAACGTCCCGGCGAAGGGTGGGGCTTTGCTGGTCCCGAACCATGTCTCGATGGTCGACGCGGTCCTGCTCATCGCATCCATCGGTCGGCCAATCCGATTCCTGATGTTCAAGGGTTCCTACGATCATCCATTGGTCAAGCCATTCGCCAAGATCATGAAGGTCATTCCGATCTCCTCGCAGTTGCGACCGCGCGAGATGATTCAGTCGCTTCGCACCGCCACGCAGGCGCTCAAGGACGGCGAGGTAGTTTGCATCTTCCCCGAAGGCCAGATGACGCGCATCGGTCAGATGCTTCCTTTCCGCCGCGGCATGGAACGCATTGTCAAGGGCATCGACATACCCGTCGTTCCTGTGAATCTGGGCGGAATTTGGGGATCCATCTTCAGCTTCGACAAGGGAAGATTCCTATGGAAGCTTCCCCGTCGCATCCCCTATCCGGTAACGGTCACATTCGGCAAAGCGATGCCGTCCAGCACCAGTGCGCAGGAAGTCCGGCAGGCGGTGCAGGAACTGAGTGCCGGCGCATACAGATTTCGCAAGCGCTTCATGCGCCCGCTTCACCGCTCCTTCATTCAGACCGCCCGCCGGCACCCTTTTCGATTTGCCATGGCTGATGGCCGCACCGCAAACGTGAGCTTTGGCAGCGCTCTCACGCGCGCGGTTTTTCTGGCGCGGAAACTCCGCCCTGTCTGGCGCGACCAGCAGATGGTCGGCATCCTATTGCCGCCGTCTGTCCCCGGTGCTTTGGTGAATCTGGCCGCGTTGCTGATGGGCAAAGTGCCGGTGAACCTGAACTACACGGCCTCCAATGAAGTCCTAGCTTCCTGCGCGAAACAATGCCAGATCCAGACGGTAGTAACCTCGAAGGCTTTTCTCGAGCGCGTTCACGTTCAACCTCCGGCAACGCCGATTTTGCTCGAAGACCTCGCCCCGTCTCCCCGTGTTGGAGAGCGCATCGCTGCTGTGCTGATCTCGTGGCTGCTGCCCGCTCGCCTATTGGAGAAGGCGGCTGGAGCCGATCGCAAAATCGCGCTTGACGACACCGCTACCATCATCTTTTCCAGCGGCAGTACGGGCGATCCTAAAGGGGTCGTGCTATCGCACTACAACATCGCCTCCAACGTCGAGCAACTGAACCAGGTATTCATGCTCGGGCGGCGCGACAAGATTCTCGGCATCCTGCCCTTCTTCCACTCCTTCGGATTTACCGGAACCCTGTGCCTTCCGACCAGTATTGGCATGGGGGTCGTGTACCACCCGAGCCCACTCGACGCACGCGCAATCGGAGCCCTGATCAGCCAATACCAGGTCACATTCCTGCTGGCCACCCCGACCTTCTTGCAGACTTATATGCGCCGTTGTTCGCCAGAGGATTTCGGGAGCTTGCAATACGTAATGGCGGGCGCCGAGAAACTTCCAGAGCGAGTTGCGCTGGCGTTTGAAGACTATTTTGGAATCCGTCCGCTCGAAGGTTATGGCTGCACAGAGTGCGCTCCTGCGGTCACCGTAAACACGCGTGATTTCCGCGCTGCTCAGTTCCGCCAGGTTGGATCAAAGCGCGCCAGCATCGGTCACCCTTTGCCCGGGATCACTGTGAGGATCGTCGACCCGATCAGCCTCGCTCCCCTTGCGCAGGGAGAGAACGGCCTGCTTCTGGTCCGTGGACCCAATGTGATGCAAGGCTATCTGGGACGACCGGAAAAAACGGCTGAAGTCCTGCGCGATGGCTGGTACAACACCGGCGACATCGCCGCCATGGACGAAGATGGGTTTATCCGCATCACCGATCGCCTCAGCCGGTTCAGCAAAATCGGTGGCGAGATGGTTCCCCATATTAAAATTGAGGACAAACTCCATGAAATTGCGGGCACGACGGAGCAACTCTTTGCGGTGACCGCCATTCCCGACGAAAAGAAGGGCGAACGCTTGATCATCGTCCACACGCTGCCGGCCGAGAGACTTCAGGACTGTGTCGGGCAGTTAGCGAAGTCCGACCTGCCTCCGCTCTGGAAACCGCGCGCTGATCAGTTTATTCACGTGGATTCATTGCCATATCTCGGCACTGGCAAGCTGGATCTGCGCCGGCTCAAGGAAATCGCTTTGGGGACAATCGCATGAGCGCCACCGTGTCGGGTCCTGCGCTGCAACAGAGCTCGCCCTCCGTATGGAACTGGAAGTCTTTCTTCATTCGCTTCGGGTACACAGCAGCGGCGCTGGTGATCTGGTTTTGGACCCAATCTCTGATCGGAGCTCGCGGCGGATCGAATTCCTCTATCCATGATGGATTGCACCAGTTCACCGCATTTCTAAACCATTATCTGCAAGTCCACGCCTCTGCTGCGAATGCATTACTCATCGCGAGCTCGGGGATGATCGATTTGATCGGAATCTTTCTGCTAGGACGCTGGCTTTTCGGAGGTTCACTCCGTCCCTTCCTGGCGCTTGTGATCGTCCTTGGCTTGCGACAAGTTATGCAAGCGCTTGTAGCTTTGCCCTCGCCCCCGAACGCGATATGGCACTACCCAGGTTTCCCCTCCTTGCTTGTGACCTATGGCGTCTCAAATGACTATTTCTTCTCCGGACATACCGCAATCGCTGTTCTTGGAGCCGCAGAACTAGCTCGCCTGGGCCGCCGTTGGCTTACTTTCGTCGGTCTTGTCCTCGTGCTGCTAGAAGCAGCAACCGTCCTCGTACTCCGCGCCCATTACACCATGGACGTTTTTACGGGCGGAGTAACAGCTTTATGTGCCGCGCAGCTGGCAGACCAGATGTCCAGGAAAATCAAACCCATATTTTGGTGAATAGCCTAGGCGCCGGGTTTCGGTTCGTGGGCCCGGGCCGTTCTCATCCCTTAGGATGGAAGCTTCAAAGGAGAACGCGAGACATGCCAAATCAGCTCGTAACCGAAGTAGAGGCTCTTCGCCCGCTGGTTTCACTTGCCGGATATGAAGGACTTCGCCTTCCAGCTGCAGTTCTGCTCGACAACGTGCGCAGCATGTATAACGTCGGCGCATTCTTCCGCGCGGCGGATGGTGTGGGTTTGGAGAAGGTATGTCTCTGCGGGATCACCGCCCGCCCGCCGAAGAAAGCGATTACGAAAACAGCCTTGGGTGCTGAGGAAGCCGTTCCATGGCAACACGACTGGGATGCTATCGCGATGGCAGAAAGCTTACGAAGTGGGGGCTTCCAGATCGCCGCCATCGAAACCGACGTACAAGCGGTTGATCTGTTTGACTGGCAACCGAAGTTTCCTGTGTGTGTCGCTTTCGGGCACGAAGTGGACGGCCTCTCTCCAGAGCTGCTGGAAATCGCCGACACACATGTGCGCATTCCGATGCTCGGCAAGAAGAAATCACTGAACGTCGCTACAGCGGCTGGAGTCGTTTTTTACGAATTGCTACGCAAATATCGGATTCTGACCGGTTCCTGCCTCGTGAGCTGACTGGAATATCATCCGGCTTGTGCGTAGAGTCTTCGGCAGGAAAGCAAACCAATGAGAAATGTGATTTTCGCAATCAACATTACGTTAGATGGGTGCTGTGACCACACCAAAATGATTGCCGATGAAGAAATACATGAATACTTTACACAACTCATGCGAGACGTTGACCTGCTCGTTTTTGGACGTAAGACCTATCAATTGATGGTTCCTTTTTGGCCTGACGTCGCAAGAAGCCAGTCTCAGACAAAAGCAATGAACGAATTTGCTCGAGCATTTGACTCTAAAGACAAAATTGTTTTCTCGCAATCATTAGACAGCGCTGAAGGAAATACGAAAATTGCCCGCACCAACCTTCGAGACGAAATACTGAAATTGAAAAAAGAACAAGGCAAGAATATTTTGGTCGGCGGTGTCGCTGTTCCTTCACAGCTGATGGAGCTTTGTCTCGTTGATGAATATCGTTTTGTCGTTCAGCCGATAATCGCCGGAGAAGGGAGACGATTGTTAGAAGGCGTTCGTCTGCAGGAGAGATTGCAATTGAAACTCGTTGAGTCAAAGATTTTTAGATCGGGATGTGTTGCGCTTCGCTACTTGAAGCAGTGACAGAAGAAATCCGCAATAGGGCTATAAAACGGATGCTTGCTCTGCAAACTACTATTTGAGCAGCCCCATCAAGGCAGCGTTGAATCTTCACGCAGCCTCGACCGCGTTGCGACAGAGAGGGTTCAATCCAGTGTTCGCGATGATCCTCCTACTGGGCATGATTTCTGGACTGCCCAGTCGCAAACGCCGTGGACGCTACCTTGCTTTCGCATTTTTCACAGCGGCGAGCTTGAGTTCCTGTGGAGGCGGTAATGGTTCAACATTTTCGTCGCCGCCTCGAACCTGCACAGTCAAGCTTTCAATGCAGACCCGTCGAGCAACGCAACAAGTTACCGTTGACTTGGGAACAATTACCGTCACTGTGAAGTAATTCCTACCAAGCAACGGGAGTTTCGCCCGGCCCTACGAAAGTTTCACATCGTGGAAAACACGAAGAATGGCACCGCTCGTAGGTCGGATCGATTCAAAAAACCGCTGCTACCAATCGTGCATGTGTGCCTTACGTTACCAACGAGCAACTCTGCCCTTCCGAGTATTGACGCGGAAAATCCTGGACGCGCACCATGACAATATAAGGATTTGCAGGATGAGGAATCCTTCCGCGACCACTCTCCACCGACCCAAAGATTTTCGTAAGGCACATCAAATTTCGCTTGGAGGCACCGATGTCGGGGCGCATTGCATTTGCTCTTTCTGTAATATTCACTAGCACGGCATGCCTGCTGCACGCCGAGAACCGCATGCTCGCTGAAGTACGTTTCATCGCCCACAACCGTGCCGAGAAAACCGCCGGCGTGTGGGTGGACGGACAATACCTCGGCTACACGAAGGAACTGAGTGGCGACAAGAAACTACTTCTTCTCCCCGGAAGGCACGAAATCGTCGTTCGCCAGCCTTGGTACAGGGACTATGTTGAACAGACAGTGCTGGAACCTGGCCAGGTGCGCGCCATAAACCTATCACTCGTGAAAGATATGCGTACGCCGTCGAAGGATGCGACTGGAGAGTTGAAAATTTCGGCCACGCCGACAAGGGCTGCTGTATTCGTTGACGAACAGTTCGCAGGACACGTCGATGAATTCGACGGAGTGGGACAAGCCATGCTGCTGACCCCAGGACAACATCGCGTGCGCCTGGCGTTGCCTGGCTACCTGCCGTTCGAAACTACGGTCGACCTGCGGCCACACCAGAAGCTCAAGATCGAGACGGCTCTTGTGAAGGGGAGCATCACCGAAGCTGGCTCTCTCGTCATTCAGAAGTGAAAGAAAAAGGCTGATTGAAACGGCTAGATTGAAGATTGAGAAGCTTGCCACGTAGCTATTGCCGTCAACAACTTGAAAGGTGTTCTAACCATTCTGTATAGCGCTTTGTGTACCACAAACCCTAAACAAACGAAATGGAGTCCGCAGGTCATCGTTGTCGAAAATCCACACCTGCGGTATCTCTTCGAGAGCCGCCCTGAGATTCACTAAGATGCGCGGAAAACGTGCAGTGAGCTTTTCATCCGGTACATCATGGCCACCCTGGCTAACACGCATCGCCACTCGTTCTTCGGACACCTCGGGCCCAGAGCTTCCTATGAAGCACAGAACGATATTGTAGCCTTTCTTCTTAGCTTCTCTGAGAAAGCTCAGCTTTGTCACCCACGGGATCCGAAAAAACCGTCGCACAGACGAAGCTTTCTCCCTGCCTTACCATCGCCTGACGAATGGCCTCGGCAACACGGGCGGCTGTGTAAGCGTCAACGTTCAGCTCCCTCGCGATTAGATCGGGGTTGATGAAGCGAAGGCCTGCAGACTCAAGGTGAGCGTGGTAGAAGGTTGTTTTGCCGGCTCCATTTGGCCCTGCCAACATAACGATGAGGGGCCGCCGGTCAAGCGAGCGGATTATCGGCCCTTCGCTCTAGCCTTTGCTTTAACGGGCGTGAACTGACTATGCAGGAAGCGCCCGACAGTCCGCCGACCATTCGCCTCAATCCGTATGAGCAAGCCTTGACGGTCTGGATGCGGTTCATAGTGAGGGAAGGGCTGGGCACGTAGGAAGTCAGCGACGCGATGCTTTCCTTCGGCTGAGTCCACTGAGTTGAGACACTCTGAGAGTGGACGCGAGGCGCCTTGTCGGCACAAGGCGAATACTTGAGGGGTTTCGAGGAGCATCTCAACACCCTTCCCCAGCCGTGCCCAAAATTCGACCTGCCCGGAGATCGAGCGCTTTACGACTTCACCTGTCGTCCGGGCGTCAAGCATAAGTTCATCAGAAAGCTTCACTGGCTGGCCCATATGGGCATGGTAGCAAAATGCTACCCGAAAAAGTCAATTGTAGTTTTCCCTATGAAACGACGTACTCGCATAAACGCCGCTCTCATACCCCGACAAGAAAGTTCTATGAGGAAATGCGCTCGCGACGCGATACTCTTCTATGCTTCGTCCGTCTTCGTTTAATGGAAGAGCGCGCATTCAGCCGTAATAGGGGCTTCAAGAAATGTCATAAGGTGTCGCTGCAACAGGGGGGCAACAACATACATGTCAGATTCACTGACCATTCAGGAACTCGTCGACCTCGCCTACGAAAAATACGCTTCCACTCATGATGGACAAGTCGCCACATACATTCCAGAGCTCGGGAATGCTAATCCCCGATGACTTTGCAATTTGTGTAGTAGACGTGGATGGGCAGGTTTACTGTGCCGGTGACTGCTCAAGGGAATTCACAATTCAGTCAGTGTGTAAACCATTCGCTACCAAATCGCGGGAACAATTCGGACGAGATCGAGTGCTGACGCATGTGGGAGTCGAACCGAGTGGGGATGCGTTCAATTCCATCGAACTAGAACCCAAGTCAATGCGACCTTACAACCCCATGGTGAATGCCGGAGCGATCGCCATCGCATCTTTCATCAAGGGGAACACGCATGCCGCAGGCGTTCGCCATTTTGTCGAGAAGATGCAGCAGGCCACAGGCCGCGAGTTGACAATCGATTCTTCGGTGTTGGCGTCCGAATCGCTAACCGGAAACCGAAATCGTGCGATTGCATACCTCATGCTCAATTTCGGCGTGATCGATGAAGACGTGAATCACACGCTGCATCAGTATTTTTCGCAGTGTTCGTTGCTCGTAAGCTGTCGGATCTCGCGGCAATGGCGGGAACACTCGCGAACATGGGAATGAATCCAATCACCGTGACACGGTGTTTGAGTTCCAGCACATAAGCACGTACTTTCGGTTATGTTCACCTGTGGTCTCTACGACCATGCGGGAGAGTGGCTTACCACGTGGGCTTGCCCGCCAAGAGTGGTGTGGGCGGGGGAATGCTGGCAGTGGTCAACCGGCAATTGGGAATCGCTGCTTATTCTCCACGCCTCGATTCGAAAGGAAACAGCGTGCGCGGTATTCTCGCTTGTCGCGAACTCACCAACCGCCTTGGGCTGCATGCGTTTGAGTTCACAAACGTGGGTTCAAGTTTCGTGCAGGGGTGGTTGTAGGGAGTTGGGGGGGTCTTAAGACCTCAACCTAATGACCTTCGTTGATCGAGAGCTCGCAACGTGTTCGTTTGCCAGGGTCTGGCAATGGCAGGCGATGGAACAGCGGGGTTTTGAGGCCGAACTAGCGCTGAGAACCTGCACAACGGAGCACTTCATTTTGTGCGGTCCACTTAACTTCATTGTTTTCACATATCTATATAAATCTAGATTTATGTTGACTTTTCCACACCGAGGGCGATAATAGAGTCACCGTTCGAGGAGGGGGTTATGGCAGGTGCCGTCAGAAAGTTCGCTCCAGAGATCGACGCTAGCCTCTACGAAGAGATGGTCCAAGTGGCCAAGCAAAATGGGCAGTCGCAGCGGTATATCCTCGAAAAGGCGCTGGAGCATTACCTTCACAATGTTGTGCCTTCTCAGCACCTTGTACGCCGTGGGGTGATGGATGCTTTCGAGCAGTCGGCGGGACGCAACCGCGACTTGCTCGAGCGTCTCGCCAAATAAATGGCGGAATACCTGACCGTCGCGGAAGTCTATGCTATGCAATCGCGACTAATCGATCTATTCGGCGGCCTTCGCGGCGTCCGCGACAAGGGCGCAGTTGAGGCCGCTGTTTTCCGTCCGCAAACCGGGTACTACACCTCGCTCGAAGAAGAAGCCGCAGCCCTAATGGAATCGCTCGGTAACAATCACGGCTTCCTAGACGGAAACAAACGCATCGCATTCGCCGCCACTGATACTTTTCTGCGGATTAACGGTTTCTATCTAGAGGTCATCGCTGAAGAAGCGCATGAGTTCATCTATGGCTCAATGGATCGACATGAGTTTAGGTTTGCCCAGATCCTTGGCTGGATCCGTGAGCATATCAAGAAGCTTACCTAGCCGCTCCTCTTACCGACAGCTTCTTGTTAGCACACATTCTAGTAGCCACATACAGTGCGTATTCGGCTCCTTTCTGGAATACGAAGCAGGGGTTCATCACCAGATTGGCACTGCCACCCACGAAGTTATAAGGCGTTGTTTCGACGAAAACAGGCGCTGATGGTAAGTACAGAAGATGAGATGAGAGATCTGGTAGCGCTACCGGGAATCGAACCCGGGTTTGAAGATTGAGAATCTTCCGTCCTAACCCCTAGACGATAGCGCCCCGTAACGAGATTATAGCAATTCCAAGCACCAGACCTACAGGGCCAAGGTCCGTGTGCTTCTCGAAAACGGCCAGTTCAGTCTGCTGCTGGCGCTGGCCCGCTTCATCGGAAAACCCAGGTTTGGTCTAGTAATGTCGCGGCCTGGTCTCGCGGAGAATTGTGGCAAAGTTGCGACCATGCATGCTGAAGCCTTGCTCGATCCTGCCGGTGACGCCAAGGCGAGCTTCGCGTCCTGGGACGCCAAAACTGCCGCCATAAACCCATATTCGACCAGTGCCGTCATCTAATTGGAATGCCCCCTCACCCATGACGGCAAAGGAATTGACCACCCGTCCTACCACAGTGATTTCCTTTCCGTGAAAACGGCCGGGGTCATGGTTCACGGATTCGATCGTCTCGCGAGGAGGGCAGGCCGCGAGTAGCAGCGCTGACGCAATCAACAAACCAGCAAATGCGAATCTTGCGTACATTTGTTTTCGCGGCAAGGGGTTCTCCGTTAGGCAGAATCTCTACCTTATGTTTGAACACCGTCCGGGGAGAAGAGTTGCTGGCGGATCAACATTCTCTCGAATGTCCGCAAGAGGTGGGATCCCCTGTTTCCGGAGGGAGCTTGGCGGGGTCATTTCGAGGCGCCTGCAATCGTGATATTTTGAAACACCAATGAGGAATCTTCGTTTTTTGATTGTCGTGGGCTTAGCTGGCCTGGGCATGGGGCACGCCCAGGAAAACCTGGAACCGCTTCCGGTGCCTCTTACCAACAACGTTGTCGTCGCACTGAAGGTTTCAGGGCAGACGCTCGTGTACTCCTTCATGGGCCTGGATTCGAGCAAGAAGCCCGATGGGGTGAAGAACTCGTCCTACGCTCTTAATCTCAAGTACAACAAATGGACGACAATCCGCTCGGTCCAGGGACCGGGGCGGCTGGGCGCCACAGCGGCCGGGGTGGGCGAGGAGATTTTTGTGATCGGCGGATTCGTGCCCGACAAGTCTGGATTGCAGGCCATTCTGGCGGACGTTTCGGTGTACTCGCCGCTCGCCCTGCGGTGGTATCGAGGACCAGATCTTCTCACCCCGGTACGGGACGCAATGTCGGCCGAGTATCGTGAACGCTATATCTATGTAGTGGGAGGCTTCTCAAAATCTGGCCCCACCAACGACGTGCAACTTTACGATACGGCCAGCAAGGAATGGTCAAAAGCTACCGCTTACCCGGGACCAGCGGTTTTTGGACATGCTGGAACAATCGTCGGCGACACCATTATTTATGTGGATGGAGCTAAGGCGAGTGGCGCCACGCAGGGGGCCCGCTACGTTCCCTCGGATGAATGCTGGATGGGCAAGATTGACCGCAAAGACCCAAAGAAGATCACCTGGAGCAAGCTTCCAGCCCATCCGGGAACAGCCCGATATCGAATTGCCGCAGGCGCGGGTGACAAAGAAGGAAAAGCCTACTTCGCAGGCGGAAGCGACATAATCTATGACTACGCGGGCGTGGGATTGGATGGGACAGGTGCCGAACCGTCGCCAGTAGTATTTGACTTCAGCTTGAAACGCAATGCGTGGGAGACGATCCTCGATAAAGACCCAACCCCAACCATGGACCATCACGGGATGGCCGTCACCTCCGATGGGTTAATCGTTGTGGGTGGAATGGCGAAAGGACAGAAGGTGACCGCAGCGGTACGGGGATTACCCAAGGGGAAATAGGCCCCCTGACTTCCTGACGGGACCCTCTCAGCGTACCCGAGCTAGAACCAGCGTGACGTCATCCGGTTGTTCGGCGGCGCCGATCCAGTCATCGACAGCTGCGGTGACGCATTCGGAAATGCGGGCAAGAGGAAGATCCCGATTTTCGTGAACGATGGAAATAAGCCGCTCTTCGCCAAATTCTCCGTAATCATTCTCGGGTTCGGTTACGCCGTCGCTATAGGCAAGAAAGATGTCGCCGCAGCGCATGGGGACGGTTTCTTCGTCATAGGGAATCTCATCGAACAATCCCACCACTGTGCCGCCACACCGCAAACGGCTCACCCTTCCATCATTGCTCAACAGCAAGGGCGGCAGGTGGCCGGCATTGCTGTAAGTCAGACGGCGGGCTTCGCCGTCATACATTGCGAGAAACAGGGTGGCGTACTTCTCGAGCGGAGTGCTGTGATAGAGCTGATGGTTCAAAAGCGAAAGCATGGTGCCGGGAGAGACCTCCGCTCCCTGGACCATGGATTCGTATCGAGCCGACAAAGTTTCGCCCGCCACCACTGCCTCCGCTTGCCGGAACACGGGAATGCCCTCAATTGCATAAGCTCGAACGGCAGAGTGAATGGTGGCCATGAGCAGCGCAGCCGAGATCCCTTTTCCGCTCACGTCGCCAACCGCGAGGATCATGCGATCAGAGCCCAGGGAAAGAAAATCGTAGTAATCGCCACTCACGCTGCGGGCGGGCCGGCAGAAACCATGCACTTCGAGATTGGCGAGCTGCGTAATTTCGCGCGGGAAAAGCTGATTCTGAACCTCTTGAGCAATCGAGATTTCATTTTGAAGGCGCTGTTTTTCTTTCTGCTCGAGGACCAGTTTTTGGATGGACTCGGTCATCAAGTTGAAAGAGCGGGCGAGAGCGGCAAGCTGATCGTTTGAGGTGATGGGAATGCGATGGCTGAAATCGCCTCGATTGACAAACGTGGTGGCGCGGTAGAGTTCGGCAACGCTGCCAGTGACTGTTCGAGTTAGCTCGGCGCCGACCCAGGTCGCCAGCACCTCGAACACACCGAGCACGATCATGATGATGAGCAGGACCACCTCCACGGTGATCCCTACATCCCCAAGCGCGGAAAACAAGTAATCGTAAAGCGTCCAAAGTCGGGTCCAGCCAACCATCCCGGCTGGTTGTGCGGGACGCCCATCGGACCAATGAATCGTCTCCAGGTGCGTTGCAACTCGGATGCGAATATCTGAGATGCTGCGCTGGGGAGCCAGAGTGCCAGCGCTCGAGAGCGGTGGGATGAGCCGATTTGTCTGATCCAGGTCTCCGATATTCAATTCGCCAACGTCGGTGGCGATCATTGAGAGCAAGCGGTGGTCAAGAGGCTTGCTGGAGATCACGCTGAGTTGTCCCTGAGGTATGGAGGCCCGGGTAAAAGCGCGCAGGAAGGTTTTTTCGTTTTCGCGAGTCAGGCCCGAAAAGCCGCTGGCAATGCCGTGCGGCACGGGAATTGCGGGTTGCTGATTGGGGCTGTTCAGCAAAAGCTCGCCGTTCAACCAGACCGAAACCTGAGTATCGGTCCCTAGGGGCACTGAGATGCCCGAGAACTTCCGGCTGCTTTCGACATCACCCGCAACGGCTCGCTCCATGGCCTCGGAGGTGGCCTTAAGTTCCGCGGCAGCTCGATTCAGGCGAGAGGTAGCAACAAAGGTCGCGAACTGTCCAGCCAGGAGGTAGAGCGAACCCGCGAAGAGGGCGAAGAGCAAAACGAAGGGAATGACGCCAATAAAGATGTAGGTGACGATCAGGCGATTGCGAAGCCGCCAGAGCAGACCGCTAGAAATACGGCGAAGGATCAGCACCAGAAGGAAAGCGATGACGACGGCGCTGAGAAAAGTAACCCAGCCTCCGAGAGACTCACCCCAGGATCGCCCTAGTGTTCTGGAGAGTTGTTGCAAAGCGAACAGGAAAATGTCGATGGCGAGCAGATAACAGGTGACAATCGCCAGCTTGCTGCGCGGGTAGAGGGCGTGCTTCTCCAACCAGATTCGGAGCTGCAGCAGGCGAGAACTCATGGGAGACCTGCATTATAGACGGTGGGAAACGTCCAAGGTGGGTGCCTCAGGATCGCCCCACCTGTCCGGCTGCTACAATGCGGCTGTGTCCCGAACATTTTGGATTGCAAGCTGGTTGTTGCTAGGTGGCGTGTGGGCGCTGGGGCAAGATACCCCCTCTCAGAAGACACCTCCGGTGAAGGTGAACGTGCTGAACGTATGTACGCCTGCGCAGGAAGAGCAGCAACAGATTGCCGCTGCGCTCGCCTCCATTCCCAAGCGACCGGCGTTCAGCGCTGATTTTGAGGTAGACCGCGGACGATCGGTGCTCGATCCAAGCTCGAACCCTCTCATGGCCTCAGGGGCGATGGCCGCCCCGGGAGATACGGCGATCGCCGACTTCGTTCGCATGCGTCACGACTTGGGAGGAAATTCCCCGTTCGCAACCGTGCAATATTCCTTCAGCCGGGACCCAAAGCAGATGGTGGAAACATTGGTCTTCCGGGTGAGGGACCCGAAGGACCTTCTACAACTTTCATTAGAGGACAGCGCCTCTACCGTGACGACCGCGGCAGCGATGCTGAGTTCAACGACCCCAGTATCGAGGATCAAATTGGAGCGCTTCGGCAAATCCTCGATCGTATTGGCGCGCTGTTCGAGCATGGAGACCGGTCAACCGGTCGATCAGAGTAAGTACGAACCCCTGTTCGCGTCGGCTACCGCGGCGCTGACGGGATACCGGGATCTACTGGGCGTAAGAGCGTTAGTACCGGAGGAGTTAGCACGAATCTTGCGCGGGCGATCGAAGCCGGCTGCGAAAAACGGTCCGGCTCAGCGCTAGCTAAAGTTGCAGTCTGAAACCGAATCCGGCTTTACTTCATCGAACCAATTTCTATGGAAAATGTTAGAAACGTCGTGATCATGGGCTCGGGTTGCGCCGGGCATACGGCTGCTCTTTATACGGCGCGAGCGAATCTGAAGCCGTTGGTTCTTGAAGGACATGAACCCGGGGGGCAGCTTTCCCTCACCACTCTAGTCGAGAATTTTCCGGGGTTCCCGGAAGGTATTCAGGGGCCGGAGTTGATCGCCAATATGCGCCGCCAAGCGGAACGGTTTGGGGCGGAATATAAACTTGCGCACGTGGACAAAGCGGACTTATCTTCAAGTCCCATTACGCTGCAAGTGGGTAAAGATGAAGTCCGTACGCGCACGCTGATCATTGCGAGCGGAGCTTCGGCGCGGTGGCTCGGCTTGCCAAGCGAACAGGCGCTCATCGGACATGGTGTGTCATCGTGCGCCACCTGCGATGGGTTTTTCTTCTCCGGGAAGGAGATCGCGGTGATTGGTGGCGGCGACTCCGCGATGGAAGAAGCCCTATTCCTGACACGGTTTGCGACGAAGGTTAGCCTTATCCACCGGCGCGAAGAATTCCGTGCGTCCAAGATCATGCTGGAACGCGCCCAGCAGCACCCTAAAATTGAGATGATCACCAACGCCGTCGTGGATGAGGTTCTGGACCCATCGAAAAAAGAGGTGACCGTCGTCCGCTTACGCCATGTTCGCGACCATAAAAAATGGGATCTACCCGTAAGCGCGATGTTTCTAGGCATCGGGCACATACCTAACGCCAAGTCTTTTGAAGGGCAATTAGATATGGACCAGGATGGGTATCTGACGACCACAAACTACGTATTCACGAAGGTACCGGGTGTATTTGCCTGCGGGGATGTTCAGGACCGCCGTTACCGCCAGGCCATCACAGCCGCCGGATCCGGCTGCATGGCGGCGCTCGAAGTCGAGAAATTTCTAGAACATAAGGGCCACTGAGGGCTCGCTGGGCGGGCCGTTACTTTGGGTCTCTGGCTTCTAGAGACGACGGTAATCTATTCACGTTCATGACGGGAAAATATTCTCCTGTCATGAAAGTCTCCTCCTCGTTTCTTGCGCTTCTTCTGACAATTTCGATTGTTAGCGTCTCAAGCGCGAATGCACAAACCAATAACGTTGAAGTCGAAGGATCCCGCAAGGTTTTGCGCAGGGTATCGCCCATCTATCCCTCGATGGTGCGTGGCATGAATTTGAGCGGATCGGTCAAGCTCGAGGTTGTCGTCGCCCCGAACGGTTCGGTGAAATCAATTCAGGTCATCGGAGGCAGCCCTGTGTTTTCGCAGGCTGCGGAGAGCGCCGTTCGCGGTTGGAAGTGGGAAAAGGGAGAGCACGAGACCACCGAACGGGTAGAAGTCGAGTTCAGGCCCTAGGTTCGATAGCCTTGCGGGTCCCCTGCCCGAGCGGCTGGTTTGTGATACAACGTTCTGTGCTCGTGCGGACTGGGAACCTTCGGGAGGCCGCTTTCGCGGCAAGCGCTTGTTAAGGACCCTCCTCATTTCTCTTTCCGAAAGCCGCGCCTTACGCGGCCTGGCTGAAAGATCTTCCTTAGGGCACAAGGTTTCTGGGCGTTTTGTCGCTGGCACTCAACTGCAAGATGCCCTGCGGGTCACCCAAGGTCTCAATGCCTCCGGGTTGGCTGTGTCAGTAGACAACCTCGGCGAAAATGTCACCAACGCCGACGAAGCACGCCACAGCGCCGCTCTCTATCATCAGCTTCTTCAGGAAATGGCAGCGCGGGGTTTGAATGCCAATGTGAGCCTTAAGCTGACGCACATGGGGCTGGATGTTGATCCCGCACTGGCCCACCAGCTGGTGAGCGGACTCGTCATGCAGGCGGCGTCGGTTCAGCCGAAAAACTTTGTGCGAGTGGATATGGAAGGATCTGCCTACACCCAGCGCACACTGGATCTCGTGCGCGAACAGCATCGCAGGCCTGAGTCTCGCGGCTGTGTGGGGGCTGTCATCCAGAGCTACATGCGACGTTCAGAGGCCGATGTCGCCGATTTGTTGCATGACGGAATCCGCATACGACTGTGCAAGGGCGCCTACAAAGAGCCTCCTGAAATCGCATACCAAGCCAAGGGGGAGGTGGATGCGAGTTACCTTCGCCTGATGAAGACTCTATTGAAGAGCGGAGAATACCACGGGCTGGCCACGCACGACGAAAACATCCTGCGAGAGGCTCAGGCCTTCGTAATCCGGGAGAAGATTCCTCGCGATTCCTTTGAGTTCCAGATGCTCTACGGAATCCGGCGCGATTTGCAACAGGCGCTTAACCGCGACGGCTGGCGTCTGCGAGTCTATGTGCCCTTTGGCACCGAATGGTATCCGTACCTGATGCGGCGCTTGGCGGAAAGACCGGCAAACCTGGCTTTTGTCGTCAAGAATATGTTGCGCGGTTAGGCAGATTCCGTCGCTTTCCTACTGGCTTCTTGCACGGTCGGAGTCTTGCCTGGCAGGATCGCCCGCAAGCAGGTTCCATCGGCGTTCGATTCGATTTCCAGAGTGCCGTCGACCTCGCGAATCCTCTCCCGCATTCCTGCAAGTCCTACGCCCGAAGCCCCGGCGGCACGAAATCGCTCCAGGGTTTCCGGTCCAATTCCGTTGCCAAAATCGCGGACCGCAAGGACCAGGTTCTGGCCTTCACTCCGAAAAGTAATTTCAGCAACATGGCTGCCAGAATGGCGATGGATATTCGTGAGAGCTTCCTGCAAAACTCGGAAAAGCGTGATCTCGACTTCACGCGGCAAACGTTCGGGGATATCGGCAACATCCACTTTAAGCTGAATTCCACTTCGGCTGGCGAATCCTTCTGCATACCAGCGCGCGGCAACGGAAAATCCGGCTTCCTCAAGCCCGGTCGGATGCAGCAGGTGAGAGATCGTACGGATCTCCCGTAAGGAACGATCGATGAGGTCGAGACTCTCGGTGAGAGAGCGGTCTTCGGGATGGGCCGCAGCAAGTGGAGCAAGCACCATCTTGGCGGCAGCAAGGTACTGGCCCGTACTGTCGTGCAGGTCGCGCGATAGTCGGCGGCGTTCCTCGTCCTGCAAGGAGAGGAGCCGTGCGCTCAACCGGCGTGCCGCCTGGTTGCTGGCCAGGGCGACGCTTTCTGACTCGCGCGCCCGATGTTCGGCAGCGCTCGCGGTTGCGGCCGCTTCTCGCGCCTGTGCTTCGGCGCGCTCGCGGGCCTCGAGTTCCTCCCGAACCAGCCGGTAATGCCAAAACAAGAGCAGCACCGAAGTAGCAAAACTGATGGCTACGAAGACCCCGGCGACCGCAAAGTGCAAGCGGGCAGCCTCGCGCCTTGCAGCGAGTTCTGAAGCCTGCTCCTTCCGCAACGCTTGGGTCACTGTGACTAGAGCTTCAGCAAAGGCACTGCTCTGGCGCTCTAGATCCGGCGCGAAACTTGCATTCGCCGGAGCGCCTAGCTGCTTTTCACGAATCGAAGCTTCCCAGAACTTCATCCGCTCCGAGATCAATGCTTGTAATTTCTGATATTCAGCGAGTTCTCGCGGATCGTCCTGGACCCCCTCGCGTAACTGCGAAAGCAACTGCTCGATGAGGCCAGCAGAGCGCTTGTACTCGTCGAGGGCCGCGTCGCCACCCCCCAGGAGATAGGTAAACCGAGCTTTGGCAGCGGCTGCTACCTCAGCCTCGGTATTCCCCAGCAGTGCCTGGTTTCGTGCCACCTTCAGCAAGCTGCGCTCGCTATCGGTAAACGCCCGTGCTGTCCCGTAGACCACGAGACCGCAGGCAAGGAGTAGGCCAATGGCAATGAGGAAAGCAATCCGAGCTTTTGCGGCGCTCGACATAGCATCCTTGTGGGACCGCCGGCAGATGGTCGAAGGGGCCATCCTGAACGCTGGATTCTAGCAGCTCAGTGATTGAACGTCAGCAGCTTCGAAAACTCACTTTCTGCAGCTTAGTGCGGTGGACGAGGTACATATCGATGCTGTCCATTGTCCTGCTCGGAGGACTGCGCTTCTGGCGCTGGACCTTGGGACCCTTGGGGAGCGGAGGCCAACGGCAAGCGGGTGGCATCGTCCAGAATCTGTCTTTCCTGCGGCGAGAATTGACTGAAACGTCCCGATTGGATGGCGCGCTGACGGGCGTCAGGCGGCATTGCCCGCAAGGTATCAATGGCATTGTGCACCGCTCGGCGCCGATCCTGCGGCAGACTCTTAAATTGGTTCGTCATGCCGAGGAAGTTCTGCTTCTGCTGCGGCGTAAGGTGTTCCCAGGTTTCCATCCGGCGGAGCACCTGATGCTGTCGATCAGCGGGAAGGCTATTGAACCGTTGCAAGCGCTGCTCGTACTCGCGCTGTGTTTCACGCGGGAGTCGTCGAAAGGCAGGGTCGCTTTCAAGAGCTCTGCGCTGCTGGTCGACAGGCTTTTGGCGTTGCTGATTGAGCCACTGGCCGGAATGGTGACCTTGCGCCGGCGGCTGGAACTGCGGATATAGGTGCGACGGCTGAGCCGGCTGAGACTCGGGGGCCGAACGCTCCGCATCCCGGTTCAAGTTTTGCTGTGGACGCGACTCACGGCGTTCTTCCGAGCGCGGCTGGCGGTTCTGCTGTCCTTGCTGCCGGTTTGGGCGGGGAACATTGGACTGCTGGTCGCGGCGATTTTGTGCCAGAGCCGGCGTTGCAAGCAGGATCAGCAGCAAACCTGCCGGGCTACACCAATTGCGAATTGTTGCATGCGGCGGCATCCTCTATCCCCGGAAACTCTCAACTCGCGGTACCCGCGTTTCAGTACACGTGGCCCGCATCGCCTCACTTACGGATTGGCATTTACGTTCTGCTGAACCTGCAAATCGTCAAGCAGGCTGGCAGCAGAATCCGGATCGGAATCGGAAAGCATGTCATGGTTGTTTTCCAGGACCTCTAGATCGCTCACCGCACTGCCGACGATAACCGGCACCGGCTTCGTCTCCCGATACTGTTCGATCCAGACCGCGCTTACGCCTGCTACTAGAACCACCGCCGTGGAAACCGCCACCACCGGCCGTCCCAGCCATGCCCACCAACGACGATGTTGCTTAGCGGCTTCCTCGCGCAACCGCGCCTGAAGCCGCACATCAAAATAGGGTGAAGGTTCAGGCGCCTGCCACTCGTCGAGCAGAGCCATGGTCTTGCGCAATTCTTCCAGTGTTCCCGCACACTCGGTGCAAGAACGCAGATGAAGGTTGAGGTCAGGTTCGGCCCTCACCAGCCCTGCGGCCAGATCCGGAAGCAGTTCGCGAATTTCATTGCACTTCATAATGGTGTTCCTTCTGCAATTCATCTTTGCAGTGTTGGCAAAACCTTCCCATCTTCGCGAAGGAAAACCCTAGCGCAAAGATCGGTGAGGCTTGGCAAAGCAAAGTCATACGAATTCTTTCAGCTGCGTCCGCAACGCTTCGTACGCGCGGAACAACAGAGACTTCGTGGCTGATTCACTCAACTTCAAAACTTCTGCAATCTGGCGGTAGTCCATCTGCTGGTACTTGTGCATCAGGACCGCCATTCTCTGCCGCTCGGGTAAAGCCTCAATCTTCTGACGGATCGCGGCCAGCCGTTCGCGGCGTAGAATCTCCTCTTCCACCGTTGCCGTCTTGTCCGCCAGATCCGGGGTCTGACCCGTTTCAGTGTCCGGCTCGTCCAGGTTCACCGTATTCTC